>Ga0163146_10003034_pt1 | contig 21820 bp, 19 predicted proteins | sample OliLakLV19MP7G1_FD_148648 | JGI IMG/M metagenome (GOLD analysis project Ga0163146, IMG submission 148648) | Freshwater microbial mat bacterial communities from Lake Vanda, McMurdo Dry Valleys, Antarctica - Oligotrophic Lake LV.19.MP7.G1 | ecosystem: Environmental > Aquatic > Freshwater > Lake >...
CCCCTTCCCATCGGCTGTTCATTCGTGCATTCGTGGCAACCCTTTTTTAGTCCACAATACGGATGAAAAAATTAGCCACGAATGCACGAATAAAAAATAAATTTTACAATATAACCCCCCTTCGGCTGTTCATTCGTGCATTCGTGGCAACCCTTTTTTAGTCCACAATACGGATGAAAAAATTAGCCACGAATGCACGAATAAAAAATAAATTTTACAATATAACCCCCCATTGGCTGTTCATTCGTGCATTCGTGGCAACCCTTTTTTAGTCCACAATACGGATGAAAAAATTTGCCACGAATGCACGAATAAAAAATAAATTTTACAATATACCCCCTTCCCTTCGGCTGTTCATTCGTGCAACTGCTTTACGGCAGTCAGGTTCGTGGCAACCTTTTTTAACTTTCCACCTCACCAACTACTGATTGGGAAGTGAATATTTTTGATAGGTTCATTTCCCTCAGACCTGCACAGGTTTTAGAAACCTGTGAGGTCGAGGCCTACTAATGTGGAAGTGAACATTTTTGATAGGTTTATTTCTCTAAGACCTGCACAGGTTTTCGAAACCTGTGAGGTTGAGGCCTACTAATGTGGAAGTGAATATTTTTGATAGGTTTATTTCCCTCAGACCTGCACAGGTTTTAGAAACCTGTGAGGTCGAGGTTTCATTGAAAGAGACCGAAGTAACGTATCGGTAACTTTGGATGAAATAAAATCTGAGATTAAAAACACAATCGAAGGAATAATAATTTAATGTCCCCCACTTGCGCCATCCACTGCAATACCCTGTTTCTGTAAAATTTTACTAACCCTTATCGCAAACCAAGCCAGATACAGAAAACATCCAACAGGAATCCAATAAGAAGGATGAATGCCGATAATATCAGCTAGTTTTCCCTGAATAGGTGGTATTACTCCACCCCCTAATATCATCATTATAAGGAAAGCGGAACCCTGTGATGTATATTTTCCTAATCCTGTAACAGATAATGCAAAAATATTCGGCCACATAATACTACAGAATAAACCTCCACTTAAAAATGCATAAATTGCTACTGTTCCGGTTGTGAACAAACCAATTAACATTGCTAATAATCCCAAAGCACTAAAAATAAATAATGTTCTGGCTGGTTTATCTCTGCCAATAAAGAATGCTCCTATTTGAACAGCAACACAAACAATATATGCATAGAGTGGTCGCATATCACTTCCGGCTATCGAATTTACGAGTATGATTACACCAAAAGCAATAATTGGCACAAAAATCAGTAACAATTTTTTACGTAAACCGGCAACTGAAAAAACAGCAATGGAACCAGCCCATCTGCCTATCATTAAACTTCCCCAATACATAGAAATATAAGGCGAGATCTGTGCAGCCTGTAATCCACCAAAGGCTTCCTGCTTCAATAATTCTGATAAATTACTTTGGATGGTAACTTCAACTCCTACGTAAGTAAAAATCCCCAACATACCCAAAACTAATTGCGGATAATGTAGTGCTCCCCAACCTTCCGGATTTTTTTTCGCTCTTCCTTTTGCAAATAATAATCCACCAAACACAACAACAAATGCAGTGCCCAATAGTACCATCCTTTTCATTTCCATAGGCGCATTTAATTCCTTTATTTCATTTAATTTCTCTGTTAAAAGGTCGGCATTAATATTTATTGTATTTGCTACTTCAGCTTTTAATGCTTCTACCCTTGCAGCATCAGCAGTATTATAACTAGAGAATACAACGGTGAATATTACAATTAGCAAAACCGTAATTGTTATAAGTGTACTAAGCGCCTTATTCGCTTTTTCTACATTGCTGTCAGAAATTCCGGAAGGAACTTTTTTTGAAGTAAAAAAGAGTGCAGCACATAAAAGAAACAAAAATCCAATACCACAATATAAAAGTGTTATAGAATTTAATTCCAGCGAATTTATTTTTTCATCGGTTATAGTTGTAGAGCCGAAAAGTGCTAATGCAACTACTATTGGACCTATGGTTGTTCCAAATGAATTTACAGCACCTCCTAAAGTAATACGTGAATTTCCTGTTGCCGGATCACCTAATGATATAGAAAATGGTTGTGCAGCAGTTTGTTGCAACGAAAATCCAAGTGCTACAGTAAATAAACTCATCAATACGGCAGTAAATCCACCGTAATTAACGGCTATTATCATGGCAATAGAACCTATAAAGGAAAAAAGCAATCCGTTTACAATACTTTTTTTATATCCCCACCCTGAAACCAGATCCTGTTTGCGCACCATACTGAAAACAAAGAGTAACAATGCACCTATGTAATATGCCCCATAAAATGCAAAATCTATCAATTGCGATTGAAACTGATCCAACTGAAAATAATGTTTGCAAAATGGTATGAATACTCCATTTCCCGCCGCAATAAATCCCCAGAAAAAAAATACACTTACCAGTGTGGAAAGTGCGCCATAATTTGTCTTGATCGAGGTTTGATTCATTGAGTTACTTTTATACTTTTACATGCACAATAGCATAGCTTATGCAAATTAGACACATATTTCTGAAAATATCAAATACCCTAGTGTTTTTAATCCTTTTTTTAGTGGCAAATTCACAAACGGTCAACACTGGCAATATTCCAATTGGTAAATTTCAATCCCTTAAAGCAGGATTGCAGGAGCTTGAGATCAAGGGAGAAAACGGATATATAAAAGTTAATGTTTATTCAGCGAATATTATCAGAATACGGATTAGTGAAAAAGTTCCCGCAGACGATTTTTCGTATGCAGTTATTGCTTTGCAAACCACAACTAAAACAAATATTGAAGAGGATGTAAATTCTGTTAAACTCACTACCGATTCACTTAAAGTAATTATCACAAAAGATAAATTGCATATCTCTTTTTATAATAATAAAAATCAACTCATAAACAGTGACGATGAATTCGGAACGCTGACGACCGGTAACGAAATATCCTCCTATAAAAAACTCTTTCCCGATGAACGTTTTATCGGTCTGGGTGAAAAAACAGGTGACCTCAACAGACGTGGAAATGGTTATGTAAATTGGAATACCGATGTTTTTGGATATGGCCCCGGAACCGATCCGATGTATGTTTCCATCCCTTTTTTTATAGGGTTACACGACAGTTTATGTTATGGTATTTTTTTGGATAATACTTCTAAAACACATTTTAATTTCGGTGCTTCTAATATGCGTTTTTCTTCTTTTACAGTTGAAGAAGGTGATTTAAATTATTATTTTATTTATCATTCCGGTGTGGAGGGAATTATTTCTTCCTATACCGATCTCACCGGAAAAACACCAATGCCTTCACAATGGAGTCTAGGATTTCAGCAATGCAGATGGAGTTATTTTCCCGATACCGAAGTATTAAATGTTGCAAGAACATTTCGCGAAAAACAAATACCGCTGGATGTAATTTACTTGGATATTCATTATATGGATGCCTATAAAATATTTACCTGGGATGCAATTCGTTTTTCGCAACCGGAAAATATGTTGAATACTTTAAAAGGTATGGGCGTTCGCACTGCAATAATTGTTGACCCCGGAATTAAAGTGGAAAAGGGATATACTGCATATGAAGAAGGAATAAAAAATGATCTGTTTTTGAAATATCCCGACGGAACAAATTACGCCGCTGAGGTATGGCCTGGTGTATGTAATTTTCCTGATTTTACACTTCCTGAAACCAGGGCATGGTGGGGAAATAGTTTTAAAAATTACGTGGATCAGGGAATTATTGGTTTTTGGAACGATATGAATGAACCGGCAACCTGGGGCCAAAAATTTCCTTCACTTGTGGAATTTAATTATGATGGAAATGGAGGCAATGGCCTTACAGGAAGAAATATTTATGGAATGCAAATGGCAAGAGCAACCTATGAGGGAACTAAAAAATTATTGGCAAATCAACGTCCATTTGTATTAACGCGAAGTGGTTATGCAGGTATTCAACGGTATTCCACGGTATGGACGGGTGATAATACACCAACAGATGATCATTTATTATTAGGTGTGCGGTTATTAAATAGTTTAGGACTAAGCGGAGTTGCAAACTGCGGTGTAGATGTTGGAGGTTTTGCAGCAGATGCAACCAAAGAATTATATACACGTTGGATAACACTCGGAGTATTTACACCTTTTTTCAGAAGTCATAAAGCCTATAATTTAAAAGACTCTGAACCCTGGAGTTATGGAGAGGAAACGGAGGCAATTGCAAAATATTATATACAATTGCGGTATCAATTAATGCCTTATTTATATTCAGAATTTTATCATGCCAGCACTACCGGCTTACCCGTAAATAAATCACTTGCTATCGGCTATCCGTATGATAATAAAATTTATTATTCTACTTATCAAAATCAATATTTATTTGGTGATGCATTGTTAATTGCTCCGGTGAGAAGTACTGAAAATTTTTGCAAAGTATATTTTCCGGCAAATAATTATTATGATTTTTATAACGACAAAAAATTTGACGCAAATTCGGAAGTAATTGTAGAATCCCCATTACATCGTTTGCCGGTTTTTGTGAAAGAGAGCAGTATCATTCCAATGCAGCGAACTGTTCAAAGTTTTGATCAGAAGCCAACAGATACGTTATTTGTGCATTTGTACTACGGAAAATTAAATAATGAAATAACCTACTATGAAGATGATGGCGTTTCCTATAATATGGAATCAGGCGTTTTTTACAAACGGAAATTTATTTTCAACAGCAAAGAAAAATCCCTGACCATAGAAAAACCGGAAGGGTCTTATATTTCACAATTTAAAACCATACAATTGATAATGCATGGTTTTGATCCTGCGTTATCCGATATTTTAATTGATGGAAAGCAGGGCTCTCTTTCCAATACACAAAAGAATATGGTATTTCCGGAGGAAGCATATAAAATCTTGTATTTTGCAAACAGAGATAAAGTTTCCGTAAAAACAATTAATCTTCAAAACTTCAATAATAAGATCACGCTAAATTGGTGATTGGTAAACACTATTTATTTTTTTGTCCAGATGGTTTCACTGCTTAAAGCGTCTTCGAATTTAAGGGATGCACTCACTTCAGCGCGGTACGCTTCGGTTGAGATAATTGCGTCAACGCCACCAACTTTTAAACTGATATCGTATGATTTCATGGTATTGCCATCAAATTCATAACAGTAAGTATAGTAGTCATCAGTTGCATCATTTATATCTTGCAGATAAATAAAATTTTTACCATCTATTTCCGTGAACCAACCATAGAATTTATCGGATTCGACAGAATACATAGAACCTTTTTCAATAACATTTACCTCCACGGAATTATTATCGTGTTTAACTATTTCCATTTTCATTACTTCCTGATCTGCGTTGGTTTGAGTCCAGGTGCCTAACATATCCTTATTTATTTTTTCTGTTCCTTGTTTGCTTAACGGGTAGGGTACTCCAACAGGGCAACCTGTAATAACAAACATGGTCAAAAGCAGAACAATAGGAATGAGTGGTTTTTGCATAATTTTTTTTTCAAAATTAGTAAATAATATTCTTGTAAAGACAATAGGGCCATTTCCGTGGCTCAGATAGAATTAAATTCAAACCATTTTTATTAGGGACAAAATTAGTATCAAAATAGAGAATGAAATCAAATTTATTGAAAACGTATTCTGTAAACTGAAAGCTTCAAATTTTCTTTCATTAAGTATATCCCATTATAAATGAGCACAAGGCTTAACATCATAATTACATGACCAATATCCTTATAATCGAACCAGGCGTTTATGGATATTTGGTTAGTATGAATAAATACTGTAATAAAGGAAAGTAACATGCCCAAAACAATAGATCCACTTCCTACGTGACTTTTGTAGGAGGCAAAAGCATGTGTGATAAAGATCAAAGTAAGGCCAATTGCACAGTGAATTTTAAATATTTCGAAGTTATTGTTGACAATAGTAAGAGCACCAAAAATCAAAAGTGAGACGATATTCAATGTCTGCAATAGTTTATGCGCAAAATCTTCAGCACGAGTGAAGCGGATGGTGGCTTTTAAAGCAAAATAAACAGAGATGCTGCTGCAAATATTCATACACATCCATAAAATATTGTGAACTCCTGAAGGCAACATAAGTTCGAATCCATGACAAACAGTTCCTAGAGAAGTGGCTAAACCTGTAAAAAGGAAAAACAGGCGCCAGGCATTATTAAAAAAGCTTTCGTTAAAATTATTCTTTATTCGTGCCACCAAAATAAAACAAATGGTGGCCAATACCATATCTGTTATACTGGTAGCAGGTTCGCTGAAGGTAATCCCGGAAAAGCTTACTGATACAATTTCCAATCCTGAATCTTTGTTTTTGCTGTTAATGATCTATGCGGGCTGAGGAGCTGCAAAAATCTATAAAGGATGCAAATATAAAGTATCCGTTTGAAATTATTTGTGACAGAGCTGACAGTTGGAAAATTTGTATTTTAATTTTCGTTTAGTGATTACTGGAGTCGAACTATCCAGTTGGCTATGATCGCCATCAATTCCTCATCGAAGGTTTCCTCCAATGTGGAGGGGTATCAGGTATCGTGACGCGGGTATCGGGAAAACAAAGGGTTGAAATTTTTAATTAAATGAAAATAAAATTCAGAACTCATGCAATAGTTCTTTTGAAACCACCCTTCCCGGATATACTTTTAATGCAGCATCCAGGCAATCCATTGCTTTGTTGATATCATTTTTATTTAGAACGTATGCAATTCGAACTTCGTTTTTTCCTAAACCGGGAGTGGAATAAAATCCTGTTGCCGGTGCAAGCATTACCGTTTCATTATTTAAATGAAAGGAATCGAGTAACCACTGACAAAAATTATCGGAATCGTCGATCGGTAATCGCGCAATTGCATAAAATGCTCCACCGGGAGTAGGACATAAAACTCCATCCATTGCATTTAATCTTTCCACACATAAATTCCGACGTTCAACATATTCTTTTTCCACTTCGCTGAAATAACTATCAGGAACATCCAAAAATGCTTCTGCTAATATTTGTTCTAACGTTGGTGGTGATAGTCTTGCCTGTGCAAATTTTAATGCAGTTTCCATCACCTTATTATTTTTGGAGATTAACGCTCCAATCCTTGCTCCGCATGCACTATATCGTTTGGAAATGGAATCCATTAACACTACATTCTCATCAATTCCCTCCATATTTAAAACAGAAAATTGTTCGTTGCCATCATATACAAATTCGCGATAAACTTCATCCGCAAATAAAAATAAATCATATTTTAAAACCAGATCACGTAATTGCAGTAATTCTTCTTTTGTATATAAATAACCTGTAGGATTATTCGGATTACAAATTAAAATTGCTTTAGTCTTGGATGTAATTAATTTTTCAAATTCAGAAATAGGAGGGAGGGCAAACCCTGTTTCTATATAAGAGGTAATTGGTTTAACTATAATATTACTTGCTGTTGTAAATCCGTTGTAATTAGCATATAGTGGTTCCGGAATAATTACCTCATCTCCGGCATCCAAACAACACATCAAACCAAATAAAATGGCTTCACTTCCACCGGTAGTTATCATGATCTGGTGGTGATTTAATTCAATACCGTATTTTGCATAATACTGCACCAATTTGCGGCGATAACTTTCAAATCCTGCACTGTGCGAATACTCCAATACTTTTAAATTGGTGTTTTTAACAGCATCCATCATTTGATGGGGAGTTTCAATATCGGGTTGACCAATATTCAGGTGATAGATTTTTACCCCTCTAAGTTTTGCCTTTTCAGCAAATGGTACCAATTTTCTTATTGGTGATGCCGGCATGTTTTCGCCGCGAACAGATATTTTTGGCATGCCTCAAAGGTACATAAAAAACTCCGTGCGGTAAATATCGCACGGAGTTGTCGCAGATTAAGCTCAAGTATGAATTATTGATTAAATATCGATTTTTGTTCAGGAACACTGCCTGCAGCATCCTTTACAACCGTTCCTTTAAATGTTAATTTTAATGCCGGAGTAGTGGTATTCGACATTACTGTGATAGCCTTTGTAAAGGACCCTTCACTTGCTGCATTATATTCAGCCATAATCCAACCTTTCTGCCCCGGAGCTATTGGTTCTTTGCTCCAGTCGGTACTTGTGCATCCACAAGTTTTTTGAACATCCGTTATAACTAAAGCTTCTTTTCCGACATTGGTAAATTCGTATTTAGCCTTTGTAGGAATTCCCTGAGGTATGCTTCCAAAATCATACACCTCACTTACCCATTGAAACTGAGGACTGTTTGGATTTGATGCAGCAGCTTCAGCGGAAATTTGCGCTGAAAGTATGGCTGTTGTTGCCACACAAAAAATTATTGTGAATACTTTTTTCATTATAAATGTTTTATTTGTTGATAAAATTAATTTCCACCAGAGTTAAATATTGTGTTTTGTTCAGGAACTCCACCTGTTTGTTCTGTTTTTTGAACTGTTCCTTTAAAATATAATTTTACAGAAGGAGTTTTAGCGTCTGACTGAACAGTGATAGCTTTTGTAAAAGGGCCTTCTTTTGCTGCATTGAATTCAGCTGTTACATATCCAACCTGACCAGGCATAACGGGTTCTTTTGTCCATTCTGTTACTGTGCAACCACACGTTTTTTGAACATTGGATACAATGATCGGTTCTTTACCCATGTTTTTGAACTCAAATTTGTTCTTAACAGGTGTTCCTTGTGGGATGGTTCCGAAGTCATGAGTCTCTTCAACCCATTTGAAGTCCCCGGCATTTGGATTAACTACTAGCGGAGCAGTTTCAGAAGTTGTGGTATTCGGTGAAACCGAACTTTGAGCATAAGATGTTGAGGAAATCAATAAAATCAAGATTAGTGCGGAAAAAAAATTTCTCATAATATATTGGTTTAGTTGTTAAAAGATTTAGGGGATACAAATGTAAACCTGTATCCTCTAATTCAAAAATTGAATTTCTTTATTCACGCAACAATTATACCATCAGCAGGTAAATAGAAAAGTTTTTTGAAGAACTTGATTTTAGGTAAGGCTTAAACCTTCAATTCCTTATTTTTGTAAATATTATAACAGAAGATATGTCTGATCTAACACAAAATAAAAATATCACGTTCGAAGAGTTCAAAAGGGATGTGATAAACGACTATAAAATTGCTTGTAAAAGCAGGGAAGTGAGCCTTTTGGGTAGAAGGGAGGTGCTTACTGGCAAGGCTAAATTCGGCATTTTTGGAGATGGTAAGGAAGTTGCGCAGCTAGCGATGGCCAAAACCTTTAAAACCGGAGATTTCAGGTCAGGTTATTACAGAGATCAAACCTTTATGATGGCAGCAGGAATGTTGACAACGGAACAATTTTTCGCGCAGTTATATGCTATTCCCGATATTAATGAAGAACCTGCTTCGGGTGGTCGGCAAATGAATGCGCATTTTGCAACCAGAAGTTTGGACGTAAATGGTGTTTGGAAAGATCTGGTGAATATGAAAAATTCCTCCTCCGATACTTCTCCAACGGCATCACAAATGTTACGGGCTGTTGGTTTGGCAATTTCATCAAAAATATTTAGACAAAATGCAGCGATCAATCAATCCGGATTTTCCAACAATGGAAATGAGGTGGTTTTTGCAACAATCGGTGATGCCAGTACTTCAGAAGGAGTTTTTTGGGAATCGGTGAATGCCGCCGGAGTTTTAAAGATCCCTCTCGCTTTTTTTGTTTGGGATGATGGTTACGGAATTTCGGTTCCACAAAAATACCAGACTACAAAACAAAATATTTCGGAGGTATTATCCGGATTTCAATTAGATGAAGAGGGAAATGGTATTAAAATATATGAAGTGAAGGGTTGGGATTATGCCTCTTTGATTCAAACTTTTGAAGAGGGAATAGACCTTTGCCGTCGTGAACATGTGCCCGTATTTTTTCATGTTACAGAACTCACACAGCCGCAGGGCCATTCTACTTCAGGCTCACAAGAACGATATAAATCAAAGGATAGGTTGGAGTGGGAGGCAGAGTGGGATTGTATTGTTAAGATGAAAGAATGGATGATAGCATCTTCTATTGCTGCTGCCGGAGAGTTAGAGGAAATGCAATCTGCAATGAAAGAAGAAGCACGTACAGCCATGAAAGCTTCCTGGAATAAACATAATGTGTCTATAAAGACAGACATAGATGTATTATTTTCTCTACTGGAATCCTTAATTTCCGTTTCAGATGCTGCTGAAAAAATTCAGGATATTTTCAATGAACTCAAATCTTCCATCGATCCTGTTCGAAGAGATATTATGAAGGCGGGAAGAAATGCTTTACACCAGAGTTCTGGAGAATTTTCTCACGAAAGGGAGGCACTGGTAAATTGGGTGAAATATTTCGATCATCTCAATTATCAGCGATATAATGCTAATTTACACAGTGATTCGGGTTTTTCAGCCCTAAAAGTGATGGCAATAAAACCGGATTACCCGGAAAATGTGCAACTTTTGAACGGATTTGAAATTTTGAACAAATGTTTTGACGAGCATTTATCTAAAAATCCACTGTTTTTTGCCTTTGGCGAGGATCTTGGTAAAATTGGTGATGTAAATCAGGGATTTGCCGGTTTACAGGATAAATATGGTGAAAATCGGGTTTTTGACACCGGTATCAGAGAGGCAACTATTATTGGGCAGGGAATAGGAATGGCAATGCGTGGGTTAAGACCTATTGCTGAAATTCAATATCTTGACTATTTGATTTATGGTTTGCAGCCATTGAGTGATGATCTTGCAACCCTACAATATCGCACCAAAGGAGGTCAAAAAGCACCTTTAATAATTCGAACAAGAGGGCATAGACTTGAGGGAATTTGGCATAGCGGATCGCCAATGACAATGATTTTGGGAACCTGCAGAGGTATTTATTTATGTGTACCAAGAAATATGACACAGGCAGCAGGGATGTACAATTTATTGTTAAAATGTGATGACCCTGCTATTGTTGTGGAGTGTTTGAATGGTTATAGATTAAAGGAACCTGTTCCATCTAATATAAGTGATTTTACTGTGCCTTTGGGCATACCGGAGATATTGTCGGAAGGAGAGGATATTACAGTGGTAAGTTATGGTTCTACTTTGCGCATTGTACAGGATGCATGCAGGAAACTTGCTCAAATAGGAATCTCCACAGAGGTGATAGATGTGCAAACTCTTATGCCATTTGATATTCACGGAATTATCAGAAATTCAGTTAAAAAAACGAACAGAGTTATTTTTATAGATGAGGATGTTCCGGGTGGTGCCACAGCATATATGATGCAACAGGTTTTTAGCGACGATAGTCTTTTCCGTTATCTCGATTCCTTTCCGAAATGTATGAGCGCTAAAGCCAACAGATCGGCATATGCAAGCGATGGCGACTATTTCTGTAAACCTAATGAGGATGATATTTATGAAGCAATTTATGGTATTATGAGTGAGGTAAGTCCGGGTCGTTTCCCTTCTATTTTTTAACGATAATTATTATTTTTGCTCCGTTAATCAATTTATTCATTATTATTTTTAATTACAATAGAAACTGGAAAAGTAAATTTTTTTAATGCCACCCGAAGGTTTCGGGTTTATAGTTAAAGGCGGAACCAATGAAGAAATTTTTGTTCATCAAACCGGCCAAATCGATAAGATATAACAAAACGACCTCGTAACCTTTGATCTTGTTGATGGCCGTAAAGGTAAAAACGCGGTAAACGTAAAAATCATCAGCGGATAATATCACAAATAATCCACAAAATTTTCAAACAAAAAAACCAGCTGATACCTGCTTTTATAAGATTTAATAGCGCATTAAAATAATAAAATTTTACTCCTCACTCTTCACTCTTCACTCTCCTCCATATTGTGAAACACATTCACCACATCATCATCTTCCATTAATTTATCAATCAGATTGTTGATAAGCAATTCGTTGTCGGCATTCAGTTTAACTTTATCGTGAGGAATGCGCAATAATTCAGCTCCGGTTATTTCGATATGCAAATCATCTAATTTTTTTTGCATGGTGCCAAAATCGTTAAAAGAAGTTTCCATATAAACGATTCCATCTTCCTCGTAAATGTCTTCGGCACCGGCATCAATAAGGTCGAGTTCAACTTCGTCAATGTTTATTTTTGCCGCTTCAATTTTAAATATGCCTTTGCGGTCGAATAAATAAGCAACAGACCCAAAGGTTCCTAAATTTCCTCCGCCGCGGCTGAATAATAATCTCACATTTGCAACTGTTCTGGTTGTGTTATCGGTAGCACATTCAACCATCAAAGCAATTCCTGCAGCTCCAATTCCTTCGTAAACTACTTCCTCAAAATTGCCTTCTTCTTTGCTCGAAGCGCGTTTGATTGCAGCATCCACTCGATCCTTAGGCATGGAAACTGATTTGGCATTTTGAATTGCCAAACGCAATTTTGGGTTAGTATCAGGGCTTGCACCTCCGTTTTTTACTGCAATGGCAATTTCGCGCCCAATTCTGGTGAAATTTTTGGCCATCGCATCCCAGCGTTTAAATTTCTTTTCTTTGCGGTATTCAAATGCACGTCCCATTGTGTTAATTGTAGTTGAGGATGCAAATTTAAACCAAATTATTCATTAGAAAATGATACCGCTGATAATGTTAAACCGATGAATTATAATTCAATAAATTTATAATAGGAAGTTCCACCATTATTTTCAAACCTGATAAAGTACATCCCGCTGCCTAAAATTGCAGATTGCAATGTGAATGTATATTGGCCTTCTTCTAAAAATCCATTTTCAATTCTTTCCACTAATTGGCCGTTTATTGATAAAAGATCGATAACTATTTTAGAAGATTCAAAAAGTTCAAGACTTATTATACCATTACTACGCGATGGATTTCCAAGTATCGTAAATTGAAATTGGGATATCGAATCTACCGGAATTGCTGTCTCATTATTTGCACCGGGAGAAGGGCCGGGAAGAACCACAAAATTTCCGGAACCATTTGGCAATCTGCCGGTGGAAATGTCAGAAATTTGATCGTTAAATGAAATGGAATCAATTACAGAATAATAATATTCGGGGCCTGCAAAAATTCCAATTTCATCACCGGAAGCATCCAGATTAAAATTAGTATGTACGTTTCCTTCTTCGGTATCATCATCTGCCCAAATTAAAATATAGGTATAAGGCAGCATCAACCGGTCAGGTAATGGCCACTTTGCCGGATTATTAAAATCATCGCTAAGGTAACTTCCGATCAAATAAACATTTTCGGGCCCGGGATTATAAAGTTCAATATAATCTGCATAACTACCGTAATCATCAACAATGGTGATGTCGTTTTTTGCCATAAATTCATTTATTACCAAATTAGGGGTGGTAAAACCGATATGGATATTTATGGTTTCACAAATTGGATATCTTTTGATATTTCCATTATTGTCAGTAGCTTCAAAATAGTAATATAATTCTGTATCATCGGGTCCGGAACTAACCATTCCGCCATAAATATTATCGCCCGGCAACGAATCGTTATGAGCGCCGTCGTCAAATAAATTAATTTGGGTAAAAGCGATATTATCGGCGCTGTAAAAAACAGCACAATTATTTACACTGATATCATCTTTTGCAAATAAACGTATTAAAATTTCTTCATCCGGTAGTGGCAATTGTGTAATAAACGTTTTATTTTGCAAAAGAGGTGCTATGTCATTTAAATCTACTTGCCCAGCAGAATTATCGACTCTAGTTTGTATGAAATTTTGTATGCCATAAGGAGAGTGTTCATCAATATCATTTGTATTAAATCCATTATAAAAATCATCGTAGGTATACCCATAATCATAGGTGCGGTAAACGTCCTCCAAAGCAGCCGGAGCAATAAGATCGCGTATCGAATCAATATGAGGAAAGATAATTTCGGGAACCAAAATAGTTGTGCTTAACATGTTTATATAATAACTAAATAGGTCAACATATTCCGGAATTTGAAATAGTCTTTCCACAAGAGGTCTATAGTCAAAATTCCATTCATATATATCTCTCTCCGCCCAATCGATTCCAAACCAATCTATGCCTAAAACATTATCACAATCGTAACTTAAAAATTCAAATTTATCAGTTGATTGATTGTGGTATAAATAATAATTATTTTGATTAGCGCCGTAATTATCCCAATGGCCTGTGGAAATATCCAGAGCATAAATTTTTAAAAATCCATCTACGTTAAATATTTTTTCTAACTCGCACGACAGTTCAGCGATAGGGGTATTATTCAGAACATCAGCAAGGTGAATCAAATCACTTTTATCATTTTGTTGTTCATTGGTAATTAATTCGTAGGTGTTGTAAGCATCCTGATTTGTGCCATTATATTCCAGTGTGCTTCCATATAAACATTTATATAAATTGCCATTACTTTCACCAAATCTGTCCTGTAAAAAAATATCGTCGTATTCTTCCGTTAAACTATATAAACCGTAATATGTATCATTAATATAAAACTTAGTGAATGAAACTCTTCTGGGGGGTAATCCGAAATCATTATAGATATCAAAATATATTTTTTCGCGACTCATGGTAGGGTCGTTATGGTTGCCTATAAGATTTAGTTTTTTCGCACCTTCATACCGTCTTCCCGGAGCGTAGGTATTAAAAGAAATTTTAAAAGATTTTTTTTCTGAATATAAGGAGGTATTTCCACGAAGACGCAATCCCACATTTTCGAGTGTATCGAAATTTAATCCATTTTGATATACAAATAAAACTGCATACTCATGTTCATTTTCCAGTTCCTCGTATAATTCCTCCAATGAATCCTCCTCCATTGTGATAAAGATGGAATTTACAATGGTATCATCATATATTACAGAATATGGAATATTTTGTGCCTGCGAAACTGTAGAAATTGTAAGCAGTAAAAATATAAATTTCAATTTCACCCTTCCTGTAACTTTAACCATTTTCACAATTTGTTAAAAACCATTAACGCCAAAAGGGCGTTTGCTCTGCAAATTAACAATATATAAATCCAAAAACCCTATTTCATTGAATAATAAAGGTCAAAAAAACCAAAATGGTTCAGATGAATTATTTAAGGTAACATCCTTAACTAACCAACTTTTTTAACATGGATATTTGCCCGAAATGACAATTATCGTGATGCAATATACCGTGTATCACTTCATAATTAGTCCATTTATTTTTGGATGGTAAGTAACCATTATTTAAAATTTCATCCTGTAATTTTTCAAGGTATTTTTCCCAATCTGATTCCGATTTTTGTAGTCTGGTTAGTAGTTCACGCCAGGCTTTTGTGGATGTATCGGTGGGGTTTGACAAATAATTATCTTCGGGTGATTTAAAAATTTCACCTTGAATTTTTCGCAGCACATTTTCTCTCCATCCCACACAATGCTGAACCAATTGCCAAATGGTATTTGCATTCTGAATAGGCAGCATAGAAGCTTGTTGCGCCGTGATACCGCTTAGCACATCTGTAAGTTTAATGTCGGTCCATGGATTGCCATTATACAGATCGGAAAATAATTTTTTAATGCGGCTAGATTGATTCAAGATTCCTGGTATTTGGGTTTAGGAAAATTCACAATTGTTTGCTGATGGTGCTGAATATGAAAGGTAGTGAAGTACAGCATTTCACGAAGGGTAATTTTTTCTAACAGGGGATGAGGCAACAAATAACCATCCAGATCAACATCCTTCCACCTATCAATTTTACTTAAAAACCTGGCATGGAGCAACATGAATTTTTTCAACTCTGTTTCTTTTGTGACATCACCTTTTTGTGTATTTGGAACGTATGGTTTTGAGGCTTTGCCCCCGGCTTCCAATTTTCCGAAATATTTTGCCATTAGTTCATCAAAACTACGGCTGTTTCTGTTCGGTTTTCCAAATGCCAGTCGCAAAATAAGTTTAGGAAGACTGAAGGCTAAAATAACTGGACTTACTGCCAGCATAAGGTGACGGGTGTTTTCTGAAACACTCCACTTTTCACCGCGAGCTGCAAAATATTCGGGCTCATCCATTTGCAAACAAAGTTTTCCATATTCGGAAACTACCTCCTTTAGTTTAGTAGTGACTTCAATTTTTGTCATAAGCCAACGTTTTGTTAATAAATAGCATCTACAAATAAGGGTCAAAATACGGGATTTTATTGCAACTTTGCAGGAATTACTTATCTTCGTAAAATAAATCACACGCACACTTTAAAATTTATGCATAGAATACGTTTGTTGTTATGTGCTGTGTTACTCCTTCAATTTTGGTCCCTTAGGGCTCAAACAAGCATTTCTGGGGTGATTAACAATTATTATGAGGTTACCGGAATTGATATTTGTAACAATAGTCTTACGCTCGATAATACGCCATTAGGACTGGCTATTGGCGATAATGTGCTGCTTATACAAATGCGCGGTGTTGATGCCGAAGCAGATAATTTACCAACCTATGGTTCTATTCTGAATTATGCCAAAAGTGGAGATTACGAAATGTTTACGGTGCAAAACATTGTATTTAATGTAGTTACCCTTAACGAAGTTATTAACCGACCTTATGAACTTGCGGGTCGTTGCCAGTTGGTGCGTGTTCCGGAATACGTAGATGTTGATATTGTTGGAACGGTAACAGGACTTCCATGGAATGGAACAACCGGCGGTATTATATCATTAATTTCCACCGGAACTATTTCATTTAGTGCGGATATTGATGCTACCGGAATAGGATTTCGTGGTTCTGCAGTTATAATCAATACACCTTGTATTACCGGCGGAGCTGCAGGATTTGATGGGTATGTTACACTTCCCGGAGAAGACAAAGCTGGTTTTAAGGGCGAAGGTATTACGGAAAACGGAGATAATTTAGCGGCAAGAGGTGCACCTGCAAATGGCGGTGGAGGTGGAAACGACAGACAAACCGGTGGTGGCGGTGGAAGTAATAATGTAAATGGTGGAATGGGTGGGCAATTATTAAACCCGGTTGCCGGATTATGCGGGGGAACAAATCCCGGTTTAGGAGGATGGTCGCTTGATTATAATAATGTTACCAATAAAATTTTTATGGGCGGTGGCGGTGGTGCCGGTAGTTCTAATATTGGAACCGGAACTCAAGGAGGAAATGGTGGAGGTATTGTAATGATCATTGCTAATATTATAGAAGGTAATGGTTTCTTTATCAGGTCAAATGGTGCAACTGTAACGGATGTTGCCTTTGATGATGGAGCAGGTGGAGGTGGTGGAGCCGGAACCGTTGCAATGGAATTGAATAATGTTTCCACAACACTTAACGTGCAAGTTGTAGGTGGTGTTGGAGGAGATACTGATAACTCCCTTGATGGAATAAATTGCGTTGGACCCGGTGGTGGTGGTTCAGGTGGATTACTTTGGGTGAATGCTCCTGCTATGCCGGGCAGTATTAATCTGGATGCTGCAGGTGGTAGTCCCGGAACAACTGTTGGCGAGGGCGCCGGTTCTCCTTGTTTTAATTCTTCTAATAATGCTACTTCCGGAGCAAACGGATTTTATTTAGGTGATCTTGATATTCCACAACCAAATGTTATTTATGCGGAACTTACGGTTGATATGATTCCGGATGATGCTGTGGTTTGTGCAGGAAATGAATTATATATGTCGTCAATTGCTACCGGAACAGGAACCCTGGCTTACGATTGGAATGATCCTGCAACAACGAATACGCCGGATCTCACCATTATACCTCCTTATGATTTTACTTATACTTTAATCGTTACGGATGATCTCGGTTGTCAGATAATTGGTTTTGTTGAAGTAGATGTAATTGATAGTGTTGCTATAACTGCTTTCCCTGATACTACTTTGGAACTTGGAAATTATATGACTTTGTATTCCAATCTTGATGATACCTATACTTATCTGTGGTCACCTAATTATAATATATCAGATGTAACGGAAGCTAACCCGATAATCAACCCGTACGAAACCACAACTTATTGTGTAACTGCCACTCACACAACCGGCTGTACATCAACTGATTGTATCACAATTTTAGTTGCAGCAGCAGTTGCTTTCCCAAATGTATTTACTCCAAATGAAGATGGATTGAACGATCTTTTCAGAGTTCCTCCAACCACTAATTTATGTGAGGAGGTTACCTATTTCACTGTATTTAATCGCTGGGGACAGGAGGTATATAATTATTTTGCAACTGCGGATAGCGGTGGTTGGGATGGCAACGATATAGGAGGTAGACCACAAGAGATCGGCACCTATGTATATGTTGTAAAAATGCTTTGCGATGGAATTGATGAGACATTTTCCGGTGCACTTATTTTATTGAGATAAGGTCGGGTTCAAACGCTAATATTTCTAAATAAAATTTATTGCAGATCGTTTTATTTTATTATTGTTTTATTAATAATCCATCATTTTTCAATAATGTATTTATTTCGGCAGGGGTTAATTTACCAACTTCGCGTTCGGCATCTATATAATCAATTTCGCCATTGTATTTAAATTGTATTCTTCTTTCGCGGCCCCCAAATTCGGCACAATTAATATTTTGATAATTTTTAATTTTTCCCGTATCATAATATTCTTTGCGCATTAACATGTAACCTTGTTTATCGTAATATTTTACGATATTGGGTTTATCTTTTGTGTAATAAGATTTCCAGAAACCTGTTTCGTGTCCGTTTGTATAGGTGCCTTCAATGTGAACAACACCGCTTGGATAATAAAATTTCCATTCCCCTGAATAAACTCCATTTGTCAAATTTCCTTCCAACATCAGTTTTTCTTTATTGTAAGAAACTATTTTTCCGGTGTAGAGTTCTCCCTCAAATTTAAATACAACAGGAGTGTAGTTTAAAACATCTGCACTGTCGCTTGCATTCATTGGAATAAAGTTCATTCCACCGGTTTCTGATGTTAAGTTTTCTACCAGTAAACTTCCATTTTCATCAAATTTTTTGGAATTTTGAGAACAGGAGGAGATTACAATTGTTAAGGAAAATAGTATAATTATACTTTTCATATTTTATTAAATTTGTAATGAGTTTACAATATTAATAAAATTTCAGATTGTTTTTCTTCTTAAAGTTATTTTGGTGATCTCAGGCCAAATGCCTATTCTGCCTGGATAACCAACGGTGCCGAGACCTCTGTTTACATATAAATGGTGTTTGCCGGTATTATATAAGCCTGCCCATTCTTTATAAACCAGTTGCGACGGGGAAATTCTGAATGCAGGAGTTTCAAGTCCCATTTGGAAACCATGTGTATGTCCGCTCAGCGTGAGTTGAGGGGGGTATTTTTCTTCCAATACTTTTGCACGCCAATGTGAAGGGTCGTGTGATAATAAAATTCTAAATGCATCGGTTGCAATTCCCGTGCTCGCTTTGGCAAGATCACCTATTTTTGGAAAATCACCTTTCCCCCAATTTTCTACTCCTATGATATGAATTTTTTCACCATCCTTTTCCAAAAAGGTGTTTTGGTTTAACAATAATTTAAACCCTAATTGAGGATGGATATTTTTTACATTAATTAAATTTTGGTTTCTGTCTTCTTCTGTTTTCCATTTAATATAGTCTCCATAATCGTGATTTCCTAAAATAGAATAGACCCCAAATGGTGCAGTTAGTGTTTTGAATGTATCGAACCATCCGTCCATTTCATCTGCATTGCTGTTTACAATATCACCGGTATAAAACAAAACGTCTGATTTTAATGAAGTAACGAGTTCCACTAAATATTCCAGTTTGTGTTTGGATGCCTTATCCCAGGAGCCGATGTGTAGATCGCTGAGTTGAGTTATGGTAAAGCCGTCGAAAGCAGGGGGAAGGTCATCGAAAAAAATTGTTTCACTGCGAACCGTAAAATTAAATCTGCCTTTGAAAATTCCGTATAAAAACCCTGAAAAGGGGAGCACTCCAAAAATAAGTGCTGATTTTGCAATAAAATTTCTTCTGTTAATCAATACACCGGATTCGTTTTTTATTTTTTTTCTTTTGCGGTAGGTGTAAATACTATATGGAATTCTATAAATATCCTCTGTTATAAATAATATTATTGCAATAATAAGTTTTGAAAACAATAGCGAAACAAAAATTCCCAGGAAATAAGAATTTAATCTTGCTATTTCTGGCTCCATATATTTTACAAATAGGAACCCAATACCCGAAATTAGAAATATTAAAATATTAACTATCCAGTAAAAACGAACTGCTCTTTTTGGATTTTTATAAAAAGTGGATTTAATCGCTGAATGAATAAGAATATCAGAAACGAAATAGAATCCACCTGTAAAAAACAAACGCATGAGCAATGCCTGTATGTCCATAAATCGAAATTATTCTCTTTAAACAACGCCTGTGGCAGAAGAGTTTACTAACTTAACATTTACTTCGGGTGGTACACCTAATTCAATGTCAATCTCACTGAATTTAAAACTTCCCAGTGTGAGTTTACTTTGAAAGTCATCGGCGGAAACGAGAGTGGCAACAATAATTTTTAACATCGTTTTATCTTCATGTTCCTTTAACATGGCTTCAATTTCCTCTTTGCTTACATTTGCAAATTTCTCGAAATGAAAAATAATACGGGGAGGAACACCCACTCCGATATTGATCTCCTTAGTTCTGAACCCTGTTTTTTCAATGAGTGGAGAAAGAGCAATAAGGTCGTTGGTAAAACCGGTAAGTTTTTCTTTGGTCAGATTTTTTACATCGTAAAACTTATTGAGTGTGTCCTCTAAAAGATTGGTGGCTTCGTCGAAACCCACACCCAACAAGGAAGAAGTATCTGTTAACACATTCTTCAGTGTATTCTTGATATCCATGCTACAAAATTACTCTTCTGCCAACACAATTATTTTATCACCGGCAAAAAAGTTGATGATATTGCACTTTCGGTGATTTTTTTAAGCTCTATATGCCATATTTACATCGTGTTGATTGCGCATGACATGCGGTCTCTTTATGCGTTTTGCCGGTTTCATTATTGTATAAAAATTTACCTCGATGCCAATATTGAGGCACTCGGTAATGAGTTTCCTATAGATCTCAATGTCGTCTTCATCCCTTATATCTTCAAAGACATGTTTTAATACTTTTTTTTCAGAAACCTCTATAATTAACAAACTCAACATTTTATTGTCGAAAACGAATTTTGTAGTGCTGTAAACTATTGTAATTAAAATAGTTTAAATTTCTTTGTTTATATGCCTTGTGCTTTTGTGAATCAATTTAAAGTTATGCAATTTTGTAAAAAATACGCTTATGCTAAACTGGACACATCCTGTTGAAGGGGAATATTTGCCCTACCAAAAAGCTTATCTCGACAAAGTACCGGAAGGTGATCTGATTGAAATATTAAAAAATAACGTAGTAAAAACGTCTGATTTTCTGCGTCAGCTCACGGATGAGCAGATATTATTCAGATATGCAGAAGGAAAATGGAACATAAAAGAAATATTGCAGCATTTAATTGATACGGAGCGCATCATGAGTTATAGAGCATTGCGATTTGCCAGAAAAGACGCAACTGCATTACCGGGTTTTGAACAGGATGATTATGTTGTGAATGCCAATACCGGAGAACGCGATTTTATCGAAATGATATTGGAATTTTTCGCTGTGCGCACTTCTACTGTGTATTTATTTAATAGCTTTAATAACGAACTTATGGAATTTACTGCAATTGCAAATAAAGGACCTGTAAAAGTAAAATCGTTGGCCTATGTTATAGCCGGACATGAGTTGCATCATATGCAGATAATTAAAGAGCGATATATAAAATAAATTAAATATAAAAATTGATTTTTTTAATACCTTATGTAT
>Ga0163146_10003045_pt1 | contig 21784 bp, 18 predicted proteins | sample OliLakLV19MP7G1_FD_148648 | JGI IMG/M metagenome (GOLD analysis project Ga0163146, IMG submission 148648) | Freshwater microbial mat bacterial communities from Lake Vanda, McMurdo Dry Valleys, Antarctica - Oligotrophic Lake LV.19.MP7.G1 | ecosystem: Environmental > Aquatic > Freshwater > Lake >...
TTATTTTACCTTGCGGCACTGGCTCCTGACGGGAAAATCCACATCTCCAATACGAGTAGCACTTACAATCTTCACGTTATCAACAAGCCCAACTGCCCCGGGGTCAGTTGCGAACTGGTACAGCACGGAATCGTATTGCCTTCCTACAATTTCGCAACAATACCCAATCTGCCGCACTACAACATTTTGAACACTTCATATGATTGCGATACAAGCATATCAACCGAAGTAGCCAATGCAGAGGATCGGGTGCTTTTCTTCCCCAACCCTGCCACCGACCAACTCCATATCATCGGTCTCGAAGGCAATGCAGTCATAAGCATCACTGACATAAGCGGCAAAACGGTTTTCCTGCATAAAGGTGATGGGCATTCAAACGCCAAGGAGACTATTGACATTTCCAGTCTTAACCCCGGTTTTTACTTCGTATCGGTGCAGCAAAACAAGTTGGTACAGCAAGCCAAAATCGTGAAGCAGTAATTATCACTATTCGAATTGCAATTTTCTGCAACTCAAATCTCATACCTTAAAGGGTGACATTACTCCTTTATCAATTTCCTCGTCAGTGTTTTGCCCTCCGCGGAAATCCGCACGAGATAAAGCCCACTGGAGAAACTTTCCAAGTTGAATGGTTGCGTGAGCTTGTCCGTTGCATTGGCCGCAAAATACCATACACGCTGGCCGAGCGGGTTGAGGATTTCGATTTGTACATCCAGCGATTGCCCGAATGTAACTTGTAGGGTTACCAAACCATCTGTCGGGTTAGGGTAGAGGGATACTTTGGCAAAGCCATCCAAGTCATCCGTGGAGGAGCTGCCAAGCGTAAGCGAAAGCACGTCGCTGCAACCAAAAGCATCCGTCACAGTAACGGTGTAAGTACCCGCTGCCAGTCCAGTAGCCGTTTGCTCGGTACTGCTGTCGCTCCAAACATAGGAATAGGGCGGGTTGCCGATCCCAACATTCACGGTAGCCGTACCATCGCTGAGGCCTGGGGTGGCAGGGGTCAGTTCCGCGGTCAAATCCATATCAGCGGGGCAAGAGAGCAGGTTGATATTGTCGAGATCGAACCAGAAATCGCTCGCTCCCCAAATACCGTGGAAACGGATTTTGATGGCTTGGCCGGCGTATGCGTCGAGGCTGAGCTTCCGTGTGCGCAACTGTATCGTTGGGCTGTGATTAAAAGCGGTTATGCTATTGATGGTCTCATAAGTATCTCCACAATTAGTTGAAACCTGGATTTCTATTTTTGTGCCACTTTGCAAAATAGTGGGCGTTTGGCCCTGTGAAGCGAAGTTGGTGATGCGGTAGCTAAAGCTCAGCGAATCGCCTTGCTTGATGATGCCCATTCTCGGCATATCGGCAGTAAACTCGGTATTTCCGCTGTAAAGATTGAATGCCAGTACTTTGGAAACATTGTTGTGCTGGTCGGTCACGGAAAATCCAAATGTTGGGTCATACGTCCAATCAGTTGGAGGCACGCTGTGCGATTCGAAATTTTCCTGAAAAGGCACTGGTCTGGCAACATGGTTCACTGTGTAGTGGAGCGTATCGTTGTTGGTCTCTTGATCGCCGTTGAGCATCGTCCAACATTTGATCTCGAACGCCTGGTCGCGGCTATCGAAGGGCACGCTAAAAGTGTGAATAATGCTTTTATCCGTAGCAAGACTGCCGGGAACGTTTTGCACAACAGGTGTACCTCCGTTGATGCTGTATGCAACTTGAATGCCCGATTGGGTTTGGTTGCCAACGTTCGTGAACGAGAACACAATTTGGTCGTTGGCGAGGCCGCATTCCGCTGTTTCGCCAAGGGTGAAAATGCTCAATCCGGCAAGGTCTTTGGCCAAAGACTCGAAAATATGCACATCGTCAATGCCAAATCCACCACCGCTGAAGAATGGCGCCGAAGACATGACAAAACGCAGCTGAACCTCGCTTTCTCCCGCCGAGTTGGGCAGGGAGTGCCGCGCTGTAATCCAACCATCACTGGTGCCAGACCACACTTCGCCCAGACTAAAGAATTGGTTGTCATTGGTGTACCAATTTATGCCTTCCCCACTTTCGCCCACTTTCGCCCAGTTTTGGCCACCATCAAAACTCATTTCAAGCCATGCCCCATCGTAATTTACTACGAGGTTTCTGATGAGGGAAAATTCGATGGCAGGGTCTACGTCCAATGCAGAAAAATCAAAGCATGGCGACTCGAGATAGGATAGTTCGGAGGGATTGTAACTGCCCGTAAGGCTGGTTACCCAGGCATTTTGCCCGCTTGCTGCGGCAGGAATGGAGGGTTTGTTTGGAATGCCGAATTCCCAGGAAGCGTTTTGGCCACTCGGCGTCCAACCACCGTCCCAAACTTCAAATTGCTGTATATATTCGGGCTGTAAACGATTGGTGATAAAGTAAGTGAACGTATCGTTCAACACATCCTCATCGGTCGAAAGTTGGGTAAACACATCAATTCGGTATTCGCCGGGAGCGGAAAAATCGCTGGGCGTCTCAAACGTGATGACGACACTGCTGTCTTTGCCCAAAATACCCGTATAAAATCCGTCGCTGGGTGGCACTACGGGAGCATCCGTACCGTTCACGGAATATCGAAAAGTAATGAGCGATTGAGGCGCAGAACCGAAATTTGCCAGGATAACTTTCACAGAATCAAAGCCCAAATCACAACCGCTCACAGGTGCGACCACGCCAGCTATGCCCACATCATTGGTCCAATAAGTCTGAAACGAAATAGGGCCAATAATTTCGGAATAGCCGCCTGCCACATCGCAGTATTGCTGCACATAGGCATCATACCAGGTCTTTTTTTGCAGACCGGTAACGGTTGCTTTGGGCAGCAGCACATCGAGGGTGTCGCCCTCCCCTGCGCTGGGCGAAAAGCCTTGAATCCCGTGGATAACGCGCCAGGAGATGGGAGCACTCGTGCCGTTATTGTTAATTTTCCAACGCAGGTTGGCCCGGTTGTCCCACACGTTTTCCACCACAAAATCAGTCGGGTTGGCGCAGGAGATGCACGCTCCTGTGCCAGTGAAAACCGTTCCAGTGACAGGAGCTACTCCATTTAGAAATAGATTGCCTGCATTGTCGTAAATATTGAACGAAACTTCCCAGGGGAAACTTCCAGCAGCATAAGTAATGAGGAGGGGCAGGTTGTCCAAAACATTGAACGTAACTGTACTGTCAATGCCGTCGTCGTTTAGGTTATCTAAGGTAAACGAGACCGAATTGCCCCCGCTCTTGATCGTCAGGATGCCGCCATTCCAACCGTCTCCGTAATTATCCAGCATTTCGAGCGTGTAGAGGCACTGGGTTTTGGCCGAAAAAGAGAGCAGGAAAAAAAAGGCGAAAGAGAGTGCGCGTAGTGGTTGAAAGTTCATGATGCAGCCTTGTTGTTGAGTCGTAACTTTCCGAAAGTTTTTAACTTTCGGAAAGTTGGGGCAAAAAGTGGAAACCAAAGGTAGGCCAAGCCTCAGATTTGAGGGCAGGGAAGTTGGGTTCTGCAAGTTTTGGCAAAAAAAGCTCAGAAGCGACACTTTTAGGAAAAGTGTCACTTCTCGCAAGCTTCCTTACCTTCGCGCTCTCTTTGACCCAACCGATTTTTTACCCATACCTATGTCGCGGACCCGACCTAACTATCTCTATGCCATTGCCAGCGTTGCGCTGGTGCTGTTTGTGCTGGGCTTTTTTGCGCTTATGGCCATGCACGGGCAAAGGCTGGTGACCATGTTCAAAGAAAAAGTGGACCTCTGGCTGGAACTGAAACCCGGCCTCGCCGAAGCCGACGTGGCAAGAATTGTCGCCGCTGTGCGCCAACAACCCTTTGTAAAAAAAGAAAGTGTCACGTTTATCACCCGAGAACAAGCCGCCGCAACCATGCGCGAAGACCTCGGGGACGAAAGTATGCTCGAAGATATGCCCGACCTGATGCGTGATGTGGTACGGTTCAACGTGAAAGCCGAATACCTCGAAGATCAGCGATTGGTCGAATGGCGCGAAACCCTTCGACAAGACTCTCTGGTGAGCGACCTGTATTTTGAAGCAGCCAACACAAGCAATATTGGCAACAACATCCGCAGCCTTGGTATCATAACCTTGTCTTTGGGGGTTTTCCTCATCTTTGCGGCCATTGCGCTTATTCACAACACCATTCGGCTGGCTTTGTATTCCAATCGTTTTATCATAAAAAACCAAGAATTAGTAGGTGCGTCCTGGGAATTTATCAGTCGTCCATATATCCGCCGAGGCATCTTGAACGGCCTTTGGAGTGCAGCATTCGCGATTGTGGCACTTGCAATCACCCTGTGGTGGCTGCGAAACCTAATGCCGGATTTGCGGCAATTGCAAGACATGAACGCGGTAGTGCTGGTGTTCTCTGGCCTTGCACTTATGGGGGTTCTGATTTCGGGCCTCAGCACCTGGTGGGTAGTGAATAAGTTTTTGAGGATGCGTTTGGATGATCTTTATTAATTCAAATTACCACATTTCAATAAAATGGCAAAGCAACAACAACATCGCCCCGGCCCACAACCACAAGCCAGAAAAACGGCTCCTGCACCTGTGCGCCGACCTACAGAGAAAAAGGAAAGCATTTTTTCTGCCGGGAGCAACGAACTTATATTTGGCCGCCAGAATTTTATCCTGATGGGTATCGGCCTTGCACTGGTATTGGTCGGCTTGGCTACAATGTCGGGCGGCGCAATGCCCGACCCCAACAAGTGGGAGCCAGAGCGTATTTACAGCCCGATGCGCATTACGGTGGCTCCATTGCTCATGGTAGCCGGTTTCGTGACAGTAGTTTTTGGCATCTTCAAACGAAAACCCGTACCCGCTAGCTTTCCCAACAATCCCGAAGCATGACCCTGCTGGAAGCCATCGTCCTTGCAATCATTGAAGGACTGACGGAGTTTTTGCCGGTGTCGTCCACCGGACACATGATTATTGGCTCGTCGGCCATGGGCATTGCGTCACAGCCTTTTGTTAAAGTCTTCACCGTTGCCATCCAATTCGGAGCTATTCTGTCAGTGGTTGTGCTGTATTGGCGGCGGTTTTTTCAGAGCGTTGGGTTCTATGTCAAACTGTTTGTGGCGTTTTTGCCCGCTGCTTTCTTTGGGCTTTTGTTCAAAAAGCAGATTGATTCGCTGCTTGAAAACATTGTGGTGGTTGCATTGGCGCTTATTGTAGGAGGCATCATTTTCGTGGTACTCGATGGCTTCTTCAAACGCCAACGCCTGCGCGAAACCTCTGTAGATCAAGACGTTACATTGCCGCGCGCATTGGGCATTGGTTTTTTTCAGGTCATCTCGATGGTGCCTGGCGTGAGCCGATCAGCAGCCACTATTTTCGGCGGACTGGCAAACGGACTTTCGCCCACCACGGCGGCGGAGTTTTCATTTTTCCTGGCAGTCCCGACCATGTTTGCCGCCATGTGTAAGTCGCTCTGGGATTTTACCCAGGACGGTGGCGCAACTTTCAGCGGTCAGGAAATTATGCTGCTTGGCGTGGGCAATGTGGTGGCTTTTTTAGTAGCCATGGCCGCCATTCGATATTTTATCCAATTCCTCACCAAGCATGGGTTCAAGTGGTTTGGCTGGTACCGCATTTTGGTGGGAGTGGCTATTTTGATTTTGTGGAAACTCGGCTACTTTGACGGGGTAAGCGTGGGGGATTTTTGAAAATAATTCACCACATAGCACACATAGTGCACATAGTTTTTATCGAATAGGCTATGTGTACTATGTGTGCCATGTGGTTAAACAGAAACAGTAAATGCTGGACAAACTACAAGCCATACGCGAAAAATACATCCATCTGGAGGAGCAACTTGGCGACCCTTCCACCGTGGCCGACCCTGATAAATCGAAAAAAGTAAACAAAGAGTACCGAAAGCTCCAGCCCCTTGTGGAGGCTGCAGAAAAGTACGAAAAAGCCCTCTCCGACATTGCCAGTGCAAAAGCTATGCTTGTGGGCGAAACCGACCCTGAAATGCGCGAAATGGCCCGCGAGGAAATCACTTCGCTGGAACCGGAGCGTGATACTCTGGAAGAACTACTCATAACCCTGCTTACCCCAAAAGACCCTGAGGATGAGAAAGATGTGATTTTTGAAATCCGATCCGGAACGGGCGGCGATGAAGCGGCACTGTTTGCCGGCGATCTCTACCAAATGTATTCGCGCTATTTTTCAAAACAAGGTTGGGACGTTGAATTGGTGGACGAAACACCCGGAACGGCGGGCGGATATGCCAAACTTGTACTCGAAGTCTCCGGCGAAAACGTGTACGGCAAACTCAAATTCGAATCCGGCGCGCACCGGGTACAACGCGTGCCAGAAACCGAAGCCAAAGGACGGGTGCACACTTCAGCCGCTACCGTGGTCGTGCTCCCCAAGATGGAACCCGAAGACATCAACATCCGCAAAGAAGATATCCGGACCGATACCTTCCGCGCTTCAGGCGCGGGCGGTCAGCACGTGAACAAAACGGAGTCTGGCGTTCGCTTTACCCACTTACCTACGGGTGTGACTGCTGAAAGCACCGAGAGCCGCTCACAGCATAAAAACCGCGACATAGCCATGGGCCGCCTCGTGCAGCAGATCCGTGAAGCCCAACTTCAGCGCGAAGCCTCTGCATTTGCCTCTGCCCGCAAAAGCCTCGTCGGCTCTGGCGACCGCTCTGAAAAAATCCGCACCTACAACTGGCCGCAAAACCGCGTGACCGACCACCGCCTGGAAGGCGACAACAAAAATTTTAACCTGGATAAGGTAGTGGAAGGGGATATAGAACCCCTCATCGAGGCCTTGACAGTCGCAGACAATGCGACGAAGTTGCAGGAGGGATAATATTGTATATTTGACACCCCATCCATTTGGCAGGATATCACATTCTATTGCAATTACAACTAAATTCAACGCAACATGAAATCACACAAGCCACTCCTATTTGCCGCAGCAATTATTGCCGCGCTGCTTCTTGTTTCCTGTGCCGAGGTACAAGCAACAAAAGAATGCCTGACCGGACGGCAGTATGGATTTTTGTATGGTTTGATTCATGGCTTTATCACGCCGCTCAGCTTTATTGCCAGTCTTTTTAAAGACAATGTGGCTATCTATGCGGTCAACAATACGGGCGGATTGTATGACCTGGGTTTTTTATTGGGCTCAAGCGGTTGGGGATTCATGGCGGGGAATAGGTCGAAGAGATGAGGGGTTGAGGCCTCCGCGCTGTGTTATTATCTCAAACAAAAAGCGTTACACGAGAAATCCCGTGTAACGCTTTGATTTTCAATGTGGGCCTGGCAGGAATTGAACCCGCGACCGTCTGATTATGAGTCAGCTGCTCTAACCAACTGAGCTACAAGCCCGTGTCCGTTGCCGAACGGCGCAAAGGTAAATTTAATTCCTGTTTTTTGAATTTCGTTTCACACTTTTGCCACTTCTTAATTCTTTGCCGACCTTCGGCGGGACAACATCAGCCAAAACATGGGTTTTCAAAAAGTAAACACCTTAGAAAGCAAAAGCGAGATGCAACACTTCGTCCGAAATCTTCTGGGCGACGTGCAGGCTTTCGAGTTTATGCTCCAAAACGACTGGTTCGAGAGCGACATTACGCGCATCGGGGCCGAACAGGAAATGTGCCTGGTAGACAACAAAACTTTCAAGCCCGCCTGCATCAATATGCAGGTGCTCGAACGCATGGGCGACGACAAGCCCTGGTGTGTAACCGAACTGGCTAAGTTCAACCTCGAAAACAACCTCAGCCCCCGCGAATTCACGGGCACTTGCCTCAGCGATATGGAGGCCGAAAACCTTCATTATCTGTCTGTTATCCAAAAAGTGCTCGACGAGTTCGATGCGAGTATCATCCTCTGCGGCATACTTCCTACCCTGCGCAAGCACGACCTGGAGATGCACAACCTGACCCCCAAAGACCGCTATTTCGCGCTCATGGCGGCCATTCAAAAACACCTCTTGGGCACTTCTTTTGAGCTGCGTGTGGAAGGCGTGGACGAACTTTTGGTCAAGCACGATTCTCCGCTTTTGGAAGCTTGTAACACGAGCTTCCAAGTGCATTTGCAGGTGGCCCCGAAGGATTTTGTAAAGATGTACAACATCGCGCAGGTGTTGGCCGCGCCCGTGATTGCTGTTTCCGCCAATTCACCACTCGTGTTTGGCCGCCGCCTGTGGCACGAGACACGCATTGCGCTTTTCCAGCAAAGCCTTGATACGCGCACCACCTACGATCACATGCGCGAACGACTTCCCCGCGTCAATTTTGGCTCTGGCTGGTTGCGGGGCGACATCACGGAAATCTACAAAGAAGACATCAGCCGCTTCCGCGTACTGCTTGCCGGCGCGATCGAGGAGGACTCCATGGCGATGGTGCGGGAAGGGAAAACGCCAAAGCTCCGCGCCTTGCAAATCCACAACTCGACGGTGTACCGCTGGAACCGCCCTTGTTATGGCATTTCACCCAACGGCAAGCCGCACCTGCGCATCGAAAACCGCGTGATGCCTGCAGGCCCCACCACGGTGGACGAGGTGGCCAACGCCGCTTTTTGGCTCGGGTGTATGATCAGCATGGGACAACATTACCCCGACATTACCAAGCAGATTGATTTCGCCGATGCCCGCGACAACTTTTTGAAGTCGGCCAAATTTGGCATGGACACCACATTTTCTTGGTTAAAAGACAAAAAAATCCCAGTCAAAGATATGATTCTCAATGAATTGTTGCCTTTGGCAAAGGAGGGTTTGAAAATGCAAAAAGTCAAGTCAGCAGACATTTCCAAATACCTTGATATTATTGAAGCCCGCACCACGGAACACAAAACGGGCGCGCGCTGGGCCTTGCGCTCTTTCACAAACCTCATAAAAGAGGTAACCCACGACGAGGCAGTTACAGCCGTCACTGCGGCCACTATTAAAAATCAAAAAGAGAATAAGCCTGTGCATACCTGGAAAGAAGCCACCGCCGCAGATCTGGAAAACTGGCAACCCTCCCACATCAAAGTCGAAGAATTCATGTCCACCGACCTGTTCACCGTCCAAAAAGACGACCTCGTGGCACTTGTGGCGGAGATTATGGACTGGCGGCGCATCCGCTATATGCCTGTCGAGGACAGCAAAGGCGAACTGATCGGCCTCATTTCGAGCAGGATGCTGTTGCGCCATTTTGCCCGCCAGAGTTGTGACGTCGCGGAACAGGAAAAGGTAGTTACCGTCAAAGACCTGATGATCGAAAAACCCGTTATCGTCACCCCAGACACGACGATCATGGAAGCCATGAATAAAATGCGGGAACATCGCATTGGCTGCCTTCCTGTGGTGAAAAGCAAGGAGTTGGTGGGGATTATTACGGAAATGGACTTTTTGCGGATTACGTCAAGGTTGTTGGAGCGGTTGGAGAAGTGAGTGGATCGTGTTAAAATTTCTTCGCTCCAAGCCTCGTTTGTAAAAACGATTGTACCCTTTCATCCGTTTCGAGAATCTCCACTTTGATTTTGAACGATGCCGCCTCGCTAAAATGAATCATGGCCTCATGACTTAAGCGCCCTGCCACCACTGCGGGGTGTATTTTCACAGATTCCGCAAATTGCACCATTGCCGACTCAGAAAAGTCTCCTTGTTCAACAAAGCGCTTAAAATCACGGGCAGGAATGAGATAGTTGGCTGCGAACTCATTGGCTTCGCGTTCCTTTTCCTCGTCCAAGTGAATTTCGGAGATGCCTTCGATGAAAAAATCCTTTTTACCGTGTTTTAGAATGTGCCCGGTCTCGTGAAAAAATGTGAACCAGAAATGATCGTTGGATTTATAGCGTCCTGAAAGTTGGATAAGCGGGGTTTGGCCAATCCACCGGGCTACGCCGCTTACATTTGTTTTGGGCAGGCATTGGGTAAACACCACCGCCAGACCAGACTCGGAACACAGGGTTTGGAGTTGTTCTTTGAAGTCAGCAGGGTGCCGATGTGCGAGACCTCGAATTGCAACAAGGTTTTTCTGGAATTTCTTCCGGTCAAAAGGCTTGATTTTTAAACCCTTGGCTTGCAATTCCCCTTTCCGTAGCCATGCAGAGAGCGCGCCTTGCTGGGTAAGATGTGCCAACGAAATACGGTAGTACGAGTTTTGCAATTGTTCGCCGACATATACGGCAGTCCACTCATCTGGTGTTGCTACTCCAAAGAAAGACAATAGTGCGGCTACGGTCTTGGTAGCCGTTTCTGCTTTGGGGATCCAGTTCAGTTTTTCCAGTGCCTTAATGGGAAACTGGATGAGCCATGTTTCAACCCATGTTTCAAGTTTTTGCTCATGTTCAATAGCGGTCAGCGCTTGTACATAGAGCCGTTCGCGTTCAAGCCAGAAACTCGTGGGGATGCCCAAAACACGCTCCAACTGGACAGCCGTAGACGGAGTGACAGCCTCCTTGCCTTTAATAATTTCGTTTACAGTTTTTATGGGCCTGCCCATGCGTTCGGCCAATTCGTATTGGTTCATGCCAAGGGCATCAATGGTTTCCTGGATGGTATCGCCCGGCGGAGAGAGCATTTCGCGGGCAAATTCGAGGTTTCGTTTATTGCTAGGAGACATTGAAGCCGTTTTGACAGGTTTCGATTTGGTATTGTAATTTTCAATTCATTAATTTTATTAATGAAAAAGGTAAATGATTTTGCAAAGGTAAATTTTTATCACTTAAAACAAAACCGTTTCTTTAGCAAGATATAAAAAATCTGGAGAATGTAGGCTATTTTGCAGTACAAATACTGGCCTTCTATGAAATTTATCCTGCCTCTTACCCTGATTTTGGCTATAAATGCCTCGCCAACACGCGCTCAAGCGCCCGGCATGGTGGACAAGCGCATCCATGTAGACCAGTTTGGCTACCTCTCTAATGCTCAAAAGATCGCGGTCATTGCCAATCCGCAAATAGGTTACAACGCTCCATCCAACCTCAACCCTTCCACCAAGTATAGGGTCAAACGGAGCTACGACCAGGTCACGGTTTTTGAGGCCAATATTACCCCGTGGGGCGGCGGAAGCACGCATGGCCAATCGGGCGACAAAGCCTGGTGGTTCGATTTTTCGGCACTGACGACCAACGGGTATTATTTCCTGTACGATAGCCTGAACAACCTTCGCTCCACCAATTTTACCATCTCTGACTGCGCGTATGCCGATGCGCTGTATCATGGTTTTCGCACCTATTATTACCAGCGTTGCGGAACAGGAAAAGTGCAACCTTTTGCGGAGGCTGATTGGGCCGATTCACAGCCCTGTCACCGGGGCAACCTTCAGGATGAAACCTGTTACAGCATCCTGAATCCCGTGCCAGCCACGGCAAAAGACCTGCATGGGGGCTGGCATGACGCAGGCGATTACAACAAGTATGTGACGTTTACCTACGGGACCTTGATGGACCTTTTAATGGCTTACGAAGAAAACCCCACCATTTGGAGAGACGATCTTGGCATCCCGGAATCAGGCAACGGAGTACCGGATTTGTTGGATGAAGTAAAGTACGAGTTAGACTGGCTGCTTCGAATGCAGCAATCCAACGGATCGGTGTTGTGCGTTGTCGGCGTACAAAACTTTGCCTCCGCAAGCCCTCCCAGCGCTGATCATGCCAGACGGTATTACGGGCCGGCTACTACGGCGGCTACGCTTTCGGTGGCGGCTTCGTTTGCACTGGCAGCCCGACAATTTCAGACCGTCACATCCCTGACCGCATTTGCCACAACACTTCAGACCGCCGCTATAAATGCCTGGAACTGGGCGGAAGCGAACCCAAACGTGACGTATTACAACTCCGGAAGTATTGCGGCGGGCGAAAACGAACCCGACACCTATAACAGGGATATGCGCAAACTGGCCGCTTCCTGTTTCTTGTTTGGCTTGACCGGCACGGTTTCGTACCGCAATTATTTTGACAGCAACTACCAGAACGCCCATCTTTTACAGTGGTCGTACGCTTATCTTTTTGAACCAAACACCCAGGATGCGCTCCTTTATTATTCCAACTTTCCTAACGCGACCGTAGCCGTTAAAAACAACATCCTGAACACTTACGCAAACAGCGTCCAAACGAGCAATGCCGATAACCTGCCCTCCTTTTTAAACAAGACCGATGCCTATCGAGCATTCGTGCGTGATGACAACTACACCTGGGGCAGCAACGAAAGCAAGGCTCATCAGGCCAATATGTTCTTCAACATGAATCACTACGGCCTAAATGGAGCAAATGCTGCGCATTTCAAAAATGCAGGTGCGAGTTTTCTGCACTACCTGCATGGCGTGAACCCGACGGGCTATTGTTTCCTTTCCAATATGGGCATGCACGGCGCGGAATTTTCCATCCCCTCCCTGTATCATGCTTGGTTCAATGACGGTACGATATGGGACGAGGTGGGGGTGTCGCAATTAGGCCCTGCACCCGGTTTTTTGCCAGGTGGCCCTAATCCCTATTTTCATCCTGACGCCAATTGCAACTGTGTTATTTCCCCGCCAGAAAATCAACCCATTCAAAAATCGTTCAAATCCTGGAATACTGGTTGGCCCGAAAATTCCTGGGAACTCAGCGAAGTGGCAATTTACACCCAGGCTTCCTACCTGCGGCTTTTGGGCAATGTTTTGGCCTATCAGAACCAGCCGCCCTCCTGCTATATTGAAAACCCGGTCGTAATTGTGGGCAGTCTGGATGTTTGCGCCGATGGGACCTACAATTACACGGTATTGGAAGTGCCGGGTAGCATCTATTTGTGGGAGGTAGCAGGCGGTACCATCGAGTCGGGACAAGGTACGAACAGCGTTTATGTGCTTTGGAACACGACCGCTCCCATGCCCAGCATCACCATTCACCACACCTTTCCGTGAGCCATTTATGCGTTTTATCACCTGCCGCCAGCAGCCGACGAAAACCCTACCCCCCATTTTATCGTTGGTATTCTGAAAAGTCCTACTTTTGGAATCTAAATACCGCTCCCATGTTGCGCTTGATTTTATCCATGCTGTTTTTGGCCGCCTTTGCATCCCAAGGCCTCGCCCAGATTGCCCCAAAAGAAGAAGTGGGGTTTCTCTACAATCGCGAAACGACGTACAACTTCCGTTTGGCCACCAATAAGAGTTTTGGCTTCGGTATGGAGTGGGGGCGATTGCGCACGTACAACAAAACCAAGACACTGAGCCTCGGTATAAGCGAAATGAAACATCCAAAGGAGCAAAAACAAAACGCTGCCCCCAGCGTCCGGCGTTCCTCTAGGCCGTTCGTGTATGGGAAAAAGAACAGCCTTTTTGTGCTGCGCTCTGGATGGGGGCAAAAGCGCTATTTTTCTGAAAAAGCCAAACAAAAAGGAGTGGCCGTAGGGATGAGCTATTCGATTGGGCCTTCGCTGGGGTTATTAAAACCCTATTATTTGGCACTCAATCTGAAAGGTGACCCTTCTAGCGGTATAGGACGTACTGCCATCGTGAAATACTCGGAAGCAAATCAAGACGACTTCCTCGACAATACCCGTATCCTCGGCGCCGCTCCATTTACAAAGGGCTTCAGCGAGATTTCTGCCCTCCCAGGCGGAACTGCTTCTATAGCGTATCACATGGACTGGGGCGCATTCGATGAAATGGTGAAAGCCCTGGAAATTGGCCTGACAGTGGATGTTTTTGCGAAAAAAGCCGCCATTTTTGTCAACAATGATCAGAACCAACAGCTGTTCTTCAACTTCTTCGTAAATTTGCAGTTTGGTAAGCGGAAATAAGATGGATCCCATGAGAAGCACACTTGTAAGCTTGGCGCAACAGATTCGAGAGATAACTGAGTAAAGTGGAAAAACCAAAAGTCAAAGACTAGATTTTTTATGCTTGAGCTTCCAATTGTTGAATCCCCTAGGACTGAGGCTGAATCACGGCCCAAACGCCCTGATTGGCTCAAGGTTCGCCTGCCAATGGGCGAGAACTATCGCAATGTGCGCAGCATTGTAGACGAGTACAAACTTCACACAATTTGTCAAAGCGGTTCTTGTCCAAACATGGGCGAATGCTGGGGCGCAGGCACCGCTACTTTTATGATTTTGGGCAATGTCTGCACACGCTCCTGCTCATTCTGTGCAGTAAAAACTGGCCGCCCCAACGAATACGATACCGACGAACCGCGCCGCGTTGCCGAAGCCATCTGGCTAATGAAGGTCAAACACGCGGTTATTACTTCTGTCAACCGTGACGAACTGCAAGACCGGGGTGCTGAAATATGGTATGAAACCGTTCGCCTAGTGAAAGAACGCAGCCCGGAAACGACCATTGAAACGCTCATTCCCGACACAAAAGCGAATTGGGAAGCCCTGGAACGCATGATTTCCGCCGGACAAGAAGTGGTGAGCCACAATATGGAAACCGTGCCACGCCTTTACCGAAAAGTACGTCCGCAGGCAAAATGGGAGCGCAGCCTCGAACAAATCCGCCGCATCAAAGCATTTGGCAAACGCACCAAAACGGGCATCATGCTTGGCCTCGGAGAAACAAAAGAAGAGATTTTCCAATCCATGGACGAACTCGTAGCCAACGGTTGCGACATCCTTACCCTAGGCCAGTACCTCCAACCTACTAAAATGCACCTCGAAGTAGCGGAATTTGTGCATCCTGATACATTTGCCGAATACCGGGAAATCGGTCTGGCCAAAGGATTCAAATATGTCGAAAGCGGGCCTTTGGTGCGCTCCAGTTACCACGCCGAGCGACATGTTTTCTAGAAGACCATGTCAATACTCAAATCACAAGTTAGCGACCTGATCGCTCAAACGCGTTTGGAGGAGGCCCTGGATCTCGCCAAGCAGCAGGCTCTGGCTGGCTTGATCGAATTTGATACCCCGATAACGGTCATTACCGCAGAATGGAATTACCTGAGAAAAACGGCCCTTCGTGGCGCTTTGTCTTTTAGCGAGGAATCTACCAAGCGTCAGGATATCATTTTCCGCTTGCTCAGTCTGGTCGAAGACATGGAAAAAATGGCTGGCAAGGCTAGCTCCGTCGCTCCAGCCAATGCTTCGTCTAAAAGCGTCATTCTTTTCCTGGGCGCCAACCCTTTTGAAAATCTGGCCTTGGCGCTGGATCGTGAATTGGAAGTCATCAGCACCGGTCTCAGCCGTTTTGGCAAACGCGATGCGTTTGATTTTAGGGCCAAAATGCACGTTACACCCACCGATTTACAGCGAATGTTGCTCGAAGCACAGGGTTTTCAGCCTCGTTTTGTACACTTTGCCGGGAATTCAGTGGTAGATCACGCGGATTATGGCACGGGAGTCATTTTTGAAGACGAGGATGGTAAACCGCGCATTGTGAAAGGCGAGGTGCTGGCCGCCATTTTCAGTCAATTCCCAAGTGTGGACTGTGTTTTTCTGAACACTTGCGATTCTGGCCCGAGCGCCTTGGCCGTTGGTAAAAAAGTGAAATACGCCATTGGCATGAACGACCGGGTGTACGACGATGTAGCCATAGAATTCGCCGTGGCTTTTTATGAAGCCATCGCTGGCGGCAATGACGTGCCTTTTGCCTTCGACTTTGCCAAAATGCGGGTGCAACTCGGCAATGCGCCCCAACAAGCGACGATACCAGTTTTGGTGGCGAATGGCGATTGCAAGGAGACTACCTATGTATCCGGCCAGAGCCATATTGACTGCGCCAATCCTCGGGTAATGCGTTGATCATCAGATTAAATGGAACACGGATTGGACACGGATTTTTATTTTTCATACCCAGAAATAGAAATCCGTGCCCAATCCGTGCAATCCGTGTTCCATCAGGTACTTGGCATTCAAAACACCCTTTACAACTTAAGTATGAAATTCCGCCTGCTTTTTCCGCTATTGGTTTTGGCCATCCGCCTCACAGCACAATCTGGTTTGCCCGTGGCTGATCAAACGTTCAAACTCAATGGCGCAAGCGAGCATTTTTACGCTTTTGCGGAAGGCGATCAAATCCAACTCCATGTACAAGAACTGACGGGCAAAAAGATCAAGTCCATCGAGTTCTCCCAATACCCGGAAAACAACCTGCTTTTTCGTGCATATGAATTGGATTCAATGTTGGAAAAAACCATTCTAATTCCCAAAACAGGCATTTATCTCCTCCGTTTTTTTGAAACAGGTTTAAACAAAAAAATCTGCCGATTTACCCTGCATCGCAGCGCCGGGAGTGCTGAAACCGCCCGTTTTGATACCTATCTTAATTGGGACGTGAAAGCAAGCCCTGCATTCCACATTGGGAAAAAGAGCGTGCAGGCGGGTAAAAAGATCGAAATCGTTTCGCTCGGCGGCCAGACAACCGTGGGTTCCAAGAGGTTTTATTTGAAAAAACCCGTGAATGCCTACCAGTTCAGCCTGCCACCCAATACCCGCCAGTGGGCCTATCGCATCGCCGTAGGTCAGGCCGTTCAGGAAGCCAGACAGCAAGATGCGCAAAAACTGAAGCAGGCTTTTCAGGGAGGTGCTGCCAAAATTATGGGCATACAGCCGGAAACGGCGCTCGCAGCATTTGCGCTAGGCATGGCCATTGACCTAAGCACTTCAAAAGCAGGCGAAGACGTGGACTATGCAATAGTGGATTGGGACAACTGGCAGCACTTTTCCAAAGGCGAAGACTACTCTGCATTCATGCATCAATCAGGCATCAGTGTGGATGCTCAACGCCGGTACGCACCGCTTGACGGCACTTTTTTCTTTGCCCTCCGCAGCGATAATTGGGTGGACGACATCACGGTAAGCATTGATATTGAAGCGGTTGTGGAAACGCCACTTTTTGAGACCCAGATGTATCTTGAGCCGGAGAAGCCGTAAGGAATGTCCAATGACATTCCTTGTTGGACATTGGACATTCATGTATGCTGCCAAATCCCCGCCAAGTTTCGTCCCAGTCCATCGTAATCCAGGCCATAACCTACCACAAATTTGTCTCCAATATCAAAGCCCACCAAATCCACCAGCACAGGAAATTGCGCGGCCTCTGGTTTACGCAAACAGGTAACCGTACAAATAGAAGCTGGCTGTTGAGCGCGAAGATGCTCCAGGAAAAAATGCAGCGTCCGTCCAGTGTCTACAATGTCTTCGACCACCACGAGGTGCCGGTCGCGAAGGTCTTTATCAAGTCCCATCACCGTCTGAACATCACCAGAAGAGCGCATGCCCGTGTAGGAAGCCAGTTTGACAAAACCCACTTCACAATGGCTGTCGAATGCTCGAATCAAATCGGAAGCAAAGACAAACGCGCCACTTAAAATACTGATAAAGAGCGGGTTTTTTCCTCGGTAGCGATCAGTCAGTTCCTGGCCGAGTACACGGACACGATCTTGTATGGCTGCTTCGGAAATAAGGGGCACGAATGAGAGATCGTGGATTTGGATACGGTCGGATATTTGCATAGTGCGGCAAAATTCCTTCTATCTCTTTTTAAAAAAGCATTTTGCAAAAAATTTATAGCATTGCGGCAAATTATTGAAAAAATCCACGCTTTATGGAAACTACGCTAGGATACTACACACTGGAAGATCGTGACAACCCTGACGAAATTGAGCGTCGCGGTCCTTTTAAATGCACAAGCTCAACGGCATGGCTCGGTCACGGGTACTATTTTTGGGATAATGACTTAGATCGAGCTCACAAATGGGGGATTCAATCCTATAAGGAAGGATATGTAATATGCGAAACGTCCCTTAATTTAACTGGTTTGCTAGATTTGTGTAGCATTAGTGGTAAAAAGGAGCTTCAGACTTTGTTGCAAGTGCTGAAGGAAGAAATGCCTGAATACAGGCAAAAAAAAATCCCGATTGGTAAAGCCATTATGCACCTTCGCCAAATTGCTCAAAAACCTCGGTTTAAGAATATTTTCCCTTACCACGCAACACGAGCAGATGATTGTCCAGAAGATGCGCGTATCTATTTTGTTTTAGGAAAACCAGAGTTTACATGTTTGAACCCGCGTGTGCAAATTTGTGTTTACGAAAGGCAGTCTGTACTTTTGTAGCCCTTAAAAATTATTTTCCCTGAAAAATACGTTGAGTGAATTGAACCTCAATTTTTTAAATTTCTTTAAACCTAACCCGTCATGAAACAGAACACTCAAAATGCTGCCGACCTCCTACGGGCTTATTTTCGAGAAACGCCAAGCAGCAATATTCTTCAAGATTGGCAATCCGTTCAAGACTTTGAAATGGACTGTATTTCCATAGATGAATTTCTATCTCAAGAGATTCCGACACAGCCGTTGTATTTCGACGAGACCCTTTTTGATTGGAAAAAAATGCTCTGTGTTGACAGTCCAGATGGCTTTGTAGAGGGCGAGAGCCTATCTTCCTTTAACAAGAATGCTGGGGAGTATCAATATGCTATGGCGGCTTAAATATGGAAATCAAACTCATTGGTTCTGAAGCACTTAAGATACAGTTTGCTCGCTATAGCCGGCAAAAAGAAACGTCTTTGGTCGTCGAAGCAGATGAATCTCTCCCTAAGTTCAACTTCAAAACAGAATCCTTTTTTGACCAATCTTATTCAGATCGTTTTGGGTTGATTTTTCACGCAACTTTATTACACCAAGGGTTTTATGGTCTTGATTTGAGCTATCTCACCTGGTTTCAAACTTCAGAACCTATCGACGCAGATTTCATGGAGTCTCCATTTTTAGGAGTTAATGCACCTGCAATTGCATTCCCGTTCTTGCGGAGTTTCATCTCTATCATGTTACTAAATGCTGGGTATAAACCGGCTATAATTCCTTCAATAAATTTTGTAAAACTGTATGAACGGCAAAAAAAGAAGCCTTTGAAGTAACTCCAGCCTGAGTTGGTCTCCTATTTCTTAAGATTCATCGGTTTTTCCCTGACAAAGCTCAACCCTTCTCAGAATTGCTCGTTTAGCGTTGGGTAGTGAGGCTCTCACCCGAAGTGAGACCCTCACTCTTTTCTAGCTTATGTCCTTCATCCTAAAAATGGCCTGGCGCGACAGCCGCCGCAATCGTGCCCGGCTTGTGCTGTTTATTTCTGCCATCACCGTCGGTATCGCTGCATTGACTGCTGTGCGCTCGTTCTCTGTCAACCTCATGGCAGATATTGACCGGGAAGCCAAAACCTTGCTGGGCGCTGACCTCCTGCTGGATGCCAACCAACCCGCGCCGGATTCCATTCTGGCAAAAATTGAACAGCCTGGGGTGGAAAAGGCCAAAGTGCTCAATTTTATGAGCATGATCCGGTTTCCCAATGGCGGAGGCACACGGCTATCGCTCATTCGCTCCCTGGAGGGCAATTATCCTTTTTATGGGAAATGGAAAACAGAGCCTGAAAACGCCTGGCAAACGTTCCGAACCGGAAAAACCGCACTGGTAGACCATGCCTTGATGCTTCAATTTGGCATCAAACCCGGCGACAGCATTCAAATCGGCAACGTCACATTCCGCATCGAAGGCGACCTGCTTTCCTCTCCAGGTCGGGCGGGTATTGCCAGCAGTATAGCGCCCATTGTATTTATTCCTGCACAATGGCTTGATTCTACGGGACTTGTGCAACGTGGCAGCCGCATAGACTACCAGTATTTCTACAAAATGCCAGCCACTGCCGACCCCGATGCACTGCTGAAACCCCTCGAAAAGACGCTGGAAAAAGCCAATCTGGACTGGGATACCGTGCAAAGTCGCAAACAGAGTATCGGTGCGGCATTTGGCAATTTTGGCACCTTCCTGAATCTTGTGGGATTCATCGCGCTTTTGCTCGGTTGCATTGGCGTGGCGGGCGCGGTACACATTTACATCAAAGACAAATTACCCACGGTAGCCATCTTGCGCTGTCTGGGCGCTAGCGGTCGCAAGGCGTTTTACGTGTATCTCCTGCAAGTCGCCGGTATTGGACTTTTAGGAGCAGTAACAGGCGCAGTAGCAGGTTCGCTTATTCAAAAACTGCTTCCGGTGCTGGTCAAAGACCTTTTGCCCATTGAAAATGTCAGCACGGACTTTTCGTATTCCGCGCTGTTTCAAGGCGTTGGGTTGGGCGTGATCGTCGCGATACTTTTTGCACTGTTGCCACTGTCCGGTATTTTGAAAACCTCGCCATTGCGCACTTTGCGGGCTTCCTTTGGAGAACAAGAGGCCGATAATCGCTTGTTGCGTTGGGGGGTGTACACGGCTATTCTGGCAACACTTTTTGGGTTCACCTATTGGCTGGTACGCGATTGGTTGGAGACGTTGGCGTTTATGGGTGGCATTGCGGCGGCCTTTGTGTTGTTGTGGGGCGTTGCCCGCGTGTTGACTTTTTTGCTGCGCAAATTTTTTCCAAAAAAAATGAGCTATGTGGTGCGGCAGGGCATCGCCAATTTGTTCCGACCGGAAAACCAAACGGTGCTGCTCGTGGTCACCATTGGGCTGGGCACCATGCTGCTTTCGACCTTATTTTTGATTCAAACCATGTTGTTGAAACAGGTCGAATTCTCGGGGAGTGGCAGTCAACCCAATATGATTCTCTTTGATATTCAAGCCAATGACAAAGACAGCGTGGCACAATTGGTGCGTGACTACGGAATGCCCCTGATGCAACAAGTAGGCGTGGTGACCACGCGCGTGGAAACCATAGATGGTCAAACCAAACAGCAATACGAACTCGAACATCCCGATCCTGATTCGCTTCCGAAAGACGAAGAAGGTCGCCAAGGTGGTATCCCCCGAGCGGAGGATGACCGCATTTCGCGCTGGGTCTGGGACCGCGAGTATCGGGTCACGTTCCGCGACACCTTGATCGAAACGGAGAAAATCCTGGAAGGTGCCTGGGTGGGTGAACACATCCCCGGCCAACCGATCAAAATCTCTATTTCTGATAGATTGCAACGCTCCATGAAAGCCAAAATTGGTACGCGCGTTGTATTCAACGTGCAAGGCGCAAGGCTCGATTGCGAAGTAGCAAGCATCCGGGAAGTGGATTTAAACCGAGTGCAGACGAACTTTTTGGTAGTCTTCCCCAAAGGCGTTTTGGAACGCGCACCCCAATTTCATGTAATCGTATCGAAAGTTCAGGATGCGGATCAATCGGCCAAGTTCCAGAGCGAATTGGTGATGCGTTATCCGAGCGTTTCTGCCATTGATCTGACTCAAATTTTGCGCTCGGTAGACGAGGTGTTGCGCAAAGTTTCCTTTGTGATCCAATTCATGGCCATGTTCAGCATCCTGACGGGTTTGCTGGTACTATTTAGTTCGATTTATCAAAGCAAATTCGCCCGTATCCGGGAAAGTGTGTTGCTGCGCACCTTGGGCGCGAGTCGCCGCCAGATATTGAGTATCAATGCCTTGGAATATTTTCTGCTGGGCGCTTTGTCTTGTCTGGCAGGCGTGGGACTTTCAGTAGCGGGCGCCTGGGCCTTGGCGGTTTTTGCGTTCAAAATTCCGTTCCAGATTGAGTGGTGGCCCTTGGCGGCGACGTTTTTCGCGATTACGTCTTTGACGGTGATTATTGGGTTGTTGAATAGTCGGGAGGTGGTGAGTAAGCCGCCGCTGGAGGTTTTGAGGCAGGAGGTTTGAGGGATATCAGAACTATAAAGGGCCTCTCTGTAAAAGGTAAAAAACAGCCAATCGGAATAAAATTCGATTGCCTGTTTTTTTGCCTTTTACGAAGACCCTAAATAGCAGAGGACACCACAGCGGCTTTTAGTTTTCCTTACCCAAACTTTCGAATCCTTACCAAAATATACAGGGCTGGTTCCCGCACTTCTGCGACCACCCTGTTCAGGAATGAGGTGCTGTCTTTTGCGAGCATAGCCTCTACATCTTTGTAGA
>Ga0163146_10003056_pt1 | contig 21757 bp, 19 predicted proteins | sample OliLakLV19MP7G1_FD_148648 | JGI IMG/M metagenome (GOLD analysis project Ga0163146, IMG submission 148648) | Freshwater microbial mat bacterial communities from Lake Vanda, McMurdo Dry Valleys, Antarctica - Oligotrophic Lake LV.19.MP7.G1 | ecosystem: Environmental > Aquatic > Freshwater > Lake >...
AAAACTAATGAAAGACATGATTGGAATGGTAATAACTCCAAATAATTCAAGTTGTCTGGAAGTACATGAAAGTTCTTTTGTACAAGGAGCCAAGGCTTCGGAGATGACACCATAGTAAAGCAGATTGTGATAAACTGAGACAGCGAGCCCCAATAAAATAAAAGGCATGGCGTATTTTTTATAGTTCTGATCTTCAGTCCAAAGTGCCGCAGCAAAAATCCACACCAGAGGATACAAGAATATTCGCTGATACCAACATAACGTACAGGGCGGAAATTTCATAATTTCGCTAAAATAGAGACTACCCAAAACGCCCGCTAACGCTATTAAAAAGCTACTCTGAAGCCATTTCATCTACTAAGAATAGTTAAACTTTTCAAGGTATGCAAACATATTAATTAGAGACTAATTTTTCGGATACCTGACAACAACAGGCCGTTTTGCTGTGCACGCTGTGGGGCTCGGCTTTGCCCAAACCAAGACTTCCAATTCAGCAAGCGCCGTTGTGTTATCAATGTCGTTACCGTAGGTAAAACTTAAATGCGCGCTGCCCAGATCAGGAAACTTCATGGCATCCAAAGAAACGATGTAAGAATTGGGATACGCATTGTTGTTAATATCATATACTTGTCCGTTGCAAGTGACTTGAATGCCGTTGTCAATACGGGTCAGCCCCGTCAGACTCGAAGTATTAAAACCATTTCCCGACGACATATCGTCGCCGGATAGAATCACACCGCCAGCAAAAGCTTTCAGAGTGTCGAAGGTGGATTGTTTTCCCATTGGGAACCCGGGATTCACTAACCAAACGACATCATAACCAATAAGGTCAGAGGCCTTAAGTCCATCTACGGGTTCATCGATGTGGTTCGGGCTATAGCGAAATAATAAATTCTGCCAGAGATTTCTGAAGTCATCGGGGGATTCGCCGTGATGGTTGAGATCAAGTACAACTAGCACCTTAGGATTAGTCACTGGCGAAGCATATTGAACCATTTTTTCAGCGACAAGTTGGGCTGACACCTGATCTACAGTGGGATTTGGCAAATTGTCGCTATCTCCAAAAGCCAAAAGAATTGTAACTACTCCCGGTTTGTCGACTAGTGGTGCTGGAATACATTTTATATCTTGGGGATCACAACTAAGTACATTGACTCCGCCGCCAGTTTTACTATTTGTGGAAAATTTCACATTGCTGCAGTTCTGATAAGTAACAAGACAGCCGATAAGTGCGATATAAAAGATGTGAGTTCGAAATGAGTACAATGAATACATGGACCCTCCACAGTTATCTGTCGGCAGAATGGTGTGATTTATGTAATGGTGTCTCGTTTTGAAATCAAAATATTATTTTTTGTGACTAATATCGATGCTAATTATTTTTTTTATTGATTATTCCTAGACCTTTGCAAGTTGCGCGTCATTTTAAATTGATCGGAAATATTTTTTAAAATTCACGTGTTTACCGTCTGCAATAATATTTTTTATTTTTTTTAAAAAAAATAAAAAAAATAAATTAAATGCAGGGTTGACTCGAAGATTTATTTTGCGTTCAATGGCTTTAAGAAAAACAAAGGAGTATAAGATGACAAAAATAACAAGAATAGTTTCTGTATTGGCGCTCGTAATGAGCGGAGCGTTTGCTGCAGCCGAGATTGGCCCTCTTACTGAGCAACAAAAAAAGGATTTTCTCGAAACTCTTGATTCCGCTTCGCGCGGTTTTCGCTTATTCGGCGATGCTATGGAAAAGAAATCAAAAGGCACAGATGAAGTATATGAAAAAATTTATGCTTTGGTTTCTCAGGGTTGCAAATTCTCTAAGAACAAGTCCGAAAAAGACGGTATTGATACTGTAGTACTTGAAGCTGCTGTTGAAGCTGCTGTTGAAGCTGCCTGCCCGGTAGTTATGAAAGCTGTAAAGTCCAGTAAAAAAGTCGACGAAACCGTTTCAGAAAAAACTTCTGAACTCAGTTATCAAGCTAGCGAAATTTTGCATGCTCTTAACGATGTCCTAGGCATTGCAGAAACAGGAGTCGGCCAAACGACTCATTCAAGTGATCAAGCAGGACGTACTTATCATATTGAGAGAACTTTTACGGGTAATGTTGTTAGCCAGAAATTTGGAAAACTAGATTACACTGTAAAGACAATCACAGATGCAATGTACGCCAACGAATCGAAGTCCTCAAAAGTCAATTCTGAAACTGTACTGAGCACTAAAATGGGTGATGTTGAGATTGAGTTAAAAATTGTTTATAAACGTGAAGGCGAAGTGTCTACAAAAGAATCAACTCTTAATGGTGAAAAAGTTGAAGTTAATTTTGTTCCCTTTTCCTTAAGGTAAATTTAGTAGTATAAATAATTTTTGTAGTACGAATAAGGAGGAGTGATACTTCTCCTTATTTTTTTAATTGCCACTTGGAGTGGCATTTTCTCCAATGGAAAGTTAATTCTAAAAATTTTTTTGAAATATAAAACTGGACCTGAGACTTGAAGTTTTACGTCACTAAGTAACAATAAATTGGGCTTTTTTTTTCTGGGACAATTTGCGCAAAAGTTATTGAGGAGTTGTGCCGCAGTAATGTCTTAAATCAATTCAGACGAATGCACGTATCTTTGAAAATTTTGGAATGAGACTTGCTTTAGAGACTAGTAATCCCAATGAAAGGTTCGACGAATGGAAAGCTTGAAAAAAAAGAGAGTACTTATAATTGACGATGATGAGAGCCAAGCTCTTTTGGTAACGGCGATTATTGAAAAGTGCGAGCAGTTCGTGCACATTGACTGGGCGGCTACCTCTGCAGAGGCATTTAATTTTTTAAAAAATCAGAAATCTGTCGCTGCGGTCAGTGCTTATGATCTTATCATTGCTGATATCCTATTGGAGGGGGCAGTCACCGGTTGTGACATTTGGCGATTATGTCGGGCAGAATTTCCAAATGTGCCAGTGGTTCTTACGTCAAGTATAGATACCGACGAAATCCATCAAATGTTTTGGAGTGAAAGCAATAAGCCCTATTACCTACAGAAGCCTTTAGACTTAGATAGGACTCGAGAAATATTGACTTTATCTTTACAGGGAGGCGCATGAAGAGGTTTTCGAAACGGCATGAAGCGTGATTTTAATATTTAAGGAGGAATTATGTTATTTTTAAATAAGCTAAACGAACTAGAGAGTGCGATATCAAGAAAACTTTGTTGGGTGCTGTTTGGACTCCACGACGTAGAACGAGAGTCTTGGTTTAGTCCTTATGGGGGACCCAATCAGCTTCAATCTGAGGTAAATGAGTGTCGCAACCTCATTCAATCAATATTAAAGGACCTTAACTTTGGCTCAAAAACAGCTGGCACCTTGAAGTTTTCTGAGTTCATGGCTAAAGGTTCTAAAACCTACCCCGCATCTCTAAACTTTATGGATTGGAGTGAGGAAGAAAGAGGAGGCTCATATGTTCAACCATTACGACAAACAGCAGATAGTTTCAAATAACGTTTGTATCAGCTGCACTGGCTATAAATTAGATGGCGCCACACTGACTTTCGCGAATTCAAAAATTCGTCAGTTGCAGGACTATTGCCCTAGTGATGCCTTCATTGAACTTGGGGTTAAGCGAGCGAAATCCCAGTACTCCATTCAATTAGTAGTTCGTGCATCGGATAGTGAAATTTCTGCAGATTGTAATGGCCGCAGTTTGCCTGCAGCACTTGAAGAATCGTTAAGTGCTGTACACGCGCGATTGCGGGAATGGCGAAAAGAGAGATTTCAATGTCCCAGCAAACATGGTATTAGTCAGGAGTTAAAAGGCGGTTATAACTGATGTTAACACCAGAAGAAAAGAGCATGATAAGTACGGATCCCATTTTAGCTGACATTATGCCGGGATATATTGAGCGTCGCAGAAAGGACATTTCTGATCTTCATGCAGCCTTCGATGAGAACGACTTTTTTCGCATGAAATCAATTTGTCATCAGGTGAGAGGGAATGCCATTACTTTCGGTTTTAAGGGACTCCATCAGATTTGCACAGAAATAGAGGATGCCTTAGGACAACAGGATTATTCCGACATTAAAAATAAAATATCGGTTTTAGATAATTTTAAAAATTGGCTTAAGGATCATAGTCACTAGATGCGGCACTCTAGTCGTTGGTTTTACGTCTGAGTGTCTTTCGATCGATCCCTAAAATTTTAGCCGCTTGTTCTTTGTGGCCTTCGGTTTTTGAGAGTACAAAATCAATATATTGCTTTTCTAATTGGTCCAAAGAGGGCATTTCTTTGAAGCCCTCATAAATCGGGTTGCCTGGCTTGGCCAAAATTACATCAAGGTCAGATGGCTCAATAACATTTCTGTCACAAAGAACGAGCGTTCTCTCAATGAGATTTTCAAGTTCTCGAACGTTACCGGGCCAAGCGTGAGACTTTAATCTTTCAATGGCGTCCTTAGAAAGTGTCTTTCTACTTCCGCCACTTTTGCCAGTGACCGTCAAATGCTTTTGCAAAAAATGTTCACTCAACAGCTCAACATCCTCGGTTCGTTCTCGGAGTGGCGGAATAAAAAGGGGAATCACGCACAATCGGTAAAATAAATCTTCTCTAAACTTTTTCTCTTTGATTTGCGAAACGAGATCTTTGTTGGTGGCAGCAATCACCCTCACGTCGATCTCAACAGAGTCGTTAGCGCCCACAGCCCGAACCATTCTATCCTGCAATACCCGGAGCATTTTACATTGCAGCGATAAGGGCATATCGCCGATCTCATCTAAGAATATGGTGCCACCATTGGCTTCTTCAAAAAGTCCAATGCGATTTTGTATGGCGCCAGTAAAGGCACCCTTTTTATAGCCAAATAGCTCGGACTCAATCAATTCCATTGGGATCGCCGCACAATTTATACTTACGAAGGGTCCCTTAGCGCGAACGCTTTTTTCATGAATCATTTTAGCGACAAGTTCTTTGCCCGTGCCACTTTCGCCAGTAATAAGCACGTTTGAAATGGAACGGGACACGCGCTCTATCATTTCAAATAGTTCGTGCATTTTTTTGCTTTTTCCGACCAGATGACCATACTGACTTTCACTTTGGCTTTTGTCTCTCAGCTCCCAATATTTATTCTCAATTTCACGAAGTCGAAGCGCTCGGCCAGAAACTACTTTAAGCTCACTAAAATTAATGGGTTTGACAATGTAGTCAAAGGCTCCAGTAGCCATGGCGTTCGCGGCAGTTTCTACGCTATCATGTGCTGTTGCGATAATAATCGGTACATTTATTTGTAATCGATTAAGCGCCTCAACCAATTGAATTCCACTGATATCGGGCAAAACCAAGTCACTTACGATTAAGTCTGGCAATTTGTTACCACTGCGATCAACGCCCTTTGGTAACGACGCCAAAAATGATTCTGCATTGCCAAAAGTCGAAACTTGGTAGCCCCAGTTTTCATAATATTTTTGGATGACAGCTCTGAGGTCAACGTCATCTTCTATTAAAGAAAGCCGTTTCAAAGAAAGTTTAGGTAGCAATTCTACATTGGTGATCAGTTCATGTTGAGTCACTAAGAGTACCCCCGAAGTATTTTTTGCTACTATCTCTTCATTAGAGCCCCAATGCAAGAAATTAGCAGAATAACAGGAAAAGGGGCAAAATTCCCCATGGAATGGGACATTTTTACCAAAAACTATTTTTGTCTTTTGGTCTGTGAGTTAAACTCGCTATTGATAGCAAAAAAAAGTATCAAAAATTAAAAATATGGAGCAAAAATAATGAATGGAAATAGGACTGGAGAAGCTAAAAAACTCTGAAAGTTTTGTTTGTAAAAATATTTTAGAGGTTCCAAATATTAGTTATTTGAAGTTCGTCGATGAGATAGTTGAGAACTCATTGGACTCAATTATTGCCATTGATGCGGGTGGGAAGATCTGTACTTGGAACCACCAAGCTGAAGCCACATTTGGTTGGACGCGGGTCGAAGTAGTGGGTAAGCCCTTGATCGAAACTGTTATTCCCAGAACTTATTGTGAAGCACACATAGACGGAATTAAAAATTTTTTCTTAACTGGTGAGGGAGCGGTGCTCAATCGCAGAATAGAAGTTTCTGCAGTTAATAGACAAGGAGTTGAGTTGCCGGTCGAGCTGTTTGTAATGCCCGTTCGTTTTGGAAATACCATTTTATTTTATGCCTTTATTAGAGATATTTCTAGTGTGAAGCTTCGGGAAATGGAATTAAAAAAACTCAATGAAAAATTGGCTCTCTCTCTGCACCAACGTGATGAGTTTTTGTCGATCGCATCTCACGAGTTGAAAACTCCGTTGACCTCTCTAAGGTTGCAAATTCAACTGACTGATCGGCAACTAAGAAAATTGAATACTCCTGAGTACGGCGAAGAAAATCTCGAACGTGCGATGGCGATGTGTTACAAGCAGATTGACTCACTTTCTAATATTGTGGGCGATTTGCTTGATATTTCAAGAGTCCATGCCGGTCGGCTAGTTTTTAATTTTGCAGAAACCGATATGACGGCATTAATTGTAGAAATCGTTGAACGATTCGCTGAAAGTATGGATAGGGCTGGATGTGTGCTCGATTTGAAGCTGGAACCCAAAGTTCTAGGTCAGTGGGATCGTAGTCGCATAGAGCAAGTTATAACCAATTTGCTGTCCAATGCCGTTAAGTATTGCGCCAAATCTAAGGTCACGGTTTGTTTGGAAAAATCACAAGTTGACGGCCGTGTAAAAATTACCGTAAGTGATTCGGGCAGAGGAATGGACCCCAAAACTTTATCGGGAATTTTTGAGCCATTTTTTCGTGCTGATGATCAGCGCCAGCCCGGTTTGGGCCTGGGGCTTTATATTTCGCGGCGAATAGTTGAGGGCCATGGTGGCCGAATTTGGGCCGAGAATAAGGCTGTGGGTGGCTCAGATTTTCATGTGGAGTTGCCAATAGCTCCAACAGTCGAGGCAATGGCGTGGAGAATATTGAATGACTAATATAAGGTCCTATCGAGCGCTTATAATCGAAGACGATTTTGATATTCAATATCTATTAAAGTCTATTCTAGAGTCTGAGAATTTTTTAGTTGAGGTCGCAAGCGATGGTAAGTCTGGATTGCAAAAGTTGAATAACGGGGCAGTGCTACCAGATGTGATTTTACTAGATCTCATGATGCCGATAATGGATGGCCGAGCCTTTAGAAAAGCTCAACGGAAAATTGATAATTTAGCGACTATTCCGACAATAGTAATGACGGCGGGACGCGAAGATCAGAGCTTGAAAGACGAGCTTTGCGTCTTTGGTTTTATGCAAAAGCCAGTGGATATCGAAGTGTTATTGGGAATAGTCAATCGCGCAATAAGCTCTGCTTAGGCGACGTTAGTTGAGAAATGAACTTTAGCGCAGACTGTGGTAAGAAACCTTGCAATAGTCTGATCCTATCTCATAGGGAATTCGCGTTTTAATGACGTCTATAGCCGTAGGGCCATTCGGAAAGGCGGGGTACCTGGGGTCGATACCAGGATTGTTTTTAAGTTCTTTAAACAGCAATTGTTGAAGGGCAGAGTTAGCGCAGCTGTAGGCATAAAGTAAGACCTGAGTCTTTTCAAACGATGTTGAGACCACAATAGGTTTGCTAAATTCAGAAATTTTACAGTCATCAGGGAAGGCATGGTCGCCAGAAATTGAAATCGTATTAGTACACTCCAATTTAAATTGTGTCCAAATAACTTTTGAGTCGCTGATATCAAAGGCCCCATAGGCAGTAGCTAAAATTTTACCGTTTTTAAAATCATAAAGACTATCAACTGTAAATTCATTGCGGCGTGACTGGTTTACGATAGCGGTCCAGAACGCTAAGTCTTGTGGCGATTTCATCTGATCTAGTGCGGTATTTGTTAAATATTTTTGAAGGGCGGGCAGATTGCCGCTGGAAATAGCCGCGATCACGTCACTGAGCATTTCTTTTGCCTGATTGCAGCCAAGTATTTGGGCCATCAATAACATTAATAGCACTTTAAATTTTGTCATAAACTCTCCGTGTTAATTACGATTTGCTACTATCATGCCAACAATAAAGATAGGTAGGGCTCGATCTATTGGCTTTTTAGCAGTTCATCAATACAAAAAAATGGCGCATTTAAACAAAATTTGTACCGAGAATTTTTATGGCATGAAAACTGCTAGAGATATTATAGAGAAACTTATAGAGGTTGCATGTTTAATGGCATTAATGGTAGTTTGATTGAAAGGGAGCAAAGATGATGGGAATCAATAACAAAGTGGCAGAAAAAGAAGGCGCTACTAAATTAAAAAAAACAAAACCCGTCGAAAATTTTCAACTCCAAATCCAGATTAATGAGGCGTTGGAGTTAGTGGAAGAGATTTACCGAGATCTCAACACTGTTTCTTTCCGAAAAAGTCTGAGTAATCTCAGTTATCACTACACAACGAGCGGCCTCGCTCCAATTAGCACCAATATTTCATGATTCTTGTTGTCATCGTCTAATACCAGCTCCGCTGATTCTAGATATTGGCCATCTCGCTCTATTTTAATTTCCCCAAGTTTGAGTTCCTGGGAATTTTTAACGTGAACATGATAGCTTGACTGGCCGGAACGTATGGTTACTTCGTACCCGGGCCAGGCATTTGGTAGGCAAGGCTTCCAGCGTAGAACCTTACCGGTATTATGAAGGCCAAGAACACTCTGTACCAGCGCTTGGTAAAACCAACCTGCCGATCCCGTATACCACGACCATCCACCTCGTCCTGTGTGAGGTGGTAGAGTATAAACATCTGCTGCAATCACGTAGGGCTCTACTTTGTACGTGTTGACACTTTCTATCGAATCGCTATGAGAAATCGGATTTAACATCGACAAAACTTCCATGGCCCGATCACCATCAGTTAGTTTCGCGAAAGCCATTCCCGCCCAAATTGCGGCATGGGTATATTGTGCCCCATTCTCCCGAATTCCGGGTACGTAACCTTTGATGTAGCCCGGATCCAAATCGGTCTTATCAAACGGAGGCCAAAACAGAGGTATGATGCGATTTTGCCTACGAATCAGACGCTCGTTCACTGACTGCATGGCCTGACTCGCGCGCTCTGGCAATGCAGCTCCTGAGAGTACGGCCCATGATTGAGCAATGGAATCGATTTGGCATTCTTGGCTCTGCTCAGATCCGAGTGGGGTGCCGTCATCAAAATAGGCTCTCCGGTACCATTTTCCATCCCAGCCTGTGGACTCTAAAGCCAGCGCCAAAGATTCGGCGTGGCGTTTGTACTTGTCTCTTCGCACCATTTCTCCTCGTGTTTCGCAAAGTGGCGCAAACTCATTTAACACCTTAATCAGAAACCAGGCCAGCCAAACGCTTTCGCCTTTGCCTCCGTGACCGACTCTATTCATACCGTCGTTCCAATCGCCTGTTCCCATAAGCGGTAGTCCGTGAGCACCCACCTTTAGGCTTTTATCAATAGCTCGACAGCAGTGTTCAAAGAGGGAAGCTGTTTCATGAGTCTTACTTGGCTGAACATAAAGGTCTTCACGATCTGGCGGAATTAATGGGGCGGATAAGAAGGGAAGCTCTTCATCTAAAATCGCACCATCACCAGTTGTTCTAATATAATCTGCGGTCACGTAAGGTAGCCAAAGCAGGTCATCTGAGAAATGAGTGCGCACCCCACGGTTGCTCGGAGGATGCCACCAGTGTTGAACATCGCCTTCTATAAATTGATGACAAGCTGCCCGTAAAATTTGACCACGGGTGACCTCAGGCTTTGAGAACGTTAGGGCCATTACATCTTGCAGTTGATCGCGGAAGCCAAAGGCTCCTCCTGATTGGTAAAAGGCGGATCGCGCCCAAATCCGACAGCCAAGAGTTTGATACAACAGCCAACGATTGAGCAGTATATTACTTTCTTCTGAGGGCGTCTTGAATTGCATAGCACCCAAAAACCCATCCCAAAAATTTTTGACCTGAACCAAGGCAGACTCTGCTTCGGAGTTTTTTAAGTACCGACCAACCAAAGGCTCCACTAAATCTAAACTACTTACCTGTCCTAGAACGAAAATAATTTCTTGCTCTTCATTCGGCCCTAGCACAATGGATCGGTTAATTGCTGCACAAGGATCTAGCCCTGCGCCAATTTTTCCGCTAAAATTATCTCGTTCAAAGCCTCTTGGTTTTGCGTAGGAACCATTGCGTCCAATGAATTCTCGTCTATCGCAAGTAAAAGACTCCACCCCGCCACTAACTCCCGCAAAAGCTACGCGCGTACCGAAATCAATACTAAAAGGGTTGCGAGCTAGAACGACGCCCGGAAGCGGGCCAGGCTGAGTAACGACATGATGGGCAGTTTTGGCCCTGTTGGTACCTAGAACCCACTCAACAAAATAGGTCAGTGAGATGCGTCGCTTCTTTTTGGCATCGAGATTTTTTAGACGAAGGCGGCAAATCTTAATTTCCTCATCCACTGGGACATACATAAGTAGGTGGTGGTGTATGCCATGACTACTATGTTCGAACTGTGTGTAACCTTGGCCGTGACGAACAATAGTGGGGCCTGTTGTAGGGATAGGCCAAGGCGTCGGCGACCATATGTGACCAGAATCTTCATCACGTAAATATATTATCTCTCCGCTAGGATCAATAACAGCGTCGTTACTCCAAGGCGTAAGGCGATTTTCGCGGCTATTACCTGACCAGGTGTAACCACTTCCTGTTTCTGAAATTAAAAATCCAAAGTCCTTGGAGTTCGCAATAACATTAATCCAGGGAGCCGGAGTGGTGCGATCTTTTTCTAAGAAGATAACATATTCTTTTGAATCCGCAGTGAATCCGCCCAGACCATTAAAAAATTTAAGTTCGGGGCGTACTAATCGTGCCGGCGGATAGGACACCTCAGATGGTTGATCTGGAGGATAAACTTGTGCTCTGTCTTTTCCTGGTTGGAGCCTTGTCATTTGCTCTTTCAAAGTTCCGCGATAGCCATCCAGAAAAACTCTTGCCGCAGCTTGCAAAAGAAATTTATCCTGATTTGATAGCGTGTCAGACCGCAAAAGAAAAATTCCTCCGGATTTATTTAATAGTCCATGATTTCCACTGGCTAAGACTTGGCGGTCAAGTTCTTCTTGAAGTGGGAGAAAGTAACCCGTTTTTTCAACATTTAAAAACACCAAGTCCACAGAAAGTTTTTTCAGCCTTAGGTATTCGTGGCCGCGGAGTAATTCCCGCGCTAGAGAAATATCGCGTTCACCAGTAATTTGCACAAGCAGTATTGGAAGATCTCCGCTAATACCATGTCGCCAAAGAGCTGATTGAGGTAATTCGCACAACATCAGAGTATCTGATGGCAGGCGGGCATCGCGGTTAGAGTATAAAAGTGCACCTGCGAGTTTTTGGTAAATCTTGGCCTCGTCGGCTGGCATCCCTAAATGGCGTAACTGCACTTGAGTTTGGGTCCAGGCCAATTCATTTTCGCGATTAAAACTATTAATGTTGTGGTACTGGTCGATCAAACGAAGGGCCTCTTCGCGAGAGTCTACTACTCCAGTTGAAAAACATATTTTGATCACACCATAAGGCGGAATAATAACCCGACGTCGCAATGAAAAAATGGGATCGAGTGGAGTACCTACCTCTCCTGATAAGGGAATATTTCCGGTCATGATTATGGGATTCATCAATGTTCGACCCCGACCGATAAACTTTGCGCGGTTAGTTTCGTATTCGGCAAATTTAAAATTGTCGCCTTCGCTTGCAGCTACATGAAAGCCCCAACACTCAGGATCACTCCCCGAACGGGGGCGGCGCCGGGCCAGTAAAGCGGTTCTGGGCGAAATATATTCTGTTTGGAGAAATAAGTTGCTGAAGGCCGGATGGGCGAGATCAGCCTCAGTTGAAGCCAATACCGGTTCCAAGTAGCTTGTGATTTCCATTTCGCGCTCATTAGCAGAAATATTAGTGAGCGTTATCATTCGTAACTCTACATTGTCTTCGGGAGAGACAACAACTTCCATGTGAGTCAGTATGTTGCCATCGCGTCTATGAAATTCAACTTTATGCTCTGCAAAGATGGCCTCAAATGACTGAGGAGAGATTCCGCTCGGTTGATGGCCTGCGGACCAAAACAAGCCGCTTTTGATGTCTTTGATAAAGATGAAATTTCCCAAGGCGTCTCGGGTGGAATCTTCAGCCCAACGAGTAACGGCCAACTCGCCACAACGGGAATAACCTGATCCCCCCGCAGTCAGCATGACCGTGTAATTTCCGTTAGAAAGAATTTGTGTTTTTGGATAAAGAGAATGTGGGCTACTAAATCGTCTGACGTCGGCCGGCTGAATGGCTCTAACAGAAAGTGCTTCGGCATGGGCCTCTTCTGCGCGCGGATGAGTAATGCTAACCCGCAGGGGATTCCGTTCTTGAAGCAAGAGTTCAGCAGAACGGATAGCAGGGTCCGAGTGAAATCGCGTCTGGGTGATATTCTCATTGAGAGCGTTATTCAGCGACACCAATGTCATTCCCTGATGATGCGCCATAAAGCTTTGGATAATGCGTTGGACCTGATGGGGCAGGAGTCTTTCTTTCGTGTAGTCTACCGATTCGTAAAATCCATAGTCAGTCAAAAGTCCCGCCTCGACAAGTTTACGAAAATTCTTAACTGCTGAGGTAGGAGAGACCATTGCCGCTAAGGCTGTCGAATAGGGAGACACCACCAGATTATCACTCAATCCGCGTTTTAGTCCCAAACCAGGAACACCAAACGGGCCGTACTGATAATTCATTTGTAGGTCGCGGCCATTGTACGCAGACTCAGAAATTCCCCAAGGAATTCCCATTTTCTTGGCGTATTTGACCTGCTGTCCTACTACGGACTCATGAGTTTCGTAAAGCAGCGTATTCGCAAAATTCTTCATAACCAAAAGTGGCATAAGGTATTCAAACATGGACGCCGACCAAGATATAAGCGTTCGCTTTCCGTAGAGAACGGTCATTTGCCGTCCGAGATGAAACCAATGACTCTGCGGCACGTCGCCTTTTGCAATCGCCATAAAGCTCGCCAACCGCGCCTCTGAAGCTAACAAATCATAATAGGAATTGTCGCGGCTGTTTTGTTCGACATTGTATCCTACGCAGAAAATTTTACGTTCATTATCGAACAGGATAGAAAAATCCATGTCCATTGCCAGATCATGGCAGCGCTGAGCTAAACGGCGACTACGAATCACGAAGTCATCAAAAAAATCTTCTAGCTGAAAAGCCTGCGCTTGTGCTTCGAGTTTAGCAACCATCCTAAGACTCGTATTTGTCCAATTTAGTAATCCTGCAAATATATCACTCGCATGCTCGAGGCTAAGTGTGTTGATGAGACCTAAAATGGCATTAAGATGAGCGCGAACTTCAGAAATATAAATTTCCCACGCGTCTAGCGACTCTGGCGTTTTAGAGAGAGCACTCGCTAGACACCGTTCAATTTCTATGGCCAACTGGTCTCTAGTTATAGAGCTGGTAACTAGGTGCCGAGAATCGATGGCGCTCAACTTTGCCTTCATTTCTAGAATTGTGTCGACAAGGCCAGTAGAAACGACTGAAGAAATTAGGGGCTTGTCTGGCAATGACAAACAGGCTTGCTTTACGGCCATGAGATGACCCGCGAGATTTCCGCTATCAACAGTAGAAATATAAATAGGATTCAAAGCCTGCAAAGAATTTGTGTCATACCAATTAAAAAAATGTCCATGCCTGCGCTCAAGTGACTCCATCGAGCTCAGCGTAAGTTCAAGTCTTTCCACGAGTTCGAGCGAACCAATAAACCCCAAATCATGAGCGGCGGTAGTGGACAGTAAAAGTAAGCCCAGATTGGTGGGCGACGTTCTATGCGCAATAACTAAGTCAGGATCTTCCTGAAAGTTATCCGGCGGAAGCCAATGATCTTTTTCTCCAATGAAAGTTTCAAAAAAATGCCAAGTTCGCCGCGCAATTCTGCGCAGTTCTCGACGGTCCTCCTGAGAGAGCGCTGAGACCTGTGGTGCGCGTTTGCGACTAATCTTAGAAATTATTGTCGGAGACAAGAGCCAAATTCCCAAAAAAGGACCAGCAATAAAAAAAACTAGGGACGGCGTTAAAGCTAAAAAGGTCAATAACCCCAATGCTACAATTCGGGGGACCCAAATGATGTCGAATGAAAGTTTTTTCTTACTTAGCATGCCCGATTCAGCCTCTGCGGCACTCAGCCATTGCAAAAGGCGGCGTTTTGAAATGAAAAGTCGATAAAGGGTTCGAACGATCGCATCAACCTGGAGCCAAGCCTGATGTGGCAAAACTAATAAGAACAACAAAATCTGAACGCTGCTTGTGCCTAGGTCTCCCCAAACATTCCTAAGGTGGCTCATCCAAGGAATGCCCCTCGAATGAAAAAGAAGGCTATTTGTGGCATGAGCATAAGACGGCAGAGCGAGTAAGGCGACAATTGCCAGTGTCCCTACCAAAGATGAGCCAGGCAATATCGTCCAGGCCAGTATTAACAATAAAAGTGTTGAGGGCGCTACAAAGCTGCGGCGTAAGTTATCAAAAATTTTCCAACGTGAAATCACAGCGAGATCGGGATGGAACAGCCAACGAAAAATCTGCCAATCGCCTCGAGCCCAGCGGTGTTGCCGTTTTGCAAAAGCCTCGTAGTGCGAAGGGTATTCATCCAGGAACTCAATATCGCTAACCAGGGCGGTTCGCGCAAAAATTCCTTCAAAGAGATCGTGGCTAAGAATGGCATTTTCGGGAGCCTTGCCGGCTAATGCGTCTTCAAATGTGTCGACAACATATAGGCCCTTTCCTGTGTAAGTGCCCTCGCCAAAAAGATCCTGGTATACATCAGAAACCGCGGTTGTGTAGGGATCAATGCCTGTGTGGCCCGAAAAAATTCGCGCGAAAAATGAGGACTCGGAACTCTTGGGAGCTATGCTGATTCGAGGCTGAAGAACTCCATAGCCTTTGGCGACCCGTCGGCTTTTGACATCGAACTGTGGCGAATTTAGAGGATGAAGAATAGTGCCGATCAGTCGCTTAGCGGCACCTCTCGGAAGTTGGGTGTCAGAGTCTAAAGTGATCACATAGCGGATTTCAGAAAATAAATTGGAATGCGAAGGCGCCACCTTAAAGCTGGTATTTTTGTTGCCCCGTAAGAAGCGATTAAACTCATGAATCTTGCCTCGCTTTCTTTCCCATCCCATCCACTTATTTTCTTGGGGATTCCATTTTCTGTACCGATGAAAAAGAAAAAACTGTGGTTGGCCCGTCTGGCAATATTGGCCATTGAGCGCTGAGATTCCCTTTTCCGCGAGCGCTATCAACTCCTCATCGTTACCCATTTTTTCGTGATCCGCATCGGTAAAGTCGCTCAAAAGTGCGAAAAAAAGATTGCGGCTCTGATTGGAGAGATAATGAACTTCTATGGTCTCAAGTAATTTAGAAACTGAATCCATTCCCGAAAAGAGGGAGGGTATAATTACGAAGGTCCTGGCTTCATCCGGTATTTCTTTATCCAGATCAATCTTGGGCAAAACTCTCGGACCAATAAGTGCTGTCACAAATAAATTCAAGAGATTCAGAGCCGTGTCGCTCACCAGCGCTCCACCCACGAAAAGAAATATAAAAACTTTAAACCAGGAGGCCCCTTGTGAGTAAATATAATAAAGTAGTGGTGCAAAAATAATAAAGGAAGTCATAAGCAATGTGCTGAGATAAAAACTCGTGGGGTGGTTTAGTAAGGCGCGTTTGGCTGCAGTAGATATACTGGGCTTTAACCCCACAGAACTCTCTAAGTGATTCAAACCACGATCGATAAGATAGTAACCAACGTGATGTTGAGAAATATCTATAGCGTCCTGCTTGCTTTTCTGGGCGAGCTGTATTGCCGCGCCGGCAATTGTCATTTCGTCAAACTTTGATTTTCGGCAAATCCTTTCTATGGTGTGACGGTAGCGATCACGACTAGAAAAATCCATGCGCTTGTAGGTTCCGGTCGGGTCGTTCGCCAGTATTTCATCGACGAGGCTGACACTTTCAAAAAACTCTTTCCAGTCGATCGAAGATAGTAGTCTCATACTATTGACGATGTTTCCCACCGTGACTTGATCAACCGCTTGTTGTTGATGATCCTGAAGGGTTGCTTGCTCAACGGTCAAATTATGATTTTTGAGGCACTCCGCCAGGTAGTTATAGGCTGGCAAAAGTTCGGGTGACTGATCACGTAAGCGTTTGGCCAATTGCACGGCTACAGCACAATCACAAAGACGGGATTTTCCCAGTAGGTTTGGAACCTCTTCAATTCTTTCGCTGAGATCGAGCTCCGTCTTGTCAACGGCTGCCAATAGGTTTTCAGCGAAGTCGTCTGCCGCTTGCTTAACTTCTTGAACGTAGGCCATTCGTACGATGACACGTCGTAAATTCTCTAGCAGAGCAACTCGCAGCGTGATCGCAATTGCCCAAAGTTCACCCATCATAAGAGGAGAAATTTTTTGATAAGATTGAATGAAACGCCTAATAGTGTTTGTTTCTAAACGACTATCCAAATGTGCAACTAAGGTGAGAGCAATGGCATAAACTCGGGGGCGTCCCGCCAAATCGCCAATGGTTAGCTTGGGCAGTTCAAAATAATATTCTTTAGGCAAATCATGACGAACCTCACGGATCTGATCCTCTATGATGTGAAAGTTGTCGATAAGCCATTCCCCAGCTGGGGGAATGGTCCTCTTATCTGCAACCGCTTGAGTGAGTTGCCGATAAGCCTTAACTAAAACTTCGCTGTTTTCTTTAACTCGCGGCAATAGTGATTGGCCGGTATTAGGCACTTTAGCCACGGTCAACTCACGGGCGAGGTAAGTGGCATATTGCTCTAACCGCTCAACACTAAAAGCCTCGCCGCGGATTGCATCCTCAAAAAGCATCTGCCCCCCGACATAGTCGACTTGAGATTAAAGCTGTGAATGTCATTTATTTATACTATGTTGGCGAAAGATATCCAAGTGAAGAATGGAGTCTTTGTCTTGCTGCCTTCAATTACGAAGCAACCAATCCACCATCTCTATTTCGATATTGGGATTCCAACTTTTGCGCTTCAAGCGCTCAGTTGAAGGAAGTTCAATCAAATAGTCGGGGTGTTCTTGGCGTGAGTCCACGCCATTAGCGCCTTTGACCCAATAGCCAGTGGTCACAATTAGGTTTCCACTTTCATTTCTTGTTCCCTGTAAAATGTATTGATACTCCCGCACGGATTCACGAGTGCCAACTAACTCTCGGTCGGTAGGTAAAGTAGGCTCGGCTGAGTAAATCCACATTGTAATAAATACGGCGTTAGGTTTGTTAGGAACGCTTTCGGCCACAAAGTTTGCCTTATAGACGGGAACATTCCAAACCTGGGGGCCTGGGTCATGATCCATTACAAAGGCCTGTTTTTTTTCAAATAATTTTACTTCAACAAAACGATGAAACTGATCTGGAAAAATATCAGGGTAAATCCAGCCCGAGTTATCGCCAATAAATTTTTCACCATGATATTTTAACTGGCTGTCGGGTGCGCCCTCATATGTTTTAAGTAGAAGTGCTTTGAGGTCGCTCACATTAAAGGTGACCGAGGAATTTCCTAGATTCACCTCGATGGGATTTCGTGGTTCCATGGCCGATAGTGCCGCCAATGACCATGCGTCACAGAGACCTTCCCATGCTAATGAATTGGGAGAGTAGGAGTTTGCTTCGAATTCGAGAGAATCGCCGGGATAGGGCAAATCTTTTTGTTTATACGCCCACCTTCTAAATTGATCAAACTTGCCCAAGGTCGATGAGTCCCCGCCGGCAAACAAAATATTTTCTTTTTTTGGGAACCACCATGAGGACCAAGGCTTTACTTTGGCCAGTGCTACTGCGGATTTAAATGGTAATTTTTTTTGTGTGATAACAGAAGGCCCGTATTCACGAGTGACAGACGTTAACTTAGGACCGCCTATTTCAATAGTGAAATCCGTACATTCGGTACGAAACAGATCTGCGTTTTCTGCGAGGTTTGAAAATAAGTCAAAACCACTAATGCAAAAGCCGCGAGAATTACCATGACCTGGTCCTGACACATTTCTTTCTCCACAGGCCATTAGTAAAACAGCACAGAGAAGCGTCAAGATTGTTATTTGGTTCATGAACTCTCCTAAAAGGAACCTCCCCCTAGAATTAAAAGGGGGAAGCTTTATTGGTGGGACAGATTATTTGAGAGAACTTTGTTCTTCTGACTTTGCACAGAAATCTGTTGATCGACCAGTATCAGCGAAATTAACTGCTGCAGCATTTGAAGTCCTCAATAAATCTAAGACTCCAGCGCAGAAATCTGTGGCGCCGCCTTTGTAAGCGATCAGCTCATCACAAGTTACTCCGCGAACTGTTTCAACAGTCTCAGCAACCTCTTTAAATCGAGGACAGGCCAAGGCTTGTTTAGCTCCAGCACGGGCTTCGGTGACAGCTTCGACAGTATATTTGTCTGACTGAACAGCCGTTGTAATTTGGCGCGAGCCACTCATGGAAATCGATACTTCTTGATCGGGTAGCCACTTAACTTGCACATCTTTACAAGAAATTTGAATATTCGCTGGTGCTGATTGATTATGGTACTGTCCTGGATTTAAACAGGCAGCTCTCATATCGTCAAAACCTATCACTGCGTTCGATGTACCTTGTTGTCCAGCATCCTGATGCTCAGCACCAGCTGCGGTCGCCAAAAGTACAAGTGTTGTTATTAGTAAAATACCTTTCATATTGTCCTCCCCTTTTTTCTTTCTGTTTGTGTTTAGAATTCCTAAAGTTCCGTTCAATGCAATTTCATGACCAACTTGAACTGCTTAAATATCTCTCAAAACATTGGTCCGGTATTGAATTAATCGAAAAAAAAGAAAAGTATTTTTATTTTTCGCTTTTCTAAATGGGACAATTATTTTTTAAACGGGGAAATTCTCCCCTAAATCAAAGCGCACGTTTTGTCAGTTCTATTAAAAATCAAACTCGGCCAGCATGGGAATATGGTCTGAAAGTCTCTGCCAAACCTTTCCCGTCATAAGCTTTGAAGAACTTAATTTGAGATTTGCATAATAAATACGATCCAAAGGTAACAGGGGCAGCCAACTTGGATAAGTTCGAGCATGTCTTCCATGTTGGTGAAAGTAGGCCTCTTGAAGTCCCAAGGTGCGTTGCAAATAATTAGTGGCGTAGACATTCCAGTCATTAAAATCTCCGCACAATAAAAGCGGCTCTTTTTGTAGTGAGTGTTTCGTGATAAACTGGCAAATTTGGTCAAGCTGTTCTTTGCGCCAACTATTGAATAAGCCTAAGTGCGTGCAGATAAGATGAAGCTCTCGATTTAGCTCGGGGATATTTAGTTGCACGTAGAGAAATCCCCGATTTTCAAATTTGTTTGAAGAAATTTTTATGTTTTTCGAACTTATTATCGGAAATTTGCTTAAAATTGCGTTTCCATGATGGCCTTTTGAATAGACTGCGTTTTTACCGTATGCATGGTTATGCCAAACTTGATCTGCTAACACTTCTAACTGCGATCCGTGCACGGTATGCTCGCCTACGAGCTCCTGCAAACCCACGAGATCAGCGTGGACCAAATCAATTGATTTTTTTATATCAACTAATGTATTTTTAAATTTTGTCGTGCTAAAGCCTTTATGTATATTATAAGAAAGTATTTTGAATTTCATGGGCACTTAAATCCAGAAATGAAAGATTGAGAGTATTTTTTCGATAATGGCGTGTACAAAAGACCTTTTCTTCCAGTGTGTGAGATCCAGTTGGCGGGAGGATTCGAGATCTTTAAGAAACTGGTGTTGCATGTCTTCCTTGGGGCTGTCCCCTGTTAACACAACATCAACTTCGAGGTCATGAAAAAAACTTCGGTAATTTTGGTTACTCGAACCAATCGTCATCCAATCATCAATGATTTTTGTTTTGGCGTGTAAAATTGTGGCGTTGAATTCAAAAATACGTACTTCATTTTTCAATAGATACGAATAATGATATGTTTTAACCCATTGAAGTAAAAAATGGTCTTGCTTGTTGCCGAGCAATAAACAGACGTCGACTCCTCTTTTGACAGCTCGACAGAGATTTCCAATTAAAAATGGGGGAGGATTAAAGTAGGGACTGGTTATCCAGATCCGGGTCTTCGCGAGTTTTACTCTTGTCATTAAGGCGGTGTAATATTTTCGACGTTTAAACAGTGAGTTGTTCAATTTAACTAACTCGTCTAGTTTGTAGTTATCATCTTTTAATGTTTTGAATGCCATTTCGAGCATCTCAACGTGATTACCTTCCACACGCAAGCCGGTATCTCGCCAAGCTTTATCGCCAGAGAATTCGTGGACGTGACAGGCATCCACATTCATGCTACCAACAAATGCTAAGCGAGAATCAATCACGCACATTTTACGGTGATTTCTTCTATTTAATCGGCCAAATCGCTTTGTGAAGCTACTTGGTTTTAAAAGGCTAGGTAGCGGGTGATAAACTTCAAAATTGATTTTTAACTGCTTGGCCTCAGTAGCTAACTGGGAAATCCACAAAAGAGAGCCTACGCCATCCGTTCTCAATACAACTGGTACATGACGTTTGGCAGCTTCGCCGAGCGCCTGTAAAATACGCTGTCCTAATTGATCGGGATTAAAAATATAGACCTCAAACAGAATTGATATTTTTGCCGAGTTGATGGCTTGTAGTAAATCAGCAAAGTAGGCATCGCCGCTCGTATAAATTATTTCAGACTGCCAAGGATGCATTTTGGAATCCACGTTGATTTCCCTAGACGGCCTCCGAGATTAACTTTGGCAATAACAGCCACAACACGCCATTCTCATTGGTGGCCTTTACGCCCTTACCTTGCGGTTGCCAGCGAAAGACAGTTTGTTTTGATTCGCTACCTTCGCGGAATCCCTCGATTACTAGTCCTTCTTTTGTAGTTAAAATCTGAGTAGACTTAGTAGGAATTGTGGGAATGTCTACCGCCACTAAATAATGTGATGCCGACTCGTTCAAAGAAAACATGGCTGAATTGTTTTGCTTTGATAATTTTGGAAACTCAGAACTCTGTGTGGAATTGAGGCTCATTTTATGTTTCTCCGATTTTGCCTGATAACTGCAAAGTCTGGGCCATTTTCTCGGAGAGCAAAAGTTTTAGTCCACGGTTTTCAATGGGGCCTTTTGTACATCTGAAAAAGCCAAAGTGCCTCAAATTAAAAAAATTAGATTTTAGTCGACAAACCCGCCAAAATCGGTCGTCCAATACCAACTGTATGGTGAACCTTTAACGTAAAACCGACCGATACCAATTACTTTAAAACTTGGGTTTAACATATTAGTATTATGACCCGGAGAATTTTTCCACTGTTCAAATGTTTTAGCGGCTTCCGAATTTCCCGCCGCGATGTTCTCAGCAATAATCGTCGAATATTTCTCATAGGAATAGCCAAACTGACTCAAACGTAAAGCCATAGTTCTCTTTTGGCTATCGGGCTGATGTTGAAAATATCGAAACGTTGCCATGTCTTCACTTAACCATTTGGCCGCGTTAGTAAGGGCTTCAGAAACCTTCATCTCGCTGATATTATGCTGTAAACGATAGTTGTTGATAAGCTCAAGAAAAAGCCTTTCTTCGCTATCTAAAGAAGCGGCAATACTAGACAAAGAAAATAGCATTAAAAAAATAAAAAGAACGGAGCGTTTCACTAAAACCACC
>Ga0163146_10003058_pt1 | contig 21739 bp, 16 predicted proteins | sample OliLakLV19MP7G1_FD_148648 | JGI IMG/M metagenome (GOLD analysis project Ga0163146, IMG submission 148648) | Freshwater microbial mat bacterial communities from Lake Vanda, McMurdo Dry Valleys, Antarctica - Oligotrophic Lake LV.19.MP7.G1 | ecosystem: Environmental > Aquatic > Freshwater > Lake >...
ACACGCCGTGGATCTGCATGACGTTCATCAGGAACTTGGCGATGAACTCCGGCCCGTTATCCGATCGGATCATGGTTGGCGTGCCGTGGATCGCGAACAACTTCAGCAGCGTTCGCGCGACGAACTTCGCGTTCATCTTGTGCTCGACTTCCACCTCGATGCACCGCCGGGTGAACTCATCCACAACCGTCAGAATACGCATTTTTAGGCCCGTTTCGGTGCGATCTTCCACAAAGTCATACGCCCACACCTGATTCGGATGTTCGGACCGGCAGGGCAAGCCCGCCCCCGATGCCCAGTCGCTTGCGACGACGCTTGGCTTTGAGCATCAGCCCTTGCCTGCGGCATAGCCGACGCACTCGTTTGAGGTTCACGTTCGTCCCCGCCCGGCGGAGCGTCCGCCGAAGTTGCCGCGCGCCGAATCGGGGATGCTTCTTTGCCAGATCCATCAGTCGTTGCACCAGTTCGTCGTCGTTCTTCTTCGAGGCATACGTCAAGAGCCGCCGGCTGATGCCCAGGCAATCGCACGCACGCGACACCGCCACGTCGCGCTTCTCAAAGCACAGAACGAGCTGGCGACGCTCGCTCACGTCGGGAGTTTTTTTCGAGGATCTCCCGCATGACGTCGATCTCGACGTCCCGCTCGGCCAGCAGCCGCTTGAGCCGCGCGTTCTCCTTCTCCAGTTCCCGCGCCCGCTTCACATTCGGCTCGGCCATCGCCCCGAACTTCCGCTTCCAGACGTAAAACTAGTTGGCGCTGAACCCGTGCTCCCGGGCAAGCTGCTCGGCGGTCTTGGTCCCGAGTTGGGCTTCGCGAAGAAACCCGACGATCTGTTCATCCGAAAATCGCTTCTTAATCACAGGCCTTTCAGGCCCGTAATCCTACTCTTCAAAACGGGGACATTTTAGGGGACCAAGACACGCCCGCCAGCGCCTCAATCACGTCCAGCAGCAATCGCCGATCAAAGCCATGATTCACCAGAACGCGCACACCGCACAACTCGATCATCACACCGCCGCCGCGACCGTCATCGCCGCCGACACCGACCCCACGCCCGACCGCCGCTTCCACGAACGTCGGCGCCGGTCCGCTTGACCCCGCCGCCAGCTTCCGCCGCCAGGCGAAAAACGACGAGCACGGGATTGATCGCCGGTTGCAAAACTGTTTGACCGGCAATCCACTGCTTCGCTGCTCATCAACGATACTCAACCACTTGGCCCGTCCCGATTCCGATCGTGTCATCTCCTCAACATCCCAAGCCGTAACGCTGGCGCGAAGATGCGGTTGGCGTAGCGCTTACGAAATAACGGATGCACGATACAGCGTCTTCCACGCACCGGAACACCGCGAACAGTTCATTGCCTTCGAGCTTTACGATCGACGGATACCCAAACCGCAGCGTGCTCATTTGCTCGATCAGGCCCGCTATCTCGCTACCACCATCGCTCAAACTGATTCGGGTAGTTTACAAGACGCTTGGTCATGCTGCTGAAGTTCTTCCATCGCACACTGCCATCGCCGTAAACCGTATTCTGGCCTTCTGGTTTCGTCGTTCGAGGACTGAAGTGCGATGAGTAACCCCACGTGATGCGCGGCGTGTATGGCGGGCCATATTTGATCACGATGTCCATTGCCAAAGGCCGTTCGGCAAGGTTTCTCTCGTTGTTTCTGAATGGCGGTCGGAGATTGTTGCGAAGAGAATCGTTCCAAGCGACCGCGTTGTCCTGGGTTGCGTAGATTGCGTATCCAATGGTCCAGACGATGCCTGTAGCCGTCGAGCCAGGGTTTCGATTCCAGTCCTCATCGGGGTGCGCGCCACCGGTGAAGCCGAACCCCGCGGGGCAGTAGAAGACCTTACCGTTTGTCATGCGCAACTTGTTCTTGAATAGCTCCTTTTGATAATCGGTAATTAACTCCCAAGTGCCAAAGCCTTCGTTGTTGTCTGGGAAGAACCCTTTGTACTCATTGGCGTACATGTGCCAAGCCAGCCCGAACTGCCGCAAATTTGATGCGCACGTCGTTCTCTTTGAAGCACGTTGTGCTTGACCGAGTGTGGGGATGAGGATCGAAATCAGCACCGCGATGATTCCAATCACCACGAGCAACTCCACAAGCGTGAAAGCGCGTGTAGCGGCACGACTCGTCATGATTCCTCTTTTCTTCGGATTGTCGTCGACCAACCGGCCGACGACCGCATTCGACGCGGATCGCGCGATCCAAAACTTAATTCATGACATGAAGTATGTCGGAAGTCAACAATAATTTCGAAGGAATTCATGGTCGGCGCCGGTTGCCATGCGTTTTCCCGAACGTCAAAATCATGGATCTACCGGGTCGGCAAGGCGAGTCCCATCACCGGGCACACGAACCGACATTACCTCGGAGGCGGCGGCGATGTTGGAAAGCTTTACCCACCCGCCTGCACCCGGCTTCTTCACCTCCGTATTGCTCTGTAGTTCAGCATCGAGCGACGGAATGGTTCGTTTGGCCGAATCAGCCCGGGACGCGTCACGCATGGCCCTGAGCTTGGCTGCGCCCTGCGGAGTAAACCGCATCAGGTAGCCGACAAACTTCGTCTTTCCGCCATCGGCTGTGTACACCAGCGCCTGCACTGCTTCTTTCCCTTGGTTCATAAACGGCGGGATCTGGTTGGAATCGGCGACGAAGAAACTCTTGCCGTCGTCGGTCGTGTAGAACGCCGTCCCTGATCCTTCCATTGGGTCGCGCGAATCCAAGTAGTGGAAGTAAGTCGCCAATCCTCCGCAAACCGCTACCAGCGCGACAATCAACCCGATAGCAATTTTCTGGTTGCGGTTTACCGTGTCACGAAGACCCATAGACTTATTTCATGCCATGAATTATCTTTCCCGTCAACTCTTCCTGCCCAGATAAATCCTTGTTTGCGGTATAGGGCAAGGCCCAGCCGGGATGCTGCCCGGAATGGCGATTGCTGCCCAGCGCCGTCACCTGGCCAGCGCGCGTGCCAGGAACGGAAACGCCTTCACACCGTGAATCATGTGTCCGCCCTCGAAGATATCTGTCCGCAGTGCTCGCGGTTGGCCCAAGGTCGCCCACGCCCGTCGAGCCGAGCGAACTGCCGATCGCACCCCGGCAAGAGGCATGATTTCGTCGTGCGTTCCGTGCTCGATTAGTACCGGTCGTGGAGCCAGGAGCGAGCCGATGTCGCCCACGTCGCCGAACTGCGACATGCCCGGCACATAATTACAGAGGCAATGGTGCATGGCCTGGATGTCGAACTTCCACGAGCAGAAGTATCCACTGATCACCGCCGCCCGAATGCGTGCGTCGAGCGCGGCGGTGAACAGCGCGAGCATTCCCCCTCCGCTGATTCCCATGACGCCCAGGCGCCGGCTGGCACGCGGGAGCGCCTGTAGCAGATCGATAGCACGACCGGCCTCGTGAACACGAAGGCCCAGCATTGTACCCCCCAGCATGAGTGCAATCGCGCTGGCGAGGTAGCAGGTGCTCGGTCGGAGCTGCTCGGGCAGGGCCGCGAAGCTGCCGACCCTTCGCCCGAAGCAGTTGATCTCCGGCGCCGCGACAAGAAAACCTTGTCGGACCAGCGACAGCGCGAAATCACGGTGATAGGAATCCGGTGGAAGCGAGCGGTCGCGGCCAGTTGCGTCGCGGCCGATGATGTCGTTCACGCCGTATCCGTGCCCGTGCAGTGCAAGCACACAAGGAAGATCGACTCCTCGGCCGGGCGGTTCGAGAACAAACACCGGCAACTGTGTTCCTCCAGCAACAGGCACGCGGTACTCGCTGAGCACATGATCGCCCCGATCCGCCTGGCTCACCCGCCAGCACCTTCCCGACGCCCTAAGCGCCGCGAACCCCAGGGAACTCCGAAGCGCCTCCCGCGTTCGCCGCTGCCACACAATCGCCGCACGTTGGGTTCGAGCGGAGAACGCGTGCGTCGCCGGACACTTTGCGGCGATCGCAAAGAGCTGGTCGATTGGGCTCAAGTTGTTACGCACGATCAATGCCTCACACCGTGAGAAACACCCAGGGTTCTACCGATCCCGGGGATCGCGGAAAAGCTCCACCGACTGAACCTGCCACGCCGCGGTTCCGGCTGGAACGACAACCTTCACAGTCGCCCGTTTTAGCACCCGCCTCTGAAAGTCGCACTCAACGGCAACGTTTTGCTTCAGCTGATTCGATACGAAATCGGCGCTTCCAAAGACGTGCTCGGCGGTGTGTCCGTCGACGTATTCAAGCGACAATGCGACGACAGCACCGCGAGCGACCGCCGCTCCCCCACCGCGCAGCCGCATTTCGAGCGCGTGTACCGCGAGGTACGGGTGCTGCACAAACCGAACTGCCTGCGATAACTCCACTGGCGCGCCGGCATCGGGACGGAGCGTGACTCCGTCGCCCACATCGATTTGTGCCGTGCCGGCCCGGGTCCACCCGTCCAGCCCAGCATCGAATGAGCCGTTTTCGAGCAGGTTCTCGTATACCGGATCAAACTCCTGCCGCCGAATCTCGCTTATCGACCATTGCGAGATCTCCTTCACTACTGGCCAAAGATTGTGGGTCTCGATCTCCGATGCGCGACAGAACCAAAGCCCGTCGCACCCGAGTTTGATCAACCTGCGCGCCGCGTCGCGGATGCGCTGTGGGGTCGGGGTCACTCCGGCCTCGGCATCAAATCCCGCATCAAGGAAGATCGGCCCCATCACGATTGACTTGCGGTCCGGTATCTTCACCAGGTCGCCGACTGCGTTACAGAGGTTCGACATGCCAAATGTCATCAGGATCATCGGCGCGTGCTCATCCACCAGACGCTCGCGCTCCCAGGTAAGCCAGTCTTGGTGCACCGTTCGGAGCGAATCCTCCCGGCCGAACGTCGCGGAGTTAAACGTTGCCAGCGGTAGCGAAACACCGCTTGCGGCGAGGTCGCCGCGAAGCTCGCGAATGAATTGCGTCACAAAGTCTGCTTTGACCGCGATCCACCGCGGGTCGGTCTCATCCGGAACTTGCAACGCGAGACTACCGGTTCGTTCCTGGTACCGCCTCAGCGCGGGTAGTTCGTAGCCATGTTTGCCAAAACCCACTCGCAGGTCGTGCGAATAGTAGGGGTAGCGAATGAAGTCCAGCGCGAGGCCGTCGACCGGGTAGTTGCTGACATACTCCATGAAAAGTGACCGCTTGAAACGGCGTACATCAGAATAAGCCGGACTGAGCATGTGCCTGTCGGCACTGCCGTCGCGGTGCCGCGTAAACGCCTCGGGGTGGTCCGCGACGAAACCGCGACAACGCTCCTCGAAGTTGGCGAAGCACGCCAAGTCGCCGTACACCTCAATGTTGTTCTGATGAGCCAGGTCGCAGAAGATCGCAACGTAGTCTGGCTGGGTCTCAGCAGGCGGTGCGATCGCGCTCGGGTAGGCTTCCTCCTGAAACGAGGCGTACGCTCGCGTGATGCCGCTTTGGTGCAGTCGGGAGATCAGCAGTTTTACATCTTCGGCGCTGTTCTGGCGATACCCGTTCCATGTACCGTTGGGCATCCGGCGCAGCCCCACCCCGCCATAATAAGCAAGAACCGGCTTGTCAGCATCTCGCTGTGCCCGAAACTTGCCGGCCTGCGGGTGAGGGATCACGCAGATTGGTTCGTCCGCATGGGCAGATGCGACAAGCACCCCAAGAACCACTGCAATGCACGCGAAAAGCTGTCTCATCGCTTTCGACTTTTTGTCAGCAACACGCCCAAAGCCAGGATGAACGCGGCCGTGGCAGGCTCGGGTATCGTACGGAGATCATTTGCCGGCGTTGACAGGCCGAAATTGGCGGCGAGCGCGGTGAAATCGTCGAGATTGGTGAATCCGTCGTAGTTGAAGTCGCCGCGGGTCCATGTGCTGCCGATCGATCCAAACCCGGCGGCGAGGCGAGTGAAGTCGTCGAGGCTGACCGAGCCGGATAAGTCGGCGTCGCCGTAGCGCGTGTATGCAACCAGCACATCCGTCGGGCCAACCGCCTGTCCGCTGAACGTGACAAGGTTGAGTTCAGAGTTGTTCACCACGGCCAACGCCGTCGTCGCACCTGCTGCCGCGACGGAGGAGTTGATGCCGGCGCCATTCCACGCCCCGCCGGCGTAGCCTGCACTGACCAATGACTGCACCGCCGCGAGGGTGCCGTTGCGGACGACCAAGTCGTTATTCGTCAGGTCAAGCTGAGCACCGGAAGCCAGCGTTAGCTGCCCGACTACACTTGTACCGGCGTCGGTGCCGTTTGTCGCAACGCGCACTGTTCCCGCGGTGATATCGAGCGAGTCGACGCGAATGTGCATCGCGGCGAGAGCGCCGGCTCCTCTCTTCCGAAGCGACAGAGCCTCGCCGGCAGACATGTCGCCCGCGAGCGAAAGCGTTGCACCCGCGGCGACGGATATCGTCGTATGGCTCAGCAAGGCGACAGGAGCTGCAATGGTGTGGCTTCCCCGCTCGACCACCACGCTCGCCGGTCCCAGTGTGCTGGACAACGACAACGAATCGCCTGAAAGCGTGTATGGGTTCAGGCTGTCGAACTTGAGATGCCCCACCGTTCTTTGCCCGGAAAGAGTGACCGTGCGCGGGGCCGTGATGTCGTCCAGGAAATACGCCGCCCGATCCGCCCCACTCGGCGCGCCCGCCGACCAGTTGCCCGCCAGCGACCAGTCGCCGCTGGCATCTTCCGACCAGAAACTGGTCGCGGCCCCGGCAGCGGCGTAACGGATGTAGTCGACATCAAACCGCCCATTGTTCACCCCTGTACCATCCCCAACCCACAACTGCCGCCCGGCGCCGGTGTTGGGTGCGATCGACAGGATTGGCGTGGCATAGTTGCCGTCAAGGAATACCTTCGCTCGCACCGCCCCGCCGGCGGATGGATCCGGTGCGACAACGACTTGATAGGTGTGCCAAGTGCTTGTTGAGAAACCTGGGTTGGATGATTCGAGGAACGTTGCCTGATTCGGGTTGCCGCCGAATCCTTCCAGATTCACGCTCGTTCCAGTGAGTTCCAGCGCGGCGTAGCCGTTGACCCCGTCGCCGATGAAAACCGTCCCAGCGCCTTCGGCAGTGCTGTTTCCCGCGCGGGCGCGAAGTTCAATCACCACGCCATCTGAAAAGTTTACGTCGTCCCAGATCGTGCCGGCCCCACCATGCGTGTAGTACAAGCTGCTCGACGGCCCACTGGTTCCGGTATCCAGGCGCAGATAATCCTGGCCCAGATCGGCCCAGAGATAGGCGCTGTTGGCCCCGCTCTGCGACCGCTCCCAGGGGTTGGGTGTGAGCAGGTCGGGCGTTGTATCGCCGTGGTACTCCAAGGCCCATTTGAACGCGTCGACGGATCTCTGCTGCCGAATGTCCAGCACCGCGGACTTGGCGTGGGCGATGGTTCCGCCCTGGTAAACGTAGCCAGCCGGAGGGCTGGCATCCCACGAGGGAGGGTAGAAGCTCGACTCGTCGTACAACACCGTCCATTTGCCATCAGCCCGTCGGCGCATTTCGGTATGACCGCTCGTGCTGCCGTCGTAATAAATGTGCGGTTCGGTCCATCGAGTGCCCGTTGCGTCGGCAAACATTACTTTGGCGCCGTAGCGACCGGTGGTCAGTGCGACAGCGCCGTAGTCGAGCTTTCGCAGCAGCGGAAATGCCCCGGTAAGCCCAAGCATCTTCGGCTGAGTCCATGTTTGGCCGTTGTCCGGAGAGTGAGCGTAGAACAGCGAGGGCGTCGCCGACTTGACATTATTCGTTGGAAACGGCTGCCCAGTGCGAAATACGCTAAGCAGCGTTCCGTTAGTTAGCTGAATGACCGACGACTCGTTGGGGCCCTCAGAACCCATGGAGAGGTTGGGCCCCGGGGTGTGCGAGGCAATGGTTGAGCGCCGGGTCCAGGTTGTGCCGTTGTTGACGCTGTGCCACAGAACCGTCTCAAACGTCGCCACGCCGGGGCGCATCGCCTGCGACGTTGAAAGCAGCATCGTACCGATCTGTACAATGTCACCCGCTCCCTGATAGGCATTGATGTACGGCACGTCGCTGACATACGTGCACGTGCTGCCACTCCAACTCTGAGCACCATTATTGCTCGTGTACCGGGTCGCAGCCCAGGTTGTCGTGCCGACAGTGCCGTCAATCGACATGCGCAGGCCAATGCTCGTCTGGCCGAACGGCTTGACGATCGAACTGAGCGGGTGAATCGGCGCGGCCTGCGTGTGTCCGAACCAGCTCTGCCCACCATCATTGCTGTAAGCGCGGATTCCGAAATGGGCTGGATTTTGGGTCTGACCGACAGAAAAGTTGGCCTCGAGCGTGCCATCGGCCCGCTGCCCCATGTATGGGAAGTTGATATGCGGCTTGAAGTTCGGATCGGCGCTGGTGGCCTGTGTTGCAGTGTAAATCGTGTTCAGAGAGATCTGGTTGACGCTGAACAACGGTGCCTCACCGGCCCAGGCGGACGTCGCGGCGGTCATTGATACGAACAACCATCGGTATTTGTGCTTAAACAACCAGAAACCTCCGAACACTTTATTCTAGACTCGAAATAAGTCGCTGTCAATCGGAAAATGTTGACGCCTCTTATTTCATGTCGTAAAGTAAGTGACGTCAACCGGGTGGATGCCACTACGCACTCGGGCAAGTCGATACAAACCTATTTTCGGCCATATCTTATGAACTTGCGGTGGATAACCCCGCTGATTGCGATCCTCGCCCTGATCGGGCTTCATGCGCGAGTGGCTGCCGCCGAACCGGAATTTAGCGCGCCGTTCGGAATCGCGGTCAATTCGCGGGATATCGCTTACGTCGCCGACATCGACCGCGCCTGCGTGACGAAGCTGGCCCCCTCGGGCGAACTCATTGGAGTCATCAAAGACATTCCCGGCTATGGCGCGCTGGCGGGGCCGTTCGACGTGCAGATCGGCCCGGACGACTCAATCTACATCGCCGATACCCGCGCTCACAAGGTGCTTTGCCTGGATTCCCACGAGAAGTTGCGATTCGTCCTCGGCGGTCCAACCAAAGGCGCGCGGGAAGGAGAGTTTTCCGAGCCGCACTTCGTCGCGGTCATGCCGGACGGTACGCTTCTCGTGGCCGATACGTTCAATGCGCGAATTCAGAAGTTCACTCGCGATGGCAAGTTCATTGCCGCATGGGGTCGGGTGGGTGAAGGCAAGGGTGAGTTCCTGCATCACGGCTACCTCGCCCGGCTCGACACCGACTCCGCCGGCAACGTGTACGTTCGAGAGTTCGATGGCGGGCGAATACAGAAATTCACCGCCGACGGTGCGCATCTGGCGACATTCTCCAAACGCGGCACCGGGCGCGGCGAACTCGACGAGGGTTACGGCCTGAAGATCATCGACGGCAAGCTATACTGCCCCGACACGTTTGAAAATCGCATTCAGGTCTTCTCCCTCGACGGCAAGCTCCTAGAAGTTTGGGCACCGGGTGAAGGTAACGACGGCGCCCACTTCAACCACCCGGTAGGCATTGCGGCAACCTCCGCAGGCGATCTGATGGTGACTGACTGGAAGAATCGGCGCGTTCTCAAGCTGAGCAAGCAAGGCACGTTGATCGCCGCCTACGGCAGGCCTCTCGCCGACGAGCTCGCGTGGCAACCGCCGCAGCGGCACGCTCGGCCGGGTCGCGGCCCCCTGAAACTTGCCGTGTACGCCGGCACGGATGACGCGACCATTTCCAAGGCGAGCGCCGCGGGGGTGAGCGTGATCTACCCTTCCATCAACTACCAGTACCGTGCTTGGGGCCTCGCCGAAGCCGTCTCTCGCGCCGCAGGCGCACGAATTGAGGTGCACCCGTCAATTGCATGCCTGACCTTCGGCCAGGGCATCGAAAATAGCGACGTTTTCTCAAAGCACCCCGATTGGTGCCTTTGGAAGAAGGGTGCCTCCGAGCCAATGAAAACGGTGCTCGGCTGGTCACATCCTGAGGCGCGCAGCTTTCGTGCCGACCATATTGTGGCGGAACTGAAGGCCACTGGCGCGCAGGGCGTGATGCTCGACTACATTCGTTATCTGGGCACCGACTATGGGTACGACCCCATCGCCATCGAAGCATTCATGGCTCGGTACAACATCGACCCCAACTCGTTGCCGCAGGACGACGCGCGATGGATGCAGTTGCGAGCCGACTACGTGACTGCTTTCATCAGCGAACTGCGACACAAGCTGGCGATTTCGATTCCCGACCGGCACATCGAAGTTTCGGTGTACCTCTCGGGCGACAACCCTGCGCAGGAAGAGTACCTGAAAGCCTCGCTCCAGGACTGGCGCGCGTGGGCTCAGATGGGAATTGTCGATACGCTGCACGTGGCTCAGTACACGCGAAATTTTGACGAAATCTACAATGCCGTTCGACGCGTGCGCGGCGTGGTGCCCGATCGAACCCGGATCAACTGCTTCATCGCCGCGTACGGAGGAAACCTCAACACACCGGAACTGCTGCTCAAAGGCGTTGAAGCCGCCACCGCTGCGGGGGCAGATCAGGTCACCATCTACCGCGGCGATGCGATCGACGAGTTAACACTCTGGCCGGCGATCAAGCAATCGGTCGAGCTGTACGGCAAGTAGCGTCACCGCACCATCCATCGCATCGAGTGCCGTCCCACAGTTCGGCTCACTGCGCGGGTCGCCGGATCAATAATCAACTGATGCACAAACCCGTCGGTTCTCGGAAGAACCCATCCGAAGTTCCAGTTGCTCGCTGCGTAGGAAGGCGGCTTAGCCGGCGCGATCCGCACCAGCGGGAAGGATTCGCCGGAATGGAACCCTTTGTCACGGTGGTAGTACATCGACCCAAGTTCGACGATTATCTCATGGTGCATGGGCGCCTTGGATGTCAGCCCATTGCAAAGATCGCGCACCGCCACTTTAACGCTTGCGCCGGCGCGAAATGCGTTGACCAGCGCATTGAGTGATCCTCGGACGACATTTCCGTCGGCGTCATGGCTCATCACTTCGCGCCAATCATCGCGGACGAGCCAGCCGTATTGTTCGAACGCGTAAGTGGCGTTGTGGCTCGGACTGAGCGTGTGCGAATCGACGAACATGCCAATCACATGATAGTTCGGCCCGTAATCGGTCGGCAGGATTGTAGGCTTGTCGGCGGCGGTGAAGTACGGCCGCGCGATGCCGAACTGGCCGTTCCAGTTGTACATGAAGAAGCTCATTGACGCGGCGCCGCCAAACCCAAGGCCGGCGTCGGCGGGGAAACGCAGCGCCGTCAATCCCGCCGGCCAATCGCCTTCCAGCAGATACATCACGCGCAAGTCGATCGACTCTTCCACCAACCCCTGATCCGGCAGCGCCGGCCCCATATGATCGGCCCAATGAAACTGTGTGTAGAGTCGCACGTCCGCTCCCCGCGCAATTGCCGCGGACAGCGCATCGCGATTTCCCGCCACGACTTCCCTCGCGCGGTTGAGTTGCAGAGCGCATCGCCACTCGGCTGCAGGGAAGTTCATCGCGCCCGATCCTTCAACTCAATTATCGTCGGCATTTCGCAGACGGTGACGTCCTCAATCTCCAACATGGATTCAACGACCTTGCTCGTAAGCGGCGTGCGTCGCCGATAGTCGAGCGCCTCGATCAGCGCCGGCTCGTGCCAGCGTCGGTCAACGCGAATACGCCACCGTCCGGTTTGCGGAAACGCCGCGTCAGGGTACGCAAGATAGATCAGCAGTCGGCCGTCGCCGGATTCGTAGACGCGGAAAAGCGGCGCCGGCGGTGTGAGCGAGAGTGGTGCGCCATCGACCAACTGCACGCGATCCATCGGCACCAGTCTCGCTGCGTTGTCCAATCGCTTCATCGTGCTGCGATCGTAAAACGTATGCGCAATAGTCTGATAAGCCTTCCACGCATCGCTGAACGAACCCGCGTCCGTCGCGCTAGGCACGGAGCACAAGCCGTAATTCTGCCTAGTGTCGACGGTCGTGCAAAAGGTGTAAAGGTAATACGGCGCGCTGTCCCAGCCGAGGTCGAACAGGCGGAACATGCTCTGCGCGACGATCGCAGCCTGAGTAAGGTCGTGCAGGTTACGATTCGGCGCGTAACCCACGCCGTTGGCATAGAACTTCGCCGCCGGCCACTTGGCGCGAACTCGCTTCATGAAGTCTTCGATCTCGACAGGCTCCTGCATTTGATGGTGCCAAAAGTTGCAGGCAACGCCGTCGGCGTACTCCGGCAAGCCGAGATCGATCAACTCGAGGACCCACCGCGTCGCCGGTGCGGAACTCGTGCCGCAGATGCTGATGCGCGCGGCTGGGTCGCCTTTGCGAATGGCCGTGGCGAGCGGGACGAGCATTTTCTGCATGTATGCATTGGCCGAGCCGTCGAACCCGCCGGGGCCGTCGTGGTTTTCTTCGTCGCCGATGACGTAATGGTCAATCTTGCCACGGTACCTAGTGGCGAGTTTCGTTACCCATTTAGCGTACTGATCAGGCGTACCCGAGTCATCCATGGGATGGAACTTGCCGTCGAACTCGCGAAAGCTGCCGAGGCGCAACGACGGCCTCATTCCCAGTTCCCGTGAAATGTTCACGAAGTGATCGATCGCACGATCGTAGTTTTCGCCAATGAGATCTGGGGAGTAGTCCTTCTTCCAGTAATCGCCGCCGAGCGTCTCGGCCTGCCACCAGTAAACCAGTGTGTGTACGCCGGTGCAGCCGAGGTCGCGCACCGTCTGCAGTTGCCGACGCGCCTGGGCCTCGTCACTGGTCAAGCCATAGTACACAACCGAGTACGGTGCCTCGCGACGCGGCACATCGCCGGCGCCGGTGGCTGTAACGGCCAGAAACATCATCAGCAGAAACTGGCTACTTGTGTGCTTCATAGATGGTGAGACAAAGGTCGCTGTCGGGCTTGGCGTTGCCGTTCTCGAAACGCTCACCCTGAGGATACGCATCGGGGCCGCCTAGCAGCAGATACGCTTGCGATGCGTCACACGGGGCGACCGAAGAAAACTCCACAAAATACTTCTGACCCCGCGCCACGCGCGCGGGCAGCGGAATCGTGAGCGCACGGGCGGCATCCATCTCGGCCGGCGGAACCTGCGACCGCCGGATAACGGTCATGCCCAGCGGGGTACTGCGATCGATCGCGCCGTCGGGCCGGATTGCAAACAAGCGCACGCAAAGATCAGGGCCGCCGGTATTCTCGTTGAGCTGCCTGATGCGGATTTCCACCGCTTCACACCGATCACCCGCCGCCACAAAAGATTGCCCGGCGACGCGGCTGTCACCGACGAGCGCACCCAAAGACGTGCACGACGAGACGCGCTGCGCGTTCACCGCGCATTGCCGGATCGACGACATCACCAAACGCGTCTTCCGATCGTGCGCGCCCACGAACAGCCTCATCAGGCCGCCGCCGCCCGTTGAAAGTGCCGCAACAACCGTTGATTTGGCCGTGATGGGCAAAGGGTTGCGGAACTGGCCTATCGACACCCCGGAATCGGCGTCATTCAGGGAAAACGCCAGATCGCCGGCGGCGCACGGCTCGACGTCGGCGGTGACGAGTAGCGCTCCGGCCCGGGGCGTCGACACCGCAAGCAGCGCACCTGCCGTGGCCTTTTCGGGGGTGGCGATCGTCACAGAGTGAGTGTCGACAATCGTTACTGCGCGCGGGTCGCCCACTGGAGTCCACCCACCGGCACCCTGCACCGCCAAGGCGAAGCATGTCGTCGTCAGCAGCCCCATTGCATGGCACCTCACTTCTTCCGCGTCCGTGGCCTGTAGGGCACCTTGATCGTCTTGATATCTCCCAACCGGGCGTAAAGCTGTGCCGCGGGCACTTCGTAGATACGCAAGTTGTGTTCGCTCACCGGCAGATGCGTCTCTACCTGCGGATAGTATCGCATGAATGTCTCGCCATACGGCACGCACATGTGAAGCGTCTGGGTCGCCGCGCAAGACTCGAACAACTTGCGCGCCATCGGGCCGGGGTAGTATTGGCTTTTGAGGCAATCCATCGCGCGGACTTTGAGGTCGATCACGTCGGTCACGTCAATGATGATCTCGGGAAATCTGCCGAAGGCGTGGTCTAGGAGGGTGGTTTCGCCGTGCTGCCACATGAAAAATACTTCACCGATCGAGTGCGGCGCCGAAGATTCATCCCGCATGATGCCCTGCGCCATGCCGCGCGATAAAAGCGCAATCTCACAACAGGCGCGATGCGCACCTGGAATGCCGGCCTGCTCGAACGGGCTGTGTGTGATCAGCACGTGCGGGCGAACCTCGCGAATGACTTTCGCAACGGCGCGCACGTTCTGTTCATTCACCATCAGGAGATCATCGTCGAGCCGGAGAAAGCGGACGTCGTTAATGCCGAGCACGGCGCAGGCAGTCTTCACTTCGTCTTCTTTTTCATCAATGCCGGATTCAATGTTCGCCGGCGGGGCCTGGCCGTGCTTGATCGCCTCAATCGTTGTCATGGCGTGCGAGCGCACCCCGTGACTGAACGCCAGCACCGTCACCTGATCGCCGCGGCGAATATGGTGACAGAGCGTCCCGCCGACCATGTCGAACGTGTCGGCGGGATGCGCTGCGGTGTGAAGGATGCGCAAGCTGCGTTGACGATCTTCCGTCATCAATCCGCTTTCATGCGTTCGGCGTTTAAGCGCCGCGTCGGCGGCGGGCAATCAGCAACGCGCCCGCGACAGACAGACCCGCGACGGCCGTCGGTTCCGGCACTTCAGAGTGCGCGCCGGCCGACCAACTGATGTAGTCGGTCTCGGTGTGGCCCGCCAGCCCGCCGGTGCTGAAATCGCCCCACACGATCGTGTCAAAGCCGGCCGAGAAAAACCACGAGCCGTTGCTGGTGAAGTTCGGTGTAGTGGCACCGTCAATATACAGCGAAAAGTTTGGGCTTCCCGTCAGGTCGGTAATCATGCGATACGTATGGAACTGCGTCGTATCCAGGGTCGCGATTGAATTGAGTCCGCCGGCATTATAGCTGATGAACCCCGTGTGAAATCGGAGATTGAACGCCACCCCGTTGACACCCAGGATAATTCCGGCGGCGCCGTCGGTAGCTTCGTAGGTTTCGGGAATGACGCGGGTGCGAATTTCGGTCGTACGAACCGAGCCGCCGGTCGACCAGTTGCTGGTGACGCCGTAGCTCACTGCTGCGCCCACCTGCGTGGTGTTGATGGTGTACAAGTCGCCATCAGTGGACTGATTGGCGCCGGCACCTTGCGTGTCGAAGGATGTCCACGCCGGCGTGGAGCCCGTGGGCGGGGAGACGTCTCCCTCAAAAGTCGCGTCCCAAACCACGCCGTTGCGCGGAACGCTCAGCGCCGCCGACGCGGCCGAAATCACTGTGAACGACACTGCCGCGGCCGTCAATACGGCGCAGCGATGGAAAAACCGATCCGACATTTTGCTCCTCCACGATTAAGTGTGCGACGTCAACTTGAAGTGATTGGCCTATTCCGCAGACGTCGCGTCGTTTGAAGCGGTGGCCAGAGACGATGTGTGATTTACCGATCTATGGACGCCGAACCCGTTTCAACAGTGCCAGCCCGGCGGCACCCCAGAGAAGGCTCGCAGGCTCGGGGACCGCACGCGGCGGGTCGGCCGGCGTGCTTTGGCCGAAATTGGCGGCGAGCGCGGTGAAATCGTCGAGATTGGTGAATCCGTCGTAGTTGAAGTCGCCGCGGGTCCATGTGCTGCCGATCGATCCAAACCCGGCGGCGAGGCGAGTGAAGTCGTCGAGGCTGACCGAGCCGGATAAGTCGGCGTCGCCGTAGCGCGTGTATGCAACCAGCACATCCGTCGGGCCAACCGCCTGTCCGCTGAACGTGACAAGGTTGAGTTCGGAGTTGTTCGCCACGGCCAACGCCGTCGTCGCACCTGCTGCCGCGACGGAGGAGTTGATGCCGGCGCCATTCCACGCCCCACCGGCATAACCGGCGGCGACCAGCGCGCGGATTGCCACGGTGTCGCCGTTGGTGACAACAAGATCGTTATTGGTCAGATCGAGTTTCGCCGCGCCCGAGACGGATACCTGTCGCACCACGCTCGTCGCGCTGGCTGAGCCATTCGACGCCACGCGAGCGGTGCCGTCGGTGACGCTGACGCTGTCAAACCGCAGGTGGTTCAGTGTCAGCAATCCGCCGCCCTGCTTGGTAAGCGCAATACTGCCGATTGATCCGATGTCGCGGGTAATCGCCAGCGAACTGCCGGTCGAAACGCTCACTGTGGTATTGCTAGCCAGAACCATCGGAGCCGAAATTACATGGCTCCCCTGGAGCGAGCTGATCTTCGCCTGCGGGCTGGTGATTGAGCCGGAGCCCAGACCAACCTCCACCAGCAGCGTGCCGGTACCGCCGATCGTGTAGCCCGCCGCGCTGTTGAAATTCAAGACGCCAACCGACCGCGGCGAATCGACGGTTACGGTTCTGGCGATGGAGATGTCGGCCAGGAAGTTCGCGGTCGCACCGGTGCCGTCGGGCACCCCGCCGGTCCAGTTTAGTGCGTTCGACCACTGGCCGTCGGAATCCACGTTCCACTTCTGAAGGGCGAACGCGCCGTTCTGTGGCGTGAACACACCGCCCTGGTACAAATCTTTGTTGCTGATGCGAAATTCGTCAATCAACCCCTCGAAAGGCGACGATCCACCCTGGATCGAGCCGACTTCGAAGCCCGGTGCGAGTGTGCCGAGATAGTCAACCCCCGTAAGCCCTGCGGTCTGACCCGGATTCGGTGGCGTGGGGAAAGTGGCGTTGAAATCGGCAACCACCTGGCCATCGATGTACAGATAGGCCATGTTCACGCCTTCATCCCACGAGACCGCCACATGATGCCAGTCGTTGTTCAATGAAATTGGGTCTCGCGTGGTAAGCGACCAACTGGTTCCACCCACAAGGTCGGCGAAATACAACTGAAGCTGATCCGACGCTGTCTTCTGCAGCCGAATGTCGCAAACACTTGATTGATAGAGATTGAAAAATCCATAGAAGCCGCCGTTTGACCAGTTCTCGGTCTTGGCCCACATTTCGACGGTGCCCTGCTCGACATTGAAGTTGTCCTGCGACGGGTAATCAACCGTCCCGCCGGCCGTGTGGGCGTCAAGCGCACCATCGCCGAACTTCGAGTTGGTCGTCAGGATTCCGCCGAGCCCGAATGCATCGCGGCTGCCCCGGGCAAAATCTGCATTCAACCCCCCATTGCCGGTGTTGCCGTCAAAACTGGCGTGAAAGATCGTGCTGTCGATCACCGCTGCGTTGGGTCGGGCAGGCGCCCCGACAGCACCATTGAGCCATGCTTTCATCGAATCGATCTGGTATTTGCCATTGTTCTGACCGGTGCCGTCGCCGAAGAAAGTCGAGTGAGCGGCCCCTGCGGCCAGCGGCTTGCGGATCACTGGCGAATGGTAATTGTCGACATACAACGCCACCGTCGGCACGCCGACGACGTTGCGCACGTCCATGCGATAGGTGTGCCAGGCATCGCGCTTCCCGAGGTTGTGAACTCGCGCGCCAACGCCGCCGCTGGAATCCTGGATTTCGACGGCGAGATATCGCTCGCCGGTGGTGGGATTGATCAACCGGTCATAGCTGCGCATGAACGCCCAGTTGCTCGGGTTTCCCGCAAACCATCCCGCCGCGCTTTCGCTGGTCACGGCTGTTGGATCCATTCGAAGGCGCCATTCAACACTGTAGCCAGTGGCAACCGATACGTTCCAGTTGGTCGTCGGTCCCACCAACTCAAAATAACTGGCGACAGGAGGGCCGTCCGGCCCGGTATCAAACTGGAACACATAATCACCCCCGCCCAGATCTACGAGCGAACGCGTATCGTTCGACCCGGCAACACTCCCGCCTTCGAATGGCTGGCCCGTAGCGTTTGGGATTTGGTTCGAATCCGGGTCGTAAACCCAACTAGGCACCTGCGCCGATGCCTGCATAGCCCCCGCGACCACAGCCGACGCAAACAAAATCTTCTTGCGCATTTGCTTCTCCTTCGGGCCGAGTGAAATCATCAAGAAGCACTTAGTTTATCCCGTAAACTAATGTCTACAAGCAAAATCCCCTCTATATTTCTAAAAATATTACACGGAATCGGATTGACAGTCGATTTTGTTCATGACATAAACTAAGTATCGGCTATCGTGTGGTCGCCCGCCGCTAGCACCTCGATGAGTCGGATCGGGCCGCCAGGTGAGTTCCGGGTACGATGTTCCGTCGAAGCTGGGCGCCTCATGATGAACCGCCAACCTCAAGGCCTTCCGCTGCGGATCTACGAGCCCAACATTATCCACAACCCGTTTACCTGGTTTGGCGTTTGGACGCCCTGCGGATGGCGGGTCCACCGCAAGCGATTCGGTCGGGCGCAACGTCTCACGGTGCGGCTGAGCGGAGACGGCAAAACCACATTCTTCCCGAACGCCCTTCTCGACCCAGTTTCACAGCGCGTGGAATGGCAGGACGACCTGCACCAGGCTGACGACCCATTTACCGACGCCGGTATTTATCCCTGCGACCCGCGCATCGAGTACCCCCCCGGAACGCCGCGCTGGGCGGTATCGCACACCCTGCTGTGCTACCCGGTGGCCGATCACAACCTGTACACGCATGAGTACACATGGGACATGGTCAGCGGGCACCTGCAAACGCACTTCCGCAACCATGTGAAGTGCGAAGCGGCCCGCACCGACGCCTGCTACGGCCGCACCGTGAGCGTCGCACACAAGCCGATCAGCACCACCATTGAAGGCAACGTGCTCTACCCAAACAACAACAGTGCGGTGCGCGGGGTTTGGGCGAACCCGCTGAAGACTGGAAGAAATTTCTACGCACGACGCGTGCTGCAGAAGATCGCGATGCACAACGGCGTCTACGCCGTCGCCCCATTGACACCCGTCGTGCAGTGCCGAGGGATGTATGAATTGCAGCCCAGCGACACAATCGATGGTCTGTTCGATCAGGAAACCGACGAATGCCGCGATCCAAACGAACTCGCCTCGCGGCTGCGGATCGCGGTCGACGCCCCCAAGCTCGGCCTGCTTGAGTTGGGGCCGTTTACAACAGTGCAGAGTTGGGTGTACGAAGGCCAGCTTTCAATGATGTCCAGGCAATTTGGTGTCGTCGAAAAGTCTCTGCTTGACGCTGCACGCAAACACCTTAATGCCCGCTTCGACCCGGGTCGCGTCGGGTACGCTTTTGAGAATGCGGTTGACAGCGACGACAAGGGCTACGCCGGCTACACGACGCGGTTCGACTTCGATGAAGATGGCGTCATCACCGAAGCCGATCTGGCGGTCATCGAGACGAATCTCGGCCGCAGCGTGAGGCTCAACCTATATCACGGCGCCTATTTCGGCGGCGACTGGCTCTCGACCACCGTTTGTCTTACCCCCAACCATGAACCCGGTGCGTCAGCGGTTGCCGATTATGCTGTCGGCGGCGGATACGACGCCGACAGCGGGGTGATCCAACTGCTCGACACGCCGGGACCCAATCAACCCGTGTGGATCGAGTACCACTACGACGCACCAGCCGAGACCGGAACCAACAACATTGTCATCCATCTTTATCGCGAAACCCCTTAACAGGAGCTCCCATGATACGCTCGATGGCCATCCTCGCTGCTTTATTAAGCCCGGCAGCATGCCTGATTGCAGGCGAAAATCTTATCAAGAACGGTAGCTTCGAGCTCCGCCACCCCGATGACGGCCGCTTGCCCGCCGCGTGGACCGAACTCAGCCACGGCACCACGCCGCACGAATTCACGGGCGAGCACTACGACGGAGCCACCGGAGCCCTGCTCATCGGCGACGGAAGGCAGCACATGTGGCGGCAGAACATACTCGAACCCACTGCCCGCGAATTCACGCTCTCAGCTTGGGTCAAGGCCGACAACGTAAAGTTCGATCAAGCCGACGACTACGCATTCCTTTACGCCCACATCATCTACAAGGGTCAGCCCTACGAAGCCGCCACGCACCTGCCGTGCAAGCTCGAACCGGGTACGTACGGCTGGAAGAAAGTAACCCTGAGCGGAATCGCCAATAACAACGCGCCGATCGACCTCGTACACATCAGCCTCACCAGCAAGTTCTCGGCGGGGCAGATGGTGGTGGATCTCGTTGAAGTGACCCCGGCAGCAGAACTCAAGCCTGAAGTGATGATGATGGGCAAGGTGGCCGATCTGGAGGCGCAGCTGCAACGGATCGGTCCGGTCGACCCAACCGTGTTGACTGCATCGACGAAGCTCGCCGAAGCGAGAAAGCACCTACAGGCGACCCCGCCCGACATGACCGCCGCCAACGCCGCATGGTTTGCCGCCGCCGACTTAGTAAGCCATGCCGCGTGGGCCGCCATGTACCCCAATGCCATGACCGACGCGCCCGAGGAAGCGCAGATGCTCTATCATGCGGGGCTGGGGCAGACCGCGCAAGACTGCGAGAGCTCATTCGAACTGCTCCGGCTGATGGGAGGCAACGCAACGCTTCACTCGCTCGGGTCGTGGATGAGCGTAATCCATCACTCCGAGCTGCTTCCCATTGAACCGGGGTGGGAGCGGTTTGATGCGTTGAAGCACTCGATCGAGTCCGCCAAGCGACGCGGGTTCAAGTCGTTCGGCTACATCGCGGCATTGTACGGAACAAGCAGCCCGCCCAGCGGCCCGGGAAGTTTATTTGCCATGCACCCGGACTGGTTCGCCACCGGGCCCGACCCGGCGATGCCCAAGTTTCCCGATCCCGCGAACCCCGAGGTGCAGGAGTTCATCATCAACGTCTACGTCGAGCTGGCCGGCAAGTACGACCTGGACGGGATCGGGCTGGATTACATTCGCTACCCGACCGAAACGTCTCTTAACTACGACCAGCGTAACCGCGACGCAATCCTGAAACGATACGGCATAGACATTCTGGCCGGCGGAGACATGAGCCGACACCCGGAGAAGTGGGCGAAGATTCAGGAGTACCGCGGCGAGGTGGTCGGCTCGCTAGTGAAGCGGGTCCGCGATGCGGTGAAAAAAGCCAAGCCCGGCATCACGGTGATCGCCTGCCTGATCTCCGAACCCGATCTTTGCTACAAGTACGGGCAGAACTGGCCAGTTTCAGCTGCCTACCTCGATTACGCTACGCCGATGAACTATGACGACCGCTCGCTCGACATCAAGATGTTGACCGATCAGCGAGACATCTTCGCGAAGCATAAGACGATCTACATTCCAGCCCTCGGCGGAATGCCAGAGGTGCACGCACAATGGACCATCAGCGAATGGGCCCGGCGGATTGCGATTCAGAGAAAGAACGGCTGCGACGGAATCATCGTTTACCGATACAACGGGTTCGATCCGGCGGTGGCGGCGTTCTTTGGAAAGGGTCCGTTCTATGGCGACACAAAATTCCCGGCACCGCGAAAGTAGTGATGCTCAAAGAGTCACCGGGCCGTCCAGCCAACGTCAATAACGCACCACTGTCCCAGCAGTTGCCGACGCGGCTCATGCTGCACTGAAAGGCGAAATCGCTTAGTTTGGCCTGGTACAGATCGCCGGCGCACTGGCTGCCGCGATCGGAGTGGTGGATCAGGCCGGCGCCGGGCCGACTAGTGCTCCATCGCACCCGATAATTCGGGATGCTGTGCCACTACTGTCCGGTCAGAACTCGAATAGTTTCAACTGGTTATGATTTTCTCCGTCGGCGATTTTCTGTCCGACCTCCGAAAACGCCTGATCTATCGGGGTTTTCTCGAAGATCATGACGCTCAGGAT
>Ga0163146_10003079_pt1 | contig 21644 bp, 17 predicted proteins | sample OliLakLV19MP7G1_FD_148648 | JGI IMG/M metagenome (GOLD analysis project Ga0163146, IMG submission 148648) | Freshwater microbial mat bacterial communities from Lake Vanda, McMurdo Dry Valleys, Antarctica - Oligotrophic Lake LV.19.MP7.G1 | ecosystem: Environmental > Aquatic > Freshwater > Lake >...
GTCTGTGCGGAGCTCCGCCGTCTTGCGGCGGCACTTTGGATGCTTGTGGAGTTGATGATCGTCGATCAGACGAGACCGGCGTCGCGAGTCGAGCTCAGATCGGCGGCATGACCGACACGTCGAGCGGACAGTTTTTCAACGGGCTGCTAGACTGGGGGGCACAGTTCTTTGCTACAATCTCCGTGTTGGATCTTATTGTGACCTGCTCTCCATATCTTGGTCACATGAATTCGTACCTCGGTCATCAGTTGCTGAGCTACTTAAGTGCGCGCGCTTGAATTCTAGGAAACTTCCTATGTGAATTGAATGACGGATGTCGGCCATCAGCCGATGAAAGTAGCGCAAATTGTGCAGTGTGAGCAACATCCCGGCCAGCATCTCGTTCGACTGACACAGGTGACGCAACGTGCCGCGCGAGAATTGCGTGCAGGCCGTGCAATCGCAAGTCGGATCCAGCGGTGACACGTCTTCGCGCCACGCGGCATTGCGCAGATTGACGCGACCGCTCGCCGTGAACGCGTTGTGATTGCGCGCGTGCCGCGTCGGCGTCACACAGTCGAACAAGTCGATCCCGCGCTCGATCGCGTCGAAAAAATCTTGCGGCGTACCGACGCCCATCAAGTAGCGCGGTTTGTCTTCGGGCAAGAGCGGCGCCGCAATGTCGATCGCGGTGCGCATCTGTTCGCGCTCCTCACCGACCGAAACGCCGCCGACCGCGTAACCGACGAGATCGTGCGAGCACGCGGAGTCGACGGAGCGTCTGCGCAAATCTTCGAACACACCGCCTTGCACGATGCCGAAGAGTGCTTGATCGCGCGCTTCACCGCCGAGTTCTCGATGCTTCGTCACGCAACGCGCGAGCCAATCGTGTGTGCGACGCACGGCGCCTTCGCACTCCGCGCGATCGGTCGGCACGGACGGACAGTGATCGAACGCCATCGCGACATCGGCACCGAGCTTCGCCTCGATCTCGATCACGCGCTCGGGCGTGAACCGCACGAGCGCTCCGTCGACGATCGAGCGCAGCGTGACGCCGTCGTCGTCGATCGCCGTGCCCTCTTTCAACGAGAACACTTGGTAACCGCCGGAGTCGGTGAGGATCGGCCCGTCCCACGCCATGAAGCGATGCAAACCGCCGAGCGCGCGCACGACGTCTTCGCCAGGACGCAAGTGCAAGTGGTACGTGTTCGCGAGGATCATCGTCGATCCGACTTCGCGCAGGTCGCGAGGAAAAACGCCCTTCACCGTGCCGCGCGTTCCGACGGGCATGAACGCGGGCGTCGGCACATCGCCGTGCGGCGTCGTGAACACTCCAGCGCGCGCGCGCGTCGCCGCATCGCGAGCGAGCAGTTGGAAGCCGAAGCGTTCGCGCGCACTGCGCGCGAGGGGAGTCGTGGCGCTCATCGCGTGTCTAGAAAAGCGTGCCCGGCGTGCTCGGGATCGTCTTCGGATCGAGCCCGATGGCGCGACAACCGTCGGGCGTCACCACGCGACCGCGCGCTGTTTTCTGCAAGAATCCGGAGCGCAAGAGATGCGGCTCGAAGACTTCCTCGATCGTGTCTTCGGCCTCACCGACGGCCGCCGCGATCGTCTTGATGCCGACGGCATTCGGTGCATTTTGCGCGAGCACTTTCAGGATGCGCCGGTCGAGCTCTTCCAAACCGTTCGAATCGATGCCCATGCGCGTGAGGGCTTCGCTCGCGAGCTTCACGTCGACGAGCGCGATCTTCATGACTTGCGCCAGATCGCGCACACGGCGCAAGAAACGATTGGCAATGCGCGGCGTTCCACGGCTGCGCGACGCGATCAAGTGCGCAGCCGCTGAGTCGAGCTTCACGTTCAAGATCGAGGCACTGCGCACGACGATTTTCTCCAGGTCTTCGATCGGGTACGGATCGAGGCGCTCGGCGATGCCGAAGCGGCCGCGGAAAGGAGCCGTCAACAAGCCCTCGCGCGTCGTCGCACCGATCAACGTGAACGGTTGGATCGCCAGCGGCAGGATGCGCGCGTGCGGGCCCTGGTCGAGCGTGAAATCGACCGTGAAATCCTCCATCGCCGTGTAGAGGAATTCCTCGACCGGCGCAGGCACGCGGTGCACTTCGTCGATGAAGAACACGTCGTGCCGCTTCATCTGCGTCAGGATGCCGACGAGATCGCGCGGCCGCTCGAGCGCCGGTCCACTCGAGGAGTGCAGCGTGGATCCGAGCTCTTTCGCGAGGATGCGCGCGAGGCTCGTCTTGCCCAGGCCGGGCGGCCCCGAGAGCAGGACATGATCGAGCGGTTCGTTGCGCGCGCGGGCCGCGGTTAGCGCGACCCCGAGATTGTCGAGCACGCGCGTCTGCCCGACGAATTCGCTGAACGACGCCGGACGCAGCGAGATCTCGAGCTCGCGCTCCGGCGCGACGTCGGCGCCGACTTCCTCGAGTAGAGCTTCGGGGTCGAAGACGTGATCTTGCGCGCGCATCGGGTGCGTGACACTAGCACGCGCTCGCTCGTCCGCGAACGCGACGTTCGCCCAGAGCCGCGCTCCCCATTTTTCGAACGGGGGCGACAGTCGCAACAGTGCGCAGGCGTGCGACGAAAGCTCGCCGTTCACGGGCCAGCGCCGTACGATCGACGGCCCGCAGCGAGCCCGGGATCCGAGCGCTCCTCGTGCGGCACCGCTCAGGCGCGGCCCGTCAGGCGCACAGGCGGCAGAGTTTTCGGGGGCGGTGCACTCGATCCGTGCAGCGTTCGAAGAGGCCCGCAGCGGGCCCGAAAGCAGCCCCAGGATGCTCATAGGGACTTCGAAACCAGGCCCGACCGCCCGTGTAGAGAGCGACGAACGCGCCCCCGACTCCGACGCGATGCACCGGGCATGAATCTTGTCCCTGGCAGCGGTCGGGAGGGCGCACTTGGATGCCGCTGGTTGCCTCGCTGAGGCAGACATCGATCCCCAGTGTGCGCGTCTCGAGCATTCAGACGGGTACGGTCTGGCCCAGGCCGTCCTTTCCTGGCAAGCTCTCCCCTCGACACCATTGCAACTCACCCATCACGGCCAACGGGAGCATCCCCTGGCCGCGCGCCCTCACGCTCGCCGACTGAATGGTCGACGAAGTTGGAGCGCGCACGACCCGCTCCCGTGAACCACTCCGACTCCGAATCTTCCAGGTGCTTCTCAAGATGAAGAATCATCGTCTGGCGCTTTTCCTCCTTGGCAGCGCGACGCTCCTTTCCATTCCCTCGTGCGGCGGCGGCGGCAGCGGAGGTTCCGGATCGGGCAGCAGCGGCACGATGGACGTGCAGCAGATCTCGAACGGCTTCGGTCAGTTGGTGCCGTTCACCGTGTTCAGGCTGAACGCGTCCGGTCAGCCGACGGGCAACTTGGTTTCGATCCGCACGACGGACGACCTCGTCGGCAACGTCACGGCGACGAACCCGATCCGAGCGGTGCCGCAGTTCCCGACCGATGCGACCTTGCCGAACAACCAAGTGGGCAATCACTTCTTCTTCGCCGAGTTCACGCAGGACATCGACATCAACTCGGTGCTCGACGCGTCGGCGACCGCTCAGACCGCGGGTGGATTGACGGGTGCGATCACCCTCGTCGCACTCGATCCGGCGACGGGCTTGACCTCGATCGTTCCGGCGCGCGTTTTCATCGGCGTCCGAGTCGCGAACACGACTGGACAGTTGGAGACCTTTGCCGCCACCTACTCGGGAACGCCGACCGGATCGCCGCCCGTCCTGCCTTTCCAACGCTGGGTCAAGCTCGATCCGACGACCGGTGGCTTCGTCGTGCAAGACATCGACGGCCTCACGCCGGGCCTCGGATTCCCGGGCACGCAGTCGCAGTTCACCGGTTTCCAAAAGCTGATCTCGACGAAGACGATCGTCTTCGTCGCGGATACGGACAACGACCTCAGCACGCATGACGTGTTCCCGGCCGGTCGTCAATTGCGCTTGCGCGTGACGACCTCGGTGCGCTCCACCGGCGGCAAGCTGCAAAAGCGCAGCGCGCTCGCCAGCACGACCGTCGGTCAGGACTTGCTCGTGCCCGAGATCTCGACCACGCCGCCGCCGATCAACAGCCCGGTCATCTCGCCGGGCAGCGGCGACACGAACGTCGATCCGATGACGACGATCCGCGTCGAATTCACGGAGAACGTCCAACCGCTCTCGATCGGCTCGCTGCCGAACGGTCAAGCTCCGGTGCTGTCGTCCTCGCTCAACGTCGAGTTCGGTCCCTCGTCGCAGCGCGTCAAGGTGCCGTTCACGGTGCTGCCGACCAGCGTGCTCGACCTCTCGATCTGGGATCTCACGCCGATCTTCAACTTCCCTGGCGAGGGCCCGACGCAGTTCCAATGCGGCGTCTTCAACCGCGTCGACGTCAGCGTCGTCTCGAACCAAGTGCAGGACTTGGCCACGGTCCCGAACCGGAACCTGCTCGGCGCGACCACGTTCTTCAAAACGGGCGAAGGCCCCGGCGTCGTCAACGCGCCGGTCACACCGGACGTGATCTACGTCTCGCGCTCGGGCGCCGTGCCCGGCTTGTCGGTCATCGATTTGAACGGCTTCGGTCAATCGACCGGCATCCCGACTTTCGATCCGACCTACCAAACCTTCGGTAGCGATCCGTACGAGCGCACGAACTTCCCGAACAACCCGAACGTCAAGCTGCAAGGCTCGACCTTGCGTCCGGCGCTCACGCCGGGAACGTGCACCGTGAACGGCGGTTCGTCGGGCGTGTACACGCTGACGCGCGACAGCTCGTTGAACAATCTGCTCGTCCGCGCGCCGCTCTTGTCGGCGGTCGGCGACATGATGCTCGGTCACGCGCTCGACGGTGCGTTCAACAACGGCCCGTCGCCGTTCGGTTGCCAGTCGGGCGGCGGCACGCTGTGCGCCTCGGACGGTAAGAAGAGTTTGCGTCCGGCCCCGATCGGTCAGAACACGATGGGTCCGGTTCAGGCGAACCAAACCGCGAACATCCTCGACGGTGGCGAGAACCTGGCCGGCTGGGCGCCGCACCCCAATCCTCCGCCGCTCGTGTTCCCGCCGTTGTGCGCGTCGCCGTTCATCGGCGGTCAAGAGCCGACGTCGATCGACACGCCGGCGACGACCCTGCTCACGCCGGGTGATCCGCAGGGCAGTCCGACCTTGGGTCTGCCGCCGACGGGTCTGCTCACGAAGGAGCAGAACGCCTTCTTCCAAGGCCCGTCGATCGAGCAGCAGACGATCACGGCCTGCGCGAACTACATGATCCGCCAGCAGATCGGTCAGTTCCTGTACGTGATCGACCGCGCGCGCCGCGAGATCGTGATCCTGAACTCGAACCGCATGACGGTCATCGACCGCATCCTGACCTTCGATCCGACCGCGCTCGCGATCTCCCCGAATCTCTCCTTCCTCGCGGTCGTGAACCAGCTCTCGAATTTGGTCACGTTCATCGACATCGAGCCGACCTCGGCCACGTTCCACCAGGTCGTGACCGAGACGGTCGTCGGCCAACGCCCGCGCGGTATCGCGTGGGACGGCGGCAACGAAGACGTCCTCGTCGCGAACGAGGGCGAAGATTCGGTTTCGGTCATCGGCGCTGCTTCGCTCCAAGTGCGCAAAGTGGTGCGCTCGCAGCTCGACCAGCCGTTCGAGATCGCGATCACGCCGCGTCAGCAGTGCTTCGGCTTCAATCGCAACGTCTACTTCGCCTACGTCCTGAACCGCAACGGCCGCATCGCGATCTTCGAGTCGGGTCCGAACAGCGTGAACGGTTGGGGTTACGACGACGTCATCGGTATCACCAGCCAGACCTTCCGCAGTCCGAAGGCGATGCAGATCGACCAAGTCGATTTGCGTTCTGCCCTGTGGATCGCGCACGAGGGTCCGATCAATCCGTTGACCGGCAACGCCGGAAACCTCGGCATCGGAGCGATGACGAAGCTCGTCACGCAGAGCGGGATCAACGGTCAGCTACCGCTGAACTTCACTTCCCTCGCCATTCCGCAGTTCCGCGACATGTCGTACGGCGTGCAGGTGTCGATCAGCACGACCCAGCTCTCGGGCGTCCCGGTCGACGTGGCGTTCGACAATCAGCGCATGTTCTCGGGTCAGCCGAACTTCGTCACGCCGAACAACGTCGGTCCGGCGGTTTCTTCGAACGGCAAGAGCCCCATCCGCTCACAGACGGGCTCTTGCACCTCGGCGCCCTACAACACGAGCGAACCGACTTACATGTTCGTCGCGGTTCCGAACTCGCTCAACGGCACGGGCGTCGTCGACGTCATCCTGCTCGACGGTGCGTTCAGCCGCGTCGACGTGGACAAGTTCCACTCCGGGATCCAGTCGATTACCTGCCCGAACGTCCAGGGCTTGAGCGACTACATGCGTCAGTAGATCGGCGTATTGCAGACGCTCGGCTCCGAGCCGAGCGTCGAGTATCTTCACAGGGGCTCGGTTCAAGACCGGGCCCTGCGCTTTTCATCCTGCATGCCCGACCCTTCCCGAGTGCGCTCGATGTTCGCGCGCATCGCGAACAACTACGACCTGCTCAATCGCACCCTGTCGCTCGGGATCGATCAGCGCTGGCGACGCGCACTGTTGCGTCAGGCCGGCGATGTGCGCGGCAAGATCGTCGTCGATGCGTGCTGTGGAACCGGGGACGTCGCCGTGCAATTCGCGTCGGCCGGTGCGCACGTCCTCGGCGTCGACTTCACGCCCGAAATGCTCGTGATCGCCGACAAGAAGAAGGTCGACGGTCCGAAGCGCCCGACTTTTGCTCACGGCGACGCGCTCGCGCTTCCGGTCGGGAACGGTGTCGCCGACGCATGCACCGTCGCGTTCGGCATCCGCAACGTGGCCGACCGTCGCGCCTGCTTGCGCGAGATGAAGCGCGTCGTGCGGCCCGGAGGACAAGTGCTCGTGCTCGAGTTCACGATGCCGCCCGGGCCGGTCTTGGGGCGCCTGTACCGCTTCTACTTCTTGCGCATCCTGCCGAACGTCGGACGCCTCGTGTCGAAGGACGAGGATGCGTACTCGTACTTGCCGCGCACCGTCATGGCGTGGCCGAATCCGGCCGAGTTCCAGCGCGAGATGGGCGAGGAAGGGCTCGTCGATTGCGGGCACCGCTTGCTCTCGCGCGGGATCGCGTGTCTGCACTGGGGTCGTCGCGCGAGCCTCGACCTGGTCCACGCCGAGCGTGACGAAGCGACCGTGGTCGTCGGAGCGCGATCGTGAGCACCGGTGCAGTCGATTCGCGCGATCGCTCTTCCGGAGACGATGCTCCGCGCGTGGGTGATGTGCGCGGGCGATCCAATAACGCGTCGAGCGGGGACGTGCGCGCGGCTCCTCCGGCGACTCTCCAAAAATCGTTCGCGTTCGGCGTGCTCGCGATGACGCCGCTCTTCGTCGTGTACGAGTGTTTGCAGCGCACGGGCAGTGTGGCGTCGCGCAATACGGCCGAGTACGTCTTGACGTTGCCGCTGAATCTGTTCGGGACGCAGGCTGCGAACCTGCGCGCGGCACTGCTGCTTCTCCTCGTCTTGGTGTGCGCCTGGCGCTGTTTTCACAGCGAATTGGGCCTGTTCGGCCGCATCGGCCGCGTGGCGCTCGAAGGCGCGATCGCCGCGCTGATCCTCGGGCCGTTGCTCTTGATCCTCCAGCGCCTCCTAGCACTCGAAACACCACCGCTCGCCGCGGCGAGCGCACCCGCGTTCACCGACGCGCTGCATCACGCCTCTGGAGCCGCGTTCGAGGAAATTGTTTTCCGCGTCGGATTGCAGAGCGCGTTCTTCCTCTTGCTCCAAGAGATGTTTTTGTTCTTCACCGACCAACGCCTCGTCTCGCGCGTCGCCGCCGACGTCACGTCGATCCTCCTCGGTGCACTCGTCTTCGCCGCCGCACACCTCGCGCCCGTCGTAGGGATCTTCGGCGCTGGCGGCGAACCGTTCAGCGCGAGTGTCTTCGCATGGCGCGTGATCGCCGGCATCGCGCTGGGAATTCTCTTCCGCGTGCGCGGCCCCGGCGTCGCCGCGTGGACGCACGCACTCTTCAACACGGCGCTGTTCGTCGGCGCCGGACCGGACGTGTTCCTGTGACTCGTTTCTTCGTCGGAATCACCGGAGCTTCCGGACACGCGTACGCCGACCGTCTGGTGAGAGCGCTCGTCGAATCCGGTCAGGACGTGGATGTCGCGATCACCGACGCGGGTGTGAAGGTGATGCGCCACGAACTCGGAATCGATGCCGGTGTCGGCGGATCTCGCCTCGCGGCTGATCCGTCGCTGTGGCTCGGCAAAGAAGCGGCGAAACGCGTGCGCGTCTTCCGCACGGATGCCGTCGAAGCCCCGCCGTCGTCGGGCACGTCGCTCACAGGCGGCGTGATCCTGTGCCCGTGTTCGATGGGCACGATGGCACGCGTGTCGATCGGCTTCAGCTCGAACTTGGTCGAGCGCGCAGCGGACGTCGCGCTGAAAGAGGGGAAACGCTTGCTACTCGTGCCGCGCGAAACGCCGCTTTCGATCGTGCACATCGAGAACATGCTGCGACTCGCAAGGCTCGGTGCGATCGTCTTGCCGGCGATGCCTGGTTTCTATCACCATCCGCAGTCGCTGGACGACCTCGTCAATCACGTCGTCGGCAAAGTGCTCGATCGACTCGGAGTCGAGAACTCGGTGGGAGCGCGGTGGAAGGGCCTCAAGGCTCCGGACGAAGATCGCGGCATCGAACCCGGGAACACGGGGCGCGAAGAAGCGTGAGCGAAACCGTCCGCACGAGGGCGAGCATCGCCGACTGGTTCTCGCTCGTGCGCTTCAGCCACTCGATTTTCGCGTTGCCCTTCGCCCTGTGCGGCGCCTGGCTCGCTGCGGACGGCGTGCCGCCGCTGCGCACGTTGGCTCTGATCGTGGTGTGTGCCGTCGCCGCGCGTACGGCCGCGATGGGTTTCAATCGACTCGTCGATCGCGATGTCGACGCGCTGAACGCCCGCACGCGCGGGCGCGAGATTCCCAGCGGAAGACTGTCGGTCGGCGCCGTCACGCTGTTGGTCGTCGTCGCGTGCGCTGTCTTCGTCGTCGCTTCCTACGCGCTGCATCGGTTGGCGGGCCATTTGTCCTGGCCCGTGCTCGCGATCGTGCTCAGCTACAGCCTGTTCAAGCGCTTCAGCTGGCTCGCGCACATCGTGCTCGGGGTGGCACTCGCACTCGCGCCATTGGGTGCGTGGATCGCAGTGCGCGGAAGTTTCGACGCAGCGCTCGCGCCGGTCCTGTGGTTGGCGCTCGCAGTCACGTCGTGGGTCGCCGGATTCGATTTGATCTACGCGTGTCAAGACGCGGCGTTCGACGAGCAGGCTGGATTGCACTCGATTCCGGCCCGTTTCGGCGTCGGCTTCGCGTTGAAGGCTTCGTCGATCGCGCACGTCGTGACGACGATCGCGCTCGTTCAAGTCGGCGTGAGCGCGAGCCTTGGATGGATCTGGTTTTCAGCCGTCGGCGCAGCGGCGGTCGCGCTGATCTTCGAGCATCGCTTGGTGTCGAAGGACGATTTGTCCCGCGTGAATGCCGCGTTTTTCACGGTGAACGGCTGGATCGGCGTCGGACTCTTCCTGGGTCTGGCTCTAGACCGGGCCTTCCTCGGGTAGAGTCTCCGAGCGATGGCTCAGCGCAAAGAAAAGGAACCGTCACCCGGCGATCAAGTCGCCGCACTCGCGCGCGCGCTGTCGACCGGGACGCCGCCGAAGATCGTCGTGTTGCGCGGCGACGAGCGCTGGTTTCGCGAGGACGCGCTGCGTCATGCGCTCGCCGCTGCGAAGCGCGTCGAGATGGAGATCGAGAAGTACGACAGCGTCGACCCCGATTTCGATCTGCGTTCGCTGACGGGAGCGCTGTCCGCGCCGCCGATGTTCGCGAGCTCGCGCTGCGTTCTCGTGCGCAATGCGACGACGCTCTTGAAGAAGGACGGTGGGACGGACTCGAGTCTCACGCGCGCCATTCTCGCGTTCGTGAAGGATGCGGGCGTCGCGGGAATGGTCGTGGTCGACGCCGACGGATTGCGCGCCGATCACGCCGTCGCGAAGGCCGCGGTCGCAGCGAACGGACACGTGCTCGGCCTGCGGCGTCTCTACGATTCGCCGCCGCCCTGGGATCCCGATCCGCGCAAGACCGAAGTCGTCGCATGGCTCGTCGCACGCGCGAGAGAACGCAAGATCCCGCTCACACTCGACGAAGCGCTCTACGTCGCCGTCGCGACCGGGAACGATCTCTTCCAACTCGACTCGAGCCTCGAACGCATCTCGAAAAAGGGGGCCTCGAGCGTGAAGAGCCTCGTGCCGTGGGCAAGCGGCGGCTCACCGTTCGAACTCGCCGAATTCCTGTGTCGCGGCGAAGTCGCGAAGTCGATCGCGGGGATCGAAGTGCTTTTCAAGCTGGGATTCTCGGACAAAAGCGGTGAGCGCGAAATCGATCGAGCCGCGTTGCTCGCGATCACTCTCGGGGCTTTGCGCGGCAAAGTGCGCGCGTCGGTCGCGGCTGCACGCGTGCTGGCGAGCGGCGGTTCGATCGACGACGCTGCCGGCGCTGCCGACGTGAAGGCGTACGCGAGCGCTCGCGAAGAGTTCGCGACGCGCATGCGTTCGCGCGATCACTCGTCCTGGCGCGTGATGCTCGCAGAGCTCAACGAGCTCGAGCGCAAGACGCGCCGCGGCGGCACGACGGACGCGAACGACATGTGCGCGCTCGCATTGCGCTGGCGCGTCAAGCAGCCTGCGACAAAAGCGGCGTTCACCGGCCGAAACCGTTGAACGCCGCCCTGCCTCGCCCTCAAGCGTCGTGCTACTCGTGGGGCGAGCGCGAGGTCGGCCACCCGGATCTGGGGGCTCATCGCGTTGCACGCGGGGCGAAGAGAGCGCATGCAACCAGTGCGAGAGGGAGAGTGAATTCCCATGGAGCGCGATCCGAAACGAGTCGGGGACGACGATTCCAGGCCGGCGCTGAAGGTGCGCAGTGCGGCGAGGACGAGGCTCCCACTCTAGAGCTCGTTTCGCAGACTCGATCCTGTCCAATGGTGCTACGCAGGCCGTATTCTGCGGCGAAATCAGGCCTTCGGCTCTGACCCTCGAACGCAAGTCCGACCGCACCACACTCCTTTCGCCGCGATGCAACCGAACGTTCCCAGTTCCCGTGCGCGCATCGCCGTCCTGTCGGAGCGCGTGCGCAATCAGATCGCCGCCGGTGAAGTGATCGAACGGCCAGCGTCGGTCGTCAAAGAGCTGGTCGAGAACGCGATCGACGCGGGCGCGCGCTCCATTCGCATCGATGTGGAGGAAGGTGGCGCGAAACTGATTCGCGTCGTCGACGACGGCTCGGGCATGTCGCGCGCAGATCTCACGCTCGCGTTCGTCGCGCACGCGACCAGCAAGCTCTTCGAAGTCGACGACCTCGATCACATCGGTTCACTCGGTTTCCGTGGCGAAGCGCTGGCGTCGATGGGCGCGATCGCGCGCTGTTCGATTCTGTCGCGCGAGCGCGAAACCTCGACCGGCTGGCGGATCGAGTGCGAAGGCTCGGCGATTTCCGCAGTTCGCGAGGCCGGCGGACCGATCGGGACCAGCGTCGAAGTGCGCGAGCTCTTCCACAACGTGCCCGCGCGTCGACGTTTCATGAAGACGACGGCGACGGAGCTCGGGCGCGCGATCGACGTCGTGCAACGCCTCGCGATCGCGACGGAGGGCGTCGGGTTCACGCTCACGCACGACGGCAAGCGCGTTTTCGACGTCGAGCCGGCGATGGACGTTCACGCGCGCGTGCGACGCACGTTCGGAGCAGATTTGGCCGACGCACTCGTCGCCGTGAACGGTCGCGACGGCGACGTGATCTTGACGGGCTTTGTCGCTCCTCCGCGTTTCGCGCGCGGAGACACAGCGCGCCAGATGTGGTTCCTGAACGGCCGCATCGTGCGCGACAAGGTCCTCGTCCGCGCTTTGAAGGACGCCTACAAGGGCTTCCTCTTCGACAGTCGCCAACCGGTCGCGTTCCTCAGCCTCTCGATGGATCCGGCGAAAGTCGACGTGAACGTGCATCCGGCCAAGAGTGATGTGCGCTTTCGCGACGAGCGGCGCCTCTTCGGATTCCTCGTGAACACGATTCGCGACGGCGTGCGCAAGTGCGACATGGCCACGCCGGGTGCGCGGCTCGTCGATCGCGTGATCGAACGCGAGGAGCGTGCGCTGCCGTTCGGAGGAGCGCACTCGGGCCGCGCGCCCCTGGTACCGGCCGCACTGTCGCGCGACGCGTTCGTGCGCGAACCATTCCGCGTCTACGACTTGCCGACGCGCGCAGGATCGGCGTTGGCCGCGACGCAGAGTGCCGACGCCGTCGACGCGTCGATCGTGCACGCACACTCCGACGTCGTGCAGGGTCCGTTCTTGCAGGTCGCGAAGACCTACATCGTGCGCCCGCTCGGCGACGGATTCGAAATCGTCGATCAACACGCCCTGCACGAGCGCATCCAATTCGAGTCGCTCGTCGCCGAGATGCGCCGGGGGCATGTCGAGATGCAGCGCATGCTCGTGCCCGAATTGGTGGAACTCTCGCGCGCAGAAGTCGAGACGCTCAGCGAACACTTCGACGCGCTCGCGAAGATCGGTATCGAATTGGCCGCCTTCGGTGTGACGACGATCGCAGTGCACGGCCTGCCGGCACGCCTGGCTCGACCGCGGCCGACGTGGATCGTCCGCGACGTGTTGGCTGCGATCGAAGTCTCGCGCGCGCTCGAGCCCGTGCACTTGCTCGAAGACGTGCTGCACCGAGCCGCGTGCCGTTCATCGGTGATGGCGGGCGACGTGCTTTCGGACGAGGAGATGCGCGCGCTCCTCGAGCGCGGTCGTCACCTCGAGTCCGACCAAACCTGCGTGCATGGTCGACCGACGCGCGTGCGTTTCGAAGGGGCCGATCTAGAGCGCGCGTTCGAGAGACGCTGACGACGTCACTTCTTCGGCGGCAGAAAATCGTCCGGCTTCAGCGGCGCGCGCAGACTCGCCTCCAGGACGTACAAGCTCATCGTCTCTTTGGGCATCCAGCGCGTCGGCTCGAGCGCTGCTTGCGGGTCCTGGACTGCTGGTAACCACACGAAGATCACCCACGGCACTTGGAATCCGTCGACGGGCGTGTACTTCGACAGACGCAGCACGGCTGAACTGGGGTTGATCGTGGAGGGGAGCGACGCGTCGTCGACGATCACCAGTTCGACGCGTTGATCGATCACGTTCACACCCAAAGTCACGCGCGCGAGCGGAGCCACCTTGAGTGATAACGGGCGCATCACGAAGAAATCCGGGCTCTCGAGCTCGAGCCAGGCGAGCTTTTTCGCGGCGTCCTTCAGCGCGTCCGGCAAGAACGAGGGCGGCCCGGACAGTTCGACAAGCTTGCGAATCTTGATCGAGTTCGGATCCGTCAGACGCGCGAAATTCGCGGCGATCCCGGCCTCTTCGTCCAGCATGCGACGATCGACAGCGTTCTCGCGGCCGATGTCCAGCTTGATCACCTCACCCGTGTTCGCATCCAAGAGATAGGAGCCGCTCGGCCCCCGCAAGTGCGCTCGACCGCGTCCCGTGTCCGCACGGACGAATCCCGGCGCCAGCCACTGATAGCGGGCCTTCGGCATCATGTTCGTCTGCTGTGCGGACGCTTGATACTGCACGTCGATCGAGAGATCGAACGCGGTCACGGGCTTGCGCTCGACGCCCGCAGGCAGACTCGCGCTGAGCACCCGCGACCAACGCTCGCGCGCTTTCGGCGTCGTGCTCTCGGGGATCACACCTGCGATCAGCTCTTTGCCGTCGACGTTCGAGAGCGGCGCCGTCGCTTCACCCGGAATCGGCGGCGGCGGGGGCGGGACATCAATTCGAGCGAGCGGGGACAGCGCGAAGAGCAAGGTGGCGAGGATCATGAAGTTTCAGCGTACGAGTGAGCGGGGATCCGTGCGAGCGAACACTATAGTCGCACGCACTTTGAACGCACCCGACTCGAACGACCCGCTGCGCGGGCACCTACTGCGTGCCGTCGTCGGTCCCACGGCCGTCGGCAAGAGCGCGCTCGCGCTCGAATTGGCCGAGCGCAGTGACTGCGAGATCGTCGCGCTCGATTCGATGCAGGTCTACCGCGGCATGGACGTCGGTACGGCGAAACCGACGGCGGCCGAGCGCGCGCGTGTGCGCCACCACATGCTCGATCTCGTTTCGCCGAACGAGCGCTACGACGTGCAACGCTACATGCGCGACGTGGGCCTCGTCCTCGACGACATCCACGCGCGCGGCAAGCGTGCGCTGTTCGTCGGCGGCACTGGTTTCTACCTGAAAGTGCTGACGTCGGGTCTGTTCGACGGTCCCGACGTCGATCTCGAGTTGCGGGCGCGTTTGATGCGCCGCGTCGACGCCGAAGGTCTCACTGTGCTGCACATGGAGCTCGCCGGCGTCGATCCGGAATCGGCTGCGCGCATCCATCCGAACGACACGAAACGCGTGGTGCGCGGTCTCGAGGTGTACATGCAGACCGGCGCGACCCTTTCGAGTCAGCGCACGCAGTGGGGCGAGACTCCGGGCACCAGCAAACGCTGCATCGTCGGCCTGACCACTGCCACCGACGCGCTCGATCGGCGCATCCACGAGCGCACGGCGGCGATGATGTCCGCGGGTTGGCCCGACGAGGCGGCGCGCATTCAGGGCGCCAGCGGTTTCGGTTCGACGGCCGTGCAAGCGCTCGGCTACGCGGAAGCGCTCGCGCTGCACGATGGATGCTTGCGCTTCGAGGAGGCGGTCGAGATCACGTGGCGCGCGACGCGTCAGTTCGCGCGCAAACAGCGCACGTGGTATCGGAAGTTCGAAGACATCGTGTGGTTCGATGTCGGCCTGAAAGATGTCGCTCAGAATAGAGCGGAGCGCGACGAGTTCGTGCTCGCCGCGCTCCGCGCGTTGGATCTCTGAGCCTGAGTTCATTCGAACTCAGGGGTGCGACAACTCGGGGTTACGAGAACTCAGGGGTTACGAGAACTCAAGGGTTACGAGAACTCAGGCGTGCGAGAACTCAGGCGTGCGAGAACTCAGGCGTGCGAGAACTCAGGCGTGCATCTCAGTCGAGCGGCGCCGCCGACACTTCCATTCCGATCGCTTGGTGCAGGAAGCTCGCCGACGTCGCGTGACCTTCGCGCTGGAACGAACGATGGATGCCCTCGGTGAATTCGTCGCTGCCGCCTTCCGACAGCGTGCCGATCAGCGAATCGATCGGCAGCGGGAAGAACACGCCGCTGCCTGCGGCCGCGATGATCCCGCCCCACGCCGCACCTTCGACGTTGATGTACTCCCACGGGCGCGGGAGGATGCTGTGCAAGGGACGCGGCTTGTAGAAATCCTTGTCCTCCGTCTGGAAAGGATTCTCGGGGTTCTCGTTCAACAAGTGCCGCTTGGCCGTGAGGTAGATCGACTTCTTGTTCTTGTACTGATAATCGATGTACCGGCCGTTCACTTCCGCGTCGTAGCCGAGGGCCGCGCGCGTGAAGCTCGGCGCCACGCCGCGCAGGTTCCAGTGGTCGTGGGTGCTGGTCTCGGGGTTCGCGTTGCAGCCTGCGACGGAGAAGACGAGGCCGAGCGCGAGGGGGGCGAGGAGTTTCATGAGGATTTCGAGCGCGTGAGCTCTGCAAAAAGAAACACGGCGTTGTTGAGCGAGAGACGGCAGGATCAGGGGATGCGATCCGCTGACACTTCCGGGGGGAGCTGCCGCGGCGCGCGCGGCGGGTCGAAAGTGTCGCGAGGAGGCGCTCGGATGTCCAGCGTCCGGAACCTTCGGCGAGGCCGAAATTCGGGCGTGATCGCGGCCCCGCGCGTCCTCTACCCCGCTTTTTGGGCCGGTAACCGCCGGGCGGTGGTCGCGTGAGCGGGCCGCGCGACGCACAAGGGCCGCGCCGGATCGGGATCTTCGGCGGGTCCTTCGATCCGGTCCACGCCGGACATCTGCACGCGGCGCGAGCGGCGCGGTCCGCGTTCGCACTGGATCGCGTGGTGTTCGTGCCGGCCGCCGAGTCGCCGCACAAAGTCGGCGTGCGCATGGCGAGCGGCGCGCAGCGAGTGGCGATGCTGGAACTCGCGATCCGCGGCGAGAGCGCGTTCTCCGTTTCGCCGATCGAACTCGAGCGCGGGGGGGCCTCCTACACGATCGACACGGTGCGCAATCTGCCGGCGGCGATCGGCGAGAGCGCTGACTGCGCGCTCTACCTGATCGTCGGCAGTGACAACGTCGCGCTGTTGCCGACCTGGCGCGAGGCCGACCTGTTGCTCGCGCGCGTGCAACCGATCGTCGTTCATCGAGCCGGCGATCCACGTGTGCTGCTCACCGATCTCGAAGCGCGCTTCGGCCGCGACATCGCGGCGAAAATGCGCGCGGGCTACATCGAGTTGCCGCCGGTCGTCGTGTCGTCGACAGACTTGCGCACGCGTTTTTCGAAGGGCGGCGCGCACACGATCGACGTGCCCGCGAGCGTGCTCGAATACATCCGCGCGCACCATGTGTACGGCGCGAAAGCATGAACGAGCACGATCTCGTACCAGCGGGAGCGTTGTTCCTGGGCACGAGCGTCATGACGCTGTTTCTGGTGGCGCTCGCGCCGCGGCTCGGGCTCGTCGACGACGCGTCGGACGCGCGCGATCGCAAACACCACGTGCGCGCTGTGCCTCTCGTCGGTGGAACGGCGCTCGCACTCGCGTTGCTCGTCTGGGTGCGGGTCGAGGGCGTCGATGTCGTCGGTGGGCACGTCGTCGGCGGCATCGCGTTCGCGCCGCGCGCGGTTGTGTGGGCTCTAGCAATCGCGTTTCTGACCGGACTCATCGACGATGTTCTGCCGCGCGGATTGGGGCCGATCGCGAAAATCACGGGGCAAGCGTCGGCCGGGCTCGCGCTCGCCGGAGGATTGCTCGTCGACGGCGAGCACGCGTCGTTCACAGCGTCTGCGCTCGCCGTTCTCGCGGCGATCGTCGCGCAGAATGCCGCGAACACGTTCGACAACGCCGACGGCGCATTGACAGCCGTCGCGAGCGTCGGCTTCGTCCTCGTTTCGCCCTTCGTCGGTGCGACGCTCGCGTTTTTGCCGTGGTGCCTCCTGCGCGTGGGCGGAACGCCGATCCTGCGCGGGAGCGGAGCGACGACACCGCGTGCTTGGCTCGGCGATTCAGGCAGTCACTTGCTCGGGATTCTGCTGCTCACCACACCGGTCGCGTGGGCGGCACTCGCGCTACCGCTCGCCGACCTCTTGCGAGTGATCTTCGTGCGCACGCGCGCGGGCGATCCGATCTGGGTGGGTGACCGCCGACATCTCGCTCACGAACTTCAAGCGCGCGGATTCTCACCCGTGCGCGTGGTCCTGGTCTTGGTCGCGCTCGCTCTACCGTGCCTCGTGCTGGTGCGCGTGTTCGCCGCTTGAGGGAGAGATGCGGACGCTCGGATCGCTCGACCAGATCGCCGAGCAGCGCACTCGAACCCGATTCGCGGGACCGACGCCGTCCGAGCGAACTGCGGCCGCTGGAGGGTCAAACTTGATTCGGCGGACATTCGGCGTCGGGACGTGCTCAGCGACGCGCGGGCCTGCACCGGTCGGCGCAAGCGACGGAATCTGCCGCTCGGGAGCGCGCGCTCGCCCGGCGATCCGCGACGTTTCTTGCTCCGCGCGCACGCGAGGCCGATAATCCCCGGCCCTTTTTCGCCGACGATCGAGAGGGGGCCCAAACCGCGTGGATTATCCCCTCACCGCCCTCATCTCGGACCTGCACGCCAACGTGCCGGCCATCGAGACTGCTCTCGCCGACGCGCGCGCACGCGGCGCCCAGCGCTTCATCTGCCTCGGCGACATGGTCGGTTACGGCGCGGATCCGTGCTTCGCGCTCGATCAGGTGATGATGCTCTGCGTTCCCGGCGCGCGCGACCCGCTGACGCCCGAACGCACTCTCGCGGACGGCATCTGCTTGCGCGGCAATCACGAGGAAGCGTTGCTCGAGAGCGCCGCCGATTTCAATCCGAAGGCGAAGGCCGCCATCGAGTGGACGCGCGAAGAACTCTTGCGCAAGAGCGGCGACGGCGGCCCCGACTACTTCGACTTCATCGATCGCTTGTCGTCGCTCGACACGCACTCGGACCCGGTCGCGATGTTCGCGCACGGCAGTCCGTTCGATCCGGTGCGCGAGTACATGTTGCCGCGCGACATCCAAGATGCCGCGAAGATGAAGAAGAACTTCGGCGTCATGAAGCGCGACGTGTGCTTCGTCGGACACAGCCACGTGCCTGCCATCTACTACCAAGACGGCACGATCTTCAGGCCCAACGGCACTGACGGTCCGTACGCACTCGGTGCCACGCCCACGAAGCGCGCGATCGTCAACGTCGGCTCCGTCGGTCAACCGCGCGACGGTGATCCGCGTCTCTCCTACGTGATGTTCGACGGACACGCGATCACGTTCGTGCGCCTCGCGTACGATCACGCGCGCGCCGCCGCATCGATCCGCGCCGTCAAAGAACTGCCCGAATACCTGGCCGAACGACTCGCTCTCGGCCGCTGAACGCTCTCAATCTTCGACAGGAAACTCTTGGACAAGCGCTTACTGATCGTCCTGCCGGTGTGTCTCCTCATCCTGCTCGGATGGGAGATGCTCTCGAATGCGATGGGCTGGAAACCGAAGGCGCCCGAGAGAACTCCGACCGCCGTGACGGCACCGGAGAACGCGGGCGTAGCGTCGAACAGCGCGAGCGCGGACGTTGCGAAGAAGACCGACGATTCGACACCGCTCGTGCCCCCGATCAGCGCCGTCGTCACCGACACCGAAGCGCGTCGCGAAGAGTTCACGGTCGGCACGCGCGGCACGCCGGGTTACTACCGCGCCGTTTTCTCGAACAAGGGCGGAGTGCTCGAGGATCTGCGCACGGGCAATTACTTCGACAAGACGCCACTCAGCGCTGCGGAGAAAGCCGACAGCGTCCATTGGCAGCGCTTGATGTCGCAGCTTCCAGGCAGCAACGCGGTGCGCTCGTTCGAACTGCGCACGACTCCCGGGACGGCGCCGTTCGCCCCAGAAAAACTCGAGTCCGCGCTCTGGTCGGGCACGCGCATCGAGAACGGAATGGAGTACCGCTACGCGCCGGGCCAGGGCCTGACGTTCGTCAAGCGTTGGCGCTTCCAACCCGGCGCGGATCGCTTGACTTTCGAACTGGAAATCGTGAACAACGCGCGCACCGACGCGGTCGGTGTCCGGAATTTCGTGCTCACGCCCGCCGCCGGTGTGCCCAACGATTCGGGAGACAGCTTCTACCACGAGCCTCAAGCAGTCGCGTTCTCACGTGCTCGCGACGGCGCTGACGCCAGTCCCGAGATCGCGACCGTCGACACGTCGGGCGAGAAGCTCGGCGCAGTCTTGCCGAGCGGATCGCCGCTGTCTTTCGGCGGGGTGTTCAACAAGTACTTCGCCGTCGTGATGCGCGGCGTGGACGAGAGTGCGCAGAGCACGCTCGTCGGCGCTTCGTGGCGCGCGGTGACCGACAAAGCAGGCGCGCCGATCCCGCTCTCGCTCGTCACCGACATCGATTTGGCGCTGCAAATCCCGGCCGTCGGCGAAAAGCGCACGTGGACGTACGACGTCTACGCCGGACCGAAGGAACAGAAAGCGATCGACGCTGCGTTCGCCGACCACAAGGTCATCCTCGACCACGATCTCGGCTGGGTGCACATTTTGTCCAAAGGCCTGATGTGGGTCATGAAGGGTTTCCACTCCATCACGTCGAGTTGGGGCGTTGCGATCATCCTGCTCACGATTCTCGTGCGCATCCTGCTCTTCCCGATCACGCGCCGCGCGCAGACCGCGATGGGCCGCTATCAAGCGAAGGTCAAACGTCTACAGCCGAAGATCGACGAAGTGAAGAAGCGCTACGCCGACGATCCGGCGAAGCTGCGCCAAGAACAAGCGCGCATCATGCAAGAGGGCGACGCGCTCATGCCGCCGCTCGGCGGATGCTTGCCGCCGTTCCTTCAAATCCCGGTGTTTTTCGGCTTGATGAGCGCGATCCGCATTCCGTTCGAGCTGCGTCAAGCGCCGTTCATGGGTTGGATCCACGACTTGTCGCTGCCCGATCGTTTCATCGCGCTCGACTCCGCGCTGCCGTTCATCGGCCCGTACTTGAACATCCTGCCACCGATCATGGTCGTCATGTGGATCTTGCAGCAACGCTCGATGCCGATGCCGACCGACGATCAAGCGAAGATGATGTACAAGATGATGATGTTCATGCCGATCGTCATGGGCATCTTCCTCTACAACTACGCGGCCGGCATGTCGATCTACATGATCGTGACGTCGACGCTCGGGATCATCGAACAGAAGGTGATCAAGAAGTACTGGCCCATCGACGACACGCCGCCGCCGGCGAAGAAGAAGTCGGGCTTCATGGCGCGCTTGATGGCGCAGGCGCAAGAGCAGCAGAAGCGGCGCGAATCCGAGCAGAAGAAAAAGGCTCCGGCACGGCGCTGAGGCTTCAGCGGGGTCACGATGAAACCCCACTCGTTCTCCAGTCGCGCAAACGACACGATCGCGGCGATCGCCTCGCCCCCGGGATCGGCGTCGCGCGGCGTGATCCGGGTGTCGGGGCCGCGCGCGCGAGAGCTCGTCGCGGCGACGTGGCGCGTGCAGCCGTCGAGTTCGATTCTCACGATGCGAGAGAACGCACGAGCCGATGCGACTCTCGAACTCGGGCTCCGCGCGCTCCTGCGCGGACATTTCGACGACGGACGCGGCACGCAGCCCGTGCTCCTCGTGTGGATGCAAGGACCCAGATCGTTCACGCGCGAGGACGTCGCCGAATTCCATCTGCCCGGACATCCGGCGTTGCTCGAGGCTGCGCTCGCGCGGCTCGTCGCGCTCGGTGCTCGTCTCGCAGAGCCGGGTGAATTCACGCGGCGCGCGTTTCATGCGGGACGCATCGACCTGACGCGCGCCGAAGGAGTGTTGGCGTTGGTGTTCGCGAGCAATGCGGACGAAGCGCGCTCGGCGCGGGCGTTGTTGTTCGGTGGATTGGAAGAGCGTGTGGTCGCTGCACGCGCGAGCCTCGTCGACGTGCGCACGCTCGTCGAAGCGAGCTTGGACTTCGACGAGAACGACACGGGTCACGTGCCGGCCCGCGAAATCGAAGTGCTGATGACGCGCGCAACGAGTGCGCTCGATCTGGCGCTCGTGTTCGAGACGCAGCGTGCGCCGAGCAGCGGACTGCCGCGCGTGGTGTTGTGCGGCGCGCCGAACGCGGGAAAGAGCGCGCTCTTCAATGCGCTGAGCGGTGGAGACGCACTCGTCACGGAACACGCGGGGACGACGAGGGATGTGCTCGAGGCGCAGGTGACGTTCGGGCACGCGACAGCCACGTTGATCGATACGGCGGGCATCGAGGACGCCGCGAGCGGGCCGGAGGGGCGCGCTCAGGTGATCGCCGCGCAGGCGCGCACGGACGCGGATGTGTCGGTGTGGGTCGTCGACGGATCGACGGCGCAGCGCGACGAGGTGACGCGCGCACGCGGGCTCGTGTCGGACGCGCCGGTGGTTTTGGCCTGGCACAAGAGCGACATCGCGGGCCGGTTGCCGGATTGGACGGGGGGCTTGGA
>Ga0163146_10003099_pt1 | contig 21555 bp, 10 predicted proteins | sample OliLakLV19MP7G1_FD_148648 | JGI IMG/M metagenome (GOLD analysis project Ga0163146, IMG submission 148648) | Freshwater microbial mat bacterial communities from Lake Vanda, McMurdo Dry Valleys, Antarctica - Oligotrophic Lake LV.19.MP7.G1 | ecosystem: Environmental > Aquatic > Freshwater > Lake >...
CCAAGATCTTTCCCGCCGCTAACTATCGCCCGCTCGGCAAGACCAGCCGCCGTATTCGAAACAGCCCCGATCCCCAGCGCTGCGCCTAAACCTGCAGCCGGACATGCGGCTATGATCCCCCCTGCAATGAAGCCGCCGCCCGCGGCCGCGCCGACGCGCCCCCAGTCCTCAACCTTGCCGGTACTGATGTACTGGCGTGCAGCTTCGATGCCGCCGCCAAGAGCAGCCCCGACGACGGCCCCTGCAACAATGTGCCAGAATTCTCCGTCTTTATCGACAGCAACCGACGGCGTTAAGTTTGCGTAAGCATACGGATTCGCCGCCCCAAACTCGGCGCCGACGTAGCGTTCCGGCTCATCGACAGCGACAGGGTCTCCGCTCGTCCAAAATCCAAGCGCGTGGCTGTAGAAGCGCGCACCCATCAAATCGAGGCCCGCACCAGCGTCGCGAATCCCGGTCGCGTAGCGCTGCGTTTCAGCGGAAGTATCGTAACGACTGACCCCAAACGGATAGCTTGCGAACCTCCCCGTAACTTCTCCGGTGCCGGTCGTCTCCGCCAACACGGAGCCCAGCTGGTCCGAGAAAATAAGCTTGTCCGTCGCAGTAAGCTGCTTCACGCTCCCTTCGGGGGGCAGCTCGCTGGAACTCTTGGGTGCATCTCCGCTACACGCCGAAGCGAGCAGCAGCGCGACCCCCGTCAACAAGATCCGCGCCGGCCAGACCAAGCGTTTTCGGTAATGCCACCCGAGCACAAGCAGTAGCAGCGGTGCGAATAGAAGTTGACCTGTAGCCAATATCCAAGCTGGGAGCTTCCAGGAGGCCGCTGAATCTCCGCCGCTGTTGGCGCCCATCATTCCAGTGGGCTCCCCCGTCGCTGCCACCCCCGTGCCATGACTCACTGCGCCCGTGCCATTATCCGCCGCCAGTCGCGCAACCCTGCGTTCCCCATGCACAATGTAGCGCTCCAGCTTGCCGTCACGCACTTCGCTCCACGGACTAATAAACAGCACCGTGGACGCCGTCCCGTTTGCGTCCGTCTCCGTACGGAAACGACGAATTCCCTTAGAATCAAAGCGATTCTCAACTCGCGACCCATCCGTGTTGCTGACCGTTTCAAGCTGATCGGCAATATTCCAGCCGTAGCTCCGTGCCCCGTCATTCGTGAGGCGGCCGAGCTTGTCATAGCTGAGCGGTTTGCCGTCGATAGCTGTAGCGGCGTGCGGTCCCGCGCTAGCACCGTACGTGATGCTGGCCGCGCGTTGGCTCGCTACTGTGCTGTCGCGCGCGAGCAGATTGCCGGAGGCTGAGTAGGTCCACGCCGTTTTGCCCCAGCGTCCTTCAACTTGGCGCAAGCGATAGAGATTGTCGTAGCTGTAGCTCTCAGAGCGATCGAGATCGGCACTGATATCGGGGCGTAGATCTTGAAGGGCTCGGACGTTGCCGGCGTGATCGTAGGACCACTTGAGGTGCTCGATGGGAGTGCCTCCGGCGGCGAGGAGCTGTTGCTCTTCGAAGCGACGATCCGTGTCATAGCTGATTTTCTGAACCACGCCCGTGTTGAAGCGCCGTTCCAGCTCCAAGCCATCGCCAGCGTAGGTTACTGTTAGTGCATCCCCATATTGGGCCATTTGACCGCGGGAATTGCGGCCGATTCGGATAGAGGAGCCATCCGGATACACGTGCAAGATCTCGCGATCGAGATTGTCGAATTGGCTTTTGGTAGTGAAGCGCTGCTTATCAAAAATGACGGTCGTTTCCGTCACTCGGCTGCGTTCGTCGTACACGAACTCCGAGCCCCCAGTTTTGTCTTCGACGCTGACGAGCTTGCCGCGATAACGCAGATCCTCTGGGCTTTTGCTGAGAGCATCCCAGTGCTGCATCACCTCAAGCGAGCCGTCCGCGCCCCAGTCCTCACTCACGAGCCTGCCGGCGAGATCGAAGTTGTACTTCAAGATCGTCCCGTCGGGGCGATGCCGTTCAATGAGGTTCCCGGTGGTGTCCCACACGTTGCGGTGCGTACCGAGATCGGGATCTTGCACGAGCACACGCCGTCCACGGCCATCGTAGCCGTAGGTGGCTGTATTTCCCTCGGGATCGGTGCGTGCCAGCAAGCGCCCGGCTGCGTCATAGCGGTAACTTGCAGTGAGCAGCTTGCTGCTTAGCGTGCGCACGCTGGCGATGGTTCGCCCGAGGCCATCTTGCTTTTCCACCGACGGGCTCATTTCGAAGCCTGCCTGGGGGTCTAGTTGACCACCATCCCAGGTTCTCTTTTCGAGCGGAAAATATTCCGAACGAGTCTCGATGCCACCCTCCGAGCGCGAACGGAGGTTACGCCCGAGTGCGTCACTGAAGACCTGCGTGCCCGGTGCATCCTCGAGCAAACGAGCTGCCGCTGCCATGCCCTCAACCACGCTTGAAGCGAGAAACCGGGGGCGCAGCGACTTTCGACTCTCACCGCGCGCATTGAGCAGGCTCACGCCCGCCAATACCCACTGCTCTTTATCCACGCGGGTGAGGGTGCCTCGACGTCGGCCCAGCCCGTCACTCAAGGTTTCACTGCGCTCAATTTCGACACCACTCACGCCCGTGCGTGATTCGGTGATCACGCGCGAGAGGGGTGTTCCTGGCAAATAGGTGGTGCTGGTGGTGGGGGAGTCGGGGGCGTCGCCTGGCTTCCACGTTTTGGTGAGCCGACCCAACGGATCGTACTCAAAACGCAGGGTTTGCCCGTTGTAGCTCATCACCGAAAGCAAGCTGCCGAAGCGAGGATCCACCACGGCGTGCTCGGTGAGATCCACGTTGGATTCGAGCTTCACTTTCTCGCTCAAGAGCGAGGTGTGGTCCTTCGGGTCCCACTCAAAGACTCGTCCGCCGCCGCGCGCATCTTTCGTCTCCACGGGTTGGCCATCCGAATTGAAGCGTGTCGCCGTATCGAGCTCGAAGGCCTCCGGATCCGGACCCACCCATTCCTCTTGGCGCGAGAGATCGCCCCGCACCACTTCTCCAAGCGGGAGCCCAACGTAGGGATCGCCGTCATAGCGGTTGCGCTTCAGAGCGCGCCGTGTCCCGTCGGTTTCTTTGGTTTCTTCGGTCGCAAGATAACCGAGCAGCCATTCATCCGTATTGTTGGCGAACGTACGCTCCACGAGCGCTTCGTCGTTGCCGATGAGCTTGTCAGTGCCTTTGACTTCGCCCCAGCGGTGTTCGCTGGTGACATTACCCAGCGTGTCTTGCGCCCATTCCGTCAGCGTTTCGCGGAGCTGATCGGCGGGCTGGCCCTCAAGCTGCTGCTGGCGTTGCGAGTTGAGATAACCATAGCGCACGGAGCGGGAATTGAGCGCATTTTCGAGCGGGACCTCAACGTAGCCGTTGAGTGTGCGGTTGAAGATCTTTCCGAGATCGTCTCGCACTTCCGCGCTGAGCGGCGTGCCGCGAAGAGCTCGAGTCGAGAGCCCAAGATTGAAGCTCGTCTCTGAAACCAGCGTGGGCGTGAATTCATCGCCGAGCTCCTTTTGCACACCCGAAGCAAACCCCGCGAAGGTGCGCTCGGTCGCATCCCAGGTGCCATCTCGGTAGATGAATTCGGTGACTTGCTGTGGGTCCCCAAGGCCGGCATCCGTGACGATGCGTCTCACGACAGGGAGCCCCGCATTGATGCGATTCGTCCAAGGCTTGCCGTCTTGGCGCGCTAACGCTGCGTAGGAGGCTGCCGTCGCGTATTCGATGCTGGTGACCTTGCCGAGGCCATTGTCGATGCGACGTAGAAGCCCCGCGCGGCCTTGCGGGAAGAGCTCCAGATATTGCCACGCCTTGTCGACGCCCAAGCTCGCGTCGACCCATACGATGTCCGTGCTGCCGGAGCCGTTGATATCTACGAAGAAATTGGCGCTGTTTGGGCCTTTTTCCGGGGTCCCAGTGAGAGTTTGAAGGGCACCCAATGTACCGATGCCCTCAGCCAGTGCGAACGAGACACTGGAAACGCCCACGCGCACGAGATCGTCCCAACCATCGCCGTCGAGATCGACCAGGCGAAAGGGAGCGGTGGCATCGAAGGTGGGGACACCGGTTGCGATGCGTGCTGGTTCAAACTGCCCGCGACCCCGACCGAGCCAATACGTGAGCCCTTCGGACCGCAGGTAGCAGAAATCTTGCAAGCGATCGCCGTTGATATCGCACAGGCTCGTCTTCCCGTCCGAGAAGCGCAAGTCCTGTTGAGCCTCGATTTTACCGACGGTAACTGGGGGTGCCCAGTCAGCACCGCCAAGGTTGTACGCAATGGCCAGCCCTGCCGCGGTGGTGATCAGCGCATCGGCCCGGCGATCGCCATCGATGTCGGCGAGGCGAACGTCTGCGTCTTCGAATGAAAAGGTTGGAACCGTCTTGATGGCGACGGACGGCTTAAATTCGGCTTCGTTCAAGCCTGGCAGATAGCGAAACTCGGCCGCACCACTCTTGACGACAAGATCAATGGCGGCGTCTCCATCCAGATCGGCGAGCTGCACGCCCTGGGTCCCCAGCGAGACCGAGGGGCTCTGCCCCGGTGCAAAATCAGCTCCTGGCAACCAACTCGCGCCGTCTTGATTGAGGTAACTGCGGAAGCTTCCAGCGTTCCCCACTAGAAGATCAGGCAGGCTATCGCCATTGAGATCAGCCAGCTCGACACCGGGCTCTGCTGGTGATCGACCAGGAGGCGTGGTCATTGCTTGGGCTTGTCCGGAGCCCGCGAAGACTGGCTCGGTGTAGCCAAGTGTCAGCTTGGGGGCTTCGGTAACCCCATCGGTACCGACGAGTGTGATCTGGGAGAGCCGGCTATGCTTGCCTTCAGTGTAGTGCAGCGTGTACCTGCGAACGAGGCTCCCTCCGTAGGTCACCTCAAGGCTCTCTACGCGTGTCCGAATGAGTTGCCGGATGCCGGCCGAGAAAAGCTCATACGAGGTTGGATTCTTCTCGTATTTCAGCTCAACTTTCGCGGTGCTTTCGGGAGTGAAAGCATTCCAAGTCACGCTCTGTAGGAGTGCGGAGCCGTCCTTGGTGTCCCAGCTGTAGGCGACCTTGTGGCCATGTAAATCGAGCTGTTCCCTCAGCAAGTAGCAGGCGATCTTGTCGCCTTCCTGCTCAAAGTAGCCGTCTCCGCCGAAACGCAGCGTGATCCCAGCTTTGGTTCGGGCCTCCCACGATTTGCCGTCGGCGGCACGCTTGACTCGAACAAAGGCGCCCGATTCTTGTTCAGGGCGAAAGACACCTGGAGCGACTTCTAAGAGTGCGGAAGGGATGCCGAGCCCAACGAGCTCAAATTCATCGCTGGCGTCGAAGCGCGGCAAGCCTTCTTGGGTGCGGCGGCGAATACTTGGGATGCCGCCCAGTCGGAACCCCATACCGAGCTCGGTAATGCCACCTGCGCCGTCGTATTCCAAAGCTAAGCTGGGTCCAAAACCGCCGGCGGCGGGCGGCACAGCAATGTCCAAGCCGAAACTTGCCGTGCCGGAGGCGAGCGACGCCTGAAAGCTTCGCCCCAAACCCTCAATCGATCCGGGGCCTTTGGGAATGCTGATCTTGCTGGGATCGGTGCCGCTCGCTTGAAGTGGCTGAGCCAGCAGGAGCAACAGGAGGCTCAGCAGCCAGCCGCCGAATGCCTTCACGCTCACTGGATGCTCATCAAACAGGAAACGTTGACGTTGAGGGGGCAACACGTCCCCAGTAGGTGCCCCCACCCGCGCGTCCTCGGCGCCAGAATAACGACTCCTAAACACCAGCTATTCCCTCCGCCTCCGGCCGCGCGACCTCCCCGGCAAAGCCGTGCTCGCGAGTGCTGCTCTCCGATTGAACGAAGTGATTTACTCGCTCCAACGACATCGCAGCACACGCTGCGCGCGCCTGGGGGAGGTGACGCTTGCACGAATGCGGAGCAGGTCAATACAGCTGGCAATGCCCTAAAGCTATGAAGCACCAGCGAACCCATCACCACGTTTCAGCCTTCGCGTCGTTTCGTGCGATCGCCTCTGAAAACGCCTCCATCGCCCCTAACCGAGCTTGATTCTCCTTCCCGCGAGCTCGAGCCCAATCAATTAATTCACCCATCAGCAAAAGTCGGGCGTGATTTCCGCGCCACGTGTGGTCGTCTATATAAAACTCGCCGTCCCCCAAAATTGGGGGTGAATAGTCGCCTGCGTCAAACCATCCCCAAATTTGAGTATTCACTAGAACTCCACCACTGTTACTGATAGGGCCTTGTCCGCTTTCGAAGGTGCATCGATTAGGGCTTCGTTGAGATTCCCTGTGGGACCGGCACCGCCTCCAAGCGCCCCGCCTGCACTTCGTCCAGAGTGTGTGTGCATGCCCTGTTCCAGTCTTACTAATCTCGCCGCGCTAGGTTTCGTAAATGCCGTCAAGCTCAGCGACTACCGATTCGTCGGAGTCGGGAATAATTCCCGAACGTGTGAAAGAATGCATACATCCGTCTACTAAATACGTGTCCGGGTAAGGGGCCCAATTGCGACTCAGCCCATTGCCACATCGGCTGCACGCCAGTGAGGCCAGTTTTGTTTCCAATGGTGGGCCGATGTACACTTCCTTTGCAATCGTAACCGCAAATAATGCTCCGCATGTAAGGCACGTAATCAATGAATGCCCGGAATTATCGGCCGGATACGAAATCAGTAGCTGGTCCGGACGCACCGCACCGGGGCGTAAGTTGGATACATGCCAACAGCGAACCTTAACCTTGATCATTTAACAACTCCCGTGGCACGAGCAGAACCATTCAGGACGTTGGTATTGATTGTGCCCGGTGCACGCAATGAGGGCGCACTTAGGCTATTGACGTCGAGGGGATGGCTTGAGACATAACCTCGGGGAGCAACGGAAGAGCTTCCGTTGATGCCCAACTCGTACTTGACTTTAAGTATAGTCGGAGTCACGCCCGGGTTATGGTGGGCGAATTCGGCAGCCGCACCGGTAGTCGAATTGTTCACGTACACACCGCCTGTCCCCAATCGCGCTGGCTTAGTTCCCATCCTAAAACCGCTCTCAAGGATCGACGACGCAGCCTCTGGATAAGTCGCGTGATACCCCACGGTGGTTGTGTTGCTGGACGCGGTAGAGGTTGTAGCCGATCCCGCCGGCTTAGCCGCCCGCAGGCTCTGCACCACCTTGCTGCCCCCGCGAACTACTCCTGCCGTTAACATCCCGACGCCGGCGTCGATCGCTATATCCCGCGCGGTGCCGAGATCTTTGCCGCCACTGACTATCGCTCGCTCTGCCAGCCCTGTTGCCGTGGTGGATGCACCGCCGATGCCCAGTACGGCCACTAAACCAGCTGCCGGCACCGCCGCCGTGATCGCGCCTCCCAGCGCTCCGCCTGCACTCGCCGCGCCAACTCGCCCCCAGTAGGTGCCCCCACCCGCGCGTCCTCGGCTCCTGACTAACGACTGCTCAACAGCACCTCTTCCCTCCGCCTCCGGCCGCGCGACCTCCCCGGCAAAGCCGTGCTCGCGCGTGCTGCTCTCCGTTTGAACGAATTGATCTACTCGCTCAACGACCTCGCAGCACGCGCTGCGCGCGCCTGGGGGAGGTGACGCTTGCGCCAATGCGCAACACGTCAAGATCCAGAGCAGAGCCTTAAAGATATGAAACGCGCGAGTAGCCATCACTCAGTCGACGCGGAGGCCAGGCAAGATGCCTTTAACCGATATGACTTGACCCCAGAAACCATCTATCTCCTCGACCAGTCCTCGTTTTTGGTCGAGAACCTGTTGCAACTGTGCTGTTACTATGTTTAAGTCCAAACTCAAGACATTCCAATTCTCGCCGTCATCTCCGACTAGGCGGTACGCCCAAATCAGCCCGAATGCTGACTTCGCGTCTTTTCTGGCGACGGCGACTGTTAAGGCTCCCATGATACCTAACCGGGCTCGGTCTTCCTTTCCGCGAGTGTGAGCCCAATCAATTAACTCGCCTATGACCAAAATTCGGTCGTGATTTCCGCGCCACGTGCAGTTATCTATGTAACAGTTCCCGTCCCCTAAGATTGCTGGTTCATAGTCGCCTGCGTCAAACCATCCCCAAATTTGAGTATTCACTAAAACTCCACCACTGTTACTGATAGGGCCTTGTCCGCTTTCGAAGGTGCATCGATTTCCCAGCGCCGCGCCTGCACTCGCCGCGCCAACACGCCCCCAGTAGGTGCCCCCACCCGCGCGTCCTCGGCGCCAGCATAACGACTGCTCGACAGCAGCTATTCCCTCCGCCTCCGGCCGCGCGACCTCCCCGGCAAAGCCGTGCTCGCGAGTGCTGCTCTCCGATTGAACGAATTGATTTACTCGCTCAACGACCTCGCAGCACGCGCTGCGCGCGCCTGGGGGAGGTGACGCTTGCGCCAATGCGGAGCACGTGAACAGCGCGAGCAGAACTGAAAAGATATGAAACGCCCGAGTCGCCATAAGCTATTCACTCCGCACAGAGGCCATGCCAATCCCTTTAACCGATTCCATTTAACCCATAAACCAAGAGTGCTGCTTGGCTCGGAGCCCGTGCCGGTCCGGGCCTCAGCGCGCTTCTCCCGCGCTCTCGCGAATCCTTCTTGCGCTCCTCTTAGCCTCTTCCAGCAGTTCCTTGGGATCGGTTCCCTTCATTTCCACCCTGTGGCCGACGCTGTCCGTGCCAATCACCGCGTAGACGTTTGCAGAGACCTCTTCGATCACGAAGGTCCATCCCACGACGTCTTGAAACACCTCCCTCACGGTACCGCCCGCAGGAATCCCTGTTGGGTTAGCTCGCCCAGAGTCTTTGCGCTTCTAAATTGAGTACCCATCCCCAACTGACCGAATGCTGGTGCCACGGTTCCAGCTTCAACCGAGAACGGCTTTACAACCTCGAATGAATGCAGCGGGCCAACCGTCCCAGGCGGCAATGCTCGAGCAGCGAGTGGCGTGCCAACCGGCGAGAAGAAGCGCGAATTAGCGCTCCCGCCAACCCGATCGATTACCCGCCCTTCCGTCAGGATTGTTTGTGTGGTTTCTCCGAGAAATCCACTATTGGCCGGATAGAAGGGTACGATGGCTCGCTCCGCCGCTCCTCCCCTCGGTGACTGGCTCGCGGTCGGCGCGCTAGCACTAACTCCCGCCGGCTTAACCGCCCGCAGGCTCTGCACCACCTTGCTGCCCCCGCGAACTACTCCTGCCGTTAACATCCCGACGCCGGCGTCGATCGCTATATCCCGCGCGGTGCCGAGATCTTTGCCGCCGCTGACTATCGCTCGCTCTGCCAGCCCTGTTGCCGTGGTGGATGCACCGCCGATGCCCAGTACGGCCACTAAACCAGCTGCCGGCACCGCCGCCGTGATCGCGCCTCCCAGCGCTCCGCCTGCACTCGCCGCGCCAACTCGCCCCCAGTCGTCAATTCTACCTGTGGTGGCGTATTGGCGAGCGCCTTCTATGCCTGCGCCCACTACCGCTCCAATGGCGGCTCCTGCAACGATGTGCCAGAAGTCCCCATTGTTATCTGCCGCGACGACGGGCGTTAAGTTGGCGTAGGCGTACGGGTTGGCAGCGCCGAAGTCGGCGCCGACTAGAGCTTCAGGGGAATCGAGAGCGACAGCGTCGCCTGATGACCAGAACCCTAGCGATGCATTGTAGAACCGGGCTCCAAAGAGATCGAGGCCAACGCCGCTGTCTCGAACGCCGGTTGCGAAGCGTTGGGACTCACTCGAGGTGTCATAGCGGGCGACGCCATATGGGTAGGTTGCGAAGCGTCCCTGCACCTGCCCGGTGCCGGAGGTTTCGGCAAGCACGGACCCCAATTGGTCGCTGAAAATGAGCCGATCGCTGCTCGAAAGCGTCCTTACGCTGCCGCCTGGCGGCAAGGGCGTGTTTGGTGTTGGTGAATCGCCCCCGCACGCGGTCAGGCTGAGCAGGCTCGCCACCAGGGCTAAGCGAGTTGTGAAAGCAAAACGGCGACGATAGAACCAGGCAACGATCGCCAGAACTACTGACGTTAGAATGAGCTGACCGGACGCCAGAAGCGAGAATAGGTGATGGCGCGCCGACTCCCCCATTGAACCCGACGGAGTCGGTGTTACAACGGCAGCTACGTTCCCGGTTTCTGGCGCTAGCCGCGCAACGCGCCGACCCGCATGCACGATGTATCGCTGGAGCTTACCGTCGCGCACTTCGCTCCAAGGGCTGATGAACAGCACCGTGGATTTTGCGCCGCTCGGGTCCGTTTCTGTGCGCACCCTGCGAACGCCTTTTGAATCGAAGGTGCTCTCTGCCTTGGCGCCGCTTTTACTCGTTACGCTCACAAGCTGGTCAGCAACGTTCCAATCGTACGTGCGGTCACCATCGCTTAACAACCGGCCGAGAGCGTCGTAAGCAAGAGGATTGCCGTTAACATTCGTCGGGGCGTGCGGCCCAGCGTTGTGGCCGTAGCTGATGCTCCCAACGTTCGCCAGCGCAGCGGAGCTCTTCCGGCGCAAAAGGTTGCCAGAAGGAGAATACGCCCATTCCATTTTCCCCCAACGTCCATCAGCCATGGTTAGGCGATAGAGATTATCGTAGGTATAGCTTTCACTCCGATCGAGCTCAGGGCTGACGTCAGGGCGCAGATCCGCGATGCCGCGCACATTCCCTCCGCCATCATAGGTCCACTTCAAATGCTCAACGACCTCACCACCAACATCTGATACCTTTTGAAACTCAAGGCGGCGGTCGGCGTCATACTCGAATGTTTGCAGCGCACCGGTGCTGAAGCGACGCTCCAGCTCTAAGCCATCACCATCATATTGGAGTTTCAGTGCGTCCCCATAGCCGGAGAGCTGCCCACGTGAGTTGCGGTGGATCTGGATGGAGGAGCCGTCTGGATACACATGCAGTGCCTCACGGTCCAAATTGTCGAATTGGCTTTTTGTCGTGAAGCGTTGCCCTCCAATATCAAGATGCGTGGCAATGATTCGCCCGCGCTCATCATATTCAAACGCGGTACCGCCGCTCGGATCCCGTACTTTGGTGAGCTTGCCCCGGAACCGCAACGCCGTGGGGTTTTCAGCGTGGATATCCCACTCTTGCACGACTTCCAAAGAGCTGTCTGCCCCCCAACCTTCGCTCACCAGGCGGCCGGCGAGATCAAAGTTGTATCTGAGCCGACTCTGATCGGGGCGCTGCCGCTCAATGAGGTTCCCTGTCGCATCCCACACAAAACGATGCTCACCTAGATCTGGATCCCGCACTAGCGTGCGGCGGCCACGCCCATCGTAGCCATAGTTGGAAGCGTGATTAGCGAGCGCTTCATGGCTGCTTGGTGGTTGGGTCCCGGTGAAGCCGTTCGCAGAGGTACGCACATGCTTCGTCCTCAGTAATGAACAAAGTCGCGCCGCTTCGAAGGCCACGTTCGCTGTAATACACAACCCAGAAGTCGCCCTCGCGCTGGAGAACGTAGCTCTCGTCGACTGATTCACCGCCGAGGTTGTACGCATCGTCTCGAACGCCCTCTGCGCGAAGCTTGTGCCGCAGCTCCTCTTTTGTCATTGGACCCTCAGCAGATGACCGCTATGGATCAGAGCTTCAATAGATCCTGGCAGCTCGTACTGCGGTCCCAGCCCGCCGCCAAATGCTGGAGCTGCGGTGCCCGCATTCACGTCGAACGGTTTGACCACCTCGTAGACACCATATGGCTTCGACGCAGACTCAGGCGGCAAACCGCGCAAACCGAAGGGAGTCCCCTCTGGAGAGGCAAACGTTCCACCTTCGTGTCCAAACCTGTCTATCCGCGTTCCCGGGCTAAGAGTGCTTCGTGTCGGCGGGTGGAGAAATCCGCGGTATGTCGGCCAATACGGCTGTATCGCCTTGCTACCTCCCCGCGACGCCCGATACTGCGCCTGCCACGCCGCTTCAGAATTCAACACCGTCGCAGGCTTCACAGGCTGCGCCCGCGCCTGCACGACCTTCGTCACGCCCCGGGCCACTCCAGCGCTCGCCGCACCGATGAGCCCGTCGATGGCTACATCTTTGACGGTCCCAAAGTCTTTCCCTCCGCTCGCGATCCCGCGCTCAGTGAGCCCTGCCGCGACATTGCTCACCGCTCCGCCGCCCAGCACCATTCCGAGCCCAGCCTGCGGACATACGGTCGCTAGCGCTCCGCCAACCGCTCCTCCCGCCACCGCCGCACCAACCCGACCCCAATCCGTGACACGCCCGCTTTCACGAATCTGGACAAACGCTTGCAGCCCGCCGCCTACCAACGCGCCTACGCCGGCCCCTATCGCTATCTGCCAAAATTCCCCACTCGAATCCCGCGCCACCATCGGCGTCAGGTTCGCGTAGGCGTACGGATTGGCCGCTCCGAATTCGGCTCCAAGGTACCGCTCAGGTTCGTCTACAGCTACAGGGTCTCCGCTGATCCAGAAGCCCAGCTGGTGGCTGTAAAACCTCGCCCCCATCTGATCGAGGCTCGCGCTCTTATCGCGATTGCCCGTGGCATACTTCGAGACTTCGCTCGCTGTGTCGTAGCGGCTGACACCGTACGGATAGCTCGCAAATCTCCCTCGAACCTCACCCGTGCCGCTCGTTTGTGCGAGAACTGATCCCAAAGAGTCCGAGAAAATCAGCGTATCTTCTGCCGACAGAACTTGAACGCTACCCCGAGGTGCTTCCGGCGCCTTCGGGCTATCGCTACTGCACGCGCTCACTGCCAGAACCGCCAGCGCTCCGAGCGCCAAACGCGCTGGCCACACCCATCGACGTCGGTAGTGCCAAGCCACCACTGCGAGCAGCAGCGGCGCAAGAAGCAAATATCCCGTGGCGGCGACGCGAGCCAGCCAACTGCAGAAACGCTCGGAGCCTCCCGCCGTGCTGCCAGGTTCCGCACCTGCCCCGTTGGATCCCGCCCGAGCCATCACACCAGCTGCCGCATTCCCAGACGCACCATTGCCGGCTGCAAGCTTAGCCACGCGCCTATCCCCATGCACGATGTACCGCACCAGCTTCCCGTCGCGCACCTCGCTCCACAAATCGATGAAGACCACTCTCGATTCCTGGCCGTTCGCTGCCTTCTCGACGCGCACGCGCCGGATGCCTTCGCGATCGAAATGGTTCTTTACACTGGAACCATCCGGATTCTGGACCTCTTCCAGCTGATCGACGCTGTTCCAGCGGTAACTCCGACCGCCTTCGTTCGTGAGCCTGCCAAGTCCGTCAAAGGTGAGCGCTTGGCCGTCCAGGGTGGCGGGCACATGCGGCCTCATACCGTTCCCATAGGTGAGCACAAGCGCTGTTTGCCCTGGAATGGTGCTCTTCCGGGACAAAAGATTGCCCGTCGGTGAGTAACTCCAAGTGGTATTGCCCCAGCGACCCGCGACTCCCGTTAACCGGTAAAGATTGTCGTAACTGTAGGTTTCTGAGCGATCGAGCTCCGGAGTGATGTCTGGGCGTCTGTCCGCAACACCCGTGAGGTTCCCGGCCGGATCGTAGGACCACTTCAGGTGCTCCACGAGGCTGCCGTTGGCGGCCACAACCTGCTGCTCGGTGAGCCTGTCATCCACGTCGAACTCAAACTTTTGCAACACACCGGTATTGAAGCGCCGCTCTTGTTCGAGGCCGTCGCCACCGTAGGTGATATTGAGAGCCTCGCCATAGTGCGCCAGTTGGCCGCGTAAATTGCGACCTACGCGGATGGAGGAACCATCCGGATAGGTGTGGAGGGCTTCGCGATCCAGATTATCAAACTGGCTCTTCGTGACGTACGTGGTGCCTTGGATCACGAGGCGAGTTTCGGTGATTCTTGAGCGTTCGTCGTAGGTTAACGCCGCAGTAGTCGTTGCGTCTTTGGCACTCACGAGCTTGCCTCGGAACCTCAGATCCTCCGGTGCGCTCGGAGCCATGTCCCATGCTTGCTCGACATCGAGCGTTCCGTCCCCGCCCCAATCTTCGCTTGCCAGGCGACCCGCTAAATCGAAACGGTATTTAATGGTGGTGCCATCCGGGCGCTTGCGCTCGATCAGATTCCCGGTTGGATCCCAGACGTTCGTGTGAGTGCCGAGATCCGGATCGCGCACTGCCACGCGCCGCCCGCGCCCGTCGTATTCATAGCTGGCGGTATTTCCCTCAGGATCGGTGCGGCTCAAGAGCTTCCCGGCGGCGTCAAACCGAGCCTTCGCGGCCAGCACCTCGCCCTTCAGCGTGCGCAGGCTTTGCACCTCTCGGCCTTGGCCATCCATCTCCGAAACGGTCGGGGTCAGCTCGTAGCCTGCATTGGCGTCCAGCTGACCGCCATCCCAGGTCTTCGTCTGCAACGGTGCAAACTCTGACCGCGCCTCAATCCCGGAGGGCGACACCGCGCGGACCACGCGGCCGAGCGCATCCGCGTACGTGGTGGAGCCAAGGCCATCTTCAAGCAGCGTGCTCAGAAGCCCGGAACCCTCGGCACTGGCGTTCGGGATGAACCGAGGTCGCAGCTCCTTTCGGGCCTCACCGCGTGCATTCAGGAGGCGCACCCCAGCTAACACCCATTGCGTGTCATCCACCCGGGTTAAGCTGCCCCGAGGGCGCCCGAGGCCATCAGAGAGCGCCTCGCTGTACTGAACGGGCAAAGACCCAATTCCCGTGCGCGACTCCGTCATCACGCGCGACAGCGGTGCGCCCGGGAGATAGCGATACGTGGTGGTGGGAGCCTCCACAGGATCGCCCGGGGCGAACACTCGCACGACGCGGCCGAGCGGATCATATTCGTAGCGCCGGGTTTGGCCGTTGTATTCGGTAGCGCTCAGCAACGTACCGAAGCGCGGATCGTAGGTGGCGTGCTCGGTAAGATCGACGCTGGACTCGAGCTTGACCTTCTCGCTGGTGATCCCTGTGTGGTGCACCGGATCCCACTCAAATATTCGGCCCCCACCACGCGCGTCGTTCGTTTCTACTGGCAGCCCGTCGCTATTGTAGCGGGTGGCGGTGACCAGCTCGAACTCTGTGGCTGAGGGACCTACCCACTCCTCTTGGCGCGTCAAATCACCGCGAGTGAGCTCCTCCAGAGGCAAGCCCACAAAGGGTTCGCCATCGTAGTAGTTCCGCTTCAATGACCGGCGCGTGCCGTCCGCTTCTGTCACCTCTTCGGTGGCAACCAATCCAAACAGCCAATTCGCAGGATCACTGGCGAAGCTGCGCTGGATGAGCGTCTCATCGTTGCCAACTGTCCGATCTTCGCCGCGCACCTCGCCCCAGCGCTCTTCTCGGATCACATTGCCGTACGCATCTTGGTCCCACTCCGTGAGCGTCTCACGAATGGCCGACGCGACGGCTCCTTCGACGTGTTGGACGCGTTCGGCGGAAGCAAACCCGTAACGAACGACGTTGCCGCTGAGGGCGGTTGCCAGCGTTACTTCTTGATAACTGAGGGTCTTTCGTTGGAATATCTTGCCCGTTTCGTCGCGCACCTCAACCGAGCTAGGAGCACCGCGGAGCGCGTGCGTGGTGAGCCCCATGTTGAAGGTGGTCTCGGAAACGAGAGTTGGAGAAAACTCATCGCCCAGCTCTTTTTGGACGCCACCGCCGAACCCCGCGAAGGTGCGTTCCATCGGAGCCCAAGTCCCATCGCGGTAAATAAACTCTGTCACCAGCGAGGGATCCCCAAGCCCAGAATCTGTGACGATGCGGCTCACCACCGGCAGCCCCGCGTTGACCCGCGTTGTCCAGGGTTTGCCCGCGGCGCGCGCGCCGGCGGCGAAGGAAGCTGCCGTGGCGTAGGTAATCGTCGTTACCTTACCGAGACCATTGTCAATTTTCCGGAGCAGGCCGGCTCGGCCATCAGGGAAGATCTCCAGGTATTGCCACGCCTTTTCAGCGCCAAGCGTGGGATCAACCCACACGATATCCGTGCTGCCCGAAGCGTTGATATCCACGAAAAAGCTGGCGCCGTTAGGCCCCTTCTCGGGAGTGCCGGAAAGCGTTTGTACTGGTGCGAAGCTTCCAATGGCGTTGGCCAACGCGAACGACACGCTCGTGACCCCAACGCGCACCAGATCTTCCCAACCGTCGCCGTCAAGATCGACGAGCTGAAATGGAGCTGAAACGTCGAACGAGGGAACTCCGGTAGCAACCCGTGCAGCTTCGAAACGACCCCGCCCCCGACCCAGGTAATAGGAGAGCCCCTCTGAACGCAGATGGCAGATATCCTGCACACGGTCTCCATTGAGATCGCAGAGCGTTGTCTGACCGTCAGAGAACCGGAGAGTCTGAGTGGCGTCAATCTTACCGACGGTAACCGGTGGCGCCCAATCGTTCCCACTCAGATTGTAGGCGATGCCGAGCCCTGCCTCCGTGGTGATGAGCGCATCTGCGCGGCGATCGCCGTCCATGTCCGCCAGGCGAACGTGGGGATCTTCGAAAGAGAAAGCGGGGACAGTCGCAATTGCGACGGCCGGCGCGAATTCTCCGGCATTTTTCCCAGGCAAATAGCGAAAATCGCTACTACCACTCTTCACCACCAGGTCGATCGCCGCATCTCCATCCAGATCCGCCAGCTGCACCCCCACGTTGCCGAGCGACACAGACGGGCTGTTGCCCGGCGCGAAATCTTGAGGGGGCAGCCAACTTTGGCCGTCTTGATTCACGTAGGTCCGAAAGCTACCGGCTGTTCCAACCAGCAGATCTGGCAGCCCGTCGCCATTGAGATCGGCGAGCTCCACACCGGTTTCACGCGGCGAGCGGCCCGGAGGATCGAGCATCGGCTTCACGCCTTGGGCGCTCAACGTCGCCTCCGTGTAGGCGAGCGAAAGCTCGGGTGCCGCGGTGACTCCATCCCTGCCCACGAGCTTGATGCGCCCGAGGCGAGCGTGCGTGCCACCGGAATATTCGAACGAGTAGCGCCGAACCAGCCCGCCACCGTAGGTGACCTCCAGCCGAGACACCTGCTTTTCAATCACCTGCCGAATGCCCGCCGAATACAACTCATACCGGCTCCCGCTTGGAGCGTAGCTAAGCTCAATTTTAGCAGTTGATTCGGCTGAAAATGCGTTCCAAACCACGCTCGTGAGGAGCGCATAGCCGCTCGCTGCATCCCACACGTAAGCAATGCGGTGGCCGTGTAGATCGATCTGCTCGCGCAACAAATAGCTAACGACTTTTCCCGATTCTTCTTCAGTGTAGCCGTCGCCCCCGAAGCGATAGGTGACACCATTCTTGGTGCGAGCCTCGAACACTTTCCCATCCGCCGAGCGCTTCACGCGCACGAACGCGCCAGATTCTTGCTCTAGCCGAAACACGCCCGGGGACACTTCAAGGAGAGTTGAGGGCGAGCCCAGCCCCATCAACTCGAAACGATCGGAGGCATCGAAACGCGGCAGCCCGTCGGTGGTGCGCACGCGTACTTTCGGTAAGCCTCCAAGGCGAAACCCCATGCCGAGCTCACTCACACCGCCCGCGCCGTCGTACTCCACGGACAAGCTCGGACCGAAACCTGCTGCTGCCGGTGGCACTGCGATGTCCAAGCCGAAACTTGCCGTGCCGGAGGCGAGCGACGCTTGAAAGTTTCGCCCCAAACCCTCAATGGATCCGGGGCCCTTGGGAATGCTGATCTTCGTTGAGCCAACCCCGCCGGCCTGGACTACTTGGCAGACAAGGAAGGCAACGATGCCAAGTAATGCTGCGAGAAAGGGTCGCGGGATGTGCACGTTAGGCATCACTGGCCGATCATCAGGCAGGAAATGTCGACATTGAATGAGCTCATGCGCTTCGGAAGCGCGCGGTGTTGCACTTTGAGCACAATGTCCTCCAGCTTGGTGAGGTCCACATCTTTATTGGAGGGGGCGGACGCAGAACCTGGAACGGCAACTTGCCAGTTGGAGCGGGCCACCGATTGACCGGCGAGTGACTGATTCGGCGGAGCTTCGCCGAAGGTATTGACGCCGCTTTGGAGGACGGCGACCGCGCCACCTTCAAGACTCGTACCTTTGCCGAGGGACCAGCTGCGAAGTTCGTTGGTATCGCAGGTGCGCAGCACCGCCGCGCCGGCGAGCGCTACGTTGACTTGGGCTTCGTTATTCCCGAGAAAATCACCCACCAGCTGCGCTTGCACATCCGTGATGCGATCCCCGCACACATCCGAGGACCAAAGCTGATTACCCGGCTGAAGATTGGTTGAGAACGTTAAACTGAGGCCACCCTGGGAATCCAAGTTATCGTTTCGGAGCGCCAACTGCCGAAATTGTTCGCCCGGGCTCAACATCCGACCGTCAGCTGCATCCACAATTGAGCCTTTAATGCCTAGCATCTCGCGTGCTGAAACGGTCGTGCTGTACGCCTGTGGGCTCCCGAAAGCGATTACATATTCATTAAAGATGTTCGTGAAGCAGCTGTTCACGCTACCGAGCGACGATTGATTGCGCGCATTGATCACGGCGCCGCCCATGGCAGTAAGAGGCGTGTTGATTTCGTACTCCAGGGCGCGGCCCATCAAGAGCAGCATACGCTGGGCTTGTGCGCGGGCGTTCAAGAGCTTGATAGCTCCCTTATCCCGGAGCAGGCGAAACGAGGGATCGTTAATCGGAGAGGAGGCAATGAGCGAAAGTGCCTGGGCTCGGTTGTTGAGCATTAACTTGGCTTGATCCAACGTGTTGCGGAGGCGCAGCTGGCTTTCGAGCACGAGCAGCACATCCTGTTGGATCTCCAGAGCCACTTGGTTGATATCGATCATCTGTCGCTGAATATTGGCCATGCCATCGATCAGCTCGAGTGAAGCCCCTTGCTGCTCAAACCGCATAGTTTGCGCGGTCTGAATTCCTTGACGTTGCACATTGATGGTGGTGCGTTGCGCTTCGAGAATTCCAGCACCAATGCTCATCCCCACCGGCGCACCCAGATTGAAGAGATTCGCATTTGCGGCAAGGTCGAGCACCTTCTGCGCAACATTGATGGCACCTTCAAAGATGGTTAGCTTCTCCAAGCGTTGGCCAGCATTGTCTATAAATCTGAGCGTCTCGCGGCGCACACCCTGCTTCTGGGCTAACGCCTCTTCGTCAATACCCACCTTGTCTTTCATCCCCTGCAAGCGACCGAAGGAGGCGCCGGTACGCCGGACCGCCTGCTCGATTTGGCCCTGCAAAATGGCGAGCTCACCAGCGCCATCCACGCCGCACTTTGACCAATCCGCATCGGTTTTGACAGCATCCGGGGCAAAGGACGTTCCACAAATCCCCTTGAGCTGGGTATCGTAATTGGCCGTTACGCCCTGAAGCTCTGCTTGCAGCAATTGTTGGTCGTTGTCGAACTGCCGAGCGTTCGCAGTAAACTCCGTTTCGGCAACTGTAACTGCCTCCAGGCTGGTCGCGGCCACCTTCGCCATCTGTTCAAAGTTCGTCCCCCCTTTTGTCAGATCAGAGGGCTGCCAAACAAAAGGCACAAATCCATCAGGAATGCCAAAGGTTGAAGCACCCTCCGTTAAGGATCGGAGCGCACCATCCAGAGGTGTTAACAAGCCCGCGACTTGAATGGCGATATCAGGAAGGGCAACTTGCCAGGTGTCGATCAAATGCAGCAGCGAAGCGGCTTCGAGATAACTGAGCAGGCTCCGCTCCTGAGCGTTCTGGATTTCCGCAGCTAGGTTCGTTCGATTCACCAGTGCGCTCAAACGCGACCGCTCTCTTTCGACAGACGACAACAGCTTAAGGAGCTTGGACAAGGTACGCACGGCCGGGAATGACGGCTCCGCGGCATCGCCTTTCGCGCCTTCTGGCGTTAAGCGCTCTAAATAATCCAAAACTCCCGGCTGCACTATCCACTTGATCGCGGGGCTGAGTCGCTCTGTGGCGAGATCGTAACGAGTCAGTTCCGAATTAAGATTATCCTTGTTGAGGGAATCGCGAAGAGCGTCCACCATCAAATCATTGGCGATGAGTAAACCTGGATCCGCGAGCCGCCTGATTAAGCGCCCGAACGCGGCCGCATTGGGGAGATCCGATGATGACAGGGTGGCGGATTGCTGTGCCGCGCAGCCAAGATTAGGTATAAGAGCGCAGGTGGAAAGTCCGTTGGAGCACTCGCTCACTAATGCTTTAAACGAACGTCCCGGCGCCTTCATCGCCTGATCCAACTTGTACGAATTAGTTTTCACACTCTCAAAACAGGCGGGTTTATTGTTGATCCACGAGGGGGTGCAGGCGATGTCAAGGATCGAGGGGCAGCCCCAAATACCTCCAAATGCGTCTTTTGCGGACAGCCACGTCACAGCGCCCACTGGCATAGTGACGGGCGGGCCAAGCACGAAGTCAGGATCTGCCGCGTCGGGTGAATAACGCAACGTCACGCTACCGGTAACCTTGACGGGCTGAACAAATAGGCCAAAGAGAGTTTCTTCGAAGGTGCCCGCAAAATCCGTGCGATTGGCTGGATTTAGGGTGAGCCTGACCCGCCGCCCGACATCTCTACCCAACAAATTGCGCTTGCCCCCCAGAGCTTTCTCGATGCGTTGGTCAAACGAAAGTGTTAACTCGTCGGCGGATTTAAAGCCCACTCCGGTCACAAATTGTGCCCCCTGTAATGGGAAAAGCATAGATTCTTTCGGATCCACCTTGGCGCTCACGTTGCCCGCTTTTTCTAAGAGCTCTACGCTGAGCCTTGCATCTCCCATGGAAACCAAGCCCCCGTCGTAACGCATAACACCTTGATATCTGCCGGTTAGCCCAACGCGCAGCGGAGCCTCTACATTTGCATTACCCAGATCTGAAAAGATGCGAACGGAGCCGAGCACACGCCGTTCCTTGGCCAGATTGGCATTCACGGCTAGGGTTAGCTTCTTCGTCTTGGTGAAGCTTCCTCGAAGCGGGCTCAACCCGAGGTGCGCGCCGGAAAGTTCGATCCGATAGTTCACGGGGTTCACGGCGTCGGTGCTCAGCGTGATCTCGAACGAGGTATCCCGCTCAGTAAGCGGAACGGACAGTGGTTCCACTGTGAGCGTACCCGCTCGTGCGGTAGAAAGCGGTTCCGGCGTCGCCGTGGCAGCGCATTCGCCGCGAGGCGAGCAAACCAAGCCGCCACTACAGGCCTTCGCTTCGCTACAGGCTTGCAGGCATTCCCCCAGATCACAATGATATCCTGCTGCGCAGTCCGCGCTGATCACACAGGCCAAGCTCGACCCCTGCACGGCGGCGGCACCCGCCTGTGCACCCGTGCCAGCCTGCCCGGCGCTAGCCATGGGCGGAGCACCACCTTGGGACCCACTGCCACAGCCATTCAGGCCGAAGCCTGCACTGGCGCACAGCGCCGCTGCTATCGCAAGCCACTTACCAAGAAAGATTGATTTGGAAAACATCTTAAAACTCTCCTTTGCCAGACGCTCCAGCTGCGCTACTCGGTTCGGGACACATAGTCATTTAGACGCCTCCTTTTCCTGGCGCGCCGGCAGCGCCAGCTGAACCGTTAATCTCTGGGCGAATAGTTACAGGCCAGTAATCTGCGGCCACACCAGCATCCGCATCCGGCACAACGCGAGTACCTCTTGCGCCAAGGCCGCCTCGACGAACATCGTAAAGAACCCCTTGCAGCTTAGGTGCAACGCCTACGGCTACGATCCCAATCGACG
>Ga0163146_10003107_pt1 | contig 21510 bp, 19 predicted proteins | sample OliLakLV19MP7G1_FD_148648 | JGI IMG/M metagenome (GOLD analysis project Ga0163146, IMG submission 148648) | Freshwater microbial mat bacterial communities from Lake Vanda, McMurdo Dry Valleys, Antarctica - Oligotrophic Lake LV.19.MP7.G1 | ecosystem: Environmental > Aquatic > Freshwater > Lake >...
ACGTATAAGAGCGCGGGCCACCCAAATTCAAATTACAGTTTTTCAAAACGAAATGCAATGATTTTTGATACCGGTTTTTATAGAAGACTTTCCTTGGAATAGAGGATTGTCCCCAACTTTTAATAGTGACCCAGAAAAATCATGATCTTGCGTGACGCACTCACCGCTTCTCACTTACGTCCGACCGGTGTCATACGGACGGGCCACTCATTAAAAAAACCCTCTCCGAAAATTCCGGAAAGGGTTCAATTTATTCAAAATCTAATATTAAGACGGTAATTTTATGGTTATCAATTATCAAATCACCTCTTGAATGAGTAATGAGTAATGAGTAATGAGTAATGAGTAATGAGTAATGAGAAATGAGAAATGAGTAATGAGTAATGAGTTTTGGTACACCTAAGAACAAATTTCTATTTGGCTTTACCACTCAATTAGTTGAATATTGTCTGGAGTCATTTGTTAGGAGTAAAAATATCCGCACATCGAAACCCCACTCATTACTCAATCCACACCACCACCTTACATCATTCCATCCATTCCGCCTGGCATTCCTCCGCCCATTGGGTTGTCTTTTTTCTCGGGTTTGTCAACGATTGTGCATTCTGTTGTTAAAAGGAGACCTGCAATAGATGCTGCGTTTTCAAGTGCAACGCGGGTAACTTTCACAGGATCTATAACACCTGCTTTTAACAGATTTTCGTATTTTTCTGTGCGTGCATTAAATCCGTAATCATCTTTTCCTTCTTTCACTTTTTGCACTACAATAGAACCTTCAATTCCGGCATTTGCAACAATAGTTCTGATTGGTTCTTCCAATGCACGTTTAATAATTTCCACACCAATACGTTCATCATCGTTTACCACTTTCATTTTATCTAAACCAACCATTGCGCGGATATAAGCAACTCCACCACCCGGAACAATTCCTTCTTCTACAGCAGCGCGTGTTGCATGTAATGCATCGTCAACACGATCTTTCTTTTCTTTCATGGCAACTTCTGTTGCAGCACCAATATAAAGCACAGCAACACCACCACTTAATTTAGCAAGACGTTCCTGTAATTTTTCGCGATCGTAATCAGATGTTGTTTTTTCTATTTGATTTTTGATTTCGGCAATACGAGATTTAATATCTTCCTTTTTGCCTTTTCCGCCAACAATGGTAGTATTGTCTTTGTCGATTGTAATACGTTCTGCTTTTCCTAAATAAGTAAGATCAGCATTTTCCAATTTATAACCTTGTTCTTCGCTGATAACGATACCGCCGGTCAATACTGCAATATCCTGCAACATTTCTTTTCTGCGATCGCCAAAACCAGGGGCTTTAACGGCACATACTTTAATGGTGCCTCTTATTTTATTCACGACAAGTGTTGCAAGTGCTTCACCATCAATATCTTCTGCTATAATCAACATTTGAGCACCTTGCTGAGCCACTTTTTCCAAAATTGGAAGAAGGTCTTTCATTGCACTGATTTTTTTATCGTAGATCAATACATAACCGCGTTCCATTTCTGCTTCCATGTCTTCTGCATTTGTAATGAAATACGGCGATAAATAACCGCGATCGAATTGCATTCCTTCCACCACTTCACTGTAAGTATTTGTTCCTTTTGATTCTTCAACAGTGATAACACCATCTTTAGTAACCTTTATCATTGCTTCCGCAATCAATTTGCCAATTTCCGCATCGTTATTTGCAGAAATAGAAGCAACCTGTTCAATTTTTTTATTATCGTTGCCAACATGCTGAGCCATTTTTTTCAACTCATTCACTACAGATTCCACTGCTTTGTCGATGCCGCGTTTCAAATCCATAGGATTTGCACCGGCAGCAACATTTTTTAAACCTGCAGCCATAATTGCCTGAGCAAGAACGGTTGCTGTTGTAGTTCCGTCACCGGCAACATCAGATGTTTTGGAAGCAACTTCCTTCACCATCTGCGCACCCATATTTTCAATAGGATCTTCTAATTCAATTTCTTTTGCAACGGTAACTCCGTCTTTCGTAACGTTTGGAGCTCCATATTTTTTCTCAATAACCACATTGCGACCTTTAGGCCCGAGGGTTACTTTTACTGCATTTGCTAATGCATCAACACCTGCTTTCAGTTTTTCACGTGCTTCGGTATCGAATTTTATAATTTTTGCCATAAATTTTATTTGGTAATTTGTTCGTTTATTAATTTGTTAATTGTGTGATATTTTGCAGATTAAATTATTGCAAAAATGTCAGATTCGCGCATGATAAGATATTCCTTTCCATCAACACTGATCTCGGTTCCGGCATATTTACCATACAGAACAGAGTCGCCAACCTTGACAGTAACAGGTTCGTCTTTTTTACCCGGACCTGCAGCTACGATAGTGCCTTTTTGTGGTTTTTCTTTTGCTGTATCAGGGATGATAATACCACCTTTTGTTACAGTTTCTGCTTCAGCAGGTAATACCAATACCCTGTCTGCAAGAGGTTTAATGGTAATGTTAACTTTGGCCTTAGCCGTTTCTTTTGTCTTCGCCATATTTGAATTTTTAATGATTAAGTGAGTTTTGTTGCTACCGCCCGCCTGTCAGATATTGTGCCACCGGGCATTTTTGCTAATTGAGGCGCAAAGGTCAGGACAAAATTTCAGATTTATGTCTTTTTTATGAAATAGTCTGACAGAAATGAAGAATTTCAATAAAATATTGCCATTCAGACTAAAATACTCAAAATCAGTGGCTTGCTGCCATTTTCTTGGTGATAGTTGATTAAATCAGTATTTTTAGACTCTAAAATGCGAATTGGCTTTGTATAATTTATTTTCGGTCTGTTATTGTCCGCCTGTGCAAGGCCTGAACTACCCTATGTAACGCAGAACATTTCAGGTTACATTTACGAAGACTGTTCGAAAATTCCTGTTGCGAACAAAAATATCACTCTTTTTCAGGATACTATTGTAGATAGCATGCACTATTTGGGAGGTTTTTTGGGAGAAAGTTCTACAGATAATTCCGGCTATTTTAGTATCCATTTTGATAGATATGGAGCAGGACCAATATCAATAATAAGTGAGGGAAATACAATCATAAACGGCATACCCTTCGAAATAGATACATTCACATTCCACATTTATGAAAATGTTACCTATAGTGGACTTTTCGAATTGGTAATTGCCAACGTAAATGCAGATGTAGATTCATTAGTTATCGATATATTTGATGACGGCACTATTGATACAATAATTTATGCGCCAATTGCGGAAGGATTAATTTATGTTGCAAATGATATCTCACTAACCGGGTTAATTTATCCCTATTCTGAAAATATTCCATTTGGTGGTATTCTTAATGTAAGATATTCCTACTCTGATAAAAGTTATATTCAAAATTATAATCTATTTTGTTGTATTTATAATATTGCAAGTAATCTTATTTATTAAAAAACGTATGCCCCAATTTATATCCCCTTTCTTACGAAATATTAATTTATCCATAATAGGTATGATCTCTATTTTATCCGGGTGCAAAATGTATACTTATTTTCCGCAAGTTCCACTTACACCGGTTACAGAACAATACACAAAGGAAGTAACTATTTTAGCCAACCCTGCTCTACGTGGAATTCAAGCATCCTGGGCGCCATTTAAAAGATTTAATTTTGAATTTTCAGGCGATTTTGGAATCCTTAATACACACGCCGGTTTCGAACTTGGTGCCGGATTTTACTACCCATACAGGAAGTATTTGACGTTGGTATTTATACCGGAGGTGGTTTAACCGGTTTTCATATAGATAAAAATTGTCCGGATGGCGATTGTGTAAAAAATTTCTTTAATCGTGATCATGAAACTGAATTTATTTTACGGACAACAAATCAAATGTATTATTCAAATTTTATCGAACCCTATATCAGTTTGCATGTTGAATCTATTAAAATAAATTTAGGTGTTAAGGTTACTTCAACTAAATACACCGATTTTTATATTATCGACTCTTATTCCTATACAAATCTTGCCGGAAATTCCATATTTATGTATTCACAAACCTACGAAAAGCCTTCTGCTTATATCGCTACCTGGCAACCATTTACATCATTAAGCCTTAATGACGAAAACTGGCAATTATCATTAAATGGTTCATTTGTAAATCAATTTTCCACAAATGTAAATGCTGATTACATGGAATACAGGACCAATTACATTGCTATTGGTATTACAAGAAAATTTTAAATTTATTATTTTTTATAATTTAATAATATTAAAATAACAAAAAAACCCACCTCGTTTTACCAAGGCAGGTTTTCAAACCTATCTACTTTTCAGCGGATGATCATTTGTGTAATATCAGTGTTGCACTACAAATTTGTTTGCAAAAAGCGCATCTCCTGTTTTAATGGAGCAGAAATAAATTCCTGACACCAGCTCAGCGGTATTAAATTCCAATTGATGATTTCCTGCATCCAATATTTCATTTTGTTTCCAAATTGCTATCTCTCTTCCGGAAATATCGAATAAACTGATATTAACTGATGAACCTGACTCAAGGTCGAGTTCAATGGTAATGGAAGTATTAGCAGGATTTGGGTATAAATCGATGGATGAAACAAATTCTGTTTGCATTTCAGTTGATTGTTCAGAAACCATTCTCAGATCATCGGGGTTATATTCACTTATTTCGCACTCATCAATCATTGCAACAAATGTACAACCCGCTTTAGCTTCAAATCCCGGATTTAGATTCACATAATATCCTGATTCCAAAGTTACGATAGCAGTTGAATTAATAGTAGTAGTACAATCACCAATAAATGCCCCAAAAAACAGACTTGAATTTTCTATTCCGTAAGTGGCATCTAGGTATCCTGAAAAAGTGTAGGTACCACAAAGTGCTGCAAGATCATAACTGGTATAATAGGTAACTCCAACTGCCTGAAATGCCTGTCCAACAGAAATTACCTCCTGCGAACAACTTCCGAACAGATCAATTGCAGATTGTATCCATGCATTTCTTGCTATTAAATATCCATCATCGCTATTTAAATAATTCATCATAGCCTGCCATGCGATATCACGTGCATGGTCGTAACCAATTCCTTCCACGAAATAATCTACACCATGATCATTTGTTCCTTCACCACCTTCACTCAACAAATAAAACATATAATTTTGAACACCGCTGTTTGTATGAACACCACCGTAATCATCACCATCCAAACTTGCCCAATTATCCCCAAAATACGTATCAGGATCACCATAATCATTTGGATCAGATAAAGAACGAAGTGTTCCTCTGTCTTCAGCCATTAACCAGCTGAGGGAATCTGCTTCCACATAAAATTCCACCATTTCCCCAAAAATATCAGCAAACGATTCGTTTAATGCACCACTTTCTTCTGAATAATCCAATGCATCAAAATGCGCATATTCAATTACGCCATGAGTGTATTCGTGACCCACAATGTCGAGTGTATTATAATCATCTGGTGATCCGGCTTCACAATCATTTCCGCTGCCGAAAGAAATATTATCGAGAATATTTGTATAATTTGCGTTTGTACAATAGGCATTATCGTCATCGTCAAAATATGTTTTATTATTAAAACAATCAATTAATCCGTCGCTTCCGTCAAAGCTATAATGTCCATGCACGTTTACATAATAAGTATATGCTCTTTTAGCAGACCACAGTGTTGTAAGTACCATTCTGTTAGTCTCACTTACCCACGTTTCCCATGTATTATCCTCATCGCATAATAACCAGTCTTCACCATAATCCCAAGTGCCAAAACCTGCAGAATAATAACTTCTTATTTCAGTTGAAGGATTACAATCGTCAATGGAAAAATAATCAGTTACTTCATCGCCACCACTTCCACAATCTTCCGTTCTATAATCTGTATTAGCTGACTGATCGCCATTAAAGGTTGTTCCAACAGTAGTAGGATTGCATGTTACATCAAGACTTTTTGTTCTGATAATTTCGCCGGTGTGCGCATCAACATAAACATATTCGGCAATATATGGCAGTATAGCAAAAATATACATTCGATAAGCTAACACATAATTATCAGCATTCTTTTCACCCCTTACATCTTTTTTTACGATTAGCAATTCGGGTGTAGGATATAGTGTTGCATTTACATCTTTCTCTTTTTGTTTGAAAGCAGCTTCTTTTTCGGCGTCCTGCCACATGTATTTTTCTGCAGGTTTATTTGCGAGTGCAATTTCAATTGCGCGTTCTGCTGTAATATTCGGACTAACATTTAACTGCAGACCGTTCACAAAATCACCATTTGCAAGATGAATTTTTCCATTTCTTTCGTGGGTAATGTGTTCTATTCCCTCCACACGAATTCCCTGGTAAAATTGTGCATATTTATAGTGTTTATTTCCTGCTGCATCGATGTTAGTTTTTAATAAACGCATTTCATCACCTGCCTTCAGGCCAAACAGGTCAGGTTGTTGATTAAAAACTGCATCCGCCGTATAGGGAGCATCTTTTCTGAATTGTATCCAACCCGGAGCACTTTCGGGATGAAGATAGATGCTGAATTTTTTATTCTGCAGATCTTCCCTGGTTACATTCTGTGCTTTTGTTGAGGTGATGTTACAGATCAACAAAACACATCCTATTATAAATAACTTTTTCATAAGATAAAGTTTTAAGAATGAAATCAAATTATTGCTGATCTTTTAATTGGTCAATTTGTTTTTGCAATTCGATGATGTACAAGGTGAGTTCCTCTATTTTTTCCATCATATTTGCTTGCATTGCTCCAACTTCAAATCCATTGGCTTCCACTTCTTTTGCAGAAGGAATTCCGGGTAAATGTTTATTTAATTTTATAGATGCTTCCAATTCATAAAGAGAAGGCAATTTATAATCGTCGGCAAAAACATAATCAGGCCAACTTTCACTCATTTGTACTTTTAATTCCTCACACATTATTTTGCCATCGACACTGAATAAATATCCGGTTGCAGGAACTGAAGCACCTATCATAACATTACCACTTGAATAACACATGCTTATATTTCCACCATCATTATTGAGATAAAGTGTAGAGGTTCCGCCATTATATCTTGCCATTATCTCATTATTGTCTATTACAAGATTTGTTGATGTGGTTAATCCATTCGTTATAAATCCGCCTGAAGCAAGTCCCGCATCTGTTCCTCCATCAATTTGTAATCTGGTGGCTGCTGAAGTTATTCCTAAACCCAAATTACCGCTGAAATATCCTTTGCCATCAAAATATCCTGCCCAACCTGAACCTGCAGTTACAGTTCCGTAAACTCCATAAGAAGTACCCGCAGTTGTTGATGCTGTTCCATAAACACCGTAAGTATTGCCTGAAGCGCCAAATCCAAGTCCATAAATTCCATATCCGGTTTGATCGCCATTGGAAGCAGTTCCTTTTACACCTGTTTGGCCACCACTGCCTGAAACACCGGTACCATATCCAAAAGTATAAGTATTACTTACCTGAAGCAGCGGAAAATTAGTTGTTCCTGATCCAACCCAAGCCTTTGAAAGATTCATTAAAGTGGTAGTTCCGGTTGTTCTAACATCCACTTTATAGGATGGAGAAGTTGTGCCAATTCCGATTTGACTTGCGGTTTCATAAATGGAGGAATTTCCAAGCGTTGTTGTTCCTGTAAATTTTGGAAGATAATTGGTTGTTCCGCTTCCACCAACTCCACCTCCGCCGCCAACAGCAGCAGTTGTCATGGATGTTCCGTCAGAAAAACGAAGTGTGTTGATATAACCTTCATCCCAACGAAAAGTACTGCTTCCAAGATCAAGAGATCCTGTTGCATTTGGTAACAGCGATAAATTAATTGCAGTAGACACTAAATTTGATAAACTCGTATTAGCACCTTTGCTTGAAATGGCCGTCCATGCAGCTCCGGAATAATAATAAAATCCGGGAGTAGAGTTTGTTTGGAAAACCAGTAGGCCTGTTGCAGGTGATACAATTGCGTCGCGTTGCACCTTTGTCATGCGAGGCGCCAGTAATCCCTGTGAGGTAGATACCACATCAATTGCTGCTGATGCATTTGGGGTTAGCGTTCCTATTCCAACACTTCCTGATGTGGGAAATGTATTTGTTTGAGCACTTAATTGAATTAATCCGCAAATAAGAGCGAACGAAAGTAAAAAGATTCGATTCTTCATAATAGTTTTTTTTAGGTTAAATTGATGATGCAAAAAGAAAACAAATCTGATAGTTTGAGAAAGAGAAAATTTTTGCATTGTAGCAACTTTTTTTGCCAAATCTCAATCTGCATGGTGAAAGGAAAAAACCAAACGAAATTTCATAATTTGATGTAAAATGAGTTTAAAATGACTCGGTAAAAGCGTAAGTCAATTCTTTTAAAGAACTATGCGTGCACTTTTTACGTAGTTGGAACCAAACATTTAAAAATCCGATATTATGAAATTCATATTTATACCAATATTTCTTGCAACAACTATATCTACAGCATTTCCGCAGGTGGCAAAAAAAATTGTGGTTGAACACTTCACAAATTCTGTCTGCAGTATCTGCGCATCAAAGAACCCCGGATTTTATGACAACTTGAGTAACCAGGAAGATATTTTACATCTGGCAATTCATCCAAGTTCTCCTTATAGTTCTTGTTTGCTAAATCAGAATAATGTGGAAGAAAATGATGCTCGCACCAATTTCTACGGAATATATGGCGGAACTCCAAGGTTAGTCATTCAGGGAGCGGTAATATCGCCGGCTGAGGATTATAGTGATGAAATGTTATTCGACCCATTTGAAGGTGAATTTTCAGCTGTCAGTATTCGCTTTGAGCAAATTAAATTTAATGATGATTCTATCAAAAGCAATATTATTATTAAAACGGAACAGGCAAACACCTTAGGAGAATTATTGTTATTTGTAGCACTTGCCGAAGATACTGTATTTTATAGCAGTCCAAATGGTGAGGATCAGCATTATGATGTATTCAGAAAGTCGCTGTTTGCAACAGAGGGTTTGGTAGTTAATATACCGGCAGAAGTTGGTGACTCCCTGATTTTTTCAACGAGTGCAGTATTAGAAACAAATTGGCAAAATGATCGGATTTATACTTTAGCGATATTACAGGAAACCAGCTCTAAAGCAGTGATACAGGCAGCTTCTTCAGCATTTTTTGCAGATTCTTTGATAGCACCTACTTCAATTGGAAGTATAAATGAATCCATTTCCATAAACATTTTTCCGAACCCTGTTTTTAATAATAATCTGTCAATTGAAAGTTCAGATTATTTGGAAAACACCTTACTTGTATATGATCTGACAGGTAAAATGTGTTTAAATACAACGTTTGAAAATAAATACTTGCTTTCGTTAGGAAATTATTCTACAGGCAAATATTTAATCAAAGTAATAAATGCAAAAGGTGTATTTAACGGAAATTTTATCAAGTTATAAATATTTTTACATTTATTGCGATAGGGATGTTAGTGTATAATTTAAACTAACTGTTTATCTTAACAAAATCATTATTATTTAACGATTAATTTTTGCGTGAATGTTTCTGATATGATGACGTATATTCCCGGGTCGAGATCTTTAATATTAAGGTTATGCTGTTCTGATAATGTTTTAGATTGTAAAACAATTTGGCCTAAAGCATTAATAATCATAATATTTTCCATGCCGCCTACTGTATTTTGTTTTATTACTACATAGTCATTTGCAGGATTAGGGTAAATCTGAAATCCGGAATCATCCGGTTCAACCACATCCACATTAAACTCCGTTTCCAACATCCAAAGTTCAGCTCCAACTGCATCTGCATTGCCATTGAGTAACACTTTTCCATTATAGGTGATCATTGAATAAGGATAAGTCAACTCGTCGTAATCTAATATCTGAAAGGTTCCGTCTTCGGTTCCGTTACTTTGAAAAACGGTGGTACAACCGAATGATTCGTCATATCCCTGATAAACAATATTATTTCCACTCACAACCGCTGCACCGTTTGCATTAAATGCCCCTGATTCAATATCAGATAAAAATCTTGTGCCTGCCTTGGTGCCATCAGTGATCCAAATTCCACTATTATCATCTTCATTATCGGCAGCAAAATAAATTTTGTTTTCCGATTTAAGAAACTCATAATTGTTTGGTGTAAAGGAATCTCCATTTTCGTCTAATAATTTTTGTGTGCCCGGAATTGTACCATCGCTTGTGAAAATAAATTCATCGGCACCATCATCCGCTAAAAAAAATAATTTTTCATTTAAAATAAAAAATTGATGCGGTTCCGATCCATCACCGGCAAATGGATTCACATTCATAAATAATTCAGTTCCCGATGGAGTTCCATCTGTTCGCCACAATTCCTGATCATAGGCATCATCATCATCTCCGGCAAAATAAATATAACCTTCAAATTCCATAAACATGTTCTTGTATTCTTTAGCGATAACCCACATTTGTTTTAATAACACCGATCCTGCTTCTGTCCCATCACTTTTCCATAATTCAGATTCTCCGGCTCCATTTATACATCTGAAATAAATATTGTTATCGATTGCAGTAATAAATTCAGGAACACTGCTCCCTCCAACGGCAAAATCTTTTACTAAATAAGTTCCGGCCTCTGTTCCATCACTTCTCCAAAGTTCAATATTGTTTCCACCACCATCTGCAGCGAAATATAAAATATCATCCATAACAGCAAAATATTGCCCCGACATAAAAAAAGAATTGGAACAATCACTAATACCCGGGTTTATGTCCTTAAGCATATAAGTTCCCGCTTCAGCTCCGTCGCTTCTCCAAATTTCGGCACCATGTATATTATCTGTAGCTCTAAAATATAAAATGTTATTCATAACGCTATATTCGTTTCCGCAACCCCAAACCAATTCGCACATTGACGCGGCGCCGGCACCTATGTTTTTTACCCTAGAGGTTCCTGCCTCTGTAGCGTCTGTTCGCCACAATTCAATTCCATTTAAACCGTCATAAGCCTGGAAAAACACTATACCGATTATTTCTACGAACAAGCCCGGGTCGCTATTTTGTTCACCCGGATTAATGTCTTCAACCAGCTCTAATACGGGCTGAGCTTGCAATACACTGAGAACTGAGAGTAGAATAATAAGCATTTTTTCATATACTTTGTTTAGAGTTTTACAGCACAAATTAAGTGATATTTTAATCATAAATCAAAGAGAATAAATGGGGATTGCAGAAGGAATGGAGAATTAACAAGGGAAGTTTGGAACAACGTTAGATTTACCATGCAGAGCAACCTTTCTTGCTTTTCAGCATTTTAAACCCTTTTAACCCAAACAAAAACCCAACCCTAGCCAAAACCGGGAATTCAGCAAATGCCGGATGATGAAATCAAATCAACATTAACAAATTATAAATTTTTCTATCTTTCCAAAAAACTTCTTATATTCGTATATGCAAAATACTCAACTGCAGGAAATATTACAAAAGTTTACGAAAAAGGAGATTAAATCCTTTACGGAGTATTTAAATTCGCCCTATTTTAACAAAAAGATTACGCTAATACTGTTTTGGGAGGCAATAAAAGTTTACGCACCGGAATTTCAGATAAATGAAACGCAAAAAGAAAAAATATGCTACTTAGTTTCGGGTAAATCATTTAATGCTCCATACTATCGTAATTTATGTTCCGACATGATGGAGGTAACCTTAAATTTTTTAGCGGAGGAACAATTTCATCGATCGCCGGTAGAAATATTGCAATTAAAGAATGAGATACTCATAGAAAATGGTTTATTCGGAATGTCGGAAAAAAACATAATAAATTTATCTCATGTTATTGATAATTCTCTTTTATCTTATCCAGCTAAATTAAACCATCGAATAAGGCTAGATGATAATACTTTTAGACTGGGGATCAGAAGAAACCGAAGTAAACACGAGCGCATTTCAAAATTAATGTTGAATGAAGCAGCAAGAAAAAGAATAGTGGATTTTGCTTTGGGTAAATTATTTCTTCATATTCTCAATGATTACAGAGCTAGCAAATATTTAAAAAAACCATTTAATTACCGCGAAGCTGATCATTATTTTGCAATTTATGAAAATGGACTTACGAGTAAGGATGATTTTGTTACGGCATATTATCTTACAACTAAATTAATCATAAGTATGGAGGAGAAATATTATTTTGATCTGAAAGAAATGTTGGTTATAAATAAAGTAAATCTTCCGGTGAATGAATTATCAAATCTCCTTATTGGTTTGCTTGACTATCTGGCACTTAAAGTAGAAACAGGAGAAATGGGATGGCGAAACGAAATGTTTGAAATTTATGAGTTCCGCATAAAAAATAATTTATGGAAATTACACACTGATTTTGCATATACTTCTCTCATCAATATTGTTGAAAATTCATTAGCCCTGGGAAAAATTTCGTATACCGAAGAAATGGTGGAAAAATATTCGCCCCAGATCACAAAAAACTTAAGGAACCATTTACAAAATTTATGTTATGCATGGATCAGTTTTTATAAGGGTGACCTTACTACTGCGCATAATTATTTATTGCCGATTGAAACAGAAAATGTAGTAATAAAATATAGCATCCGCAGTTTACAGGTCATGATCTATTTTCAAAATGGCGAATATCAAACTTTGTCATCCTATATTGACAGCTTTAAACATTTTATAAATTATAATACTGAATCCATTGAAGTTGAAATTCGTAAATCGGGGATTACATTTTGTAATTTTACAAGTCTTTTAATTAAATTAAAACTAGACCCTGATCAAAAAAAAGCTGCTAAAGTTAGAAAGGAAGTAAACGAAAGCAAATTTTTAATGAAGGATTGGGTACTCCGACAATTATGACACCTCTGGTTTTCCGACTTTTTTTCCGATTTTCAATTAAAATCTTAAATTTGTCTTGCATACACCCACAAATGAAAAAGAATCAGATCATCTCCATACTCCTGTTGATAGGTTTACCCATGTATACTTATTCACAATTGACTCTCAATTGCGAAAATGACAATTCGGGACTAATTCCGCTAACCGATTTGGGCACAGGGTTTTATGAAGGTATTCAGGGAGGTTTATATCCTGGTGGAAGTAATGAACGTCCGGCTATACACCAGCAAAAGGGCATCGATATCTCTCATACTATTGAGCCATTAAACGATTCCGGTGTGGTGAATTACGATAACGGACAGGTACTTTTTATTGGGATGGGAGGATCCAATGCCTCAAATGCTTATAATATGTTCATAGATACTATGAAACACTATGATTGGAAAGGAACCAATCCCTGTATGAATGTAAAAGGTCTTTTTTATGGGGGAAAAGATCTACACGATATGATAGATTCTACCTCTACTTTTTATTGGGATGAATTACAAGGACGTTTATTTAACCGCGACGATACCTGGGAGCAGGTTCAGGTAGTTTGGATATTGGAACAAAGTGAGTTAGAATCATCCGATCTGCCATATTATGTAGATTATGTTGCAGATCAGTATACCAGATTAATGCAGATTATGCTCGATAGTATGCCTAATCTTAAAATGGTATTTTTAAGCGGATTTCATTATACGGGATATACGCATCCTGATCACGAGTTATTTGATTTCCTTGTTGAGCCTAAAGGATATTGGGGAAATCTTGCGATAAAAGAACTTATTGAACGTCAAATAAACGGAGATCCTGCTTTAGATTTTGAAGGCGAAGGAAAAGTTGCTCCCTATGTAAATTGGGGACCATACTTTTGGGCAGATGGTGTTAATCCAAGAGGTGGAGATTTTCTCATATGGCCTTGTGATGATTACAGGGATGATGATACCGGTGGAGGATTTCATTTAGAAGAAATTGGCAAATACAAGGAAGCAAAAATGTTGATCAACTTTTACGAAACAGATACTGTTTCCAGTTGGTGGTATAAAGATGGAGCACAATGGGATGCCTGCGACCCGGAAGAGACCGGACATACGATTGACAATAATATACCATACAGCGAGCCTGTTAAACAGGCGATAAAATTTTATCCTGCTTATTCAACAAATAGTATAACAATTGAAATTCCGGGAGTAGAACAAAATGATCTGAATTGTGCAATTTATAATTTGGAAGGAGAAAAAGTTTTGTCGGAAAAAATAAATACCCTTACTACAAATAAATTCCTTTTAAATGTTTCCGATTATCCTGAAGGGATGTATGTTTTTGTTGCACATACAGAAAATGGCCCTGTTAAAGGTAATTTTTACCTTAAAGAATATACAGTAGAAATTATTCCCTGAATATTATTGATTTTCTGTTCCCGATTTAATTTGTTCTGCCGGTTTTTCTTCGGGTAATACAACTTTATTTTCTTTTAGTTTATCGTATTCGCGTTCCACAGAACTCTCATCATCGTGATATGCATTCCAGTAGTGAATAACGAGACCAATACCCCACCCGCAAAAAGTGTACAGAAACCAAAAAGTAAGCGGGCCTCTCACTGCATTTTGATCCCAGCTCAAATACCAGATTACGATCAGTGCAATATTTACAAGAATAAAAACAATACTATGCCTGCGAAATGAAACGCGTTTTTGCGCCATTTTCCAGAGTTTATCGTCGAGGTTGGGTTGCATTGTCTGAAATTATTAGTGTAAAGATAAATAAAATAGAGAAACTAAACTAAGGGCGCAACATAGACTGCAGAATACAAAAACTTCACTAAGCTATTTTATCACTAACTCGTAAGGCAATTTTGCCTGAATTACCGGTCTGTTCAGCAATTCGGTTACAGCTATATAATGTGGATATAAAATTCCGAGTTGTTCGGCCTTTAAAGAGGCTTCTGTTTCTTCCGTTAAATTGGTAATAATTCCGTCGAGTATACTTGGTTTTTGTTTTGGATATTCTGTTATGTCGTATGCTTTTAATCCCGACAATTCCGCGGCACCTTTTATTGCTTCATCAATTCCACCGATCTCATCCACCAATCCAATTTCTTTTGCTTTTGCACCGATCCAAATTCTTCCCTGTGCAATTTCCTCTACTTGCTCAACAGTCATATTGCGACCATTTGCTACCATGCGTTTGAAATTGAGATAAGTGGAATCCACTCCTGATTGCAAAATAAATCTTTCTCGTTCAGAAAAAGGCCTTGTAAGGGAAGGGAAATCGGCATATTGTGATGTGCTGACAGTATCAAAGGTGATACCTAATTTATCATTCATAAATCCAGATATTTCAGGAATGATCAAAAACACGCCAATACTTCCTGTTAAAGTATTTGGCTGCGCATAAATTTTATTTGCATTACAGGATATCATATAACCTCCGCTCGCTGCATAATCACCCATGGAAACAATTATGGGTTTTATTTTTTTTGTGATCTCTATTTCCCGCCACATGATATCACTTGCAACTGCACTTCCACCCGGTGAATTTACACGCAGCACTATAGCCTTTACCGTTTTATCATTTCTTACCTCCTGCATCATTTCCATGAAATTTTGAGAACCCAAAAATCCATTATCTGCTTTTCCATCCACTATTGTTCCATCAGCATATACAATTGCGATCGTTCCATCGGAATCGGCATCTTTTTTTTGTTTAAAGGAAGATTTATAATCTTTCATGGTAACAAATTCCAGTTCTTTATCCTGCCCTAACCCACATCTGGTTTTAAGGTCGTTCTCCACTTCATCATAATATTTTAATTCATCTATCAAACCTACCCGAACTGCTTCTTCAGGATGCCATGCAAGCAAACTGTCTGCAATTAGTTTATATTGTTCGATTGATCTTGACCGGGAAGAATTTATTTCGTTCAGATTTTCGTTAAACAATCCGCCCAAAAACGCCTCCAGTTGTAATCTGTTTTCCTCACTCATTTTATCTGCACGAAAAGGTTCTGTTGCACTTTTGAATTTACCGTCGTAAAAAATTTGCGTTTTTACACCCAGTTTATCTAAAGTTCCTTTATAAAAAGTAAGATTCGCACTTAACCCTTTAAAATCTATCGCCCCGGAGGGATTCATATAAATTTTATCAGCAACTGAACCTAGGTAATAACTCGACTGGGAAATTACCTCACCGTAGGCCACAACAAATTTTCCACTGTTCTTTTTAAAGTCCTCCAAAGCATCACGGATCTCCTGCAATGTAGCGTATGCGTTCTGATTCAGGCCCAATTCAAGGTATATCCCTTTAATATGATCGTCTGTTTCGGCGTTCTTAATGTTGATAAGTATATCATTAAGTCCCATGCCCTGATCTCCATTGAATCCAAGAAGCCCAAGACCCGAAGGCATACCGGATTGAGTTTGTTCTACAATACTATAATTTGTGCTAATACGCAGCACTGAATTGGGTTTAACACTTGTTTTAGGAGTGTCAAATTGTTGTGAAACCCCTGAAATTATGCCGGCTATTATAAAGAATAGTAGCAAACAGAATACAAAAAAAGCCAAAAGGGAGGCAAAGAAGGAACGGAAGAACTCTTTCATATTAATTTTTTAGTAATTTTATTTTTTTTATCAAAATAGCACTATATTTCGAGCTGAAACGTTTTAATTTCGTAATCAACTCCTCACAGCAAATGATGACGGAACATATAGCTTACTTATTGTTGGGTACAAATTTAGGTAACCGGACGGAGAATCTCTCGAAGGCCACCGCTGCCATACGAATGTTTATCGGTCGTGTGGATGCACAATCGCATGTTTTTGAAACAGAACCCTGGGGTAAACCTCATCAGCCTCTTTTCTATAATCAGGCTGTTAAAATTGCCACTCCTTGTTCGCCGTTAGAAACTTTGCATCTCATTAAACAGGTTGAATTTTTGCTCGGAAGAGACAATACTGAGAAATGGGCACCAAGAGTTATCGACATTGATATTCTATTTTTCGACCAATTTGCGATAGAATCACCGGTACTTACTATTCCTCATACGCATATTGCCGAAAGGAAATTCGCACTCGAACCATTAAAAGAAATTGCAGGTAATTTTGAACATCCTGTTCTGCATAAAACAATTAACGAATTATATCAGGAATGCCAAGATGTATTAACTGTTAATCCAGTTGATGTTGTTTATCAGTTTTAATCGTAAACACTTTTGTTTCTTTATTCGTAAAAGGTGAAATTCTGTATTTTCTTAATACAATTTTACCTCTGTAATTAAACGGATGAGTCCATTTAATTTTTTGCTGTATTTTTGCCAATATTTGATAGTTGTAAGGTTATGAGTCGCAGAATAATTACCGTAGAAGGAAACATTGGATCAGGAAAAACTTCTTTTGCAAAAAAATTGGCATCAGCATATAATGCTAAATTGATTTTAGAAACTTTTGCCGACAATCCATTTTTACAAAAATTTTTTGTAAAACAACAAGAATATGCCCTTGGAATGGAAATGTTTTTTATGGCTGAACGTTACGAACAATTAAAAGCGGAATTATCAGAAGCAGATGACGCGCAGGAAACGGTAGTGATAGATTATCTTTTCACAAAATCTCTTTTATATGCACGTGTAAATTTAGACGATGCCGAATATGGATTGTATCAAAAAATATTCAACATTCTCAATCCTAAGGTGATAAAAAGCGATTTAATAATATATTTACATTCCAATCTTGATCGCCTCGTTTCTAATATTTATAAACGCGGACGCGAGTTTGAGTTAAGTGTAAAAAAAGATTATCTCAAAAAAATAGAAGATGTTTATTTAACGGAATTCGAAAACATAAATTCAGGTACTATACTAATTTTAGATGTTAGTGAAATTGATTTTGTTAATAATATCGATGATTTTAATAAGATGTCTACTCTAATAAATCAAAAATATACCGATGGTATATTTAAATTTCAAATTTAATTACTATTTTTACAAAAATTAATTATATGTTTATGAAAAAACCACAAGTATTCTTATTGGCATTGTTAACAGTTTTGAGTTTTGGATTCACCAAAGGGCCTTCGGCTGCTGACTTAGGCAAAGCAAAAATTACTATTTCTTACACCTTTGCAAATATTGAAGAAGGTTATGACCACCAGACTAAAACTGAAATTTATGTGGATGGTGAATTAGTTGGAACCTCAACAATAAAGAAGGAATCGGAACCAAATTCAATAACAGTTAAATCAAATAAAGGAATGCACAATATCGAAATTGTTAATTATGCATATTATGAAGGTGCTTGGGAAAAACATACCATAGAAAACCAATATAGCCAGGATTTCATCTATAAAGCCGATATGAATTTTAAAAAATCGAATTCGCTAACACTTGTTTTCGACATTGATGCAGGCGTTAAAGTGATAGAGTAATTCTATTCAGACCACATGATTTTAACCTCTCGCTTATACCGGGAGGTTTTTTTTACCCAAAACGATTAGAATTATATAACTTAGCTTAAAATTGAGGTATGCGATTAACATTAATTTTAACAATTTTTATAAATATCACAAATATGGCTTCATCACAGATTACAGAACTTTACAAATCAAATAAAACACCACAATACAATGAAATAATTTCGTTTTACAAAAATTTGGCAAAATCATGGGAATATGCCCAATTAATGGAATATGGATTAACAGATAGTGGTGAACCATTACATTTATTAGTGATCGATACCGATAAAGACTTTAATCCGAACATCATCCATAAAAAGGGGAAAAGTATTTTATTGATCAATAATGGTATCCATCCGGGTGAACCCGATGGAATTGACGCCTGTCTAAAATTGCTATCAGAATTATCTAATTCCAAAAACTTAAAGGAACAGTTAAAAAATCTTGTTATTTGTGTAATTCCGGTTTATAATATTGATGGTGCATTAAACAGAAATTCCACTTCGCGTGTAAATCAGGACGGCCCTGAAGAATTCGGATTTAGAGGCAACGCGCAGAATTATGACCTCAATCGCGACTTTATTAAATGTGAAACATTAAATGCACAATCCTTTACCCAAATTTTTAGAGCATGGGATCCCGATGTTTTTGTAGATACCCATGTTAGCAATGGTGCAGATTATCAATATGTAATGACGTTAATTGCTACCCAACATTCTAAATTATCAGCACCATTAGGAACATACCTAAAAGAAACTATGCTTCCTCATTTGTATTCATCAATGAAAGAAACCGGATTTCCAATGTGCCCTTATGTTAATGAAATTAATAAAATACCCGATAATGGTATCAGTGGATTTTTAGATCTTGGCAGGTATTCCACAGGTTATACTGCTTTATTTAACACACTCGGATTTATGCCCGAAACGCACATGTTAAAACCTTATCCCGAGCGCGTTGAATCTACTTACAATTTATTGAAGGTTTATATTGAATATTCAAATTCGCATTCTTCAGAAATAATTTCCATACGAAATCAGGCAAAAACCAATTGCAAAAATGCAAGCGAATTTGTAATTAATTGGAAACTTGATATGGATAATAAGGAATTATTTTTATTTAAAGGATATGAAGCAAAATACAAAACAAGTGAAGTGACCGGTCTGCAGAGATTATATTATGATAAAAACGAGCCATTTGAAAAGAATATTCCGTTTTATGATACTTATACTCCTGATCAGGTAATTACTGCACCGAAAGCATATATCATTCCCCATGCATGGCGTCATGTTATTGAACGATTAACTTTAAATAAAATCGCAATGACTACATTACTAAATGATACTGTTCTGGAGGTGCAAGTATATTATATTGAAGATTTTACAAATACTCCTAATTCCTTTGAAGGGCATTATTTACACAGTGATATTAAGGTTAGGACAGAGATCCAAAAAATACAATATCACAAAGGGGATGTAATGATATATGTAAATCAGGAAAGCAATAATTATATCGTTCAAACTCTTGAACCTCAGGCACCGGATTCGTTTTTTGCATGGGGTTTTTTTGATGCCATCTTAATGCAGAAAGAATGGTTCAGTGATTATGTATTTGAGGATATAGCTGCTGATTTGATAAAAAATGACCCGGCACTAAAAACAAAATTAACCGAAAAACAAAAATCAGATCCCGAATTTGCAGCAAACGGCTGGGCTCAATTGCGATTTGTATATGAAAATTCTATCTACCACGAAAAATCACAAAACAGATACCCCGTTGCCCGAATAATAACAAATGGATAATTAATGTTACGAAACCCAAATCTAAATGCTAACTACAAAATACTAACTACTAAATTCTCCGCCTGCATCGTTCAATCTTACATATGGATCTTGATTCTTTTTTTGTCTCAGTAGAGGTAATTAAAGATACAACTTTAAAAGGTAAACCTGTTATTGTTGGCGGCACTGCTGAAAGAGGAATAGTTGCAAGTTGCAGTTACGAAGCGCGAAAATTTGGCATTCACAGTGCAATGTCTTCCATAACAGCGAAAAAATTATGCCCTGATGCGATATTTATTCCGGGGAGTTATCATGATTATGCCGATTATTCGAAAAGAGTTACTGATATTATCACAGACAGAGTTCCTCTTTTAGAAAAAGCATCCATTGATGAATTTTATATCGACCTGAGTGGCATGGATACTTTTTTCGGAAGTTTTGCACTTGCAAAGGAGTTGCGAGATCTTATTAAATCGGAAACCGGATTGCCCATCTCCTTTGGATTATCTACCAATAAAACCGTTGCGAAAATTGCAACGGGTGAAGCAAAACCGGACGGATTTTTACATATAGAAGCCGGAAAAGAAAAAGAATTTCTTTCAAAATTACATATCACCAAAATTCCCGGAGTGGGCGATAAAACGTATCCAAAACTCAAAGCAATGGGAATTGAAACAGTGAAGGATATACAGGAATATGATGTTTTAAAACTGGAAGAAGTTTTTGGAGAAATGGGTATCGCTTTATGGAACAAAGCAAATGGTATTGATACCAATCCGGTAATTCCGTATACCGATAGAAAATCTCTTTCTTCAGAAAACACCTTCGAAAAAGATATAACGGATGGGGAATATTTAGAAACCTATGTTATCTCCCTTGTTGAACAATTGAGTTTTAAATTACGCAAGGAAAATTTTCTTACCGGTTGTGTTGCAATTAAAATGCGTTATTCCAATTTTGAAACATTTATTCAACAATTATCATTTAATGCAACATCTTCCGATAATATTCTTATTCCGAAAACAAAGGAATTATTACACAAAATGTTTAACGAAAAAAGAGCTGTTCGGTTAATAGGCGTGCGATTTAGCAATTTAACTCATGGGCAACAACAAATTGATATGTTTAACGACACGGAAGAAAATATTAATCTCTACAAAGCTCTCGATGCCATCAATAAAAAATATGGCAATAAAACTATCCACAGAGCAAAAACCATCAATACAGGAGACAGGGCTTTTAATCCGTTTAACGGCAAATCTGTGGATTGAATATTGAGTGGTGTGGGGTGAGTAATGAGTAATGAGTAATGAGTAATGAGTAATGAGTAATGAGTAATGAGTAATGAGTAATGAGTAATGAGTAATGAGTAATGAGTAATGAGTAATGAGTAATGAGTAATGAGTAATGAGTAAT
>Ga0163146_10003117_pt1 | contig 21469 bp, 20 predicted proteins | sample OliLakLV19MP7G1_FD_148648 | JGI IMG/M metagenome (GOLD analysis project Ga0163146, IMG submission 148648) | Freshwater microbial mat bacterial communities from Lake Vanda, McMurdo Dry Valleys, Antarctica - Oligotrophic Lake LV.19.MP7.G1 | ecosystem: Environmental > Aquatic > Freshwater > Lake >...
AGATCCATTGGGCTTGAGCCTTTCCGGGGCGCGATACGAGCCCCAAGGATCAAGACGAATGGATTTGCCGGCGGTTGCGGTTCGTGCGTGATTTTCTCGACATACGAATCAACAGCGAAGCGGGCCAGTATCCAAGTAGAGGCGTGATTCGTCGACGCGTCGAGGGTATCGATGGCACGCGTGGATCGGACGCTGCGCATCAACATGTGGTCTGGACCTCGCAACGTGTCGACGGCGATGATGTACGCGTTCGCCGAGCGTTCGGACACACGCGTCATCGACGAACCGCTATACGCGCACTATCTGGCTCGCACCGGCGCGGATCACCCGGGACGCGACGAAGTCCTCGCAGCGCAGGATCCGAACGGCGAGCGCGTCGTGCGCGACGTGATCCTCGGCGAGTGCGATCGGCCTGTCTTGTTCCTGAAACAGATGGCGCACCATCTCGTCGACGTCGACCACGGATTCTTGGCGCGGACCTCGAACGTGCTCTTGACCCGGGATCCGCTCGACATGTTGCCGTCGCTGGCGGCGAACATCGCCGTGCCGACGTTGCGCGACACGGGCTATGCGGCGCAGGTGGAGATCTTGCGTGAACTCGTGGATCTGGGTCAGAATCCAGCAGTGCTCGTTGCGAGCGCCGTGCTCGAAGATCCGCGCAGCGTGCTCACGCAATTGTGCGCGCGCGTCGGCATCGCATTCGAGCCGGCGATGCTTTCGTGGAGGAGTGGTCCGCGCGCCTTCGACGGAGTGTGGGCGCCGCACTGGTACGCCGGCGTTCATCGTTCGACGGGCTTCCAGGCGTACCGACCCAAAAGTGCTGTGTTTCCCGAGCGATTACGCGCGTTGCTCGAGGAATGCCGTCCGTACTTCGAGGCGCTGTCGAAGGGCGCACTGCGGGCTGAGCCACCGTCAAGGTAGCGCTGCGTCGTGAAGACGCGCGGGCGGTTCGTCGTACACGATGATCTCGTTCGTAGCGGGTCCGCCTGTCCCGTGGTCGGACGCGAGCATGATCCGACCGTAGCGCTTCCAACCGCTCCACGGCGTCGTCATGGCGGGGTCTGAGTCCGTCTTCCACTTGTAGTAAGACCACTTCTCGACGAGGTGCGTGTCACGAGCGACCCACACGTCGTACGCGTTGTCGGGAGTCACGCCGACGCCGTCGAATTCGACCCGCAGCACGTCCACCGCGCGACCGTCGTCGAGCTTGTCCTCGCGGCGCCACGTCAGCGTCACGCCGCTGTCCTTCAATTTGTACGGAGCGAACAGCCAGTAGGAATCGTTCACCCAGATCTTGTGGGCCTTGTCGAGTTGCTCGCGGCGCTTGTCGCCGTCTCGCACGAGTTCTGCGCCGCCCTCGAAGACGAGACCTTGTCCAGTGACGAGATTCATCAGCACGACGCGCGCTCCGTCGTCGAGCCGGAAGTCGTTCGTGAATCTGTCCCAGCACAAGGTGCGCTTGCCGGCAAACTTCCACTGCACGCAGCGGGACGTGTCCCACGCGGCGCGGCCGCCGAGTGCCTCCATCACCGAATCGGCGATCGCGATGGCGCGCGCATCGGAGTGCGCGACGTCGAAACCTGCACACGGGGGATTGACCTCTTTCGTCGTCGTTCGACACGCGGGCAGGAAGTGGAGCAGCAGGAGCGCGGCGAGGATTCTCATGACGCAGAGAATCGAGAGCGGGCCCTTCGATCGCAAGGGCGCGCAGTGATTTCACCTTCCCACTCGCGGCGCGATTCGACATCGTGTGGCCCATGCATCCGGCCGTGCCCGATCCGCGCAACGCTTCGATCTTGGTCCACGTCGGCGGTCGACTCGTTCCGCGCGGCGAGGCCAGAGTCTCGGTGTTCGACGCGTCCGTGCAGGGCGGCGACGCCGTGTGGGAAGGACTGCGCGTCTACGCAGGGCGAGTGTTCCAACTCGACGAACACGTGGGCCGTTTGCTCGCGTCGGCAAAGGCGTTGGCGTTCGATGGCGTCCCGACGCGCGCTGACGTGAAACGCGCCGTATTCGAGACCTTCGTGGCGAACGACATGCGCGACGGTGCACACGCTCGCTTGACGCTCACGCGCGGCGAGAAGATCACGTCGGGTATGAATCCGCTCTTCAATCGCGCCGGCACTTGCCTGATCGTCCTCGCCGAGTGGAAAGCGCTGGTTCGGCCTGAAACAGGCGTGAAATGGATCACGGCGTCGGTGCGTCGCAATGCGCCGGCTTGCTTGGATTCGCGCATCCATCACGCGAACTTGCTCAACAACATCCTCGCGAAGATCGAAGCCAATCACGCCGGTGCCGACGACGCGCTGATGCTCGACGTCGAGGGATTCGTCGCCGAGACGAATGCCGCGAATGTGTTTCTCGTGAGGAAGGGCAGCGTGAGTACACCGTTCGCCGATCACTGCTTGCCCGGGATCACGCGCGCGTTGGTGATCGAGCTGTGTCGCGCGGCCGACATTGCGTGTGTCGAGCGTCGTCTCACGCTCGCCGATTTCCATACGGCCGACGAAGTGTTCAGCACGGGAACCTTGGGCGCGCTGACGCCTGTCGCTGCGATCGACGGCCGCACGATCGCAGATGCGCCGGGGCCGATCACGCGACGGCTCTCGAACATGTACGCGGAACGCGCGCGAAGTCTGGGTGAGCTCATTCCCTTCGCCGAGAAACAGCTCGGGAATCGTGCTCAAGGGAGTTCCGATCGTGGTCGATGAATCTCGTGTTCGAACGAGTTCGAACGGCTCCACGAATCAGCGTCGACGAGTTCGACGCGCCTTCGCTCCCACGCCGCCTCGAGCGGCGGCCCAGGCCGGTGTCCTGGTGAGCACGTCCCGCCGCGCGCTTCGCGGTGGGGCGCGCTCGTTCTTCTCAGGGACTCGAGCATGAGCGACGCACTCGTTCTCGCGTTGGATCAGGGCGGACAATCGTCGCGTGCCGTCGTGTTCGATGCAGCCGGGCGATCGATCGCACGTGCACATCACGAAGTGTCCGAGGCGCGCTCGGGCGACGATCGCGTCGAGCAAGATCCAGAGGAAATCGTGCGCTCGCTCCGTCGCGCGACCAAAGATGCGTTGAAATTCCTCGGGAAACGCAGCGTCGACCTCGTCGCTGCCGGACTCGCGACGCAGCGCTCGAGCGTCGTCGCGTGGGACAAGACGACCGGCGGCGCGCTCACGCCGGTGATCTCTTGGCAAGATCGACGCGCTCAATCACGCATCGACGATGTCGCCGAGAGTGCCGCGCTGTTCCGCGAGCGCACCGGCCTCAGGCTCTCGCCGCACTACGGCGCGTCGAAGCTCGCGTGGATGATCGCCGAAGTTCCCGCAGTAGGCGCGGCTTTGCGCGACGGTCGATTGGCGTTGGGGCCGCTGTCGAGTTTTCTGGCCTTCCGCCTGCTCGACGAGCGCCCGTTCGTCGCCGATCCTGCGAATGCGTCACGCACGCTCTTGTGGAACGTCGAGACGCGCGCGTTCGATCCGGCGCTGTGCGACTTGTTCGGTGTTCCGATGAGCGTTCTGCCGAAGTGCGTCACGACACGAGCCGCGCACGGTTCGCTCGACATCGGTGCGCGCAAGATTCCGATGAACGTGATCAGCGGGGATCAGTCTGCTGCATTGTTCGCGTCCGGCGAGCCACGGAGCGACGACGTCTACGTGAATTTCGGAACCGGCGCGTTCGTGCAACGCACGTTCACGGGCGCGGCGGTAGAAATGCCGCGGCTGCTCCAGAGCGTCGTATTCGCTGACGAAAAGGCCGTGAAGTACGCGATCGAGGGCACTGTGAACGGCGGGGGGAGCGCGCTCCGCTTCGCGATCGAAGCGCTCGACATGCACGACATCGAGCCCGATCTCGAAGGCTGGCTTGTGCGCGAGACCGATCCGCCGTTGTTCGTGAACGGTGTCTCAGGTCTAGGTGCGCCGTACTGGAAGCCCTCCGTCGAATCGCGCTTCGTGGGCGAAGGCTCGCGCGAATCGAAAGTCGTCGCGGTGCTCGAGAGCGTCGTGTTCCTCGTGCAGGCGATCCTGCGCGAGATGCAGTCGGTCTTCGCGCCGCCGAAGATCGTGCACGTCAGCGGCGGACTCGCGCAACTCGACGGGCTGTGTCAGCGACTCGCCGACTTAGCGCAAGTCCCAGTCGAGCGCGCCGACGATCCGGAAGCGACCGCGCGCGGATTGGCCTGGCTCGTGCACTCCGCTCCGAACTTTTCCGTGCGCGAGACGCAGCGTTTCGAGCCGAAGGCGAACGCCGCCTTGCGCGATCGCTGCGAGCGCATGTGGGCCGAGATCGAACGCGCCTGACCGCCGACCGAAGTTTCGTCGGCGGGATGCGCCGTCCACGAACCCTAGGCGCTGCGCACGGCCGATGAGCGCTCAACTCGATTTCGAAGCCAATTTCTCGCGCATTTCGACGATCTCGAAGGTCTCCACGAAATGCACGCCGCGCTCGCCCAATTCGCGCGCGACACGTTCGTCGGCCACTTCGTAGATCGCGATCTTCGATCGACCGTGTACGAGCGGGCCTGCGGCCGGCAAGCCGTCGATGTCGCAGAAGACGTACTCGGGGTCGATCTCGCGCACGATCTTCTGTTCGCGCTCGGCCCACGTGTCGAAGACCGCTCCGAGCGCAATCGGATGCGCAGCACGGGCAGCCGACAAGAACTCCAAACTGAAACTGATCAGCACGCATTGATGCACGGCCGCGTCGATCGCCGGTAACACGCGCTCCAATATGCGTTCGCGGCCGAAACGTTCGATCGACACGCGCTTGATCTCGACGAAAGCGGTGACGTGCGGATGGCGGCGGAGCAACTGCACGAAACCGGCGAGGCTCGCGATGCCTTCGCTCGCGAATTTCGAACCGAACTTCGCGCGTTCACCGCACGACAGCGCACGCAGATCAGCGAGTGACATGTCGTGCACGGCGACTTTCACTCCGCACATGCGCTCGAGCGTGCGGTCGTGCATCAGCACCGGAAAACCGTCGGCGGACAACTGCACGTCGCATTCGACGAAGTGCGCTCCGGCGGCGATCGCGGACTCCATCGCGACCAGCGTGTTCTCTGGACAGCGCAGGGCGTATCCGCGGTGAGCGACGAGTTCGGGGACCATGTGTCCACGGCAGTCTCGCGCAAGCAGCGTGGCGAATCCAGGCCCATCGAGGGCGCCGCGAAATTCCTTCAAGTCGCAGAACTCCGACGCTCGAAAGAGCACTCGGAAGAGGATCTACACAACGTGAAAACACTCATTTTCTGGTTGATCGTGATCGCCGGCTTCGTCGTCGGTTCACTGGCGTTCATGACGCAGATGCCGGGCGCGACCGTGCTCACCGTCACGGGTGCCGCAGGCGAGGACGATGCGCGCATCGAGAGCTCCCTGCGTGGCCACGTCGAATCGTTCGCGTCCGAATTCGGAGCGCGCGGCAACAGCTATCCACAAGCCAGCGCGCAAACGATTCTGTACATCGAGCGCGAAATGAAGCGCGCGAACTTCGAGATCAAACAGAGCACGTTCGACTCGCGCATCACGCCCGGCGTGAACATCGAAGGCACGTTGCTCGGCACGCGCAAGAAGGACGAGATCTTGCTGCTAGGCGCGAACTACGACACGGACGGCAAGTCGCCCGGTGCAGAGGACAATGCGTCGGGATGCGCGGTGTTGTTCGAGATGCTGCGCGTTTTCGGAGAGGCGGCGAGCGAGCGCACGGTGCGCGTCGTGTTCTTCGGCAATGGCGCGGGTCAGTACGCTGGCGAAGAGAATTCCGGTGCATGGGCCTACGCCCGCGAAGCTCACAAACGCGGCGACAAGATCGTGGCGATGATCGATTTCGACTGCTTGGGTCACTTCAAAGACGCACCTGGCTCACAGTCGGTGCCGTTCCCGCTCAGCACGGTGTATCCGAGCACGGGCAACTTCGTGCTTTTCGCAGGCCAGCTCGGCGCACGCGATCTTGTGCGCACTGCGACATCTGAGTTCCGCAAGGCCGGACGCTTTCCGTGCCACGGTTTGGCGTTGCCGGGCTTCCTTCCAGGCGTGAAGTCGGGTGACTACGCCGCGTTCGCGAAATTCGACTATCCGGCCATCGTCGCGACGGACACGGGTTCGTTCCGTTTCGACAAGGTCGGAACGCTGTGGGACACGACCGAGCGCCTCGACTATCCGAAAATGGCGCGCGCGACGTCGAACCTGATTCGCGTGGTCACCGCGCTCGCGAAAACCGGCGGGACGCTCTGATTCGATCGCCAGTGGACCGTAAGGGCTGATTCGCTAGCAGGCTCCGCCCCCCTTCGTCGCTGGGCGGTGACGCTCCTCCTCGGCGCATCGATTCGGATACGCACTCGTCGTCGCTGCTTGGCCGGCAACGAATGAGGATGAATCCTGCTAGCGAATCAGCCGTTACAGCCCACTGGCCCTGAAACAAGCGCTTCGAGTCGAGAAGTACGGTGCCAGGCACGCATTTCCACGCTTCCGTGGTTCGAGTTCGCGTGATGTTCGTCGCAGACGGAAACGTGGAAACACGAGCCAGGCACCGTACTTCTCGACTCGAAGCGCTTGTTTCAGGACTAGTCCGCGGCGCTCTCGGTCGTGCTGCCTGCGCGGCGACCTGAACGCAGCGCGGCTCTCATCCAGTCGCGGTTCATGCGCGCGATGTTGTCGAGTGAGATCGACTTCGGGCAGGCCGCCATGCACTCGCCGTGATTCGTGCACGAACCGAAGCCTTCCTCGTCCATCGTCTCGACCATCGACAAAACGCGGCGCCACCGCTCAGGCTGGCCTTGCGGAAGTAGAGCGAGTTGCGAGATCTTGGCCGAAGTGAACAGCATGGCCGACGCGTTCGGACATGCCGCGACACAAGCGCCGCATCCGATGCACGCCGCGGCATCCATGGCCAGATCCGCGTTCTCCTTCTCGATCGGCAGGGCGTTGCCGTCTACCGCGCTGCCGGTGGGTACGCTGACGAAACCGCCAGCTTGAATGATGCGATCGAAGGCGGAGCGATCGACGACGAGATCCTTCACGATCGGGAAGGCTCCGGCTCGCCACGGCTCCAGTGTGATTTCGGCGCCGTCGGGGAAGCTGCGCATGTGGAGTTGGCACGCCGTGGTTCGGTCCTTCGGGCCGTGCGGGCGTCCATCGATGACGATGCTGCACGAGCCGCAGATGCCCTCTCTGCAATCGTGGTCGAATGCGATCGGATCTTTTCCTTCCGTCGTCAGACGCTCGTTCACGACGTCGAGCATCTCGAGGAACGACATGTCCTCGCTCACGTCGTCCGCTGCGTAGGATTCGAAGCTCCCGGCCTCAGCTCGGCTTCGCTGGCGCCACACATTGAGCTTGATCTTCATCACTTGTAGCTCCGTTGGGCGAGGTTCACGAAATCGAACCGCAGCGGCTCGGTGTGCCGGATCGGGTCACGGTCATCGCCTGCGTATTCCCAAGCAGCGACGTGGCAGAAGCGCTCGTCATCCCGCAGCGCTTCTCCATCCTCGGTCTGGTGTTCGACGCGGAAGTGTCCGCCGCACGATTCCTCGCGCTTCAGTGCGTCTAGACACATGAGCTCTCCCAACTCGAGGAAGTCAGCGACGCGGCCGGCACGTTCCAGCGACTGATTCAGACCCGCGCCGTCGCCGGGGACGTTCAAGTCGTGCCAGAACTCCTCGCGCAACTTCGGAAGGCGCTCCAGCGCGGACTTCAACCCACTTGCGTTGCGTGCCAGGCCGCACTCGTCCCAGATGATCTGGCCCAATTCGCGATGGAACGAAGCCGCTGTGCGCTTGCCGCCGATCGAGAGCAATCTCTGCGTGCGCGCGGCGACAGCGGCTTCGGCGGCCTTGACGGCGGGATGATCCGTAGTCACGTCTTCGAGCTTCGCAGTCGCGAGCCAGTGGCCGATCGTGTGCGGGAGGATGAAGTAACCGTCCGCCAACCCCTGCATGAGCGCGCTCGCGCCGAGTCGATTCGCGCCGTGATCGGAGAAGTTGGCCTCGCCGATCACGTGCAAGCCGGGGATCGTGCTCATCAAGTTGTAGTCGACCCACAATCCGCCCATCGTGTAATGCGTCGCCGGGAAGATGCGCATCGGCGTCGTGTAGGGATTTTCCGCCGTGATGCGCTCGTACATTTCGAACAAGTTGCCGTAGCGTTCACGGATGACCGGCTCGCCGAGACGCTCGATCGCCGAGGCGAAGTCGAGGTAGACGCCGAGACCGGTGCGGCCGACCCCGCGCCCGGAATCACACGCTTCCTTCGCCGCACGCGAGGCGATGTCGCGCGGAGCGAGGTTGCCGTAGCTCGGGTACTTGCGCTCCAAGTAGTAATCGCGCTCGTCCTCGGGGATCGTTTGTGGCTGACGCTTGTCGCCCTGCTGCTTCGGGACCCAGATGCGTCCGTCGTTTCGAAGCGATTCGCTCATCAGGGTTAGCTTCGATTGGTAGTCGCCGCTCACCGGGATGCACGTCGGGTGAATCTGCGTGAAGCAGGGGTTCGCGAACGCCGCGCCATGCTTGTAGGCACGCCAATTCGCAGTCGTATTGCATCCCTTGGCATTCGTGGACAGGTAGAAGACGTTTCCGTAGCCGCCGGTAGCGAGCACGACCGCGTCGGCGACATGGGACCGCACCTCTCCGCTGACGAGGTCCCGCGTCACGATCCCGCGAGCGACTCCGTTCACGACGATGAGCTCGAGCATCTCGTGACGCGCGAACATCCGCACACGTCCGAGGCCGACCATGCGCTGCAGCGCGGAGTAGGCGCCGAGCAGCAATTGCTGTCCCGTTTGTCCACGCGCGTAGAACGTGCGGCTGACTTGCGCGCCGCCGAAGCTGCGATTCGCGAGCACGCCACCATACTCGCGTGCGAAAGGTACGCCCTGCGCGACGCACTGGTCGATGATCTTCATCGAGGTCTGCGCGAGGCGGTACACATTGGCCTCACGTGCCCGGAAGTCACCGCCCTTGATCGTGTCGTAGAACAGGCGGTAGACGCTGTCGCCGTCGTTCTGGTAGTTCTTCGCCGCGTTGATGCCCCCCTGAGCAGCGATCGAGTGGGCGCGACGCGGGCTGTCTTGGAAACAGTATGCGCTGACCTGATAGCCCGATTCCGCCATCGTCGCAGCCGCGGATGCTCCGGCGAGTCCCGTGCCGACGACGATCACACGGTACTTGCGCTTGTTGGCCGGGCTGACCAACTTCATCTCGAGTTGGTGTCTGTCCCACTTGGTCTCCAGTGGACCAGCGGGAATTGTTGGGTCGAGCTTCATGCGCGATCACACGGGCAACCAGCCACACAGGGCCGCGATCGGGATGGAGACATTCCCCAACACGACCAGGGCGGAGGAAACCGCCGCTATGGCTCTACGCAGCCTTTCGTGACGCGGATGCGCCAGGCCGAGTGTCTGCATCAGGCTCCAAATGCCGTGGTAGAGGTGGATCCCCAATCCCAGCATCGCGATCACGTACACGCCGCCTGCGAGCGGTTGCGCGAGGCCTGTCGTGACGTTGTGGTGCACACCGAGCTGGATGTAGTCCGGGTGCACACTGCCTATCGTCAGGTGGAGCAGGTGATAGACGACGAACAGGAAGATCAATGGACCGCTGATACGCATCGTGCGTGATGCGTAGGTGGATTGCTTGGCCTTCCACTGCCGGTAACCCACAGGGCGCGCATCGAGACTGCGACGCGTCAGAGTCCAGGCGGCTGCTATGTGCATTGCGAGCGCGGCGAGCAGTCCAGCGCGAGCGATCCATATCGCTCCGCCGTGTCCGATCTCGTGCAAGAACTTGCCGTAGGCGTCGAGCGCCCACACGCCGTCAGCGCCGCGCGGCAAATAGACCTGCAGATTGCCGATCATGTGGCCGATCACGAAGCCGAACAGCACGAGACCGGTTACCGCCATGACCACTTTGAGTGCGATCGTCGAGGCGAGCGGGCGGAAGATTCTCGTGCTGGTTAGGGTGACTCGAGCGGGGGCTTCCATGGCAGTATCCCCTTCTTGGGTCCGCATCCGCCCTGGACACAGAGGGTATTCGTCAACCGTTCATCATGACCGCCGGGTCTGTGATGGAAGCTCGAGTTCAAGATGCCGATGTGTCTAGAACGAAGCTCCTCTCGTTGCATCCGGATCGGCGTCACTCGCATGAGCCGCGGATGATCGAATCGCACGGCCTCCGTTGCATCGAAGCACGTGCCGCCGTCGAACCTTCCAGTGGAATCGGATTCCGATCTGGCTGCATCTGCGGATGACCGGGGCTCGAAGTCCTCGACGACTCGAAGTGCGACAAAGGGAGCAAAGCAGACGTGTTCAGAAGTTCGGACCTACTCATCCTCGGAGCGGCATTCGTGTCGTTCCTGCTTTCGATCAGTCTCTGGTTCGGCTTCATCGGCGCCGCCGACAAGCAGGCCGGCATCTTCGTGGGAATCTGGGTGCCATCGATCCTCGCTGTCGGCAACTACTTCAAGTTGAAGTCGGGCGGTCGCTAGCTTGAGCACGATCGACGCAGTCATCTTCGTGTTCGGCGTGTTCGTCGCCTCGTTGCTCTCAGCGGGGCTGTTCATCACCGTCCGCTCGTTCAAGACGGTCGACAAGCAGTTGAAGGAGCGATCTGGGGGGCGTCCCTGAGAGGTCTCCGGGGCAGCGGTCTTCCATGGGACTCGCGACGGCCACGATGCGGAATGGGTGGGAGAGTCGCTGCTCGCCGAACTCCTCGATTACGAAAACCAACGAGCAACAGCGCTGCATCCGGGCTGGCATGAAGCTCGGGGATCAGCTTCTGCCCCGGGGCCTGGCTAGCCAGAATTTCGGGACTTCAGGAAGTTGTGTCGGTCGCACGGGCTGCGCATTTCACCGCACTTTGGGGGGCCTTCAGGGTCTGACTGGAAAGGGAAACCGCCCGGGCGCATCCGGGACGAGGCCTCGGGCGAACCTCTCGCGGCCGCCTGACTGCGGTTCAGTCAGAAACACGCCCATGCTGCCGCACATCCTCCTCGTTCTCGCCCAGGCGCAAGCACCTGTCGGCGAAGCGCATTCGCCTTCCGTCGCAGACGAGTCTCGAGATTCACATTGGAAGACGACCGCACCCACCTTCGAGCTGCGGCTGCAGACGGCGGAAGAGCGATCGACGTTTCGATGGAGCAACTCGGACTTCAAGGAACACGACGACAGCCATGTCTTCGGAAGCACATTTGAAGTGCCGTCGCAATATTGCTCCCATCCGATGGCAATCACAAAACGGGAGGATTTCTCATGAACAGCTTTCTGGTTTCGCTCGCGCTCGTCGTGATTGTCGGCTGCGCCAGCAGGCCTGCGAGCCCTGCTGAGCGCGCCATGACTTTGAACGGCAAGGTAGCGTTCGAGCTGCCCGAGGGAGAAGGCGTCAAGCAGGCAGTATCAGTCGATGTCGTCATTGGAGAAGGAGATTCAAGATCAATAACGCTCGTCAGAGGGCCAAGTCGAGACACATACTGGAACTACACTCGCGTCGACGAAAACGGCGCAATGATGCTGTACACCTTTTATCGAAAGATCAGTGGCTTTGAAGCCAACGGAATGGTGACGAACATCGTATTCAAGGGACGAAGAGTCGTCCTTTCATCCGCGACGGGCGCATCGATTTACCAAGGTGAAGTATTGAAGGTCAGCGATGCTGAACTGGCAATGGCAGGTATGACTTTAGAGGAGTCCTTCGACAACCTCGTAAAGAACGGCAGACTTGACGCGGTTTGGACCTATTTCGGTTTGTATGACTGGAAGTGAAACTGAAATCGATTTCGATCGACGTTCGGACGTGCCCGCATTGCGGCGGGCTGCGCGAACGGCCTCGCGTTCCTGACCGATGGCCTGGTCGTGCGCAGGAGGTGTGGCGACCTGCGGGCTCCCGACCGAGGGACCACGCATCGCGCTTGTTCGAGGGCCGCCTGAGTTCGAGTTCGCGGAGTAGAGGGCCGGGTCCTGGAGCGTGCTTCCTGAGCAGGCTCGGGCTGGCGAAGCTAGGCTGCCGCTCACACGAGCCGATGGCAAAACGACATGCGAGAGCCTCGAATAGGTGCGCTTCAGCCAAGCAACAGACAGGACGACGCGCTGCGAGACGCTCAGCACGGCTCCTGCGCGTCTCTGGGTTGGGTCGGCTACCGCTCGGTCATACGCTTGGAAGTCCTATCTCCAGAGGAGCATCATGCTAAGTCTGCTAAGTCCGATTGTCGTCCTGATCGCACTCGCGTCTTGCTCGTCCCCAGCGGTCCACGAGCGGCGCGAGAACGTCTCCGATTCGCGGTCGCCAGAACTCGTCGACACGGTCGACGTCGTTGCTGACCGTGAGGTCAGCGCATTCCCCGTGGTCGAGACCGCCGTACCGCCAGATAAGCCCCTGGCGCCGAAGAAGATGGACTCCTGGGAAGTCGAGGCCCAGGCCGTGGGCTACTCGAAAGCCGATTTTTCCGACGTGGACGGAGATCTCGCGGTCTCGCGCTTCGGCGCTGAGCTCGTCTACTCGACGCCAGCCCTGGGAGGACTGTGGAAGATCAAGTTCGATGTGGAGGAGTCGAAATACGACTCGTCCAACGGGATCTTCGACGACGCCACCGAGGTCGGCGTCGGCGCCTCCTACTTCCGTCGGGGAAAGGAGTGGTCGTGGTTCGCGACACTCAACGTGAACGACGGCACGGGTGACGGCTCCAACTTCGGCGACGGTACCTACCTCGAGGGTGGCGGCGGCGTCAGCTATGCGGTCAGCCCTACGCTCAAGCTCGGTTTGGGCCTGATCGGTCGCACACAACTCGAGGATGACATCGTCGCTCTCCCGATTCCGATCATCGACTGGGAGATCAATGAGCACAGCCGCCTCGGCATCACCCGGTCGAGCGACCCGTCGATCGGATACACCTACACGGTCAACGACTCGTTCGACTGCTACGTGCAGGTCCAGCGCCAGCAGCGCCAGTACCGCATCGACGACAAGGTGCTCGACAAGGCGGCGTTCGTCGACGAGGAGACCGGCCTGCGCACCGGAGTCATCTACCGCGACCCGAGTGGTTTTCGCGGCGAGATTTTCGCCGGAGCAGCTCAGCGCAAGCTATCGATCGACGTCGACGGCAGTGAAGTGTCCGACGAGGATGTGGATTTCGCCGGCTTCATCGGCCTCGCGCTGACCTACGGCTTCTGAACACATCGATCATCCCTGGCGCGGTTGTCCGGCCCGCGCCGAACTGAACCCGCACTGCTCACTGAGGATCTAAAGGAACCCTGGGGCTTCAGGAGGTTGCCTGAGTCGAACGGGTAACGAGCGGCGCATTTCACTGCACTTTCAGAGGCCTACAGGGTCTGACTGGAAAGGGAAACCGCATGGGCGCATCCGGGACGCAGTCTCGGGCGAATCTGTCGTCGCCGCCTCACTGCGGTTCAGTCAGGAAAACGCCCATGCTGCCGCTCATCCTCCTCGTTCTCGCCCGGGCGCAAGCACCGATCGTCGAACCGCATTCGCCTTCCGTCGCAAGCGAGTCTCGAGATTCGCATTGGAAGACGACCGCACCCACCCTCGAACTGCGGCGGCGGACGGCGGAAGAGCTCACCCGCGCCGTCGACTCCGCGAGCGCGGCCAGCGCAGAAGTCGGTGAGCGACTGACGCTGCTCCTGACCGCGGCAGGCAGCGCCGTGGACAGCTTGGGCACGCGCTCGGAAAACGCCGTGCGCATCAAGCGCGCACTGGCCGCGGCGAACGATGCGCAGCAGACCCAGAGCGCAAAGGCCGCGTTCGCGAGCCTGAAGAGGGAGCTCGACCGCGTCTCGCGCGATCTCGCCTTCACGCCGCTCCTCGAATCGCCGCGCCCCGTCGGTTTCCCCGCGGCGACCGTCGTGGGCGAGATCGAAGTGCTCGATTACCCCGCCTATCGCATGGCGCGTGCGCCGCTGCCGCCGCAGAAGTCGGGCGGAGACAACAACGCTTTCTGGAAGCTCTTCAACCACATCAAGTCGCACGACATCCCGATGACGGCACCGGTCGAGATGAACTGGAGCGCGGGCGAAGGGCGGAGCACCGCATCCGGCCGCGGCTTCGAGAGCATGGCGTTCCTGTACGTCTCGACCGAAGTCGGCCGCACCGGGCCGGACGGCGAGGTCGTCGTGCTCGACGTGCCCGCAGCGACCGTCGTGAGCCTCGGTCTGCGCGGCTCGAGCAGCAATCAGCGTGTGCAGGCCGAACGCGAGCGCCTGCACGCCTGGCTCACGAGCCAGCCCGAACGTTTCGAGATCGTGGGCCCGCCGCGCATGATGGGTTGGAACAGTCCGATGGTCTCGGACGCGAAGCGCTACTGGGAGGTTCAGTTCCCGGTACGGATCCTCCCGGATCAGGAGAAGCGCACACAGTGAGGCTCGCGCGCCCGTAGCCCACCCGCGCCGCTTGGGGAATCACCCCTCAGGGGATTCCAGATCCTGCGAGGCCTGTTCTCGATCCGAGGCTTGGCGCTCGGATGCACTCTAAGTTGGCCCCTACCGCCTCCGTTTCCGACGGACGGCCGCTTGTGCTCTTTTCTGCGGCGCATCCGCGTGCGCGGGGTCCAGGGCTGGATCTCACAGCGCGCGGCCGCAAGCAGCATCGAAGGCAGCATCGAAGGCAGCGTTCGCGCGGCGCTCGCGACGGCGAGTGTTTCTGATGCAAGGATTCGCGCGCGAGAGAGACGGAAAGTGTACGGATCAAGGCTCAGGCCGTAGTCCGCCCCAGCTCGGCCAGCAGGGTTGCGAAGGCTGCTTTGTCGGTCGGCTCTACCAAGTGGCCGTCGAACCCGGCCTCATGTGACTTGCGGCCGTCCTCCGCCTGTCCCCATCCGGTCAGGGCAATCCACACCATGCGCTTGCCCAACGGCTGCTTTCGTATCTTGCGGCAGACGTCACAACCGTTCAGCCTGGGCCCGCCGATGTCGAGCAGCACCAAGTCGGGCCGGAACGTCTCCGCTGCCGCGATCTCTTCCATTCCGTCGTAGGCGGCGTGCGTCTGGCACCGTACCCCTCGTACAACCCAAGGATTCCGGAGTCGTCAACCATGCAGCCGCACACGAAGCAACGATTCGGCATGCGCATCCGCCGGCTCGTCGAGTCCGCAACCTTCAACAACTTCGTTGTGGCCGTCATCGTGCTCAACGCTGTGCTCATCGGTCTGAGCACCTACCTGACGGACGCGACTTCGCTCCGCGCCATCGGCGCGATCGAGACGCTATGCATCGGTATCTTTGTCGTGGAGATCCTCCTGCGATTCGTCGCTCGCGACTCGGCGGCGGCGTTCTTCCGCAACGCGTGGAACATCTTTGATCTCGTCATCGTAATCGCGGCGCTCGTTCCCGCGTCCGGCGGGGTCGGGCCGGTTCTGCGCATCCTCCGCGTATTCCGAGTGTTGCGGCTGGTCAAGACCATCCCGGAACTGCGGCTCATCGTCGACGTTCTCCTGCGATCCGTCGCCAGCATGAAGTACGTGTCGCTCCTGGCGGCGATCCTGTTCTATGTCTACGCCGTCATCGGGGTGAAGTTGTTCGGGATCAATGGTCACCCGATGCAGCCGTACTTCGCCAGCATTCACGAGGCGTGCTTCACGCTCTTCCGCATCCTCACCGGCGATGACTGGACCCAGATGCGATACGAACTTGCCCAGGCTGGTCATCCCCTGCAGATCTTCACGGCCTATCAGGTCTCGTGGATCCTGGTGGCGACATTCCTGCTCGTGAACCTGATCGTCGGCGCAGTAATCAACAACTACCAGAAGGTGCAGGAGATCGAGCAGCACAGCTTGCTCGCACCGGACACCAGCGAGCGACGGGTGCGGGAACTCGTTCGAGAACTCGATGCGATCCTGAACACTCGTGAGCACGCGCCGCCTGCACCGCCCGCCAGCGTCTCGCCGCGCACCAGCGACACGTGACACACACGCACTGCGGTGATGCCCATGCCTGAAGTACGGGGCCGCTGGAGTCCACGCGTCCTGGAATGAGGACGGCGATCTCCGGCCCCGGCCTGGCACCGTAGCCCGCGACGGCGAGTAATTCTGGCACCGTACCTCTGGGCTCCTGACCTGGGTGGACCTGTCGACACCCGTTGAGCGTTTTTTCGCTGCTGATCGTTCGAGGCCTTTTCGGGAGCACCCAAGCCAGGCCTCGAATTTCAGATTCCGCGCTTTCACCGATAGTCGCGCGTGCTCCCTGGAACACCCCTGTGGCACCTCCGAGGGACGGATCGCCAGATCGCCCTCTTCACCCAGCCTCGAGCGCACCAACCATGAACCTGCCTGACATCTTCCGGCTCGGCTGGGCGCCGACCTGTTTCTTTCTCGCCGCTTAAGGCACCGTTCAGTTCTCCGCGCCCGTCGGGATCCCCTACGGCGACGGACGGTTGTGTGCCGGCGGAGCCCTCGACCGCCTCGGGGTTTCCTTCGCGAGCGGCAGCGGAAGCGGCGCCTTGTCCTTCGTGCCGGTCGGTGTCTCGAACGGAAGCACGCGCTTCTATCAGGGCTGGTATCGAGACGCCGCGAGCCTCTGCACGAGCGCGACCTTCAACTTGACGAGCGCCAACGCGATTTTGTGGGTGCCGTGATGCGGCGAATTCGCCGCATCCAGCAATAGAGGATTCCGTGGCGGTCCCGCGCGACGTGTCCACCCGCCTCGCGCCTCCGCTCCTCGCGCCTCCTCTCGCCTCCTCTCGCCTCCTCTCCTCGCGCCTCCTCGCGCCTCCTCGCGCCTCCTCGCGCCTCCTCGCGCCTCCTCGCGCGCCTCCTCGCGCGCTGCTTCGCGCGCTCCTGTCGCGCTCCTGTCGCGCTGCCTCTGCAACCGCGCCGAGATTTCCTGAAATCAACTGCTCACACACGGACAGTCTGTAAGCGGCAGCATTCCGCTTCGTCCTCCCCCTCCACTCGACCTCGGCCCTACTCCCATGACGCAATCCCCGCTGGCTTCCATCCGCTCGCCCCGCCGAAACTCCTCAATCAAAACGGCGCAGCCGACTCAGCGCCCGATCTTTCGGTCGCGCTCGCGATGCAGGGCGCGGGCGCCGTGCTCCTGGCCGTCTGCTCGTCGACGGACGCGGGCCTCGGCGCGGGTGGCGACGCGGACATTTTCTTCACGATCAGCCACGATCACGGCGTGACGTGGAATCCTCCGGCGCTGCTGCCGACCTTGTTCATTCCGGACGGCACGGCGGAGGACATCGAGCCGTCCTTCGGTTCGAAGACGGGCGCCAACATGATCGTGTGGGCTTCGACCCAGTCGTCGCCGAACGGGACGCACGACATCTTCTCTGCCCACGGTTCGGTCGACGGGTCGAGCTGGGTCAACCCGTTCCCGGTCGGCCTGCTGTCCCTCGGGGCCGACACGATCGAGGACCGACTGCCGACGGTCGTCGGATCGGGATTGACGTTCGTGTGCGCGTGGCAGCGCAACGACGGCTCGGACACGGACATCTGGTTCTCGCGCACGACGGGAAACGGTGGTCCGCGTTGGTCGGCGGCCACGCCATTGCAGTCGAACGCAGGCACGGACGACGGCCGGGACGCGCACGTGCGGCTCGCGACCGATGGAACCGGCAAGTGGGTCGCCGTGTGGACGAGTCAAGCGACGCTCGGAGGCACGATCGGCAACGACAGCGACGTGTTGTTCGCGCGCTCGACGGACGACGGCGTCACATGGAGCGCGCCGGCCGCTCTCAACACGACGGCGTTCAGCGACCCTCTCGCTCAAGACTTCCGCCCCGTGATCGCAATCGACAAGGCGAGCGGCGTCTGGATCACGGCGTGGACATCGACGAACACGCTCGGCGGGACGATCGGCAGCGACGAAGACATCCTGTTCGCACGCAGCACGAACGGCGGAGCCACGTGGAGCGCGCCGCTCGCGCTCGATTTGGACGCGGCGACCGATTCGAACCTCACGAGCGACTACGACGTGTCCCCGTGCATCGAGGCCGACCAGGTGGGGCATTTCGTGTGCGTGTGGGAGCGCACGCGAGGCGGCAGCGAGTACGACATCGCGGGCGCGCGCAGCGACGACCTCGGCTTGACCTGGGGTCCGCCGGTACTCGTGAACACGAACGCAGCGACGGACGTCGGTCAGGATCAGGTTCCGCGCATCATCGCCGACGGAACGGGGCACTGGACCGCCGCATGGAATTCGACCGAGTCGCTGGGCGGGTCGAACGGCACGGACGGTGACGTGCTCTCGACGCGCTTCATGATCCCCTCCTCGGTCGCGGGGGTCGCGACACGCTACTGCTTCGGGTACAGGGAGAGTGGGAACCCGAGTCCGTGTCCGTGCGCGAACGCTGCCGTGATCGGGAGTGCGCAAGGTTGTCGGAACTCGACGGGAACGGGAGCGGCCGTGACGTTCCTCGACGCGCCCTCGGTCTCGGCTGCAACGAGGCTCATCACGGGATCATCCGTGGTGCCCGGCGCCGGGACGCTGTTCTTCCAAGGCTTGGGGCAAGCGAACTTCGGAATCGGCACCCCGTTCGGCGACGGACTCCTGAGCGTCGGCGGCACGATCATCCGCTTGGGCGTCGCCTTCGCCAGCGGATCGGGCCAGGCGCTCTTGACGTTCGTGCCGATCGGGGTCGCGCCCGGAGCCGTGCGCTTTTACCAGGGTTGGTACCGCGACACCGGCGCGACGTGCGGAGGCGGGCTTTTCAACCTGACCTCAGCGGTGGCCGTGACGTGGACGCCGTAGCGCGGAGCCTCTAAGTGCGCCCACTCGTCGTCGAGCGGCTGCGGAGTGACGCCGCGACGCTTCGTGTTCCAGTGGCGTGCGCGTGCGCAGCTCGTTGCGAGCAGCGGTACGCAGCCAGGCCTGAAAACTTGCCTCGCTGCGGTCTTGGAAATCGGTCCCGCTCTGCAGCAACGAACGAAAGGTCGATTGCACGATGTCCGATGCGGACTCGCGCGCCAACTGGCCTTTGCTCATGTGGCGCCGGACGAAGTGCGTCAGCTCGGGCAGACCCGTCACGATGCGCTCGGTGAGCGGCGGCGAGTCATCGGCGTCGGATCCCTCGCTCACCAAACCACGCTAACTCCCCCAGCGGGGATTCGTCGCGCGCTGATCGACATGATCATTCTCCTTTCCGATAGGCGCATCTCGCCGATCCCAATCCCCCGTATCCGGCGCTCGTTCTTCTCGCTCGACAGGCGAGTCCGGTGACGTGGGTCGACGTCAACGATCCGCCGCTGTTCCTTGCGCACGGCACGAGCGACACGTCGGTCCCGACGAACCAGAGCACGCGCCTGTCGGCGGTTCTTTTCAGCGCGGGCGTCGTGCACGAATTGCGTGACTTGCCGGGGATCGGTCACGGATTCGGCGGCGGAGCGATCGACGTCGCGGCGGTCGCGTTCTTGAAGGAGCATCTCGTCGGTCCGACGCGGCCGGTCGTCGGCACGGCGTTCTGTTTCGGAGACGGATCGGGAACGGCTTGCCCGTGCGGCAACGCGAGCTTCAGCGGCGCGCGCTTGGGCTGCAAGAACGCGTTCGTCGTCGGCGCGAGCTTGACGGCCGTAGGCGTGGCGAGCGTGTCCAACGACACGTTGATCCTGCGCGGCGACGCGATGCCGAACGGTGGCGTGTTGTACTTCCAAGGATCGCTGCGCCAGTCTGCCGGATCCGGTTCGCTCTTCGGCGACGGACTCCTGTGCGTGACAGGAACCGTGACGCGCCTCGCAGTCAAATCAACGTGTCCGGCTCCTCGGAGTACCCCGTCACCGGATTGCCGAGCGTCTCGGCACTCGGTGCCGCGACTCCGGGCGCGACGCTCCACTACCAGGTTTGGTACCGCGACTCGAACGCGTTCTGCACGGCGGCTGTCTTCAACTTGTCTAACGGTTTGTCCGCTACGTGGGCCTTCTGAGATGGACGTAGCGGACGACTTGCGCTGACAAGTATTGGACTAGCCACAGCGCGTGGAGCCAGGCGCGCTCCCTGGTCAGCGCCATACGCCGATCCATTCGACTTCGAGACGGAACGGGCCGTCCTGCTTGTCGGTGATCAACAAGCCCAGCGTACGCACGTCAGCCAGCGGGAGCGGTCCGACGTCGATCGTTCGACCGCGCAGGCGCGGCACGAAGTCGGCGAACGGGATCCGCACGGTCGTCCACTCGTCGCGCCGAGTCGTGAACGCGCCCTGCCAACTGCCGCCGGCGAAGCCCTCGTCCGTGCGTGCATTGACCTTGTACGAGTGACCGTCGCCGCGCAACCGCAACGCGATGCCGCGCGCGCCCGTGAGACCCCAAGCGCGCGGCGTCGAGCGCACCGAAGCGAAGCCGCCGTTGTTCTCGAGCGACACCTCGCCCGCGAACACGCCGCTCGAGTCCGAGCCGCTCGACATCTTGCTCGCGCTCACGCCGCCCATGATCACGTCGTCGAAGGCCGACCAGCGCGCCACCTCGGCTCGGTCGAAGCGTGCGACGACGTCGATGTCGGGTTCGGGGCGATCGTGGTTCATGACCGATTCCTTGTGTGTGGCGGAGGCTGCAACCGCACTCGTCGAACTCGCCTCGAATCCGGCTGTCCCGCACGCTGTCAGGAACGGCAGCGTGAATGCAAGGCAACGGGCGTGGCGGAGGACGCGCAGTCCATCCAAAGTGCGAGCGCGGGTCATTCGTGGGTCGTGTGGAACGGTCTTCGCTTCCATTCGCTGGAGAATGGGCTCTGGATTCAGCGACTCGCTGCCTGGTGATCACGCGCCCATTCCGCCGTGGCGCGCGCGCCGTCGGCCAGGGACGTCACCTTTGGCGCGAACCTCTCGCGATAGCGGCGGCCGTCGGTCACGATTCGATCCACTGCTCGCGCTCGGTGGGCCCGTGCTCCAGGAACTCTCGACCCGTTTTCCGGCGTGCCTCGAGATGGTACCGCTCGCGGCGAACGTGGTCAGCCGCAGGATCACCCCGCCGTTGTTCGGTCTTGGCTTGGTCGAAGCGATCGTGGACGCGGACATCCAAGTGCGCGAAGCCTTCTCGCCGCCCGGTGTGAGCGGAAGAGCGAATCTAGTCACGCCGGTCGAGACACCGTCGGGACAACCACGCGTGCGTCGTTTCGGTTGGAAGTCACAGATCGCGACCGTGCTCACGTTTTCCGGCGAAGCCCTGCTGAACGAGCTCGGCATCACGAACCGCTGGTTCCCACTCGACAACGTGCCGAATGGGGCACCGGGGACGAGTCATCCCTGCACTGACCTCGTGCCGGATCCGAGGACGTTTCGGAATCACTCGGTTTTCAGCAGCTCGATCGCGTCACCGATTTCGTGCACTTGCTCGCGCCGCCGCCCCAGACGCCCAAGTCGGGGATGTCGGGGGCCCGCGCGCTGTCGCCTCGTTTTCTCGAACGGGAACGGCCAGCGAGTCAAGCAGCCCCCGCCAGCTCGCCCCGCTCGCCGAGCCGAAAGTGTGCGCCGGGAGCGTACCGCAATCTTCGTCCAAGCCAATCGCCGCGCGCAACACGCGCGCGACTCTACTTTGCTCGAGCGCGTGTTG
>Ga0163146_10003120_pt1 | contig 21454 bp, 18 predicted proteins | sample OliLakLV19MP7G1_FD_148648 | JGI IMG/M metagenome (GOLD analysis project Ga0163146, IMG submission 148648) | Freshwater microbial mat bacterial communities from Lake Vanda, McMurdo Dry Valleys, Antarctica - Oligotrophic Lake LV.19.MP7.G1 | ecosystem: Environmental > Aquatic > Freshwater > Lake >...
CATAACGCTGCCGCAAGAAGAATTTTTTTCATTTTAGAGAACCTCCGAAAATCGAGCTTTTATTCTGAGACGGGTGCAAGTCTGGCTATACAAACGTCTTCATTACTAAGTAAGTATACGAGTGGAACTAAAGCAGTGTCAAGAAATTACTTGAGACCCTTCTTCGCCTGGTACTATATCCCTACCTACATGGATAAGAGTACTCGAATCAACTGGTTGAAAGGAAACAACTTAATGAACTGATAGGCTACCGCTTTGTCCCAATCACCTTAGACAGGATCATCGGCCGAGACCTGCGTGTAAAGCATTGTTTATCAATGTGATACAAACGAATCACGTCGATTCCAGCCAATCCCACACTTCCTCATGACCGACGTGAGTATCCGCATTGGAGTCCATTGGAAGCCGTTCAATAGTACTATTTGTTCTAAAGAGCACGACGGACCGCGTTCGTGCGATCCTCTGAGAAGCATGGAAGAACTGGCGGGACTGCAGACGGAGCAGCGGAATCCGCGTACCTACCGCATTGAACGCGTATCGACGGAGGAAATGCTCACCATCATTAATATGGAGGATGCTGGCGTCGCGGCGGCGGTCCGTCTTGCGATTGGAAAAATGGCTCCATTTCTCGACCGGTTGGTGGACCGCATTCGGGAAGGGGGAAGACTCTTCTATATCGGAGCGGGCACCAGCGGCCGCCTGGGCGTACTGGACGCCTCCGAGTGCCCCCCCACTTTCGGCGTGCCGGCGGACGTGGTGCAGGGGATTATCGCCGGGGGTGAATCGGCGTTGAGCCGCGCGACCGAAGCCTCGGAAGACGATCCCGCCGCCGGCGCCAGGGACTTGGCCGCGCGGGGATTTCGCCCGGAAGATACGCTGGTGGGCATAGCCGCGAGCGGACGGACGCCGTATGTCATCGGCGCAATACGTGCCGCTCGCGGGATGGGCGCGTTGACAGCAGCCGTTGTCTGCGTGGAAAACAGCTCGCTGTCCGCGGACGCTGAATGGGTGATCGCCGTTCCGGTGGGTCCGGAGGTCGTCACCGGTTCTACCCGCATGAAAGCCGGAACCGCCACCAAGATGGTACTCAACATGTTGAGTACGGGGCTGATGATTCGCCTGGGTTTCACATACGGAAATCTGATGGTGAACGTGCAGCCGCGAAACGAAAAGCTGAAGGATAGAGCGCGCCGGATTGTCGCCGAAGCGGCCGGGGTGAGCGCGGCATTTTCGACGGACCTATTGGAACAGGCGGGGGGGGATGTCCGCACCGCAATCATCATGGCGAAAAGAAACGTGACGCGCGCGGAGGCGGCCGCATTGTTGCGTGAGAAACTGGGGATCCTGGCGGAGGTCTTGCATGGATAGATTTGCGATTGCAGGCGGCGTAAAGTTGCGGGGGCGTGTTGAAACCAGCGGCGCAAAGAATTCCGCGCTTCCCGCGCTGGCGGCGTGCCTTCTTACCGGCGACCGCGTCACGCTCCACCGGATCCCGCGAGTCAAGGACATCCGCACCATGATCGACCTGTTGGCGCATATGGGCGCCCGCGTGGAGGACAGCGGGAATGGCCCCGTGACGGTCATCGGCGGGGCGGATCTGAAGCCCGTCGCGCCGTATGAGGTGGTGAAAACCATGCGGGCCTCCAGTCTGGTGCTGGGTCCGCTGGTGGGCCGCTTCGGGCGCGCACGCGTTTCGCTGCCGGGCGGTTGCGCCATCGGCGCCCGGCCAATCGATTTGCACATGCGCGGGCTGGAACAACTAGGAGCCCGTATCGAACAGACGCACGGCTATATTGAAGCGACCGCGCCCGATGGTCTGCGCGGCGCGACGGTTCGATTCGAGCGGATCACCGTGACCGGAACGGAAGACATCCTGATGGCGGCCGTGCTGGCGCGCGGCGAGACCGTGATTGAGAATGCCGCGCGCGAGCCGGAGGTGGTGGATCTGGCGGATTTGCTGACGAAGATGGGCGCGGCGATTGAAGGCGCGGGGACATCGACGATAACCATACAAGGCGCGCGAAGCCTTCATGGCGCCGAACACACGATAATCGCGGACCGGATTGAAGCCGGTACTTTTGCGATCGCCGCGGCCATTACGGGCGGTGATGTGGAGGTGGCCGGCTGCGTTCCGGCACATCTTGCGGCACTATGCGCGAAGCTCCGCATGGCCGGCGCCGAGGTTGAAGCAACCGGTCCGAATGTGCTGCGTGTGCGCCAGGAGGGACCGCCGCGAAGCGTCGACATCGCTACCGAAGAGCACCCGGGATTTGCGACCGATCTTCAAGCGCAGTACATGTCGCTGATGACGCAGGCCGACGGCATTGCAATTGTGTCGGAGCGGATTTTTGAGAACCGGTTCATGCACGTGCCGGAGTTGGCGCGGATGGGAGCGAGCATCCGCATTGATGGGAGCCGGGCCATCGTCGCCGGACCGCGCCGGCTGACGGGCGCGCATGTGATGGCGTCGGATCTACGGGCGAGCGCCTCACTTGTGCTCGCCGGATTGGTGGCGGAAGGAGAGACGATCGTGGATCGGGTGTATCACATGGATCGGGGTTACGAGAAAATAGAGAGTAAGCTCGCGGGGCTTGGGGCTCACATTCGCCGCGAACGCGAATAATCCATTTGTTGGAGGACACGGATGAAACATACACCGGGCTTTGTCGCCATCGTCGAAGATGCAAGAACGCGAGTTGCGGAGATCGATATCACCGCGTACGCCGCACTCGTCGAGGCCGGCTCACCGAACATTTTGATTGACGTTCGCGAGGAAAGCGAATGGACTGCCGGCCATGCGGCGGGAGCGATCCAACTCGGCAAAGGGATAATTGAGCGGGACATCGAATCCCGTCTGCCGGATAGGGACGCTAACTTGATACTTTACTGCGGAGGCGGCTATCGCTCCCTTCTTGCCGGCGACGCCATCCAAAAGATGGGTTACAAAAACGTGCTGTCGCTTGCGGGCGGTTGGCGCGCGTGGAAGGAATCCGGGCTGCCCATCGAATCGTAGAAACTTACCGGAAAAGAACGAAATCGAGGCACCGCCAAATTACGTAAATAAGGCAGATAGTTTCAATGAAACGAAAGACTTTCACAAACCCCTGCGACATGAACTCGAAGCGGATCATCATTGCGCAAACGACACCGGCGTAGATAAAATTCGCCTCGAGAAACTTCCCGCCTGTCTTCTGGTAAAACACCAACGCCAGATAGAAGGCGAGCGGCCAGTTACTTTCGGCCTGCATTCGACCGCGCATAGCGAATAGCCAGCACGTGACGCCGCAAACGGCGAGAGCCAAAAGTTCGAGATCGCTGAATCGAAGGGACATGCCTTTCAGAAAGAATAGCTCAGACTGACGTATCCTGTGTGAGCGGTGTAGTCCTGCAGCCGCAGTAATTTCTCGCTGTAGCCGTAATACTGCCAGCCCGCGTTCCAACGTAAGTTCCGGTGGACAACCACCGAAAGCCGTACGACCGGGGACTGATAGGCAACCGGAAAAACCTGCGCCGCGGCGAAAACGGATGCGGTTTCCGGATTTAAGAGAAGATCTGGCTTTGCAGTTTGGGCGGCATCGGTCCGTCCGTCTCCGCGATCTTGTGTCCTGACAAATCCGCCGTAAATATCGAGACGCCTCTTCACTTGTATCTGCGCGCCCGCGTGGAACGTGTGCAAATTGCTTAGGTAATACGAGCGATCCCCGCTAGCGAGCGCAAAGTTGGCGAAATAGGCAAGCCCGGTCAGCGTATCCAGATGGATATAGCTATAACCGGCGTCTAATTGGACGCTGGCGCGCGGAGTCCAGCCGCCATTCGCCGCCCAGCTTCGACCGGTTGACGAGTGAACGAACAGCGACGTGGAATTGCTGTTATTGAAGGACCTGTAGTCGCTGGAGAAGTTGTATTTGGAAACGCGATACTGCAGGCGGGCATTCAGGGCGTGATAGTCCTTGTCGCTGACCGGATAAAACGGTCTGTCATTGCGGCCGGCTTCCGCGCTGAATGATATTCGCAGCGGTTTCATTGGCTGCAGTCGAATTCCGCCCGTCCCGGCCTTTAAGCGGTTAGACTGCTCGCCGGGCCTGTTGTCCGGGGGCAGTTCCACATCCAACAGCTCCGTGGATCGGATCCGTCGCTCCGAAAAATGGTAGTTCCCGAACAATCCGACCCATTTCCGCGGTTGCCAGGACGCCTCGCTAGTGTTGGAGACGTTGCGGATGCCGAGATTCTGGAACGAGATGAGCGTCAGTCCGGCGGTTCCGTTGTTGAGTTCCGAATAACGGCCGTCGCCCTCCATGCGCGAATGGTGATAACCAACCTGGTTCGTGAAGGTCCATTGCAGGTTGGGATGCCAGGAGAGCGTCAAATAGCCGGTTGTAACCGGACGCCGCCCGCGGCCGGACAGCAGGATTTGCCGATTTCGATCCGATCCCAGCCGGTCGGTTCCGCGGGCAAATTCGTCATAAACGAAGTCCCTCTGCCCGTCGGAGTGCGTGAATCGGCCCTGAACCGTGAACGCAGGCGTCGCTTCGGAGTGCAGATGGGCGCGCCAGTATGGAGTCCGGCCGTGAAGGGGCTCGTCCCTTCTTAAAAATGTCAGGGAGTTACGGTCATCGACGTTGTCGCCCTCGGCCGGAAAAGGCCGGCCAAATTGTGTGTCGTCCTTGAAATCCTCCCATCCGCGGGTTACCGATAGCTTCAAGCGGCGCCATTCTAGGTCGCCGCCTAGCCGGTATTCCCGCTGGTTGCGGCGGATATCGGCGAGATAGGTAAACTCGTCTCCACGCGAGTCAAACCACTGCCCGGTCCACAGTCCGGCGCCGGATTGCGCGTTATTCGAATAACCCATTCGAAAGCGCAGCTTGCTCTGGGGCATGAGGGTCAAATCATGATCCTGCATCTGACGGTTTGTCGCGAGTTGGTGGGCGCCGCCGGCGATCGTCAACGCCGGATTGAAATACTCGTTGGATCGCCACAGCAGGTCGTAGCGGTAGAGTGCATTCTTTTGCGCCCGAAATGAGCTGAACTGATAGGGATCGTTCCCTAGCCCCCTGACATCGAGCAGCAGCTCATCGAACCACTTCCCTTTCCCGTTTCTCGAATGAACGCCGAGAGTTCCGCCAAGCAACCGTATCCCATTGCCGAAATTCACATCGCTGCGATACTTTCCGGTGTTTCCGTCGACGGAGTGAAAACGATAACCCACTTCCCAGGAATTCGTGATGTTATAGTCGCCCCAATTGTCGCCGCGGGGAGATCCGGCCTGCTGAGGGGTCGGCGCGACGACCGGCTGGGCGAGTACTGGCAGTGCGAGCAGTCCGGCAATAACCGCGGGAAGCGGCGCCAAGAGGGTCATTCTCATCGCAAGAATGTCCTGTCGGAATTGGAACCATGAATCCGAACATGGCATGTCGTGCAATTACGATATCGGGGGTCGGCCATGTTGTGAGACGCCGATTGCGGCGCGACTCCATCCGCCTGACGGCCGAAACTCCCAGCGCCGTTATGGCACTCTAAACACAAGGTGAAAACGACTGGCCGTTTAAGCAGCCGGGCGTTTATCGAACCATGCGGCGAGTGGCATGTCTCGCAGCCGTCAACTCGGACGGCGGCGTGCTCGTAGAGGAATGGGCCGCGTTTATCGATATGGCATTTCAAGCAGGATTGTTCGTTTTGCAGGCCGGTATCGACCATGTGCGGGCGACGGCCCATCTTCCAAACCGGTGCATTTGTACCGTGCGGATTGTGGCAATCCGCACAGGCCATGAACCCTTCGTTGACTCTATGCTTAAACGGTTGGGAGAACTGCGCGCGAACATCGTTATGGCAGCTATAGCAAACTTCCGCCTGGCGTTTCGCCAGGAGACTCCGGTTGGACTCGGGCTGGTGAATCGAATGGCAGGAGGTGCAGACGACATTTGCCTGGGTATGATTGCTGCGCCGTATGTTCGCCCGGCTGACATCTTTAGAATGGCAGCGCAGACAGGCATCCAACGCTTGGGCCGGAGCCAATTCGGAAAACGCCACGATACTTTGCTTGCCGCCCTTCGCATCTACGTGGTTCTTGCCCGGCCCGTGGCAACCCTCACATCCAGCATTCTCGACTGCGGCTTTGGCGTCCACAGTCGACTTATTGTGCGGATTCCGGAAAAACTGCAAAGCGACGTTTGGGTGGCAGGTCCGGCAAGCATCGCTCCCCGCATAAGCCGTGTTGGCGCGTTTAGCAGAATTGGCGGACGGTTGCGCGGGCAGCGAAAACGCGGCGCTAAGAATGAAGATTAGTGAAATGCTGAAGTTGGCCTGAGAGGAACCCATGACGCCTTTTAGTCAATATAAGGGATTCGCCATTGTCACTGGTGTGAAATCTTGTTGACGAAGGGAAAGGAGAGAAATTAGCGGTAATGGAGCGGACTAACTGAAGACCCGGATGCGAGCCAGCCGGGCCTTTACAAGGGGAATTGGGTTAGTATATTAGAATAGAACGCTGACACCGGCGGTGGGCGCAAAATTATTCAACCACCCATCGCCGCCGCTGCCTCGATTGGGTGCGATCACCTTCTTCGGGAATCGCGTCAGATTGTCGCGAAACTCCAACCGCAACAGGATCCGATCGGTTAGTTGGACCTTGACGCCGGCACCGAAGGTTATGAGCCCCGCCAGCTCTGTGGTGCGGGTCAAAACGGCGATCTGACTGAGCGGCTGGAACGAGCGCTCCTGTCCGGTTCCCCGGAACATCTTGACGCCGCCGCCGGCTAGGACGAATGGACGGAACTTGGACCCCATATCGGTCAGGTGGAAATGCAAGTCATAGTGGACCGCGTGCGAATCCGCGCCGAAGGAGGCCTTAGCACCCGCGCCCTGCAGGGTCATATCGTTCCGCAAGAGATCGTAGCGGATTTCACCGGAAATCTTGGGATACATATGATGCCCAATCCACACGCTCGCTCCCAGTCCATTTTCAAATCCCGCATCGGCGTTGCCGGCGGTCGACGTAAACGTCTTCTTGTCATAGAAACTGCCAACGACGCCCCCGCCGAACTCGTAGCGAGGTTCGGCCGCTGGGCGTCCTTGTGCCCATGCGTAGGCGACGGGCAATAGAATCAAGAGGGGTAGTAGTTGAATTTTGGGAAATACATTCCGCATAGCAGTCTTATATCGGCGGATTTGCGTAGGACCTTTATTATAAAGATAATGCCGTGGAGATTTAATTCTCCACGGCATTTCTACAAATAAGGCCCGTCTTGGTTTCTTCTTATTCAACGACTCGAACTGGGACAGTCGTCGATTGACCGCCTTGACTTACCGAGAATGGTATATCGAAGCCCGTCGGAACAGATCGAGGTACTCTCGCGTTGATCTGATATATCCCCACCTGCCCTGGAGCCAAACCTGCAAACTCAACGCTTAACTCCACTCCGCCGATTCGAACCGAAGGCGGGATGACCGGTACCGCGATCGGATCCGAACCGCCTGGAAAACCCGCTTCAACCGTGGGAATTGTATTTCCCATGCCGGTCAAGTACACCGTAATCACATCATTCCTGTGAATCGGATTCGATACGGTTACCAGTTCGCTATTTCTTGCTCGAATAATTACCGGTAGTTGCGTCTCAGCGCCATTCGTTCCACTGCGGAATATGCTTGGAGCCGCCGGAAGAATAGTCAGGTTGAAGTTATCGCTAACGCCCCCTGGAGTTCGCAGGATCAGGGTTACGTTGCCGTCCACCTGGTAAGGCATCTGCGCATTGATCTGCTCGCTCGACGCGAAGAGCATCGGCACTGGCACACCATTAACAGTTAGGCAACTCTCGCCCAGCGCCGTCGGCAAGGGCGTGGTGCTGCTCGCTTGACTGACCGGGCTCAAATTTGCGCCCAAGAGCGAAATTAAGCTGCCGGGCGCTGTCCTCTGCGAAAAATCGGCCGCATTCACGATCCGGTCGATTCGCGGAACGGCGACTGAAGCGTCATAGACCCACGGCAAGACCGTCACGCCGCTGGTCGTCAAGCTGACAATCGCCTGCCGGCCGGAGAGCGGCGCGAGTGTCCGGCTAAAGGGGCGGTTGATATCGGCCAGCAACGGGGCCTCCGCCATACGTGTGGATCGCAACGCATTGCTGCTGGCTGTGTCTACCCGCTGAATTATGCCAGGGCTCTGCGCGTTCGGAGCCGTCGTCCGGAATCCGCCCTGATCGACAAAAGCGAAGCCGGAATTAACCCCGGTGCCGGACTCGAACTGCCGCACCGGCACTAACGAGGCATTCAGAAGCAAGTTTCCAACGACGAACTGATCGAAATTGGAAGCCGCATAGGCTCCGGTCAGCGACGTTCCTTCTTTTCGCGAAATCGTAAAGCTGTCGACGCTCGAATTGTAGAGCATTACAGTGCCGTCGGGCTGAACTGCCAGCACCGAAGAGCCATTACCGCTCGCCACCAACGTCGTGTTTTGATTCACTTCATTCTTGTAGATCCCCAACGTCGGAAGCGTATTCGCCGATCGCGAGAAGAGATCCACGCGATCAATCGTGTGGACTGGTCCCGCAACTCGGCAGGCCGCTAGCGTCGCACGTCCTGAACTGGCGATCGATCTCGGATAGTGACCGAACGGCATGCGAACCGGGGCGCTTGCCTGAAGCGTCTCCAGATCGAAGACGCTGATTAACTGGGAGTTGTCATGGCCAACCATCAACCAGCGGCGATCAAACGAAATCGCCAGTTGGGTCGGGGTATTACTGGTCTTGAGCGATGCGATTCGCGCGTAACTCGACCCGTCGAATACCAGAACTTGATTCTTATCCTGGCGAAGAACGAAAAAGCGGTCGCGACCGGGATCCGCTATGATATCCACCAGTTTGCCGGGCACATTGACGAACAGTCCTCGTTGATCGGGCTCCTTATTATTGATCAGGACCCTTATCGATCCGGTGACGTTTACGGCCTGAGAGGAAACAATGTCAATAGTTCCCGTCGTGGTTCCCTTCGAATTCTGAAAAATCGTGGGATCTACCCGCACCGTCACCGTGGCCGGTGTCACCCCGGAAGAGGGACTTACTGTAACGCCCGTCATTTTGGAGGTTAATTGAAACGGTGTCCGATTTCCACCCGGATCCAAAATCGTAATTTGCTGTGTTCCAACTTGGCGATCGCAAAAATTCCCGCGGAACGACACATCCTCCACTGACGCTACGACACGGGGCTGTTCCGATAGTTTTCCTATTGGGATGATCGTCACACCGCTCTCCGAAACTGCGAACATCGTGCCGCCATCACCAGACATCAAACTGCGGCCCGAGAGGTTCTCGGGCAGGTTCAGGCGTTCTAGAACGGTTAGGTTTTCAGGGTCCAGTATCTGCAACTGAGGCAATTCCGCGGTACCCCCGGTCGTCGTCCCTCCCGTTTTGGTCATTTGTGCATAGACAAGGTTGCGCTGCGTGTCGAAGACGTGTGAGCCGATATTCAGTACGCCCGCTGGGTCCGGAAATTGAGCGACAAGGGAGCCGGCAAGGTCGCCCAGGGCCCAACCCGCCAAATGCAGTGACCCGTCCCGATTCACGCTTATGACCCGCGGACCGAGCGGCGGAGTCGACGTCGCCTGAAAGGCGCTCAACCGGCGGATATCCACGTCATATCGAAATTCGATTGTTGCATTATCACTCGATCCACCGGCGAGGAGACCAAATATGCGCTGACCGTCTCCGGAGGGGGCCATCGAACTCGCTATGATGTTGGCCGGGAAGTTTCCAGTGGTTACCGGCAGGATTTTAGAGGTTACACCCGCTATCGTCTCCAGCGTCTGAGTCGATCCCGTCGCAGGATCAAGCAGTAGAAATTCGCTCGTCGTGACGACCAGCGCCCTGCCATCGATACCAAACGCGACGCCCAACGGCGGAGTTCCCATCGCGAACGTTTGCCGGCTATTAGAGGCCAGATCCAATATCGTTAGCGCATTGGTTGGCGTATTCGGCGCTTGGAAATTCCCGAAGTGCGTAACTACAAGAAAACGTCCGTCCGGGGACAGAGCGAGCGCGCCTGGATTCGGAGAGACGTTTAGAGATGTTTGAACGCGGCCGTCCGACAGTGACATCACGTCGATCCGATTGGCCGTGAAATTGGATATATACAGCACCTTGCGGGACTCGTCGAGTGCGATATCGGAGGCGTGTCCGCCAATAGCGACGACCTTTCCGACGGTGGCGCTCCAAATCGGCATGATGCAAATCCAGAGTAGACTGACCCACATCCAGGCCGTTTTTTTGAGGTTGACTTTCGCTGACATAACTTTTCCGCTTCCTTACGAAATTTTTCTGGCGCCCAATGCGTGTTCCAGTCCTTTACTCCCGGCCGGATGCGGACGATGCGATCCCTCGCCGTCCTGATTCTTCTCGCTTGGACTTTCTGCGCCTTCCAGCAAGATCCCGCGACCGCGCCGGCCAGAAGGCCAGCGGTGGGCGACGGCATCTATTCTTCTTCGGTTTTCCGGCGGCGCAAGACAATTACGCCCAGAAACACCGCCGCGAACGCGGCGCAAATGATACGAACCATATTCGAATCCATCTTTTTTCTCCTTGGTTACTTTGACGAACCGGCGGCTTGCCGGGTGAGTTGATACTTTGTGCGATGCATACTTCAGATGCTGTTCACCATCGGGAGCAATTCCCGCACAATTTTTACCGCCATTGGCCCCACAGTCACAACGAAGAGCGACGGCATAATGCAAAAGAAAATCGGGAAAATCAGTTTCACGCCCAGTTTCGCCGCCTTTTCCTCGGCGATCTGGCGGGCTTGAATGCGCATGAAATCGGCGTGCGCGCGCAGGCTCTGCGCAATACCGGTTCCAAAACGATCCGCCTGGATTAGAACCGCAACCAGTTTTTTCAGATCGTCGACGGCCGTGCGATCGGCCAGATTCCGAAGGGCTTCCACCCGTCGCTTCCCCGCCTTGAGTTCGAGATTGATCATGGCGAACTCTTCGGTGATCTCCTTATGGGCGTGTTCGAGTTCCTTCGCCACTTGAATCATGGCTTGATCGAGGCCGAGACCGCTTTCCACGCAGACGACGAGGAGGTCCAGAGCATTGGCCAACCCGCGTTGAACGGCTTTTTGCCGGCGCTGCGACCTGATTTTTACGTATTCGTTGGGTCCAAAGAATCCGGCCGCGGCGGCGGCTAATATGGCCGCAATCTTGTTGGTGGAATCGGCTTCCGAACTCGCCACCGCGAAGCTCATGAGAACCGGCAGCGAAACTCCGAAGAGTATCTTCGCCCCATAAAGTATTCGTAGAGCGTTCGTTCCTTTGATTCCGGCTCGAATCAATCGCTTTTGCATAACGCTGACGTCTTTAGGCGACGCCGGAACCAAGTTCCCAAGACGTTTGATCAGGTCGTGAAAAACCAGGCTTGGATGGACGGGAATTCGCTCCTGAGCTAAGGTCTCCATGCCCGTGACCCGCTCGATCGCCTCTTTCGGCCGGACCCACATTCTCAGCCCCGCCGCGGCGACCGCGACCGCGACCGTTAGAAACACGAGAAACGCTATCAGCAGTGGCATTCGCTAAACCTCAATGTTCACAATCTTTTGGATGATGGCATATCCGATGAGTTGTAGAAGTACTGCGCCACCCATCATGTAGTTGCCGAGTTCGTCGCTAAAGAAAAAGCGCACATAGTCCGGGTTCGCCCAGAACATCAGAACCGCGACTCCTACCGGTATCAATGTCAACGCCGTACCGGTCATTCGCCCGTGAGCGCTTATAGCTTTGATTCGTCCGCGAAGCTTAAAGCGTTCCCGCATCAACGAAGCGAGCTTGTCCAAAATCTCCGCCAGGTTTCCGCCGGTCCGCTTTTGAAGCATTACCGCGGAGACGAAAAAATGCACGTCGAGTGAAGGCACCCTGGTGGCCAATTTTTCAAGCGCAAGCTCCAGAGGCATACCGAGATTGTGTTCTTCAAAAGTTCTGCGGAACTCACCTGCGAGTGGTTCCTGAAACTCACGATGAAGCATTTCCAGCGAGACGGAGAACGCATGCCCCGCTCGCATCGAGCGCGCGACGAATTCGAGACTCTCGGGAAACTGCTCTTCGAATTTATGCAACCGTTCGCTGCGCTTTCGAAGAACGTAGATTAGCGGGAACGAACCCAGGATCAATGCGGGGATGAATGCGAACGGGCGATGTTGCTCGGGAAACAGGAACCATCCCGCGCCGTAACCGCACAGAAACATTCCCAAACATCCATGCATTAACCGGGCGACTTTCCAACGGAGTCCGGCTTGTTCCAGCAATCGTTGCAGACGATCACGCAACTCCATCCGCTGCAACAGGCGCATTACAACCTGGCCCGCCGCGGCCTCATCCACGTAAATGAGCGACAGCGTCTTCTTCTTTTTCTGATCTTTCTTCCGGCCGTCGGGGGCCACTAGCCGGGAACGAATCTTGCCGACATCGGCATTTCGAAAGGAACGGCTGAGGAACCACCACGCAAGAAGCGAGACGAGCCAAACGACGATCAGTATTGCGAAGAACATCATTCGATAACACTCCGAAGCCCGTTATGGGACTTCAACCACTTCATCGAACAAATCGGGACGTAACTTTATGCCGTGCGCGAGAAGTTTTTCGTAAAACTTCGGCCGGATTCCGGTCGCGGCAAAACGGCCGAGCACCTCGTTGTTCGGACCCAACCCGCGCTTTTCGAAGACAAAAATGTCCTGAAGCGTCACGATGTCGCCCTCCATCCCAGTTACTTCAGTGATACTGGTCACGCGACGGCTCCCATCCGACATGCGCGCCGCCTGGACAAAAACATGGACCGCCGCGGCAATCTGCTGCCGGATCGATACCAGTTGCATATTGGCGTTGGCGAGAGACACCATAACTTCGAGGCGGGAAACACCGTCACGGGGAGTATTGGCGTGAATCGTGGTGAGCGATCCGTCGTGGCCCGTGTTCATTGCCTGAAGCATGTCCAGAGCCTCCGGACCGCGAACTTCGCCGACCACAATACGGTCGGGCCGCATACGGAGACTATTCATGAGCAACTCGCGCTGCCGGATCGCGCCGTTTCCCTCGAGATTCGGTGGACGAGTCTCAAGCCTGGCGACATGGGGCTGCTTCAGTTGCAGTTCGGCTGCGTCCTCGATCGTAACAATGCGTTCCTTAGGCGCGATAAAAGCCGAAAGAGCGTTCAAAAGAGTAGTCTTGCCGGCGCCCGTCCCGCCGGCAATGATGATATTCATCTTCGCTTTCACGGCGGCCTCCAGCAATTCCATCATCCCCTGCGTCAACGCTTTCTTCGACACCAAGTCGCTTGGCATCAACTTATCTTGTGAAAATCGCCGGATCGACATCAGTGGACCATCAACCGCCAACGGCGGAATGATCGCGTTCACACGAGACCCGTCCAACAGCCGCGCGTCGACCATTGGCGTCGATTCATCTACCCGCCGGCCAACTTGGGACACGATTTTGTCGATTATTCGCAGGAGGTGTTGATCATCCCGGAACGTGACGCTTGTCAATTCCAAAATGCCTCGGCGTTCAACATAAACCTGTTTGCTGCCGTTGACGAGAATGTCCGAAATTGTTGAGTCTTGCAGTAGCGGCTCCAACGGCCCGAGTCCGAAAACCTCGTCCAGCACTTCGTCGCAGATTTGCTGTTTTTCATTCGAGCTCAAGAGCGTAGGTTCGCCCTCGATCAGAGTGAACAGCGCTTGGCGAACTTCGCCTCGTACTCGTTGATTGTCAATCGTTGCGAGGGCTTCCAGATTGATCTTGTCCAGAAGTTTCCGGTGAAGAGTGAACTTCAGTTCCTGATACTCCGGCTTCAGTCCCGCCTTCTTCTGGCTGGAGTTCTTGAGCAGCCGTTGCTCCCAACTGAGTTGCTGCGTGCCTTGCTTGGATTCGATGCTAGATATCATTAGAATTCATTACTCCACTCACATACCCCAAAACGTCTTCGACTTCCGGGTTTGGTCGCCCGCAACGCCGGCCAATTTCGCCGCGAAAGATTCGATCGCCCGGCCCAACTCCGCATCTTGCGTCAGCGGCACTCCCCGGGTTACAACCCGATGGAGCGAAAAATAATCATTCGGGAGAACGGCATTTACGGATGCTCCGAACATCTTTTCAACGTCGACCGCCGCGATTCCCTCCTGCCGGCTAAGTCGATTCACGAGAATGCTATATCGCGACTTCTCAAATCCGACGGCATCGAGCATCTCGATTGCCTTCCTGGTTAGATGCAGACTCGGAAGCTCGGCGGTTGTTACAAGGCACGCGGAATTCGCCTCGGAGAACGCCAATAGCGCCGTCCGGTGAAAGATCGAAGGGAGATCCAGGACAATGAAATCATATTGCTTGCGAACCATCTCGATCACGAGGTGGAGCCGCCCCGGATCCAGCGTCGCAGTTTGGGGTTCTTCGGGGCCAGGAAGAATATCGATTCCGTCCAAATGCGCCGTGAGAGATTCCCATTCTTCCTGATCGGGCAGATTCTCCCGATCAAGGAGATCGACAAAGGAATGCGGGTGTTGAATCTTTAGGTAGAAACCGATCGTTCCGCCCATCAGATCCAGATCCAGCAGCAAAACTCGCTTCTGGCTGAGTCTTTGTATAGCAAACGCACTTTGAGCGGCTAGTGTGGAAGCTCCCGAACCTGGTTTGGTGCTGGCAAATCCGACCACGGTGCCGAGTTCGCGCTCCTCAATCGTTACGGGAGCCTGCAGCTTGACCACTCTTTCATAAGCGGATTTTTGCGCTTCCGGTTCGAAGGGTGTCCAGAGAAACTCAGACGCCCCCGCGCGAAGGGAGCGCACGATCGCGGTCCCATCCTGATGAGTATGCAGGCCGACGACCTGTACCGGTGGAGTCCGATTTAATAGATAACGGATCGTTTCGCACGCCTCGTCGATTTGTGTCGACAGATCCAATAGAACTACATCCGGTTTCCATTGACGCAAGCGCATTTCTAGAACTTGCTCGGGAAGATAGGCTTTCAGGTCGGAAACAATTTGAAACAGCCTTACCGGCGTCGCCGCCCGCATGAAAGACTCAGCTACCTCCCTATTGGGAGATATAAGCAGCGCGACGATTGGAGTTTCACTTGCCTGCATTTTCCGGCTTCTATCCTCGACTGACTTAAACGTTCCCTCGGATCCACAGGATACGCGGGGCGGATCGAACTAAGATTCTTTTGCTCTGACAGCGGCTGTGGAACGGGAGGTATTTTTCTGCTTTTTTGGAGATTTACCCTTCGAATTACCCGGCGCCGCGACGTTCGGGGCTACGGCCGGCAGAGAATGGTCCATGAATTCTCTCGGGAACTCGATCTTCGGCCGAGGATCGCTCGCCGACATTGGCGTGGTGATCTCGGGTGTAACCAGAACAATCAATTCAGAGTTCGATTTGTTCTCCGTGCGACTCTTGAAGAGACTCCCAAGGAGCGGAATACTCGACAGACCTGGAATTTTGGACATACTATCCGTTACGCGGTCGTCCATTAGGCCGCCGATGACGAAGCTCTGCCCCTCGCCGAGCTCAATATTGGTTTCAATTTTTCGCGTTGCCAAGGCCGGAATGCTGAAACCGGCAATTGACACCGAATTAGCAAGATCGAGCGTGTTCACTTCCGGTTTTACATAGAGTTTTATGGTGCCATTCTCGGTGACTTGCGGAGTGAAGCTAAGGCGGATCCCGAACTCCCGGAACTGAACAGTGACTGAACCGGCATTGGAGCCGCCTTGCAGAATTGGAACAGGGAATTCGCCGCCGACGAGGAAGCTCGCCTCCTTGCCATTCGTCGTAACTAAATTGGGCTCGGCGAGGATCTGAAGTACACCCTCCGCCTGGAGGGCCTTTACGAAAGCGCCAATGTTAATGTCCGGCCGGAAAGCAAAGATATTGAGCGCATCTGAGATGCTGAAGCTGGAACTGGATCCGCCGCCGCCGTCAACTTGAGATGGCACGGGGGCGGGAGTACCGCCCGATGTGATGCGGCCGATCGTATTTCCGGCTCCGGTCGAGATCAGATTCACACCGAAGCTACGTGAAACGTTTCTATTCAATTCCGCGAAGCGTACCCGCAGTAGAACCTGTTTCTCAGCCTTCTGGGCAGCCAGACGCATGTTGTTGACAACACTTTTTCCAAGGGGCGTCACGAGCGCCACGGCCCGATCGGCCACTAATTGGGAACTGACCACTCCTGTAAGTGAAAGGGTGTCGCGCGCCGCCTGAATTTGAATATCTTCGCTGGGAAACGTCGACTTGATGATTTTGCGAATGGGCTCCAAATTGTGCTCGACCGTTATGGAGTAAAACTCGCGTTGGCCCGATCGTGCCCAGACAATCAAAGTCGCTGTCCCATGCGATTTTGCATGAATGAGGATTTCGCGCGTTGTAACCGCGACATAATCGGCTACCTCAGGATTGCTCGTGGAGATGCGGCCGATATCCGCCGGATAGTCGATCACGATGCTCTTTCCCAAAGTTAGGCGCAGTTCTTGCACGTTCTGGCAGATGGCCGACAGTCCGCAGAACACGGATAGAACGATAACGCGACCGAGCATTCGCGGTCCTGAATTTAACCTTATACTCATCGGAATCCTTTCCTTCATTTGCCCGTCAACCGCGTTGCGATCGCGAACCGGCGGAGTGGCGGAGGTGGTCATCTGGTCCATCAGATGGTCAATTCTTGCGGGAACTGATTACTTCCACGGCGCGGACAGTACCGCGGAAGGTAACGATTTCGTCGGGCGGCGGAGGAGGAAGAGGCGCCGCGACCGGCGGCGGCGCGATTGCCGCAGAGGCTATTGTTACAGGCCGGGGCCGGGGCCGGGGCGCTGGCGACGAGCCTTCGGCACCCTCGCCTTCGGTCCCACCCTGATTGCGTCGCTTCTTACCGTTTCCACGCCCAAAAAGTTCGCCGAGCTGCCGTCCCGAAGTCTTCTCTATACCGTGATCGCTGCCATTGCGAAGAACCAGTTGAATGCGGCCTTCGTTGCCGGCCAGCGTCAACAATTCCGCCTGATCCGGCGAAACAAGCAGAGTGACGGTATTAGCGTTTATGGCCTGCCCCCGAGCGTCGGGCTGGTAGGTTTGCCCAGCCGAGAGGACGACGATATTCTGCAAAACTGTTGTGGTTACGGTATCGGTTGAATCGGGCGGCCGGCCAGTCACCAGCACGTCCACGCGCATTCCCGGCAAAACAAAACCCGCCACTCCGACGACCTCAGTAACCCGGACAGTAACCGCGCGCATCCCGACAGGGATGATCGGGGCAATACCCTGACCGCTTCCGCGTTCCCCGAGCCGCCCAACGATAATCGGCTCCTCAAGGAGAATGTTACTAACGACCGGCCGGTCCATGACTTCCTCAACTTTAGAGAAGGCTCCCTTAGGGAATTGGTCCGCCGGAATCTTGCTAACCTTTACATCGCCTGGCTTGATGGAACCGCCAAGTCCAAGCGGCTTCGCCGCGACAACCACGTCTTTCATATCCTTTGACTCGGGCGCGTTGGCGATAGGCGCCCCGGCCCTGGCCGTTAGCTGATAGAAAATCGCGGAGACAACCAGCGCGAAAACGAGACTGACCCCGAGAACTGTTAGGAACCTGCGATCCATGACTTCTGCCCTTTCGTAATACCCTAAACCGCCGACTTGTGCTGTTCCGCTATGGAACTATCTCTCCCGGTCACTCCGGGAGAGCAATGATGACGCGACAAAACCGCCCCGCAGTGCGTATTCCGCCAGACGCATTCCTCCCGGCAAACGCCAAGCTGGAGCGGCCAACGACTCAACCGGCGAACGGTGCGCCGTTCGCGAATTTCGATTCGATGTGCGTTTCCCGCCAGTTGCTATCTCGTTTTGGGAAGATGCGATCTTCATATTCCAATTGATCTCCACTACTTCTTTCGACCGGTCAGGCGGTTTTCATTAGGCCTGGCGCATCATTTCCTTAAGATCGCCGGCGCCCCGAGCCCGGCCTTGCGCTGGAACAGTACAGCTTTCCCGCTATCGGCCAGGAGTTCCCACTTTGGATTGCGGCGCAATGTGCCCTGAAGCTCCCATTCCCGCGGTACCAACACCGTATCGAATTGAAAGTATTCGACTTGCTCTTCCGCGACGGCCCCGCCTCGCATCAAACTCAAATAGACCCTGCCGAGCTTCTCTCCATAGAAATCGCTCCGGCCATCGAAGAACACCCGTTGCCGGGGATAGAACCGGTAGGAGAGATAGTCCCCCCATTCGTCGGTCGTCAGCACACGTTTCCCTTCAATAGCGCTCTTGTGCGTCTCAATCAAGCCAACGGGAAACTTTAGCTCGGGGAAAGTCTTCGGCCACGCAATCGGCCGGTCCACCAAAATCATTACGACGGCCGGAAAAATCACCCAAACGCTATTCCGGACGAATCCTGGACGAAGGTCGCGGGACAATTTATCGAACGTTCGCAAGACCGCTCGCCGCGGAAGGCCTGGAACCAGTTCCGTCCACCATGCCGACAATTCGGCCGCAAAAATCGGCCCGGCAACCAAAAGAAAAATTGGCACATGCCGCACCGAGCTCAGACTGAGGTGCGCCCAACCAATCACCAGCAGCGCGTCAACCCAGTTGCCCCGCCTAATGGCGCGATACACGCAGATCAGTGCGCCGATCATCGAAATTTCGAAAAGCAGCATCGCCTCGGAGCGGAAACTCGGCGATTGAAATTCGTCTACCGCCTCGCGAATCCAGTCACTGCGGAGGTAGGCGGCGATGTGTTCATGCAAGTGATATCCGTATGGATTCAGTACGGACACGGCCAGACAGGCCACCGCCAAGACTCCGTAACGGCGAGCCGCCAGCCATTCCTTAGAGATCGCGGACCCGATCGAGACCAGACCCAGACACGCCACCAGGCTTAGAAAGCCTCCATGCAGATTCGCCCATACAATCGTCAGCGGCACAAGCAGCCAGATTCGTGCCGATCGTTTTCGCCGATCCGCTTCGACCATCCACAGCGCTCCCGCCAGAAATACCAGCGTGAACAGGTGCGGCCGGGCCAGATAGTGAATCGCCGAAGATCCGCTCGCCACTAGCAGTATGGGCAAAGCGATCAAGGGCGTCGCTCCACGCCACATTGCATGCCGGAACACGATTAACAAATACACCGGAATCAACAGACCTAATCCAAGGACCACGCCCTTCATCCCCGCCCAGCCGTGAAGCATCGACATCCACACCTCGGCGCCCCACTCCCAGGCGAACCACGGCTCTCCCGGCTTCGAAAACGACATAAAGTCCTGGCGCGGGAAGGCGCGATGCTCTCGAATCCAATCCCCTACGCGAATATGCCATCCGGTATCGCCATCCGATAACAACGCCAGCCATCCGTTGGGCCCGGCCAGGAACAACCAAATAATTAATGAAAGGAACAAAAAATCCGCCAGAGTCGGCGCCCAGAAAGGTCGCTCAGCCCGCCGGGAATCCTCGGACGTCCCCGCCGAAGCGCTCAAACTACGCAAATCGGAGGCCGCGTCACGCCCTTTCCCCGCCGCCGCTCGAATCTCGATTTCCGGCTCTAATTTACCCATCCCAGAAAGCAATCGGACGGATTCGACGAAAACCTTAGGCCGTTCGCCGGACTTCAATGAACGGTTCCGTTTCCAGCAGGAGCCGCGATCCCCGCACCGCTAATTCGTACCGGTCCCTCGCGCCCGTTTTTTCAAAAACATGCATCAAATGCACCTTCACCGTCCCCGGCGTTATAGTTAGACGTTCCGCGATCTCGCGGTTCTTCATTCCCTGCGACACCAGGTCTATGATCTCCCGCTCCCGCGGCGTCAACCGCGGCACGTTTCGCCGCACTGTCCATTGGCGCAGCGTGGGAGACGCCGACTCCTCCAAAAAAGTCTCCCCATTCTTCACCCGCCGCAACGCCTCAAGCAGCACCGGCAACGGCGACGTTTTCTTCACAAAACCCTTCGCTCCGGCCCGAAATGCCCGGACCAACTCTGCCTCCGGAACGTCCCGCGTCCACAGCACACACCCCGTCGGTTCGCTTACGAAGGCTAGTTCGGATAGAAAGTGCAACGTCGATCTGACGCCCGGCGAATGATCCATCAAAAGCACGTTCGGCCGCATTTCCTCTATCGAAGCAATCGCCGCCGATATCGTGGACGCCTGTCCGACCACCTCAAACTCATTTGTGTCGGATAGAAACCAGCGAAGCCCAGCCACAGCCGCGGGCTCCGATTCACAGACAAATAGCGTGGGTCGATTCATCATGCCTGCCTATCCATCGGCAGACGTGTCGAGCCGGAGATCACTAGACTCAATAGAAAAATACCCTAACTCAGTTGTAAGGCCTCAAGCAGCGGTCTGCCAACCCACCGGCCCTTTGCGAGTCATATATGATGTCGCTGGATACAAAACTATGCGTCTCCTCCTCACCCTCCTCACCCTCCTCCTGTGCGCCGGTTCCGCTTTTGCCCAAACCGCCTCCGGCACCATTAGCGTCGTCGCTGAAGACAGCACGCAGGCCGTCGTCCAGCGGGCCGCCGTCTCCGTCACCAATAAATCCACCGGCCTTACGCGAACCGGGTCCTCTGGCGAACGCGGCGAGTTTCAAGCCACGTTTCTACCCGCGGGCGAGTACAGCATCACCGTCCAGGCGGCCGGCTTCAAGCGTTCCAACGTCTCTTCATTTACTTTGCAGGTCGACCAGAACGCCACCGTGCGTCTGACCCTCACGCCTGGCGACGTCGTCGAAACCGTGCAGGTCACTGAGTCCACGCCGCTGCTGGAAGCCGATACCTCATCGCTCGGTCAAGTGATCGAAAATAAGAAGATTCTGGAACTGCCGCTCAACGGCCGCAACCCCTTCTCCTTGGGCTTGCTGGCCGGCAACACCACGCCCGTCACCGGTATGGGGACGAACCTGCCGTTCATCGCCGGCGGCGGACGTTTCTCCTCCAACGAAGTGCTGCTCGACGGTGTCGATAACAACACCACCGTCACCTCCGGCGCCATTGGCCGCAGCGGGATCGCGCTGCAGCCCAGCGTCGATGCCGTACAGGAATTCAAAGTGAAAACGAATTCGTTCTCCGCCGAGTTCGGCCATGCCGCCGGCGCCGTCATCAGCGCCACCATCAAAAGCGGCAGCAACGACTATCACGGCACACTTTTCGAGTTCCTCCGCAACGATAAACTCGATGCCAATAATTTCTTCACCAACGCCGCCGGCCTGCCCCGCGCGGCCTTCCGGCAGAATCAGTTTGGAGGCGTCTTCGGCGGCCGCATCATCCGCAACAAGACGTTTTTCTTCGGCGATTATCAGGGCACACGCCAGCGCACCGCCGCCGCTTCTTCGGTAGGCAGCCTGCCCCCAACCGCCATTCGCAATGGCGATCTCTCTTCCCTCCGCACGCCCATCTTTGACCCCCTGGCCCGCCGCCAGGCGCCGAATGGCGCCGTGGTCAGCACGCC
>Ga0163146_10003135_pt1 | contig 21386 bp, 15 predicted proteins | sample OliLakLV19MP7G1_FD_148648 | JGI IMG/M metagenome (GOLD analysis project Ga0163146, IMG submission 148648) | Freshwater microbial mat bacterial communities from Lake Vanda, McMurdo Dry Valleys, Antarctica - Oligotrophic Lake LV.19.MP7.G1 | ecosystem: Environmental > Aquatic > Freshwater > Lake >...
AAATTAAAGTGGTCATTTGTGTAAGATTTTTGATTGAAAAACAAGTATAATCTACCGGATTGCGGCACTGGCGTATGATTCGCGTAAGCTAAGATAACCGCTAATTCCTCTCCTGCTCGCGGATTGCGCACTGCGCGAAGTCCGATGGAAGCCGTGGCATCCTCCAAGACTGTTGGTATTGGCTGTATGTCTGCTACCAGTGCTTTTGGCTTTTCTTTCGAACCGTCTGTCTTTTTCTTTCTCGACTTAGGGGCTTTCCCATTATCGTATTTACCGGTTGCCAAAAGAAAAACTTCCTTTCCGCTGGTATCGGCGTAGATGTGAGCAGGATTTTCGGCAAAACTGAACGTGCCGTCGCCAAATTCCCAGTAGTATTCATAGTAAGCAGTCGGCGCACCAGCAATTTGCGTAAGCGGCGGTACGATGGGGGCAAACAACATATTTGGGGTTTCCCAGCGCACCATGAAATCGCCTTGAGGTTCAGGCGTGGTTTGCGCAAGCAGCAAAAAAGTTAGAAGGCAAAAAATTAAAGAAAGGAGAATACGCATGGCAGTGAGCAGTTTTAATTGGAAAAATATTATTTTATTCTATCGTGGAAATAAAAGCTAAAAGTCCGAAGTTACAAATTTTGAATCGTATAATAAGGAAGCCCCCGACATAAGTGTCGGAGGCAGGTTCAGGGATTATAACAATGGGACTTTATGAATCAGTTGATATATCATATTCTCTTGTCACTATTGCTTTACAAATTTCTCCCCCCATACAATATTGCCTTCCAAAAAGACCTGTAGGAAATACAAACCAGCTGGCAGTTCATGTACGTTTACTTCTTGCCGCAAGCTGCCCGCTTCTATATTTTCTTCCAGCAACACTTGCCCGGCGAGGCTCATGATGCGGAATATCATACTTGCGTTGGCGTACAAAGGCAGTTCGACTACAAAAAAGCCGGAAGTCGGATTTGGAGAGATTCGGATATTGCGTTTTTGTTGTTCCTCTTCCGATGTCCCGACCACCATTCGGCATCCGTCAATCCAAGCTTTGAAATAAAGGTTTGTCTTTGCCTCAAAGCCCGGCTTCAGTTTTACATACACACCTGCGTCATACGTGATATTGGATGCTCCTGTGACTTGGTTGCTGGCTTCTATGTGTTGGCTCGCCTCGTAATACGCATTAAAGTTGTTAAAATTATTTGTTGGAGAAACAAACACCCAAGTAGGCGGACAAGATTGCGCCTCGGTGCCGAGCTGAGTAAGCACACAAAGCAGGCTTATCAAAAGATATTTATTTTTCATTGGAAGCAGATTTTTGTGGGTTCATTGTTTGACGGAGTAATTCGTTTTCAGCGCGGAGGATTTGAACATCCTTGTTTAATTGAATGACGTACAGAAACAATTCCTCAATTTTTTCTTGCTGCGTCACCGCCATTTTTCCTAATTCAAGTCCATTTTCTATTACTTCTTTGGCAGAAGGAACGTTGGGTAAGTATCCTTTTTCTTCAATGTGTTTTTCCACGTCTTGCAAGGTTGGTAGTTGATAATTGTCATCAAAAACATAATCCGCCCAGCCTGTTTGTACGAGTATTTCATCGGTTAGAATGCCGCCTTTTACGAATAAGCGATAATTTATAGTGTTGTTTACACCAACGGTTGTAGGCGAATTTTTCGTGCCAATGCTAACCGCGCCATCATCGTCGCTCAGGAACATAAAGTAATTGCCGCTTCCGGGTTGACTAGGGTTAAAAGGTCTCCAAAAATTCAAACCTTGGTCTGCTGGGGCGTATTCGATGCCCCAATACCCATTGGGATGCGTCGTTAAATTGGAAGAAAATACCATCATCGGACCTCCAAAAGCGTTCGCACCGGACAGCATCATCACGCCATCGTGCAAGTGAAGCTTCTGCAAGGGAGCTGTGATGCCAATACCCACATTTCCATTCGCCAACATGGTGGCAATCTCCTTACTGAAAGTTGGAACCCAAGAATCGAATTTAAAAACTAGGCGGTTGGGCACGGGGTCGTTGTCGTGATTGTCACCAAAAGCGATGATGGCGTTAGATACGTTAAACGGACCTTCTTGACGCAGTCCGACAAAAAGCCGGTCAGACTGATTATTGGCAAAAAATCCGTAATAGTTGGGTTCAAGCGGTGGAAAGTTGAGGTTGGGTACACCAATAGATGCCCATTTGCTGGAAGGGTCGCCATAAATACCGGATTCCAAATGCCCCAGTCGGTTATAAGCTGGAAAATCTACTTTCGATACCACCCAGTCAATTTTTCCGTCTGCGGGAATGTTAGCAGGTGTTTTGCCGATGAACTGCGCGTGAACGGATGCCGAGCTGCATAGTACGAATAATAGTAGAAGAGTTTTTATATACAGATTAAAACAATTTTTCATGATGTTTAATTTTTTATTTGTTATGAATAAAAAACACTGAAGTTTAGATTTTTTTACGATTACAAATAATCTGAATTTAAAATCCATTAAATAATTTAGCATATTTAAATTACAAAATAAATTTAACTTAAATTTTTGATTGTCAACGTATTGAAAGACTACCAACTACCAACTTTAAACTGCTTACTTACTTAATAGGTTTGAAATGTAATGGTAGGAAGTTCAAGGGATCCACCACCTCCACCGCAGGGATGATACGTTGGCGTACAAGTATAATTAACTTGCGGCGGACTTACACAATACCACCATCCAAAGGTTCCATTAGAATAATAGTAGGCATGAGGTCCAGAGCAACCACTGGAGCAGGTGTAATAACCATTGCAGCAACCTCCATTGCACAGCAGTTGTGGTTCAAGCGTGCCATTTACATAGATTAGAGTAATGGTGTTTACCGCATCGTTCGTTGGGCTTATGGTTGCGCTTTTTACATCAAATTCGGAGGCGGGCAAGAATACGCGAGCGTTGTGTTCGTTGGCGCTGTCTCTTGGAATATCAATAGCTTTGTAATTTGCAATGCCTTTTTCATCCCAATGCATAATGAGTTTCTTTGAAAATCTTGGATTGGATGGATGCGGCAAAATAAATTCGTAATCTTTGTTTACACCATAAAATTTTTGGATGTAATCTACACTGCCATCTGCTGTTTCTGCTGTTTCTTTTACGCAGGATTGAAAACCAAAAATGCTTGCTAAAAGCGTAATTGCAAGGCTAAACATTTGAATTTTTTTCATAATAATTAATTTTTTTTTGTAATAAATAAATGTGGTTGTTGTTGAAATACATCTACCTATCCGAGCAATAGAGAAAATCTTACGCTCTTGATTTGTTAAAAAAGTGTTAAGAAAAAAACTTATTTTTGGTGTCAAATAGAAAGTATGAATCCACACCCAGACCAGCAGTATATCGAAGCGTTGTATAAAGGTGATCAGCGTCTGATTCGAGCCATTTATGAAAAATTTTCGCGGAGCATTCATAGTTGGGTATTACAAAATAATGGAGCGGCGGAAGATGCACAGGACTTATTTCAAGATGCGCTGCTGGCAGTCTATGACAGATATTGTGGCACAGATTTTCAACTGACCAGTTCGCTTGGCGGTTTGCTCATGACGATTTGCCGTCGAAAATGGTATGACCGCTTGTCGCAAAAAAAACGCGAAGAAAACGTAAGAAATGTAGAAGGCGAGCGATATACAACGGAGCGCCCAGAGCTGGAGGACGCGGAAGAAGCGCTACTACAACAACAACGACAAGAATGCCTTGCGCAGGTTTTTAAATTACTTAGCGAACAATGTCAACGGCTTTTGTCGCTCCTTACGACTGGGGAAACACCCGTGGAGCAGATTGCTGTAGAACTTGGTTTTGCCAATGCTAATGCTGTGTATCAGAGCAAACATCGCTGCACGGCGCGCTGGCGGCAACTATTTTACGAACATTTTAAAGGAGAAAAAAATGGATAATATAGACCGCATAGACCGCTATCTGAATGGTCAAATGGAAGCAGAAGAAAAAAAGATTTTTGATGCCGAACTAGCTGCCGACACTCAATTGGCGGAGGAACTGGCTTTGCAATGCGATATGGTAGATTTTCTGCGCCGCAAAGACCGTCGGAGTTTATTACAAAATGAGTTGAAAGATATTGGAAGTGATTATTTCAAAACCGCGCAAGAGCCAGCAAAAGTAGTGCAAATACCGCGCCGACGTTTGCGTTGGGTGATGGCAGCTTCTGCAGCAGCGGTGATTGCACTTTTAATAGTCTGGCAATTCCTCCTCCCGTCAAATTTTTACAATCAATATGCAGAATACGCGCCTTTAGCTTTGTCTGAAAAGTCAGCGACCACCACCGTAGATTGGTCAACAACTGAATCCGCTTTCAATTCCGGTAATTATAAAACGGCAGAAACCCAGCTTACGCAATACTTTGTGGAACACCCGAACGACCAATTGGCGAACCTATATTTAGGTATTTGTAAAATGGAATTGAATAAATTAGAAGAAGCCCGTCAAATTTTTCAAAGCTTTACTAATGCGGATGTTTCCCTGAAGGATTATGCAAATTGGTATTTGGCATTGAGTTACTTGAAAGCTGGTGATGAGGCAAATTGTCGAAAGATTTTGCAACGCACAACGTCTGCTTCCTCGCTGTATGGTAAAGTGCAAGCGTTACTAAAGGATTTACAATAACCAATAACAATTTTTACGCAAGCTTGGCACAACAATAAGAACGCATCTATTATTCCACGCGCTGCTGGATTTCGGATTTTCTGTAAAATTTATGTTAAAAAAGTGGAGCTAATGTTAAGTAAACATTAAGGGAAAGCAGTAGATTGGAGCCTTACCTAAATGATACTTCAAACTATGCATGCTTCAAAATTACGCTCACTAAGTTTATTATTTTTTATTTGTATCTGTTGCAGCTTAACAGCGCAAGTTACTACTTCTACGATCACTGGCAGCGTTCAGGACGAAAAGAACGAGCCATTGGTAGGAGCTACGGTCAAGGCGATACACGTACCTTCGGGCACGATTTACGGAACCATTACACAGGACAACGGACGTTACAGCATACCCAATATGCGCGTGGGTGGACCTTACAAAGTGGAAGTCAGCTACGTGGGTTACACGTTGAATACACAAGAGAATGTTTTCTTAACATTGGGGCAAAAATTTACGCTCGGCTTCGCAATGCAAGCGGAAGGCGTGAATCTGGACGAACTCGTGATATCTGGTCAGCGCGACCCGATTCTAAACGGAAAACGAACGGGACCTGCAACTTCTATTAATCGGAAGTTGATTGATAACCTACCAACTATCAGTCGCTCTGCCGCTGATTACACCCGCTTAAATCCGATGGCTTCCGAGGGCGGTTCGTTTGGCGGTCGGAATGACCAATTCAACAACTACTCACTGGATGGCACTATTTTCAACAATCCTTTTGGTTTGGATGCGGCTACGCCCGGCGGTCAGACCGATGCACAGCCCGTCTCGCTGGATGCCATTGAGCAAATTAGTGTTTCTATTGCACCTTACGATGTGACGCAATCTGGTTTTACCGGCGCGTCTATCAATGCGGTGACCAAGTCCGGTACAAATGATTTTCGCGGTACAGTGTTTGGTTATTTTAGAAATAAAAATATGATTGGCGATAAGATTGAAGATACCAAAGTCGTGCGAGGTGATTTGAAACAATTACAAGCTGGATTCAGCTTGGGCGGTCCGATCATTAAAGACAAAATATTCTTTTTTGCCAATTTGGAACTGGAAAACCGATCGGATTTGGGTTCTTATTTTATTGCAGATGACGGCAGCGGCGCGGCGAATGCTTCGCGGGTTTTATTATCGGATTTGCAATTGGTATCCAACCTGTTATCAACCAGATATGGCTATGAAACGGGAGCTTTCCAGAATTTTAAACACGATTCTGACAACACAAAAGGAATTTTCAAACTCGATTTTAATTTAAGTCAGAATCATAAACTGACCGCTTCTTACAACTTTTTGGATGCTTTCAAAGATAAACCCGCGCACCCTTCGGCGATTGGAAGAAGAGGACCAGACTTTCTAACGCTTCAATTTCAAAACTCTGGCTATCGGATTAATAATAAAATCCACTCTGGTATCATCGAGTTACGCTCTGTTTTCGGAAGTAAGTTTGCCAATAAATTACAGGCAGGTTTTACCGCATTTCGGGATAGCCGCGACCCATTTTCCGCACCTTTTCCAGTGTTGAATATCGGCAAAGGCGGTGTGCGCTACATCATAGCCGGGCAGGAGCCTTTCTCTATCAATAATATTTTGGATCAAGACGTTTTTCAAATAAATAATAATTTTAATATTTACGCCGGAAAGCACACTTTTACAATAGGCGCAGCGTTTGAGAAATTCAATTTTAATAACTCTTTCAACTTGACTGGTTATGGCGCGCGCGTTTTCTTTCCGGATATTCCGATTGGCGATTTTGCAGCTTTCATCAATTCTGGCGGTTTGGATACAGAAGTAGACGCGGCTCGTGCAGCGTTTGAAAATAATAATAAAGGAGATAGCTGGGCATTAGCGGAGACGAATTTGGGTCAGATTTCCGGCTATGTGCAAGACGAAATTGTTGTAAATGATCAGTTGTCATTGACCTTAGGTTTGCGCGTGGATTATCCGCTTTATTTTAATACGGCGGAACTAATTCAAGAAAATATTGACCGCAAAGGCGGCTTGCTGGCAGATGGCGGCACGTACGATCCTTCCATCGTTTATTCGGATGAAAATGGAAATGATGTAACATTCGACCACACCGAACTACCGGAAAACAATCCTTTAATCAATCCGAGATTTGGTTTTAATTATGCGCTGAAAGAAGACCGTTCTTCGCAGTTGAGAGGCGGTACAGGCTTGTTTTCTGGTAGATTTCCGTTTGTATGGATTGGCAATCAGGTCGCTAATCCTGACTTCTTTTTTTATAATATGACCGATCCGAATTTTAAATTTCCACAGGTTTGGAGAACGAATATCGGATACGACCAGAAAATTGGCGGCGGTTGGATTGGAACGGTAGATGTGCTGTACACGAAAGATCTACAAGCGCAAATGGTACGTAATTATGGTTTACGACTTCCAACCGGCACGCTGCCAGGACCAGGCGGTCGTCCTGTTTACAAAGTAAGTGATCGGGTTTTAGTGTTTAACGCGCCGACTAACGCGTACGTTTTTACCAATACGGATGAAGGTTACACATTTAATGCGTCTGCTTCTTTGGAACGTTCTTGGAATAATACTTATGTGAAATTAGGTTATAATTATTTGAAAGCAGAAGATGCCGCTTCGATTGACGCAGAAATCTCTTCGGATGCGTATGACCGCAATCCTGCTAATATTTCGCACACCAACCGACCGCTTTTAGCGCCTTCCTTGTACGGAAATCGCCACCGCATTTTGGGCGCCGCTTCCCATCGCTTTGAATATGGCAGTAAATTTGCAACAACGGTTAGTTTGTTTTTTGAATATGTAGAGGGGACGCGCTACAGCTACACCTACGCCGGCGACATCAACAACGATGGCTCTGGTTTGAATGATTTAATTTACGTACCAACCGATGGGGAGATTGACCAATTGAACTTCGCAGGTGATGCTGCCGCTCAACGCACAAGGCTCAAAGCGTACATCGCGCAGGACGAATATTTGTCTTCCCGCAGAGGCGATTTTACAGAAAAATATGGAGCACTTGCGCCTTGGTACAACCATTGGGATGTGCGTATTTTGCAAGATTTTAAAGTGAATACGACGAATAAATTGCAGCTCAGTATTGATATTTTGAATGTCGGCAATTTGATTAGTTCGGACTGGGGTGTTCGAGAATTTGCGACCCAAACGGGCTTGATTCAACCCATCGCTGTCTCCTTAAATCCGGCTGGAGTGCCGACCTACGGCTTCGATACGTCTCAAACACAGACTTTTTTTAATGACTTTAGCCTGCTGAGTCGCTGGCAGTTGCAATTGGGATTGCGGTATGAGTTTTAATAAAAGTAAATAGTTATTACAGGTTTATTACACAATTATAATGGAAACGCGGATACTGATGATTGTCGGTATTCGCGTTTTTATTATTGCTATATAGGTTGGGCTACCATCAGCATTTCTCTAAAATCCTTCGCCTTATCCTGCTCAACGATTCCGGTTTCACACCGATATAACTGGCAAGTTGGTACTGCGGCACCCGGTCCAATAAATCAGGTCGGTTTTTCAATAGATTCAGATAGCGTTCTTCTGGTGTGGAATTGATATAGATTGCCATCGTCTGTTGGTAAGCACCAAATTTTTCTTCCACTTCCATCCGGCAAAGCGATTCCAACCGTGGAAACCGCCGGTATAGCTCTTTTTCCTTTTCATAAGTAAACACCGACAAGGTCGTATCTTCGATGCACTCCCAATATTGCTTGGCAGGCATCCGCTGTACACCGCTGACACCAGATGAAAGTGAATCGCCTTCTGTGTAAAATGCGGTCGTTTTTTCTTCGCCGTCTTTCAGGTAAAATTCCCGAACACATCCTTTGAAAATAGTATAACACGTAGTAGCCATTTGACCTTCCCGTAACAGATAAGTCCCTTTTTTAAACGTTTTTATCGGAATATCCTTTGTAATAATATGCATTTCTTCTTGGGTCAGAAAAGTAGAACACCCGATATCGTTCATCATGTCGTGCAATGATTTTGGAGCAGAAGTGTTCTCTGAAAAAGAGGTCTTAACGTTATTCATGGCAATTTCGTTTTAATTCTTAGAGCGTCGAAATTACCATAAATTTATTCCCGCACATTTGTTTTTTCGATGAAAAAGAAGATTGGTTCGACCTAAGCGTATTTAGATGCCAGATTGAGAGATGCCAGACTCCGCACTGCCCTTCCAAGTAACAAAAACAGATGCCGGAAGTCAAATGCCGAATACCAGGGGTCCGAACGTATTGAAAAATGTTTACAAGAAAGTAAGAATTACGTTTCCTATTTTTTGACCGCTGGCGACATACTCGTATGCCTCTCGGATTTTTTCCAGGGGGTATGTTCTATCCATCAGCGGCTTGAATTTTCCTTCATTCAACAAATTTTGCATAAAAAGCAAACTTCTTTTGATATTAATGGGAATCGGAAATATCACCTTTTTACCACCCCTTATTTTTGTAAGAAGTGGTAAATATAGGTTTTCTGCATTCGGACCCAATTCTGAAGAAATATAAATGCCGTTCGGTTGTAGCAAGGGTTTGCATTGGGCGAAGGTGCTTTTGCCAACGGCATCAAAGACAAAATCATATTTTTCGTCTTGGTTTGTAAAATCCTCTTCTGTATAATCAATCACTCGATCAGCGCCTAATGCTGCGATGCGTGCTACATTTTTGGTATCGCAAACTGCCACCACCTGAATATCCAAGTATTTCAGGATTTGCACCGCTGCCGAACCAATAGCACCGGTGGCTCCATTGACGAGCACTTTTTGCCCGGCTTTCAAGTTCACTTTGTTGATGAAAGTATAGGCATAATGCGCGCCTTCTGCACTTGCGGCAGCCTGTTCGTAGGTGATGTGCTCTGGCATTTTCAATACTGCTTTATTTTCCGATATGACAAGATATTGGGCATGGGACGCTAATCCATTGTCATTAAAACCCCAAACCTTATCCCCCACTTTGAAAGCACTTACCTTTTTTCCGATCGCCTCGATTTCACCGGCAAAGTCAGTCCCCGGAATCGGTGAGGTAGGTTTGAATAAGCCTGTGAAAAATTGTATCGCAAATGGTTTTCCACAAAGTATTCCACAATCCGTCCTGTTGACAGTTGCGGCGTGTACTTTTACTAATATTTCATGGTCGGCAGGGAGCGGCATTTCCACTTCTTCGATGCTTATCACTTCCGGCGAACCGTATTTTGAACGAATGGCTGCTTTCATATTTTGCAAGGTATTTTTAAAAATAAACGCGATACATTAAGTTCGGAAAAAAGCCAAACTGTGTGACATAGCCGGTCTTGTTGGGTTCACTTTCGTCATAAAATTCAGATATTTTACCTTTATTATTGGTGACGTTATCCAAATTCAAGAAAAGCTCGTGGGTCGCGCTAGGCTTATTCCATTTATAACTTGCCGAAACAATTACTTGATACACATCCTCTATGCTGTTTTCGTATGCTTTTTCATAATTCCAATATCGATTGTTGGCGGGGTCCACTGCCAGATTGCCCTGCGCGTCCCGCAAAAGTGGGATTATTTTTCTACCACCGCCGAAAAATAGTTTAGCGTTCAATCCTAATGTCTGGTTTTGCTTTCTGCCGAGGTTTGGAAATTCTTTTCCGCAAAGGATATTCACCAAATAATTGCCATTGTACGGCGTGTTGCGCTCCACTCCTTCCAGCGATTTATAGTTCGATTCATACAGCGAAGCGTTTATCAGATAGTAGTAGTTATTGCTAAAAAATCGTTCGAGGGTAAATTCCAATCCATAATTTTTTCCCGTCCCTTTATTGACCAAATCAACATACCTAAATTCCAATCCTTCTACAATCGTGCTGTAATAACTCGTATCAAGATTTTCAACAGGAATATTATACAGGTCTTGATAATAGGCTTCTATTTTTGCTCGCAAATTTTTACCAAAACGTTTTTCATAACCTACCATATAATGATGCGCTTTCAGCAAATCCAAATCTCGGTTGGGTTCAATGATGCTGCCATCCGGCTGTTTCACTTTTGCAAAATAATTGTGGATGCTCTCCATCGTGCTGTGCTTGCCATATCCCGCGTGGATAGAACTGGAAGGGGTAATTTTCCAATCTACGGCAAGCCGTGGTTCCAGCGTACTTTTATGATTGAACAGCACATTCATATTATGAAAACCTGACACGACTGTAATAGCTTCATTCACCCGATATTTCCAACTAATAAAATTTCGGACTGTGCTCACTTTTTCCTTAAAATCAACGAGGGTAATCCGGTTGGTTGCCTCCTCCCGAAATTGGCTTTGATTGAATTGGTAATCAAACAGCGTGTATTTACTCCCTATCTGAATTTTGTGTTTTGCATTGAATTTGTGGTTGTAGGTCATCGCTCCCCGGTAAGTAGGTTTTTTCAATTGGCTACTGAAATTCAACGTTTTATTGACAATTGAATCCCTCAAAAAATCCCCTTTGCTGTCGAATATTTTTATAATGCCCGCCTCAAAAATATCGTCATCAATTCCCTCATTGGAATAAGTCAGAGTAGTGTTGAGAAAACTGTTTTTGCCGATGGGGAGTGTATGTTTGATTCCTGTGTTGAGCAAATGCGCTTTTTTATTAAAATCCTCGTTAATTTCCGCACGCATAAATCGGTCGCCGGGGGTCTCCCAAATGGCAGGTGTCACGTCTTCAAACAAAAAACTACTCGAACCGCCCAATCCAAACAAAGAAAACACGCCCATTTTTTGGGTTGGTAACACCACTTTGAAAGCAGCATCCTGAAACTTTAGTACGCCGCTAATATTGTCTACCAAGCCAAGGTCACTAACCAGCCCAACCGTAGAATATCTATAATTGACGAGAAAAGAGCCGCCATATCCTTTTTTAAATGGTCCTTCCAACGTAAGTTCGGTGCCCAAAAGTCCAAATCCAAAAACCGCCTCCATTTTTTCATTGTTTCCCGCCCTCAATTTTACATCATAAACCCCCGAAAGCACATCGCCATATTCGGGTGCAAATGCCCCGGTGTAAAAATCAGAAGCAGCTAAAATATTGTTGTTCAGTGTGCTGACCGAGCCGCCCACCGCACTTTGGTCACCAAAATGGTTCGGGTTAGTGATTTGCATCCCTTCCAATTGCCATTGCACATATTTTGGCGAATTTCCCCGCACGATGATGTCGTTGCTCCCGTCCTGCGTACTGGTTATCCCCGCAAAATTTGAGAGGATGCGCGAGGGGTCGTTGAAGCCACCGGCATAGCGGTTTGTCTCTTCGGGAGAAATGGAGCGAGCGCTAATCATCGCCATTTCGTTCAGGGCATCCCCTTTGTTTTGGGCGGCGGTCACTACTATCTCGTTCATTATCAAGGCGGATTCTTGCATATTCAGGTTTAAAACCACTTCCTTTCCTGAATTCACTACGATATTCGGAATAATTTGAGGCTCGTAACCCACATAAGACAATTGCAAGTCAATTCTGCCAATAGGGACTTTTTCCAATCGGAAATTACCATTTAAATCGGTCACGCTACCTGTCTTCGTTCCAAGCACCACTACGGACGCTCCGACTAAGGGCAATTTGCTGTCAGCATCAAGAATAACACCTCTTACCGTTTGGGTAAGATTTTGTGCAAAAATTAAGGTTGTGAACATCAAAGCGACCATGGCTGTCGCACTCATTTTCATTACTTTTTTCATCTTTCTTTCTCCGTGATTTTGAAATAATTTATTGATGGTGCAAAGAAACCCCTCAAAAAAATAGCATTCATTGACGTTGGTTAAGAAAGAGAATAGCAGTAAAAAAGATTGCCTGACAGTTCATCAAACATTAATGAATCAAAAATGCCGATACTGGTAGTTGTCGATATTCTCATTTTTATTACTGCTATAATCAGTGCCGGTTGGGCAAAGGAAAAACTTGATTGATGAATCGGATATTTAAAAGAAAGAACTATTTTTAATGCGATTGTATAAATCATCTTTCATTTGATACGATAAATTGCCATACGTTTTAACTTAAACAATGATGGAACCAACATTAATTATTTCCAATTACCTTAACAACTAACTAATCACAATGAAAAACACAATTCTCCTCCTTTTTATAAGTATCCAATTTCTTGGAAACCAATCCTTTGCACAAAAAACGACTTCCCTTCCCCGCAGCACACCCGAAGCCGAAGGCGTTTCTTCCGAAGCGATTATTAAATTCCTGGATGCGGCGTCCAATAGCAAGCACGAGTTTCATAGCATTATGATATTGCGGCATGGGAAAGTGATTGCCGAAGGCTGGTGGAATCCGTATCGGAGCGATTTGAAGCATACGATGTATTCGGTGAGTAAAAGTTTTACAGCGACAGCAATCGGATTTGCAGTAGCAGAGAAAAAACTAACGGTGAATGATAAAGTTATTTCTTTTTTTCCGAATGACGTACCCGATAGCATCACTCCCTATTTAGCTGAACTTCGAGTGAAAGATTTATTAACAATGAGCGTCGGAAATGTAATGGATCCAACCGGACCGGTCGTAATTAGTGAAAAGAATTGGGTGAAAACTTTTCTAAGCATCCCGATTGTAAATAAGCCCGGCACTAAATTTTTATATAATTCTGCTGCAACTTATATGCTTTCGGCGATTGTACAGAAAGTGACTGGTGAAAAAGTAATTGATTATTTAAAACCAAGATTATTTAATCCGCTCGGTATCAATGGGATGGATTGGGAAATTAGTCCTGATGGGGTGAATGTAGGCGGTTGGGGACTGAGAGTCAAGACCGAAGATATGGCGAAATTTGGTCAATTATTTTTGCAAAAAGGAAGGTGGAACGGTAAACAAATTCTGCCCGCCGCTTGGGTTGAAGAGGCTACTACTTTGAAAATCATGCAAAATCCAGATGCGCCGCAAGCACAAAAAGACTCCAGTGATTGGTTACAAGGTTATTGCTATCAGATGTGGCGTAGCAGAAATAATTCTTATCGAGGTGATGGCGCGAATGGTCAATTTATCATAGTTCTGCCCGAACATGATGCAGTTATTATAACGACTGCCGAAGCGCCTGATATGCAAGGCGAATTTAATTTGATATGGCAATATTTATTACCTGCTTTTCAAGCTAAAAAACTGCCGGCGAATCCTAAAATGCTGGCAAGTTTGAAAGCAAAATCGGCTTCGTTGGCACTTCCATTACCTGCGAAAAGCACAATTTCTACACTTGAATCCACCATTTCGGGTAAATCTTTTGGCATTGTATCCAATGATAAAAGCCTGGAAAGTATCCGTTTTGAATTTAAAAATAATGTTTGTCAACTCACTTTAAAAACAGATTCTATCACTTATAATATTCCATTCGGTCTGAGTAAATGGACCATGAGCGAAACGACTCGATTCGGACCTTATTTAGTCGAAAGAGCAACGTCCAATCGAGTGGGTTTAGCACCTTTTAAAACAGCAGGTAGTTATAATTGGAAAGACGAAAAAACTTTAGAATTAACCTTGCGTTACATCGAAAGTCCACATACCGAAACCATTCTATGCAGTTTTGATGGAGATCATATTTCGGTGGATTTTCAGCATATTTTTAATAAAAATGCAAAAAGAAGCCCCCTAAAAGGCGTTTTAGTAAATAATATAAGTAATCCGCCACGACTCATTATACGAGGAGATGATATGGGCTTTTCGCACTCGGCAAATGAAGCGTTGATAAAATGTTATAAAGAAGGCATTGAAACGTCTATTGAGGTGATCGTACCGTCGCCGTGGTTTCCGGAAGCCGTCAAATTACTCGCCGGAAATCCGGGCATTGACGTGGGGCTGCATTTTGCGATTACCAGTGAATGGGACAATATCAAATGGCGACCGCTGACCGACTGCCCAAGTCTGAAAAATCCGGACGGTTATTTTTATCAAATGTTGTATCCGAATGCCCATTATCCGCAGCAAGCGGTGATGGATCACGCCTGGAAAATAGAAGATATTGAGAAAGAATTGCGTGCGCAGATTGAAATGGCGAAGAAATATATTCCGCGCCTCAGTCACGTATCCGGTCACATGAACAGTATTGGTTTTGCGCCAGAAGTGAAAGCGCTTGCCCTAAAATTAGCCAAGGAATATAATTTACCGATGGTAGATGTGGGAGCGGAAAATGATTTTCAAATATCATATATCGGTTTTGATTTCCGAAATAAAACGACAGAGGAAAGAATACAAGGTTTTATTAATATGCTGGATAAAATGGAAGCCGGTAAAACCTACGTTTTTGTAGAGCACCCCGGCATTGATAATGAAGAATTGAGAGCAATTTATCACATTGGTTATGAAGACGTTGCAAAAGGACGACAAGACGTTACCAATATCTTTACCAGTGAAAAAGTAAAGGAAGCCATTATTAAAAAGGGGATCAAATTAGTGAGTTATAAAGATGTAATAAATGGAGTGAAGTGATAGTGACTTGGCTATATAAAAGAAAGGGCTTATTTTTAATGGGAAAATAGATGCAATAGGAACTATCCAAAATGCGTATTGCGTGTTTCATTGAGTCGCTATTGCGTTAGTACAAGAGTTAGCCACAAGTAAAAAAAATAAAAACCGTCGATGATAAATTGGATACTTCAAAAAAATATTACAAAATCAGAAATTTTAGAACGGATAAAATCAGTTCTAAATGGGGAAGATGAAATTTGGGAAGAAGTAATAGTGATACCCTTTTCTAATGAAATTCCAGAAATCAAAAATAAAAACAGTTTTAAAATAATCTATGGTTCGACAACTTTTATGTTGAATGCTTTTAATAGTGAAGAATTGAAAGAAGGAGTTTTCTTCGAGCCAACAAAATTTCAAATGAAAAATTATGTTGAGAAATGGAAAGATAAAGTCTTAAATTCTGACGGACAATTATTGAAATTCGGGCAAATAAGTAACTTGGAAAGTGAGCAAGAAAAAAAGTGGTTCATAAGACCGAACAATGACGGAAAAGCATTTAGCGGAAAAGTAGAAACGTATAAAGAACTTTCAAACTGGTGCAATGAAGTTTGTAAAATGGATATCCCTGAATTAAATAAGAATACCGAAATATGGATTTCTAAACCGAAAGAAATAATAAAGGAATGGAGATTATTTATTGTTGACAATCAAATAGTTTCAGCTTCAAGATATATGAATCACGGTGAATTGGATGAAAGTGAAAATGACATTCCAAAAGAGATGATTGTATTTGCTAAGGAAAGAATTTCTGAATATCGAATTGAAGATGTTTACGTAATGGATATTGCCGAAATCGAAAATCAATACAAATTAATTGAATGCAATTGCTTTAACGGAACTGGATTCTACAAACACAATGTCGAAAAAATAATACAATCGGTGAATGAATTCATAAAACAGAAATTGAAAAAAGAAACCTGTGGCTAACAAAGCATACAACGGTCATGCCCAGCAAAAGCTGGTCACGCCGCGTATGCGGAACGTTATGCCCAATTGTAAAAGCGACCGTCCTCTGAATACAGGGACGTAGTAAATTGATACTTTCTGCACACAATTATAAATGCAGACAATATGATAAAAACGGAATTGATAAATAAATTTAGAAAGGCAACGAATAGACTTATCCTGCTTGATTATGACGGAACGCTTGTTAATCTTGCGCCATTGCCCGAAGAGGCAATTCCATCCGAACATTTACTTAATGTTCTAACAAAATTAATAGGCATCCCGCAAGCAAAAGTAATTATTGTCACAGGCAGAGGGCATAAGGATATAGATAAATTTTTAGGGCACTTGCCAATGACTATCATTGCCGAACATGGAGCAATGAATAAAGAAAATGGGAAATGGGTAAATGAAATAAAGGATGACGGCTTATGGAAAAATAAAGTGCGCCCTTTATTAAACGAGATTACGCTAACATGCCCGAAATCATTTATTGAGGAGAAAAATTTTTCTTTGGCATGGCATTATAGGAATGCCGAAAAGAATATTGGACAAATTCAATCAAAAAAATTAATTCGTATTTTGAAAGATGTGGCACAATATTATAATTTAAAAATTTTGGATGGAAATAAGGTGGTGGAGATAACAACAGGAGAAACAAACAAAGGAAAAGCCATACAATATGTAATTGAGAGAAATAATTATGATTGTATTATATGTATCGGAGACGACACGACAGATGAATACATGTTTGAGTATCTTTTTAAAAATGAAAATGCTATAACAATAAAGGTAGGGGACGGAAACACCATTGCTAAACACAAATTGGATTCTGTTCAAGAGGTAATATTATTTATAGAAAAATTATCATTATGAGATTAAACGTTGCACTTATTATTTCAATTATTCTTGCCGTTGGGTTAGTGGCATTGAGTTTTACATACTTTCAGATTTCAACCGAAAGAGAAAAACTTAACAATGAACTTGAAAATCGAATATCAGAAATTGCCAATGAGTTCAGTCAGAATAATTTAGCAGCAATGAGTGAAAATTCCTCAGAACGTACAGCGCAAAGTATTGATAGTATCAGCAATAAATATCATCTGATCGGAATAGCCATTTATTATGGCAATGACAGTATCATCGTTAATCGTGCTGCAACTTCTTTCACTCAAAATTCTAGGGATTATATCTCGCAAGCAATAGCCGCAGACACATCGCAAGGAAATTTCATCACTACCAACGGAAAAAATATTTTTCTATTCATCAAGCCATCAAAACAAGAAAATGTACCCAACACTGCAATTATTTTCTATGCTGACACAGAATATATTGATAATATAATTGCCGGAATTTGGTTTCGGAATTTTCTAAGGTGGTTTATTCAGGCACTGATCGTTTCATTTGTTACCGTTCTGATAATCCGATGGGGAATTTTTAGCCCGATAAATAGAATTGTTGACTGGGTAAAAGCAGCACAAACAGGCAATATAGAGCAATTAGACCAATACCCACCCGCGCAATTCCTTGCTCCGCTCCATAAAGAAATAGTGCATATTGCTAAAGCAATGCACGAAGCAAAAGCGGTTGCCGAGGAAGAAGCAAAATTAAGAAGTAATGCCGAAGCAATATGGACACCCGAGCGACTGAAAATAGAAGTAGGAAATATTTTGCGGAATAAAAAAATGGTTGTTGTTTCCAACCGGGAACCTTATATGCACATTCATGAAGGGAAAAACATTAAATGTATCGTGCCTGCAAGTGGCATGATTACAGCAATGGAGCCTATATTAAAAGCGTGTGGCGGATTGTGGATTGCATCTGGAACAGGAGACGCTGATAAAGAAACGGTTGATGAAAATGATAAACTGCAAGTTCCTCCCGATGAACCAAAATACACACTAAGAAGGCTATGGCAAACAAAAGAAGAAGAAAACCATTTTTATTATGGTTTTTCAAATGAAGGATTATGGCCACTATGCCATATTGCACATACACGACCAACATTCAGAATAGAGGATTGGGACTATTATAAAAAAGTGAATGAGGACTTTGCAAAAGCGGTGTTGGAAGAAACTGCCGATGAAGAAGATCCATTCATACTAATACAAGATTATCATTTTGCACTTTTGCCTGAATTAATAAAAAAAGGAAAACCAAATGCAAAGATTGCCATCTTTTGGCATATTCCCTGGCCTAATCCTGAATCATTCGGTATATGTCCTTGGCAAAGAGAAATATTGCGAGGAATGCTCGGTGCTGATTTAATCGGGTTCCATACTCAATATCACTGCAACCATTTTCTTGAAACTGTAAACAAGGCGATGGAATCAAGAGTATCATGGGATACCTTTTCAGTTAAAATAGAAGGACAGTCAACCTTCGTTAAACCTTTTCCTATCAGCATTGCATTTACATTAAAGGACTACGAAAACACTTCCCCCAAGAAAAATTCTTCCGCTCAACTTCTTGACGAACACGGCATCAGTGCCCAATACATGGGCATTGGTGTTGACCGCATTGATTACACAAAAGGCATCGTAGAAAAATTTCTTGCCATTGAACGCTTCTTAGAAAAAAATCCATCCTATCAGGGCAAATTTACTTTTGTGCAAATTGGTGCTCCAAGCCGAACTTTGCTAAAAAGTTATGCTGATATTACAAATGCGGTTCAAAATGAAGCAGACAGAATTAACTGGCGTTTCAAATCAAAAAACTGGAAAGCAATTTTATTATTAAAACGGCATCATAGCCATGAAGAAATACAACCCTTCTATGCTTCGGCAGATTTATGTATGGTTACATCCTTGCATGATGGGATGAACCTTGTAGCGAAAGAATTTGTAGCTACCCGAAATAATAATGACGGAACGCTAATACTCAGTCGTTTTGCTGGGGCATCTCAGGAACTTCATGGTGCCATCATCATTAATCCCTATGACATTGAGAAATCTGCAGACGCTATCAAACAAGCACTGGAAATGACAGCAGAAGAACAACACCAACGAATGAAGCAAATGCGACAGGTCATTGTTGGGAATAATATTTATTCTTGGGCTGCGGACTTAATAAGAACCATGTCAACTATTCAAAACTAATGACCTAATGCCAACGCATATTGACAATGACTGCAAAAAACATACGGTAGACGGTGACTCAAAGGAAGAACAACTGGGCATAACAGCACCTACCCAAAAGTGGCGGTTAAGGGCTTATATCAAGCTTTGTGCTTCTATCAAAGTTTCTGCTTGGTTGACAGTGAAGTGCTTCTAAATCGGCACCTTCGGGTAGCTGCAAACCGTTATGCGTCATTTTAAGGACGACCCTGCTTTATGGACAATGACAGACAAAACAGACTGATTTTGAGGTGGTAGTTTGAATAGGAGTAAAAAAAATGGAATGAATAATATTTATTTATACATATTAGGTTTTATCTGTTGCACAATGGTAATTATTTACAGCGGCACAAAACTGGCAAAGTATGGTGATAAAATTGCCGACTTGGCAGGCTGGGGCAAAGCATGGGTAGGATTAATTTTAATGTCAGCTGTAACATCACTACCCGAATTAATAACGGGTATTAGTTCTGTTACCTTCATCAATGCGCCCGATTTAGCTGTTGGTGATGTGTTCGGAAGTTGCGTATTCAATCTGCTTATTCTCTCTTTTATGGATGTTCAGATTAAAAAGCCGCTGACTTCATTGGTAAAAATAAGTCATTTGTTTGCAGGGTTGTTCGGTATTATCCTGATAGCATTGAGCGGTTTTGCCATTTTGATTAGCAATATTACACCTAACCTTTTTTGGATAAGCCCTTTTTCAATTCTGTTGATAATAGTGTATTTGTTTGCTGTCCGCAGTATCTATCAATTCGACAACACGCCTGCAACCATTAACCCGGCACTAGAAACCCACCATGAAAACAATAAATCAGAATTAAAAAAGGTATTTACCGCTTTCGGTATAAATGCACTGTTTATTGTTGCGGCTGCACTTTTTCTTCCATATTTCGGAGAGCGTATTGCTGCACAAACAGGGCTTGGCAATTCTTTTTTCGGAACCGTATTTTTAGCTGCCTCCACTTCCTTGCCGGAATTAGTTGTTTCGTTTGCCGCAATCAGAATGGGTGCATTTGATTTGTCAATCGGAAATTTATTAGGCAGCAACATCTTCAATATTTTTACACTGGCATTGGACGATATTTTTTATACAAAAGGTTCGCTCTTTGCCAATATTCAAAAAGACCATCTGGACTCTGTAATAATTGTAATTATCATGACCGCCGTAGTAGGTTTGGGGCTAATGATAAAACCAACTAAAAAGTTTTGGCGGCTGAGTTTCGACACCTTGACAATATTATTTTTATATTTTGGATTAATGGTTGCATTGTATTTTAAGACATAACTGAAAAGCAGGCTACATAAGGTGAAAGAGAAGAACGAACGCACAACAAGGTATTGGCGAATATGGCGGGTGACGTGCAGGTTTTGAGCTTCGTGCATCTAATACATAGGTAGAAAAAAGAAGAGATTATTTTTAATGGGAAAATAGATGCAATAGGGACTATCCAAAATGTGCATTGCGTATTTCATTGAGTCGCTGTTGCGTATATACCTCGAAATTGGATGGATTGATGCATTGCGTTAGTATATGAGTTAGCACCAATTTTAAAAAACCGAAATAAACAATGATAAATATATTCAAAATTGAAATTGATCCCAAAAGAGTCTTTGGTCTTGACATATTGAGAGCTTTAGCTATCATGTTTGTTGTTGCAGGACACGGCTCTGCTCTACTTCCACCTAAAATAGGAAATATTAGCAACTTATTCATATTTGATGGGGTATCAATATTCTTTGTTTTAAGTGGTTTTCTAATTGGTGGAATTCTTATAAAGTTAATTGAAGAAAACGGCATTGAAATATCTGTTCTTAAAAACTTTTGGGTTAGACGATGGTTTAGAACTTTACCAAATTACTTTTTAATACTTTTAACTCTATGTTTACTTAATTTATTTTTTAATGAAGGATTTACTTTTAGAAGCGTAATCAGATATTTTATATTCTCTCAAAATTTATTTTGGGAACATACAGGCTTCTTTCCAGAAGCGTGGAGTTTAAGTATTGAAGAATGGTTTTATTTAATAATGCCTCTTTTAATTGGCATACTCACGATAACACTAAATAAATCCTACAAAAAGAGCGTATTTTTGGCTTGCATAATAATTATTGTTCTAGTCACACTATTTAGGAGTTTCAGATTCTTCCAGATTTCAATAAATGACATTAATGATTGGGATGTAATGTATGGAAAACAAGTAGCTACTAGAT
>Ga0163146_10003176_pt1 | contig 21189 bp, 18 predicted proteins | sample OliLakLV19MP7G1_FD_148648 | JGI IMG/M metagenome (GOLD analysis project Ga0163146, IMG submission 148648) | Freshwater microbial mat bacterial communities from Lake Vanda, McMurdo Dry Valleys, Antarctica - Oligotrophic Lake LV.19.MP7.G1 | ecosystem: Environmental > Aquatic > Freshwater > Lake >...
AGGTTGGGTTCCGCGGCGGGGGGAGGAGTGCCGTATCCGGCAATGAGAACCAGGAGCACGACGACGGCGGTTTTGCGAAGTATCTGTCGAAGCATCTTCTGTCTCCTTCGTACGCCAATCACTAAGGATCAAGATTCACTCGCGGTGCCCCCGCTTGCCAGCGGGGGCTTCATCCAAGGTCCCCCCGCCGCGGAACCCAACCTTGGGCCCTGAAAAAGGGATAGGACGGTCAACGGTACTTCCGCAACGTGGCGCTGTCGGCTGGCTGGCTCCTGAGCGTAGCCGATGGTGCTTGAGCCTGTCTGGAGGCTGTCTTGCGAGGCGAAGGACGGCATCACACGCCCGTGGAATCCGCTGTCGAAGCACGGTTTTCGATGGCCGGCGCAGGCCGTCCCTGCTTTGCCCCTTTGGGGGCGAGTCACCGCGAGTGGATGTCGATGACTGGCAGCTCGTCGGGCGAGGCCTGCACGACGTCGCGGTCGAAAATGGGCCTGGACGAGCTCGCCGCACTCGGTGGGCGGGCCACGCGTTGGCGACACCGGCGGCGGCTCGATCGGCTCGCCAACGTGCCCGAGAATCTTGCGAATCGGCCCCGGGTAAAGCTTTCGAGCCCTTGGGCAGGGGTTGGTCGAAAACGGTGGAGCAACTCGTAAATATCCTGCGCGGCTTCCGGCAGACGCCGCTGAGATTCGCTGGGCCGAGTGTCGCCAAAGTAACCGTCTCCCTGCTGTTCCAGGTACTTCCGCAGCAAGTCGGGAGGCACGTCGGCGTGAAGTTCGGGGAGCTTGTGTTTCAGTTCTCGCAAAAACTTACTGACGGCTTCGACCAGAATGCCCAAACGCGTCAGGTTCAGAATCGCCGACCCTACGGCGGTGGAATCCAGCCGTTGCTGCCGCGTATCGATCCCGACCGCCGCGATTAAGCGATCCGCCAAGGAACGGCAGAGAACTTGATCCAAGTCCTGCTCGATCACCCGCCGCCGATCGTTTCGCAATGTGCGGGGGCAAACGTAGGCATCCGATTCCTGGCGAATATCGAGTGCGTAATGCCAGGCAATGTTCAAGGCCACCGCTTCCGAAGTCTGTTCGTCCGTCAAGTCATGGAGCTGTTGCAAGACCAGCGCGCCCAATGCCGCATGCAGATCGTTACTGGGGCGGCCCATCCGATCTTGGAAATACGGGACCAATTCCTGGACCGGCAGATACTTCAGCAGATGCTCTCGAAACACGCCGGCCCAAGAACGATCCAGCAACCGCCGGCGGTGAGGGCCCAGATATTCCCACGGATCAAATAAATCGCCGCTCTGGTGGTCGCGTAAGGTAAGCATTTCGTCAATCTAGCGCCACGCCGACTTTCAGCAACCGCAAACCGCGACTTTTTGTCGGCCCGTCGACTTTCGGTTATATCTCCGAACTGCTCGATGCCATTGCCACCCACCGAGTCGTCGACCAGCCGGATCGCTACGAACCTCGACTCAAGAAGAGACACGCCAACAACTTCGGCTACCTGCGAAAAACCCGCGCACAGATCAAACGTGAAATGGCCCAAGGACTTACCGTGATTTAAGTGCCATTCGTCGATGTGACCGAAGCGCGCAGGAGCGTCGAACTTCATCACACCGTGATCGGGAAATGGAACGCGGCGGCCGCCGTCTGTCTAGTGGCCGAAAAGCATCAGGGAAGTCGCCGTCGATACTTCATTCCTTGGCCGTAGCCGTCCGCTCAACGCGGGTTCGTACCCACTCGCCGCGGCGGAAGAGGTCGTCGGCGCGGTCGTCCCCCTCATGCTCCCTCACCCACTCGTAACCGGCCGACATGCCGGAACATCGTTTCAAGTTGTGGGCGTCCGACGCGAGGACGATTTCGCGGTGCCTCCGCAACAGATCGCGGCCGGCTTGCGACGGTGCTGGGCCGTGGTTGCCGATCAATGAATCAACCGTCACTTGCAACCACGCGCCGGCGTCCACCAGGCCGTCCACACGGCTCACGTCCTCCCAGAAGAAATTATGTCGCTCCGGATGGGCCAGGATCGGCGTCATTCCTTGGCCCCGGATCCACCGGATCAGCTCCTTCGCGTCGCCGGGGAAGAGTTCGCGCTGCCAGTTGAATTCCAACAAAGTGAATTCCCGTCCGTCTCCCAGGTGGCAAAAGTCGCCCCGCTCGAATTCGCGCCGATACTCGGTGGTATCGACGACCTGGATCTCCGACCCGGGCATGACCGCGAGCGGGACCGCCGCCTCCCGCAGTTCTTCGTTGAACCGGGCGACGGCAGGGACGACATCGCGTCGGAGCAAGTGGACGTAGCGGTGGCAGTGGGGCGTCGCCACGACGCTGGTCACGCCGTCGGCGACATAAAAGCGCGCCATCGCGAGTGCCTCTTCCAGCGACTGAGCGCCGTCGTCAACTCCCGGAAGGATGTGACAATGGAGGTCGAACAGCGGCGGGCCTTGTGGTCGCGTCGGCTCGGCCGCCGCAGTGCCATTGCCGATGCTCCCGGTTTGGTTATTCGTCGGCGGATTCATTGCCCTTATCCTTCAACCAGAAGTCCAAGTCCAGCAGACATTCCTTCTCAAAGGGGCCTTGGACGTTCCAGAGTTCCACTTCGAAGGGCATGCCGCTCTGAGCGAGCGCGGACAGGCGATGGTTCTTGTCGAGGACAAAATAACGGTCGTCGGGCAGGGCGTAGGTCGGCGCGATGAATCGCACCGGACTCGGTCCGCCTCGAAAAATGTCGATCTTTTCTTGAATGTCCGCCTTACGCTCGTCGCTCAGGATCGTGAACGCTTTGGACACGTCGCTGAGGCTCATTGGCACAGCGTGCGGATGGTCATAGGGCAATTCTTCGGCCCCCTTGCCGACGTACCAGGGCGTAAAGCACCGCTCGAGGTCGTTCTCGGAAACCAAAAAAACCTGTTCGATCGGCCAGCGCTCGGCTAAGAAGCGATCCCAGTTGAAGCCCACGCGAATGGATTCGCGGAACTTCTCTACGAACTTTTCAGACCTCGGCGATAATCGTTCTGCCATGCGTCGAGCCTCCGTAGGTGTTACTTCCTTCAATGCTGCAAAAAATGTGCCTCGAAGCGCATGATTCATGGAAGATTTTAGAAGATCAACCGTTTCTCTCTGGTACGGCTGCAATCCCCAATACTAGCTCAATGCCACAGCAGTCGAGAGAACAGGACGAAGGATAGGACGGTCAACGGTACTTCCGCAACGTGGCGCTGTCGGCTGGTTGGCTCCTGAGCGTAGCCGATGGTGCTTGAGCCTGTCTGGAGGCTGTCTTGCGAGGCGAAGGACGGCATCACACGCCCGTGGAATCCGCTGTCGAAGCACGGTTTTCGAGGCTCGGCGCAGGCCGCTTCCGCTTTGCCCCTTTGGGGGCGATTCACCGCGAGTGGATGTCGATCACTGGCAGCTCGTCGGGCGAGGCCTGCACGACGTCGCGGTCGAAAATGGGCCTGGACGAGCTCGCCCCACTCGGTGGGCGGGCCACGCGCTGGAGACACCGGCGGCGGCTCGACTGGCTCGCCGATGTGCCCGAGAATCTCGCTTCACGCGGGCGAAGCCATCCTGGCCTTCGTCCGCTTGCGAACCTCCGGTTCAAAGTGAGCCGGCTCCCGCCGGCGGTCTGCGCCGCTACGCAATCAATGAGCCGGATGTCGCCGCCGCAGCCCCCGTCGCCAGACGGGGGGCTGCGGGTAGAAGGCGACACTGTTTGCCATCAGGAGTGAGCTCGCCCAACAACCCGCCGCCCCCTCGCTCACGCGAGGGGCTTTTATGAAGACCAGTTCGCACGGGCCCTCACCGGCCTCGAACCAATTCACACGGCGCAGCGGGCTGGAAACAGCGGGCCGGAAACAGAGGGTTCACGCCCGCCGCTCGCCTGGAGGCCCATGCATTCCGCTCGGGCAGGAACGAGGATGGTGCTTCCGCCCGTCTCTCCGCGCCGCACCGGGATACACTCCTGGCTTCAGCGTGGCGATACGGAGCTTTCATGGGTTCGGAACGACAGTTCGTGGCAGATCTCGTGGCCGGACTGCCATCCGACCGGCGGCTGGAGGTGCCAGCCGGGGACGACGCCGCGGTCCTGCGACCGCCGGCTGGTCGGCGCACTGTTGTGACCGTCGACATGCTCATGGAGGGCGTCGATTTTCTGCTCGGCCCCGAGTGCGCGCCTCGTGAGGTAGGCCACAAGGCGCTCGCGGTGAGCCTGAGCGATCTGGCCGCGATGGGGAGCCGGCCCGAGGCGGCGGTCGTGGCCGTGGCGCTTCCACGGCACGGCGGCGAGGCTCTCGGACGTGCGCTTCAGGTCGGCATTGCGGCCCTGGCCGCTGAGCACGGCATGGCCCTCGCCGGGGGTGATACCAACTCCTGGGACGGCCCACTCGTGGTGAGTGTCACCGCGATCGGAAGCGTGCCACCGGGGGGAGCCTGGCGACGCGACGGTGCTCTTGTGGGCGACCTCTTGGTGGCGACCGGTCGTTTCGGTGGAAGCATCCTCGGCCGCCACCTTGCGGTCACGCCGCGGTGCCGCGAGGCCGCTGCCATCGCCGGGGCCTTCGAGGTGCATGCCGCCATCGATATCAGCGACGGCCTCTCACTCGATCTCTCACGAATGATGGCAGCCAGCGGAACGGCCGCCATCATCGATCTGGACGCTGTGCCAATCCATCCCGATGCCGAGCGGCTGGCTAAGCAGGATGGCCACTCAGCCATCGACCACGCCCTCGGTGACGGCGAAGATTTTGAGCTCGTGCTGGCGCTTTCGCCAGCGGAGGCCCAGCGGCTCGTCGCGGCGCTTGCAGCCGACCCGGCGCTCGCACCGCTCACGATCATCGGCGAGGTCGTGGCCGGCGACGGGCTCCTTGGGCGTTCTGGCGGCGGGCTCGCAACACCCCTCGGAGCGCGCGGTTACGAACACGGTTTTTTATCATGATGCTGGGAAGCGGAGGGACGGCCAGGGATGAGGCCACGGCGACCATCCACGTCGCGGACGAGCCGGCTCTTGCGGACTTTGCCGCGCGGCTCCTGGCTGTTCTGCCTCCCACCGCGTTTGTCGCGATTTCCGGTGACCTCGGGGCTGGAAAGACGACGTTCGTCAAGCATGTCGCCGCGGCGGCTGGCATCGATCCGACGATCGTCGTGAGCCCCACCTTCGGTCTGATCCATCACTATGAGCCTGACCAGGCGACACCAGCGACTCAGCCCGTGCGGATCGTGCATGCCGATATGTACCGGCTTGTCGGCGTTGACGACCTAGCCGAAACCGGCTGGGCTGACGCGATCGCGACTGCCACCGCGGTGTTTGTCGAATGGCCCGAACGCATTGCCGAAGCCCTCCCGGCTGACCGGATTGACCTGGCGATCCGTATCGAGTCGGTCACGTCCCGCACGCTCACCATCACAGGCCGCGGGTCCGAGCACGCCCACGCGGTTGCGGCCCTCGCCCCATCGTGAGCCCCACCGCTGCGGGCCTCGCGCCAGTGGCATGCCGGGAGAGTGTGACTGATCGCCCCATGAGCGATGGTACGATGTCTCCATCGGCAGTTTTCCGCGCGACGGCCCAGCGCGGCCGTCAGAGGGAGCACCATGAGACGGCATCGTCTGACGGCGGTGGCATTCGCGACGCTCGCGACGATGATCGGACTGCCAGGCCGCGCCGAGATTGGCTGGGAACCTTCGCGAACCTGGGTGTTCGCCGTCGGCATCCTTGAATGGGAGCACGGCGATATCTATAGCTCGTTTCCCGACGCCATGCCGAATCGCGCGGATCGGCGACTGGTCGCCGCGATCACAAGTGCTGGCGTACCCGATCACCAGGTCGTCTTTCTCAAGGATGAGAAGGCCACCCTGGCCGCCATTCGCCGGGCATTCGAGTCGCAGCTCGATCGCACGAAAGAAGGCGACCTTCTGATCTTCTACTTCGCCGGTCACGGATCACGCGACCGTGAGACACGCGCGACCTATTTCGCGAACTACGACGCCGGCAGCACGTACGCGAGTCACTGGCCTGTGAAGGAAATCTTCGACACGATCAATGCCCGTTTCAGCGGCGACCAAGCGATCCTGATGGCGGATTGCTGCCATTCGGGGGCCATGGTGGACGAGGCCCGGAAACGGCAGGAAGACCTGTCATGTGCATGCCTGACGAGCTCATCGTCCCATAACTCCTCGACCGGCAATTGGACGTTTACCGAAGCGATGGTGAAGGGTTTTGAAGGAAGCCCCTGGGTCGATGCCGATGGCGATGGCGAAGTCGAGGTGCAGGAAATGGCCCTCTATGCCGAGCTGGACATGGCTTTCCTCGAGCATCAGAAGGCGATGTTCATCGCAACCGATGATTTCGATTCCGATCTCGCGATCGCCGACACCGAAGGGACACCGGCCGAGGGCCTCGGCCGCCATGTCGAGGTTGAATGGAAGGGAACCTGGTATCCGGCACAGGTCATCGGGGTGGGAGAGGAGCAGGAGAAAGTTCATTATGTCGATTTCGACGCGGCATGGGACGAATGGGTATCGCCAGACCGCGTCCGCACTCCTCGGGTACCACACGTTCCGAAAGGCACCCGCGTCGAGGTGCTTTGGCCGCAGGACAAGACCTGGTATCCGGCCACGGTGATGGCATCGCAGTTCGGCCTCCACAAGGTTCACTACGACGGCTACTCCCACGAGTGGGATGACTGGGTCGCCTTCAAGTCCATCAAGGTTCTTGACGAGTAGGTCGTCGGCCGGGTGCCCCCGGACACCATGCCGGGCGTGCTGGGCGGCGAGGCCTCGCCATGCGAGCCGCATTTGGCCGCAGCCGCTATGCTGGCTCGATGCGACTTTCCCCCTTGACCTCGCTCTTGTGCGTGATCGACGTGCAGGAGCGGCTGCTCCCCGTCGTACCTGATGCAGACCGCGTCGTTGCCCGCTGTGAGCGGCTGGCCGAAGCGGCGAGGATCCTCGGAGTCAGGTCGGTCCTCACCGAGCAGTACCCACGCGGCCTCGGGCCGACGCCTGCCTCGCTTGCTCGCCTGCTTCCGCCCGCGGTCGAGAAGATGGCCTTCAGCTCCGCTGGATGTTCAGCGGTGGAAGCGGCACTGGCCGAGGGCGTGTCGTCGGTCGTGCTCGCCGGTCTCGAAACCCATGTCTGCATTTCGCAGACAGCCCTCGACCTCCTGGCTGCTGGGAAGCACGTTTTCCTCGCAATCGATGCGCTATCGGCGCGGCACGCGATCGACCACGAGACAGCCGTGCGGCGGCTCGAAGCCGCTGGCGTCATCCCGACGACGTCGGAGGCTATTCTCTTTGAGTGGTGCCGCTCCGCCGAACATCCGCAGTTCCAGGCAGTCCGTCGGCTCGTGCTGGAGCCACGCTGAGACGATCGCCTACGGCGCGGGAATTGTCGGCGGTTCGGATGGTGCCGGGGTCGTGAGATCAACCGAGCCCGCAGGCTTGGCTCCCTCGGCGAGGGCCCTGAGCCGGGCAACCTTGAGGGCGGCCGTCGGCTCCCCCGGCTGTTCGTGGCCGGGCGCCGAACCGAAGCGGATCACAAGCTCGTCATCACCGACGAGCTCCCACACGTGCTGGCCGTCGGCGAGAGTTGTGGGACGGCAGGCGACAAGGTCGAGTCGTTCCCATTCGGGGCCAATCACCGAGGCAATGGCCGCGGCTTCCTCGACAAGCGGATCGCCCCATGGGACACCGACGGCGCCTCGCGGCCCCGAGCTGATGCCCGTGATCTTGGGATAGCGGGCCGCTATCTCCGGGGTGAAGTCATCGCTTGGCAGAAGGATTCCTTCGGCGTCAACCGGCAGAAGGCCGCCCGGCACGGCCACCATCGCCACTGGCTCGCGGCAGCGAATTTCGACCGTGGCGCCGGCCGGGTGACGGAGCTTGACGGCGACCACTTCCCTCACCCAAGGATGAATATCAAAGGCCCGTGCGAGCCGACGGGCAAGCTCCGGGTCGTCGAGCGGGAGGCCACCATCCAGGCTCGCGTCGCGGAGCGCCTCGCTCTCAAGGTCGGCGAGAATCCAAGGGCCGATTCCCACGACCTCCACGTCTTCTGGATAGAGGATGTTGGCCCTCGCCATGCGGACGCTGGATGCGAAACTCTCCCAGGCTATCCATCCGCCGAGGGCTGCGACGACAGCGACCACGATGCCGCCCAGGCCGGCCCTATGATCGACCAGAAATGCAGCCAAACCACGTCGCGCCCCCGGAGCAGGTGACGGCTCAGCGGGGCGACGGCGGGTGGGAGTAGCGTTCATGCTTGCGCGGCCGCACGACCGCTCACCAGACGCGGATGAGGGGCACGAGCTCAACACCCAGCCGCTGGCGCACCCGGTCGCGAACGAGCTCCACGAGGCCGCGGACATCGTCGCTCGTGGCCCGTGGCCCAGACATGACATAGTTGGCGTGCGGGGCGCACACCGTGGCACCGCCACTCGAGAGATCACGGCCACCCGACTGTTCGATGAGCGACTCCGCCGTCATGCCGAGCGGATCCTTGAACATCATGGCCACGCTCCGCGTACCGCCAGGCTGCCCGCCACGGCCGAGGATCCATTGCTTCTGCATCCGCTTCGTGAGGATCGCCGGGGCCTCTTCGTCGAGCTCGAATCGGCAGCTCACGACGATCGCATCGTCGAGGTTGCTCCACCGTGACTCAAACGCGAGACGGCTTCGGTCGCGCGTCTCCACAGTGCCATCGGGGAGCATGACGGTCACGTCTCGCACCCGCTGACCAATATCACCCCCGTGACCACCGGCATTGCCCACGACGGCGCCGCCCACCGTGCCGGGGATGTCTACAAGCATCTCGAGCCCCGCGAGCCCTGCCTGCACCGCGGCCGATACGACATGCACGAGCTTGGCTCCCGCGCCTGTCTTGAGGAACGGGGGCTCCACCGTGATTTCGCTGAAGGCCGGTGCCGAGAGTCGGAGGACCATGCCCGAGAACCCAGCGGTCGGGACCAAGACATTGGAGCCTCCACCGATCACCCGGAGTGGGATCGATTGCTCATGGCATCGACGCACGACACCGGCGAGCGCGTCGAGATCGACCGGTTCGCAAAACCACGTCGCCGTGCCACCGAGACCGAGCCACGTATGCGGGGCCAGCGGCTCAGCCCGCGACACCGCAACGGCCAGGTCGTCAAAGGGTGTGCCTTCTGTCGTGTCGGTCGTCGCGCCGACGCCTTCGGATCGCTTCGTCATCGCCCCTCCATCTCACTCCACGGAACGGCCGAACGGACGACATCGACCGCTGGCGTGCCTGAGGATTGTGCCGCACCACCTGGGGCAGCGTCCATGCCGGCACTCAGGCGGCGCCGCGGGCAGCGGTAGCCGGCAGTCCGTGGGCGAGTTGCAGCCAGCCGTCCACGAGCGTTGCCAGCGGAAATCGGCTCATTTCCAGGGCGTCTGACGGAGGGGCCCCGCACCGAGAGTCTCCCAGTACGAGGGCACAGTCGTTCGCGGTGAGCGACCCGAGGAGGCGGTCGATCCTCGCGTAGGCCGCAAGCTCTCGTTCGCCCACCGCGTCGGCGAGCACCGCCGAGGGCACGAGTACACAGGCATCGCAATGTCGGGCAACGAGTGAGCCAAACTCGTCATCGCCAAGCCTTGCTGCGAGGGGCTCCTCGGCCAGCACCACCAGGCGACCGGGAGTGAGCCGTCGGAGACTCGCCAGCGTAGACGAGAGGGCGTGACCACTTGATGGCATGTCGAGGAACACGGCTGCATCCTGCCCTCGGGCAAGCCGCTCGACGCGGCCGGGTACGCATCCTGCCGCCTCGATACCCCGCGCGGCAAGATGGAGCGGAATGCCGTACCGCGCTCCCACGGCCAAGGCGAGCAGGCTGTCACGCACGAACGGAACGACCGGCGGATCGAGAGTGAGCGGCACGACCTGGCCGCCGCAGGCTGCCAAGACCATGCGGCCAAAGAGCCCGGCCTCGACGGGAGTTGCCGTCACATCACAGGCATCGGTGAGACCCGCCGTCATGCATGTTGCGTCGGTCGGCAGCGCGCCGAGGAGCCTCTGGAGGGGCCGTCGCGTGACGCCCGTCACGAGGACACCGCCTGGTGCCAACGTGGCGACGGCCGCGGCGCACGTGCGTGCGGGGGGGGCCGAGACCACCATCGGGGCGTCGTCATCGTGGTGGGCGAGGGCCGGTTGCGCCACGCTCGTGATGACGACGGTGTCGGAGCGGACTCCAGCAAGCGCTTCCGCCTCGATCGCGCGGCCCGACACCTCGACCACGGCATGCGTGCATCCACTCTCAGCAAGCCGTGCGAGCCAGCGTGTGAGTTTTCCCTTGCGGGCATAGTCGCTCATGGCAGGCACGTCGTCCGCGAGGCCAAGGCAGCCCAGATCGGAGAGAACCCCAACGCGAAGGCCGGCTTCGGCGAGGACCGCTGCGGCGAGCCATGCGGTGGTGGTCTTCCCGCTGGTCCCAGTGACCGTGATGACCCGGAGGCGATGGGACGGATAGCCTTCGCGATTCCCTCGAAGCACCGAGCCTTCTGAATCAGCCCCCGAACGACCGACGGATTTCCTGGGCATCGCATGGCCTCCTGCCAGATGGTTCCGCGGCGAATGACCGCGGTCGCTGATGGATTCATCCTTGAACACCACCAGGTTGCGATTCTCAATCCGGCGGGAACTCGGTCAATCCCAACTTGGTCGAACGGACCGGGCGAGGAAATCGGCCGCTTGCCCTGCTTTCCCTGCTTGCCAATAGTCCGTGGCCGGCGGTGGCCGAGTTGCTAAACGCTTTGACCTCGCGATACCTTCAACGTCATGCCTGCTGCCTCAGTGACTGCCGCCACGGTGATGCCCGGGCGGCACCACGTCCTCTGGGTGGGAAGGGATGCGTCTGCCGATCTCCGGATCGCGAGGGCTGGCGCGGCACGGCTCGCGGAGCTCCATATAGTGGAGTCGCCGGGCCACGCGGTGGCTGTTCCGCCCGAGCCGTTTCGCGATCGGTCCCCGGCGGTGATTCTCATGGCCTCATCGAGCCCTCGCCGCTGGGCATTGGGCGACGCCGTGGCGCTGTCACTCCGGTGGCCGCTGGCGCCCGTGGTGAGCGTGGCTGCGAGCCTGGTCGACGGCCGGCGCCGGAGTGGGCCATCGCTTGCGGGAGTCGAGGAAATTCCGTGGCATGACCTCACCGGGAGACTCGCGACGTGGCTCGCCGATCGGGATGCCGGACGCCCGGGAGTGCTTGGTCTGCCGGCCACCTCGCGGCGCGAGGAGAGCATTCTGGAAGCCGTCCGTCCACGGGCCACGGGCCTTCGTGTCGCCGTGGCGGCGATGCGGGCTGCTGATCTCGACGGCCTTGCGGATCTTGTAGCGGCAACGGGTGCGAGTGTGGCGGCTCGGAGCATGGGGCGTCCGCCACTCGATGATGCCACGGCAGTTCTCGTGTGGGACGTCGGAATCGTCGACGCGCCCACGCTCGCCTGGCTCCGGATGCTCGTGGCCAATCGGCCGGGCCGACGGGTCATCCTGCTCGAGTCGTTCCCGCGGGCCGAGACGACCACCGCGGCGATCGATGCCGGGGCCGCAGCGGTTCTGGGCCGGCCGTGTGGCGTGGAGGCCCTCGCAGGAACGCTGCTTTCCCTCCGTTGCCCGGCCTGAGTTGGGCTTGGACCAGCGGGACTCAGTCGCTAGCATCCCGGCCCTCCCGGAGGCCATCGTGGCCCGCCACGCCGTTTTGCTTGTCGCCGTCCCGCTGCTCGCGGCTGGCTGCGCCCACATGATGGTTTCCCCTGGCTGGCATACGGCTTCCCTACCGCGGATCGCTATCCCCGGTGGACTTTGGTCGAAGCCAGCGGGTCTGCCCGACCGCACCGAGCTCCTTGCCGGGCAACTCGTCATCCACGCTGATTTTCCACTCGCCGGGCAGCACCGCCTCGTGCGAGAGCTCGAGTCGCTGCGGACCGAGGTGAGCCAGCGACTCGGCCTCCCGATCTCGGACGAGCCGATCCATCTCTATCTCTTCGAGACACCCGAACGTTTTGAGGCGTTTGTGGCTCGGGAGTTTCCCACCTTCCCGTCTCGCCGTGCCTTCTTTGTCGTAACGGACACGAGCCTTTCGGTGTTCGCGGCATGGCAGGATCGTGTTGCCGAGGATCTCCGGCATGAGACGACGCATGGCTATGTTCATGCCGTCGTGCCCGCGATCCCGCTCTGGCTCGACGAGGGGATTGCCGAGTACTTCGAATTGCCGCGATCCGATCGTGGCGTGCATGCAGCCCATGTTGCACACCTTGCGGGCCGGCTCATCGAAGGCACCTGGCAGCCCGATGTGGCCAAGCTCGAGGCGCTCGCCTCCGCCGGCGAGCTCTCGCAGGACCACTACGCCGAAGCCTGGGCCTGGGTCCACTGGCTGCTCGACACCACCCCGGAGCGACGGGCGCTCCTTGAAGAGTACATCGCGGACATCCGCCGCGATCCCGCTACGCCGCCGCTCTCGCTCCGGCTGCGACAGCTTTCTGGGAATGCCGCTGCCGAAGTGAAGGCCCATGTCGAAGCACTCGCCGCGTCGGCCGGCCACGACTGACGGCCCTTCGATGGCGACTCTGGCCGCTGCCGTGCCGATATGCGTGTCACCATGACGCTGCCTCCGTTTTTTCCAGGCCCACACCCTGACACCGTCCGGACAAGCTCGGGGCGGGTTCTCGACGTTCCACCGGGATGGATCCTCGTCCCGCCTGGTGACCCTGGCCTGACTCGTCGCGTAAAGGCGGCGGGCGACCACTGGCTCGTTCAGGAAAAAGTCGGCAGGAAGCTATTCTCGCGTGGCGTGTGGGCAGCGCGGGAAACCGTTGAGCGGCTCCGCAACGACCTCGCCGCAGAGCGTTCCACAGCCACGTATGCACGTCGCCGCGAGACCGACACGAAGCGCCGCGAAGCCAAACAGGCCGATTACGTCGAAGATTTTGCGACAGCGGTCGTGAGATTTCTCGCGTTTCACGCTCGGCATGCTGGGATTGCCGAGCAACTCGCCCGCGCTGTCGCCGCGCATGCCACGCCCGTGGGCAGCGGCACGGTGGCCCGCACGCAGCGGATCCCGATCGAGCGCCGCGCCGAGGCCGCGGTGATCGCGTGGCTGCGGCACCAGACGACGGGGTATGACTCCATGAAGATCGCCCGCGTGAAGGGCAAGCGCCGCGAAGTCCGCCGCATGCTCGCCGAGCGATCCCGGGAGCTTCTCGGGGCCTACCGCCGTGGCGAATCCGTCGCTGCCACCTGCCCCCTCGCTCAGACGTTTGCTCCGGCCCCCACCAAGCGCGGCTGACGAGGCCGGGCTCATCAACGCCCACTCCTGCTACACCAGTGGCCGGAAGTGGCCGACGAGGTCGTGGAGACGTGTGGTGATCTGGCCGAGGGAGCAGACCTCGACCGTATCCAAAAGCTCTTCACATACGTTTCCGCCTGATTCCACGACACGACTCAGGGAGTCGAGGGCGCGGATGGCGGCAACGCGGTTTCGCTTCTTGAACGCCTTCACCCGCGCCACCTGCTTGAGCTTTGTGGCGCGGCTCGTGCGCATCATTTCCACGTCCGGAAGGCGCTCCGACTCGTCGCGATATCGATTGAGCCCCACGATCGGCCGCTCGCCAGCCCCGATCTGCCGTTCGTAACGGTGCGCGGATTCCTGGATCTGGCTTCGCTGATACCGGTGCTCGACCGCCGTGAGCACTCCGCCGAGCTCGTCGAGCGTGTGAAATTCGTCGAGGATGCCCCGCTCGACCGCCTTTTGGACGGCCTCCATGCCAGGTGAGCCTGCAATCGCATTCATCATGTGGCGAAAGAGGCCCGACTCCTCGAGCAGAATCGCCTGCGCGTTGGCGGCAAGCTTCACATACTCTTCGCCCGGCGTCGTAAATGGCTCGTCGGCACTGTTCGAGTGGCAGGAGTTCGTCGTGTTTGCGTAGGCAAGAAGGAGCTCGATCGCCGTCCGCGTAAGATTGTTTTTGAAAGACTGGGCGACGAGCGACCGCCCCGAGGTCTGTGTGTGCAGCCGCATCCGCTGGCCGCGCTCATCGGCCCGGAACACGTCCCGCATCCCGATCGCCCAGATGCGACGGCAGGCCCGGGCGAGGGCGAGGTATTCGATGTCGAGACCGCAATCGAGGAAGAACGAAAGCCTTGGCGCGAAGGCGTTCACATCGAGTCCCCGCGCGGCAAACAGTTCCACGTAGGCAAACCCGTTGGAGAGCGTGTAGGCCGCCTGCTGCACAGGCGTCGCGCCTGCCTCGGCGATGTGGTAGCCACTGATGGAAATGGGATACCACCTTGGCAGGGCCCGCACGCAGTGCTCGACCATGTCGCCCAGGAACCGCAGCGATGCGTCGAGCGGGAAGATCACCTCATTCTGCGCCTGAACCTCCTTGAGTACGTCGGCCTGCACGGTGCCACGGAGCGACATGGCGCAGGCGTCGCCCCAGCGCCGCTTGGCAGCCGCCACATACATCGCCAGAAGGATCGGCGCGGGGCCATTGATCGTCATCGAGACCGAACAGGCGGGGTCGGTGAGGTCAAAGCCGGCATACAGCCGCTCCATGTCTTCGACGGTATCGATCGCCACACCGCCTTCGCCGATCTTGCCGAAGACTGCTTCGGCGTCCGAATCGAGGCCGTAGAGCGTAGGACCATCGAAAGCGGTCGAGAGCCGGACGCTCGACTGATGCTGGGTGAGGTAGCGAAACCGCGCGTTGGTGTCGTCGGCAAGCCCCAGTCCCGCAAACAGACGGGTGGGCTCCTCCAGCCGTCGCCCCGGCTTCCCGTCGGCTGCCTGGAGATACATCTCGGAGTGAATGCCATTCACAAATGGAAACTCTCCCGGCAGCCCCTGACCGAGCAGATAGCGCGCGATCGCGCCCGGCTCGTCCAGCTCTGGGAGCGCGAGCCGCGGCAGGTCGAGGCCGGTGGGTGTGTGTCCACGCGGAATGGCAGCACGGATAGCGAGCCAACGCTCGAGCCACGCACCGCCGGCATCCCCGTCCGTGCGTGCCCGCTGCACTTCGGCCTCCACGTTCGCGTCGTGCGCCCTCCAGGCCAGGATCACGTGCCCGAGCGTGCCCATGGGATCGCCTTTCCATGTCGGTCGTTCACCGTCCACTCACACTGTGTCTGCCCGTGTGCCCAGCACGGCGTGCAGAAGCTCGTCAACGCCCGTGTCTCGGTGCGCCTTCGCAACCGTAGCGATCACCCGCTGCTGACCGCCAGCCGCCCGCAGCCGGTGCTCCACCTCGCTCACAGCCGTGCGTGCCCCCGCGAGATCTCCCTTGTTGACGACCACGACGTCGGCCACGTCGAGCATGACAATCTTTTGGAGCTGAAGCCTGGCCCCGTAGTCCGGGCTCATGACGAGCACCGAACAATCCATGGCGCCCGGAGCAAACGGCACCGACTCCTGCCCAATCCCGACGGTCTCGACGACCACGAGGTCGAACGGGAGGCCCCGCAGGATCTCCAGGCATCGCCCTGTCTCCGCAGCCACGCCGCCGGCAGTGCCGTGCGTCGCGAGCGAGCGCATGAAGACGCGATCGTCCTGCGAATAGATCATCGTGGCCCGGTCGCCGAGCAGGGCACCCTTGCCAAGAATGCTCGGATCGTGGGAGAGGATAGCGATCCGCGACTCGGGATGCGTCGCGAGGAAGCGACGGACGAGCTCGTCGATGAGTGTTGTCTTGCCCGCGCCGCCGGGACCGGCAATGCCGACCGTCCGAGGCTGCGACGCGAGGCGTCGGGGCAGGGGGCCGAGCTCCGAAAGCGTTCGGGCGATTGTTCGATCCGTCGGAAACGTTCCCCGTGGCGATTTCGCGGTCCGATGTCGCACACCGCGTCGCTTCCCATACGCCAGCACGAACGACACGATCTCGTCGAGCGGTGTGCCCGCGAAGAAAATGCGGTCGACGCCCTGGCGGGTCATCTGCGCGGCGTCAGCCGCCGTGATCGTGCCACCACCGCCTCCAAAAAGCCCGATGGCCGTCGCGTCCCGCTCCTCCAGCAGGTCGCGAACCTCGCGAAAAAACTCGACGTGGCCGCCGTTGTAGCTCGAAATGCCGATCGCGGCCACGTCCTCCTGGAGCGCGGCCCGCACGATGTCGCGGGCACTGCGATGGTAACCGAGGTAGATGACTTCGACGCCAGCGCGAACAAGCTCCAGATTGATCGTGTTGATCGCGCTATCATGGCCGTCGCAGATCGGCACAGCGGTCAGGATTCGCAGCGGACGCTTGGTCATGGACGTCACCTCGCCACAAGACGACTGCTGCCATCACACCCCGCGCCAGATCATGGCCACGTTCGTCGTGAGCGACCCACCCATGTTGAAGGTCATTACCGTCCGAGCTCCATCAACCTGGCGCTCACCGGCCTCACCACTCACCTGCCGGAACATCTCGACGACCTGCCGCACACCGGTAGCTCCGACGGGATGGCCATCGCCCATCAAGCCGCCCCCCGTATTGACCGGCATCGAGAACGCAGGACGAGTGCCCACGCCGATGTCCACTCGAGCATGGGGAAGCGTTGTCGCCCCCGATTCGAGCAGGGCGGCGGCCCTGCCAGGCTCGGCCCAGCCGAGCGCCTCGTAGGCCACGAGCTCCGAAATAGAGAAACAGTCGTGGACTTCCGCGGCGTCCAGGTCGCGAGGCGTTACCCCTGCCGCCGCATATGCCTGATCCGCCGCTCGCCGCGTCATCGGAAACGCTGGCACATCCTTGCCGTCCAGACGCAGCACATCGGTCGTGTGCCCAGATCCCAAGAGCCGCATCGACCGGCCTACCCGCATGAATTTGTCCGACGCCAGCACCACCGCTGCGGCACCGTCGGTGATCTGTGAGCAGTCGGTGATCTTGAGCGGCGGCGCGAATCGTGGGTTCGTGTCGCACGCGGTCATCGCCTTCTCCAGCGACATTGCGACGTCCCGCATCTGCGCCTGCGGGTTGCGGCGGGCATGGGCGTAGTTCTTGAGCACGACCGTCGCGAGCGCGGCCTCCGGGAGACCGTGCCTGGCGGCGTATGCCTCGGCGATGCCCGCAAACATCTTGGGCATCATGTGCTCGCCATACCGCGGCTTCTCGGCGCTCCAGTCAGCCGCTGCCGCGAGCACGTCGGCTCCCTCGGCCGGCGACATCGTTTTCTGTTGCTCGGCACCGACGACGAGGACGACGTCATACACGCCACCGCGGATCCAGTGGGCCGCGGTGAGCACCGCGACGCTCCCAGAGGCACATGCGGCCTCAGTGTGGAGCGTCGGGATGCCACGAAGCGAGTTGTCGATGCCGAGGAGCAAGGCCCCGAGGTGGAGTTGGCGGGTATAGAGGCCAGCAGCAAAATTGCCGACGACTCCCGCCTCAATGGCGGCCGGTTCGAGGCCCGCGTCGGCAATGGCCGCCCGCCCAGCCTCGACGATCACGTCCCGCAGGGACAGCCCTTCCTTGCGGAGATTTCGCTTGAAATCGGTCCGTCCCGCGCCGATGACGTGAACGTTTCGGTTCATGACGACTCTGCCTCCATTGTGATTGTACGAACGCCCGGCATGCACTGCCAAAATTGGCATCTCGGATAGCGTTGCCAGCGGCTTGCGTTACGAAGCCGTTACCGTGAGGCGGAGGGGGCCGCGTAGAATGCGGTCTCGTCCTCACCGCTCGCTGGCGTGGCCCACAAAGTCTCTGGACGAGCCCGCCGCGTTCGGAAGAATATTCATGCGGTAAAGTCCGCTCCTCGCCCGCGAGTTTCCCTATGCCGCTCCGAGCCCGCCGTGACTTTCTCTTCAGCTCGCTGGCCACTCTCAGTGGCGCCGCCCTCGTGCTGCCCGCTGGGGCCGAGCCCACGCCTGCTAGTGGCCATGCCGACGACTACCTCGCATTCCTCGGCCAGTCACCAGGGGCAGCGGCGGACGAAACGGGCCGTTCAGGCCAGGCGTCAGGGCCGTTCCTGTCTGACATCACCCAGGTTCCAGCTCATGCACCGGCCACCATTACCGAAGACAACATCCTCGGGCCGTACTACCGCCCCGGAGCGCCGTTCCGCGGCAAGGTCACTCCGCCTGTGGAGCCGGGGGTGGTGCTGGTGGTCCGCGGCCGAGTCTGGGGACACGACACCCGCCAGCCCCTGCGGGGTGTGACGCTTGATGTGTGGCAGGCGAACGCCGAAGGCCGCTACGACAACGACGCCCCTGAGCAGCCGCCGGCCGCAGGAGTGTTCATGAACCGGGCCCGCCTGCTGACGGACGAGCGCGGCTACTACGAGTTTGAGACTGTGCATCCTGGACGCTACCTGATCGGCCCCAATCGCTGGCGCCCGAGCCATATCCACTACCTGATTCAGTGTCCCGGGTATCGCCGGCTGGTGACGCAACTGTATTTTGAGGGTGACCCCATGAACGAAAAGGACGAATTCATCAAGCCATCGCTTATCATCGACATCGCGCGGGTGGCCACGCGGGGCGCGGAGATTGAAGTCGGCCAGTTTGACATCGTGCTGGCGAAGGCTTGAAGGATCGCCGGGGCAGCGGCACTTTTCTCACACCACCGCGGAATGACGAACGGCCCTCATCATCCGCCAATCGCATTGGGGCTCACCGCATGGACTTCACCGGCAAGGTCGTTTTCGTCACGGGCAGCTCCCGCGGCATCGGCGCGGGGCTTGTTCGGGCATTTGCGGCCCGGGGTGGCATCTGCGTCGTCAACTATGTCGATGATGCTGCGGGTCGCAACCATAGAGACGCCGAGGCCGTTGCCTCTGAGGTCGGCGGCGCCATGACCGTCGAATGCGATGTAGCCGACCACGCCCGCGTCGGCGAAGCCATGCGGGCGATCGTCGAGCAACTCGGCGGGATCGACATCCTCGTCAACAACGCTGGCATCCTTCGCGACCGTTCGCTCAAACGAATGGCGCCCGCCGATTTCGAGGACGTCGTGCGGGTGAACCTCGGGGGTGCATTCAACACGCTCCAGCATGCCACTACGCTCCTACGGCCGGGTGGCCGCATCATCAACATCGCCTCCGTCGCAGCCTTCACCGGATTTTTCGGCCAGGCCAACTACGCGGCGAGCAAGGCCGGGCTCGTCGCACTCACCAAGGTAGCCGCCCGCGAATTCGCAAGGCAGGGCACGACCGTCAACTGCGTGGCACCTGGGTTTATCGACACGGAGATCATCAAAGACATGCCGGCCGATGTGACGGAGAAGTTCGTCGAGCAGATTCCTTGTGGCCGATTGGGCCAGGTGGATGACGTCACCAACGCAGTGCTGTTCCTGGCATTCCGCGAGTCAGGCTACATCACCGGCCACGTCCTCCACGTCAACGGCGGCTTCTATATGTAGGGCGATATGTAGGGCGATGGTTGGGCTCGGGCCCCTCAGGCCGCCCCGTGACCCAGCCCTGCGTAGCTCGCAAGCCCGCCCCGAAAGGCTGGAAAACCGATGCCCAGGACGGTGGCGAGATCGATCGCATCCGCGCATGCTACGACACCATCAGACAGCACCCGGCGGGCTTCGTCGGCCATGGGTGCGATGAGCCGCCGTTCGACCACTTCTTCGCCCACGGGCACGCCTTGGCCTGACGCCACCGGCCGCCCCGCCGCCGAATGCGTCGAGAGCCCACGGCCCGACTTCCGGCCGAGCCAGCCGCGTTCCGCTGCAGCTCCCAGCATCGGCGGGGCCGCGAAGCGACCACCCAACGCTGCTTCAAGCGAACGAAAAATAGAGATCGCCACGTCGATGCCGATCTCGTCGATGAGGGCACACGGCCCCATCGGTAGGCCCCAGGCCCGAACTCCCGCGTCGAGGGAGTCGATGTCGATTCCCTCTTCGACCATCAGGATCGCCTCGCGGAGATAGGGAAACAGCACGCGATTGACGACGAACCCTGGCGCATCGCGGCACATGACGGGTGCCTTGCCGAGCATCGTGGCGACAACCACGCCGGTGGCAACTGCGTCCGGGGCTGATTCGGCGGTCCTTACGACTTCGACGAGCGGCATGCGCGCGACGGGATTAAAAAAGTGCAGACCGATTACGCGTCTGGGAGTCCGCGTGGCCGCCGCCAGTGCCCTGACGCTCAGCGAGCTCGTGTTCGTTGCAAGGATGGCATCGGGCCGTGCCAGTGCGTCGAGCCGACGAAACACGTCCTGCTTCACGCGAAGATCCTCGATCACTGCCTCGACGATGAGATCGGCCGCCGCGACCGTCTCCCAGGTAGTTCCCACATGCACACCGCCACCGTCGGGCATGGAGGCCAGTCGTTCGGAAGCTGCCCATGCCGCGCGCTCCTCCGTTTCGACGACATGCACGGTCACTCCAGCGGCGGCAAGGGCCGCCGCGATACCGGCCCCCATCGTTCCACCGCCGATAACCACGGCCGACCGGACGGTCCTGGCGTGCCCGGCCGCGTCGGCAGCTGCCACCTTCTTGGCCGCCGTCCGCAGAAAGAAAAGCCGCAGAAGGTTTCTTCCTGCGGGCGAGCGGCGCATGTCGATGAGCCCGCGCCGCTCGGCGACCGACGCAGCGTCGTGCCCGTGCTCGCAGCCAGCCTCGACGATGTCGATGAGCCGCAGGGGAGCCGGCAGATGGTCACCGGATCGCTCATGGATCGAGTGGCGAAAGCGGTTGCAGATGTCCCGCACGGTTGCCATGTCGTCATCACGCCCTGGCGTGTGAGGATCCGGCGGCGTGAGCAGGAGCTGCTTTGCGGCCACGAGCACGTCGGCCTGCGGCACGATCCGATCGACCAGTCCGAGGGCTGCCGCCTCAGTCGGCGGAATCGACCTGCCATGGACCATGAGGGTAAGCGCCGTCTCAAGGCCCACGAGCCGCGGTAGCCGAAAGGTGCCGCCCCAGCCAGGCACGAGGCCAAGCGTCGTCTCGGGCAGGCCGAGCTTTGCCCGCGGGTCGGCGGCGGCGATGCGATAGCGGCAGGCGAGCGCCACCTCGAGCCCTCCCCCTAGCGCGTCGCCATTGATCGCGGCCACGGTCGGCATCGGAAGCGCCGCGATGCGATCAAGAATCCGCTGCCCCCGTGCGAGATGCTCCTCGAGCGCCGCATCGGAAAGATTGTCCAGCTCAAAAAGATCGGCGCCGGCGATGAACGACCGCGGCTTCGCGGACGCGAACACGATGCCCATGGGTCGCTCGGCCTCGATCCGGTCGATCGCCGCCTCGAGGCCGACCCAGGCGGCCG
>Ga0163146_10003178_pt1 | contig 21186 bp, 29 predicted proteins | sample OliLakLV19MP7G1_FD_148648 | JGI IMG/M metagenome (GOLD analysis project Ga0163146, IMG submission 148648) | Freshwater microbial mat bacterial communities from Lake Vanda, McMurdo Dry Valleys, Antarctica - Oligotrophic Lake LV.19.MP7.G1 | ecosystem: Environmental > Aquatic > Freshwater > Lake >...
CCCTTTGCCGTCAGGCTATCCCCCCCGGCCCCCCTTTGGAAGGGGGGTGAATAAATGAGCTTCTTCAAGGCGGAGAACATTTCGATCCAGTTCGGTGGCGTCAAGGCAGTCACCAATGTTTCGTTCGAGGTTGAAGAGGGCGAGGTGTTCACCATCATCGGTCCCAACGGCGCCGGCAAGACCACGATCTTCAACCTGATCAGCCTGATCTACCCGCCGACTTCCGGGCGCATCATTTTCAAGGGCCAGGAGATCACCGGCATGGCGCCGCACCGTGTTGCCAATCTGGGCATCGCGCGCACTTTCCAGAACATCGAGTTGTTCGAGCACGCCACGGTGTTGCAGAACCTTTTGATCGGGCGGCACAACCATCGCAGCACCTCGTTTTTGGAGGAGCTTCTGTTCCTGCCGGCGGCGCGTCGCGCCGAAATCGCGCATCGCGAGGCCGCCGAAAAGGTGGTCGATTTTCTCGAGTTGCAGCACTATCGGGACAGTTTCGTGGCCGGCCTGCCCTATGGTGTGCGCAAGGTGGTCGAGCTGGGGCGCGCCTTGTGCATCGGCCCCAAACTGCTGTTGCTCGACGAACCCTCCTCGGGCCTCAATCCGGAAGAAACCGATGGCATGGCATTCTGGATCGAGGACATCAAGAAGGATCTCGGCGTCACCGTGTTGATGGTCGAGCACGACATGAGCCTGGTCTCGCGGGTGTCCGACCGCGTGCTGGCCTTGAGCCAGGGCGAGATGCTGTCGTTGGGCACCTCACGCGAGGTGCAGAGCGATCCCAAGGTGATCGAAGCCTATCTCGGACGGCCGGAATGAGCACGCCCATCCTGACATTGGCGAACATCGAGTCGAGCTACGGCCCGGTACAGGCGTTGCGCGGTGTCAGCCTGATTGTGCCCGAAGGCAGGATCGCCACCGTGCTGGGCGGCAATGGCGCCGGCAAGAGCACCATTCTCAAAACCATCTCCGGCATCATCGATCCCAACAAGGGCCAGATCATTTACGCCGGGCAGGAAATTCATGGCTGGGAGGCCGACCGCATCGTGCGCGCCGGCATCAGCCACGTGCCCGAAGGGCGCGAGGTGTTTCCGCTGCTGTCGGTCGAGGACAACCTGAAGATGGGTGCCTACACCCGGCGCGATCGCGACGGTGTGGCACGCGACATCGAAGCCGTGTACGGCTATTTCCCGATTCTGAAAGAACGCGCCAGGCAGGACGCCGGCCTGCTCTCGGGCGGCCAGCAGCAGATGCTGGCGATTGCGCGCGCCTTGCTGTCCGCGCCCAAGTTGATGCTGCTCGACGAGCCTTCGCTGGGTTTGTCGCCGCTCCTCACCAAGGAAATTTTCGGCATCATCACGCGCATCAATCGCGAGCGTGGCACCACCATTTTGTTGGTCGAGCAGAACGCGCAAATGGCGCTCAAGACTGCCGACTTCGGCTATGTGCTCGAAGTCGGCCGCATCGTGATGGAAGATACCTGCGCCAACCTGATGCAGAAGGAAGACATCAAGGAGTTTTACCTGGGCATCAAGGAAGAAAGCGCGCGCGGCCATCGGCGCTGGAAGAAGAAGAAAACCTGGCGTTAACCGGCCCCGCCTCGCGCCGACTGCCTAAGGCTGCTGGTCGCGACCCCGCTTACCTTGTCTCCCATCGCATCCGCACTGATATCGATCCTGTTGTGGTCGTCCGCCGCTTGGTTGAGCTTGAAGCTCGCCCATATTCCACCCTTCCTGCTGGTCGGCGCCAGTCTTCTGGTGGGTGCACTTTGCGGCCTGCCGCGCATCGCCGACTGGCGCGCCGCGACCCCGCGCTTGCTTGCCCTTGGCGTGTACGGACTGTTCGGATTTCACTTGTGCCTATTCACCGCGTTGCGCAGCGCTCCGCCGATCCAAGCCAATCTCATCAACTACCTGTGGCCGCTTCTGATGGTCGTGTTGGCTCCGCTGATCGTGCCGGGCGTCCGTCTGACCGTACGTCACGTGATCGCGGCAATGCTGGGCTTTGGTGGCGCCGCGCTGTTGGCCACCGGTGGCAAACTCGACATTGATGAGCGCTACTGGTTCGGCTATGGTTGCGCGCTTGCTGCGGCGTTGATCTGGGCCACGTATTCGCTGCTGACGCGGCGCATGCCGGCGTTTCCGACAGGCACCGTTGGTGCATTCTGTGCGGTGTCAGGCGTTCTTTCCTTGTTTTGTCATTTCCTCTGGGAGCCGGCGGGTCGCTTCTCAGCGCTCGACAGTTTCTGGCTGTTGGCATTAGGCATCGGTCCTCTGGGCCTGGCTTTCTACACCTGGGATGCGGCGATGAAGCGCGGTGACCCGCGTATGATCGGCACGCTTGCCTATCTCACGCCTCTGCTTTCCACGCTCTGGCTGGCGCTGTCCGGCGCGGGTAGCCTGGGCCCGCTTGCACTGCTGGCGATGTGCGCCATCGTCGGCGGCGCCGTACTCGGCGCATTGCCCCCCCGGCGCGCCTGAACCACAGCCCGGAAGAACGTTGCGGCCGGCGCAGCGCGCGCGTTGCTACAATTGACGCTTACGTAAACGTAAAGCCGGCCAGCCCACGGCGGCCACAGGAGACCCATGGCAACTCTCGCTACCGCCATCAACGCCCGCAGCGCTGAATATGCCGCCAATGCCGCTGCGCTCAAGGCCGCGGTCGATGATCTCAAGGTCAAGGTGACGCACATCGCCGCCGGCGGCTCAGAGGATGCTCGCAAGAAGCACGTGGGGCGCGGCAAATTGTTGCCGCGTGAGCGGGTCGAGCAGTTGCTCGACCCCGGCACCGCCTTCCTCGAATTCTCGCAACTCGCCGCCTTCAACATGTATCACAACGCCGCGCCGGGCGCGGGTGTGATCACCGGCATCGGCCGCGTCTCCGGCCGCGAATGCGTGATCGTGTGCAACGACGCCACGGTCAAGGGCGGCACTTATTTCCCGATGACGGTGAAAAAGCATGTGCGGGCGCAGGAAGTCGCGGGCGAAAACAACCTGCCGTGCATCTACCTGGTTGATTCCGGCGGCGGCAATCTGCCGACCCAGGAGGACGTGTTTCCCGACCGCGACCATTTCGGCCGAATTTTCTACAACCAGGCCAACCTGTCGGCACGCGGCATCCCGCAGATCGCGGTGGTGATGGGGTCTTGCACCGCCGGCGGCGCCTATGTGCCGGCCATGAGCGACGAGACCATCATTGTGCGCAACCAGGGCACCATTTTTCTGGGCGGCCCACCGCTGGTGAAGGCGGCCACCGGCGAGGTGGTGAGCGCCGAGGAGCTGGGGGGTGGCGACGTGCATACGCGCGTCTCCGGCGTGGCCGACCACCTGGCGAAAAGCGACGCGCACGCACTGGCGATCGCCCGGCGTATCGTCGGCAACCTGAACCGGGTCAAGGCGCCGGCGCTTGAAATCGCCGCGCCGCGCGAGCCGCTCTACGCGGCCGAGGAAATTTACGGCGTGGTGTCGGCCGAATCACGCAAGCCCTACGATGTGCGCGAGGTGATCGCGCGTATCGTCGATGGTTCCGAACTCGATGAATTCAAGTCGCGCTACGGTGTAACGCTGGTGACCGGTTTTGCACGCATCCACGGCATGCCGGTCGGCATCATCGCCAACAACGGCATCCTGTACTCGGAGTCGGCGTTGAAGGGCGCGCACTTCATCGAATTGTGCGCGCAGCGCGGCATTCCGCTGTTGTTCCTGCAAAACATCACCGGTTTCATGGTCGGCAAGAAATACGAGTCAGGCGGCATCGCGCGCGACGGCGCCAAGCTGGTGACCGCAGTGGCCACTGCGAAGGTACCCAAATTCACCGTCATCATCGGCGGCAGTTTCGGCGCCGGCAACTACGGCATGTGCGGCCGCGCCTACAGCCCGCGCTTTTTGTGGATGTGGCCGAATGCGCGCATTTCCATCATGGGCGGTCCGCAGGCGGCCTCTGTCCTGGCCACGGTGAAGCGCGAAGGCATTGAAGCCCGTGGCGGCGCCTGGAGCGCAGAGGAAGAAGCGGATTTCAAGAAGCCGATCCTCGAACAATACGAGCACCAGGGGCACCCCTATTACGCCAGCGCGCGCCTGTGGGACGACGGCGTCATCGATCCGGTGGATACGCGCCGCGTGCTCGGCTTGGCGATGTCGGCGGCCCTCAATGCGCCGATCGAAAAAACCACCTTCGGCGTGTTCCGCATGTAGTCTGTTTGCAGGATATCGAAATGCCAAAAGTCACCACCCTTGAAGTCGAAATTCGCAACCATGTCGGCATCGTCTGGCTGAACCGCCCGGAAATCCACAACGCGCTCAACGATGTTGTGCTGGGCGAGCTCAAGACGGTGCTCAAGTCCCTTGAGAAGGACAAGGGTGTGCGCGCGATCGTCCTGGGTGGCCACGGCAAGTCTTTTTGTGCCGGCGGCGACCTCAACTGGATGAAAAAGACCGCCACCTACACCAAGGCACAAAACCTCAAGGACGCCGCCGGCTTGGCCGAGACCCTGTGGGTCCTGGCCAGCCTTTCCAAACCGACGGTTGCGCGCGTGCACGGCAACGCCTACGCCGGCGGCATGGGCCTGGTTGCGGCTTGCGACATCGCGGTGGCATCGACCGATGCGGTGTTCTGCCTGTCCGAAGTGCGGCTGGGCCTGGTTCCGGCGACCATTTCGCCCTACGTCATACGCGCCATGGGCGAGCGCATGGCCGGCCGTTACTTTTTGACCGCCGAGCGCTTCGAGGCCGCCGAGGCCTACCGCATCGGCTTCGTGCAGGAATTGTGTCTTCCGGGGGATCTCGATGGCCGCGTCAATGACCTGCTCGGGCACCTGGTGGTGGCCGGCGCAAGCGCGGTGGCCGAATCCAAGAAGCTGATTGCGCTGTCTGGCGGCACCCGCCTGACGCCGGCGATTCGAGCCGAGACAGCCAGGCGCATCGCCGCAGCGCGTGCCTCGGCCGAAGGCCGCGAGGGTGTGGCCTCCTTTCTGGAAAAGCGCAAGCCCAAGTGGGTCAGCGAACTCAAACTGGATGGCCGGTGATGTTCAAGAAAATCCTCATCGCCAATCGTGGCGAGATCGCCTGCCGCGTGGCCGCGACCGCGCACGGGTTGGGCATCCGCACCGTTGCGGTGTATTCGGATGCCGATGCCGATGCCAAGCATGTGGCCGACTGCGATGAGGCCTATCGACTGGGCCCGCCGCCGGCGCGTGAAAGCTATTTGCGCGGCGACCTGATCATCGAGATCGCGAAAAAAGCCGGCGCCGAGGCGATCCACCCGGGTTACGGGTTTCTCTCCGAGAACGAGGATTTCGCCGCGGCCTGCGCCCGGGCCGGGCTGGTATTCATCGGCCCGCCGCCGTCGGCCATCCGCGCCATGGGGCTCAAGGCCGAATCCAAACAGCTGATGGAAAAAGCCGGCGTGCCGCTCACCCCGGGCTATCACGGCGGCGACCAGAATCCCGATCTGCTGGCACGTGAGGCCGACAAGATCGGCTATCCGGTGTTGATCAAGGCCTCCGCCGGTGGTGGCGGCAAGGGCATGCGGGTGGTCGAAAAAGCCGCCGACTTCGCCGCTGCGCTGGCTTCGTGCAAGCGCGAAGCGACCTCGTCATTCGGCGACGATGCGGTGCTGATCGAAAAGTACCTGACGCGGCCGCGGCACATCGAGATCCAGGTGTTTGCCGATATCCACGGCAACTGCGTTTACTTGTTCGAGCGCGACTGCTCGGTGCAACGCCGGCACCAGAAGGTGCTGGAAGAAGCGCCGGCGCCGGGCATGACCGCGGAGCGCCGCGCGGCGATGGGCAAAGCCGCGGTCGATGCCGCCATGGCGGTGGGCTACGTGGGTGCGGGCACGGTCGAATTCATCGCCAACCAGGACGGCAGCTTCTTTTTCATGGAGATGAATACCCGCCTGCAGGTCGAGCATCCGGTGACTGAGGAAATCACCGGGCTGGATCTGGTCGAGTGGCAACTGCGCGTGGCAGCGGGCCAACCCCTGCCGCTCACGCAGGACGAGCTGGCGATCAGCGGGCACGCGATCGAGGCGCGCATTTACGCCGAGAACCCGGCGAAGAACTTTCTGCCCTCGATCGGCACCATTACCCACATGCGCATGCCGCTCGACGAGGGGCACGGCGCGGTACGTATCGATACCGGTGTGCGCGAAGGCGACACCATCGGCCCGCACTACGACCCGATGATCGCCAAGCTGATCGTCTGGGGCGAAGACCGCGCGCGCGCCTTGGCCGGGATGTCTGCCGCGCTGCGTGAATGCGAGATCGCCGGTCTCTCGACCAATGTGGAATTTCTCGGCAGGGTGATTCAATCGCATGCGTTCGCATCCGCCGATCTCGATACCGGGCTGATCGAACGCAATCGGGCCGAATTGCTGCCGTCCTGCGTGACTGTGCCGCCTCAGGCGCTGATCGCCGCCGCCTTCATGCTGCATGCCGGTCATTTGCCGACGCCCGGCACGACGCATGGTTCGCCATGGGATATGCGCGATGGCTGGCGCATGAACCTCACGGCCACCCGCACACTGATGTTCACGTCCGGCGCTGTGACGCATGCGGTGAGCATCGAATACGGCCGGTCTGGCGCAACGCTCATGTGTGAAGGTTTTGGAGGTCTGGCCAGCGGGACCGTTGTCGGACGGCGCGTCAGCCTCAACTGCGGCGCGCAACGCATTGTCGCCGGCGTGGTGATCGATGGCATCAAGTGCACGGTCTTCATGCAGGGCCGCCGCTTTGACCTTGAGCGTGCCGACCCGCAGGCGCTGCTGTCGGACGCGGACGATGCTGCGGCTGCGGGCGACGGTCACCTGCGCGCGCCGATGTCGGGCAAGGTGCTGGCGCTGGTGGCCACGCCTGGCGCCAGGGTCGAGAAGGGGGCCCCGTTGCTGGTGATGGAAGCGATGAAAATGGAACACACCATTGCCGCGCCTGCTGCCGGCGCGGTGCGCGAATTCCGCTGCGCCGCCGGGGACCAGGTGGCCGAAGGCGTGGAATTGGTGAACTTCGAGGCGGCCGAATAAGCTCATGCCGGACGTACTTTTTTTCGCCGACGAGCCCGACCCCCGACCCTGGGTCGCGGCCTTGCAGCGTGCCCTGCCGGAAGGCCGCATTCACCAATGGGCGCCGGATCATGCGCCGCTGTGTACCTATGCCGTGTGCTGGAAGCCGCCGGCTGCCTTCTTCGCCGGCCAGTCCGGTCTCAAGGCGATTCTGAATATTGGCGCCGGCGCCGATGCGGTGATTGGCGACCCGAACCTGCCGGTCGAGGTGCCGGTGGTGCGCCTGGACGACGCCGGCATGGCGCAACAGATGGAGGAGTACGTCGCCTGGTGCGCGCTTCACTACCTGCGCCGCTTCGACGACTATGCAAGGGCGCAGCAAGCCGCGCATTGGGAACGCCTGGCTCCGCGCTCGCGCGCGCAATTCAACATCGGCGTCATGGGCCTGGGTGTGCTCGGCACGCGAGTCGCGGCGTTCATGCGCATGCTGGGTTTTCCGCTGCGTGGCTGGAGTCGCAGCCCGAAGTCGATGGATGGCATCGCGTGCTTCGCCGGCGACAGCGGGCTTGCGGCATTTCTCGCCGGCACCGACATGCTGGTGTGCCTGCTGCCACTCACACCGGACACCCGGGGCATTCTCAATCGCCGCAATCTCGGCGCCCTGCCGCGCGGCGCCAGTGTGGTCAACATCGCGCGCGGCGGGCACCTGGTTGTGGCCGACCTGATCGAGTTGCTGGACGCCGGGCACTTGTCCGGTGCCACGCTCGACGTGTTTGCGGCGGAACCGCTGGCGGCCCATTCCCCGCTTTGGCGCCATCCGAAAATCACCGTCACGCCGCACATCTCGGCCATGACGCTGGCGGATGAATCGATGCAACAGATCGCCGCCAAGATCAGGCGACTGGAGCGCGGGCAGCCGGTGGTCGGCGTCATCGATCGTGCGCGTGGATACTGATGGCGCCGCCGATGAAGCTCTGGCGTCCGATCGGCATGCCTGCCCGGGTGTGCCCATGAACGATGCGTTCGACTGGCCGCCCAACGCGCGCGTACCCTCGCCTTGCGTGAGTGTCTGCCGCATGAGTGAAGACGGCGCCTTTTGCAGCGGTTGCCTGCGCAGCATCGAGGAAATCGGCGCCTGGTCGGGCGCGAGCGAAGGGTTCAAGCGCGAGGTGTGGCGGCAACTGGCCCTGCGGCGCGCGCGCCTGGGCCCGGCGGACGGCGACAGTTGAATTCCCGCTTTGAGATGCCAGCTTCGATGCGGGTGATCGAGCGCGGCTGGGTGTCGTCCAACATGGTGGTGTTTTGCGGGCGCGCATCCACCGACATCGTCGACACCGGGTACTCGCGGCACGCTGCGCAGACTGTGGCTCTGGCAGGCCATGCGCTCGGGGCGCGACCACTGGATCGCATTCTCAACACCCATGCCCATGCCGACCACATGGGCGGCAATGCGGCGCTTGGGCGAGCGTACCCCGAGGTGCGGATCGCCATTCCCGCCGGCGATGCCGATGTCGTGCGTGACTGGGACCAGGAGGCCCTGCACCTGCTGCCCATGGGTCAGCAATGCGATCGCTTCAGCTTCGACACCACTTTTCGCGCCGGTGATCTGCTGCTGCTGGGCGATTGCGAATGGCGCGCCATCGCATCGCCCGGGCATGACATGAATTCGCTGATGCTGTGGTGCGAACCTGAACGCATCCTGATTTCGGCCGATGCCTTGTGGGAGGACGGCTTCGGCATCCTGTTCCCGGCGCTGCCGCCCGCAAGCGTGAACCAGCATGTATTCGCGGGGCAGCGCGCCACGCTTGATGCGATTGCCGTGCTTGAACCACGTCTGGTGATTCCCGGACACGGCGCGCCGTTTGACGATGTTGCCGGTGCGCTTGGCCGCGCGCGCAGCCGGCTCGATTATTTCAGTGCCGACCCGGCGCGCATCGCGCGCAACGCGGCCAAGGTCACGCTGTCGTTTCTCCTGATGATCGAAGGCCGGCTGGAACTGGCCAGCCTGGGTGAGCGGCTGGCGCGGCTGTCGCTGCTGGCCGCGATCAATCGCAGCGCATACGGCCTGGAAGACGCGCAGTTCGCCGCACTGCTGGCCGCCGAGCTTGTGAAGAGTGGCGCAGCGACTTGCGCAGAAGGCTGGCTATTGCCTGTAAAAAAATGACGGGCCGCCCGTAGGCGGCCTGTTGCGCAAAAGAACCCTGACGTCCGGGCTCTCGCGTGCGTGGGCGCGGGACAGCGGCTTGCCGCAAGGCGCGCGTACCGGCCCCGCGTACCGGCCCTGCGTACCGGCCCTGCGTACCGGCCCGCGTACCGGCCTTATGCGCGTTTGCCGCGGCGCTCCTGCTCGACCAGGAAGTCGACCACCTGCAGGCAGCGTTCATGGCTGCCGGCAATCGAGGGTGCGGTGAGGAAGCGGCCGTTGACCGCCATCGCCGGCACGCCGTCGATCTTGTAGGCGATCAGCGCCTGGCGTGCCGCAACCATTTTTGCCGCAACACCGTCGGAGCGCAGGGCTTCCGCGAACTTGTCGCGGTCGATGCCGTTCCTGGCGGCCCAGTCGATCATTTCCGGCTCCTGCGACAACTGCATGCCGCCGACATGGATGGCGTCGAACGATTTGCGGTGCGCGCTTTCGACCGCGCCCAGCGCTTCGAGCGCGTAATACAGCTTGGCATGTTGCGCCCAGACCGCGTTGAACTGCGCCGGCAGGCGCCGGAACGCGACATCCGGCGGCAGGCGCTTGAGCCAGGCCGACAAGGGCGGCTCGAAGGCGTTGCAATGCGGGCAGCCGTACCAGAAAAACTCCATCACCTCGATCTTGCCCGCCGTTTCGACCGTCTGCGGGGTATCGAGCACCTTGTAGTCGATACCGGCGTCGGGCGCGCGGCGCTGGGCGAATGCCGGTGCGGCGACCGCACCGGCGCCTACAGCCAGAGTGCCGATGAATGTTCTGCGCGGTGAATTCATGCTGGTGCTCCCTATGGGTTGCAAGGATGGGGTTGGCCGTACGCGCTACTTGCGTTCGCGCCTGGCCACGTCGATGAACTGGTCGAGCAGTTTCATCGCTTCGAAATGGCTGCCGGCCTGGCCGCTGGAAAACAGGTACTTGCCGGCGACCACCATGGTGGGAGTGGCGCGGATGTTGTAGGCGTTGGTCAGCTTGCGCGCGGCATCGACCAAGGCGCGGTTTTCGTCCGAATTGAAGGCTTCGATGAAACGCGCGCGATCAACGCCGTTGCGCGCCACCCAGTCGAAGAGTTTTTGCTCGTCGCTCAGCATGACGCCGTCAAAATTGATGACGTCGTAAACCGGGCGGTGCAGGCGGCGCGCATGGCCCAGCTTGTCGAGCGCAAAGTAGGCGCGCGTGAGCGTCAGCCACTTGTCGTCGCGCAGCGCCGGCAGGTAGCGGAACTCGACGTCAGCCGGCTTTTTCAGCAGCCAGTCCTCGATCAGCGGTTGTTGATCGAAACAATGCGGGCAGCCGTAGTAGAAAAACTGCAGCACCTCGATCTTGTCTTTCGGGCTGTCGCCCAACAGGCCGGTGACCGGCGGCAGCACCGGGTCCAGGGTGCGATACGGCAGCGAGGAACGAATCTGCGCGGGCGCCGCACTGGTGAAGGCCAAGGCGCCCAGGTAAACCGCAAGTGTCAGTATGCGCATGCAAAACCTCCCGTTACCGGGGAATCGCGGCATGGCCAGGCCATGCCCACCGGGGTTTGACGCCGCTATTGCTTCTGGGGTTCCTTGAGTCTGATCAAAGAGGCTTCGACCCCGTTTTGCGTCAGCGTAGCACGGACCCGGTTGATGTCGTCGAGCCGGCCGTAGGGCCCCAGCCGTACCCGATGCATGGTGCCCCTGCCTTCGATGTCGACGCTTTCCACCTTGGCCTCGAAGCCCATCAACGCGAGCTTGGCTTTCTGGTTGTCGGCGTCGCCTGCCGAGCCGAATGCGCCGGCTTGCAGAAAATAGGTTTCCTTGGGCGCAGCCGGGGCGGCCTCGCCAGCCCTGGCGGGTTCGGCTTTCGCTTCCTGTTTGGCCGCCTCGATCGCCTTTTTTGGATCGATCACCTCTTCTTTGCCGGGCAGGATTTCGTAGAACGAAAAGCGTTTCTCGCCTTCCTTGGCCGGCGTGCCGCCCTTGGCGTCGCCGCCCTTGGCATCCCGGCCATACAGCGGCTTGTTGGGGTCGGAGTTGTCGGCGGCGCCCTTGGATGCGGATTTTTCGCCACGACCGGTCTTGTCGGCGAACGGTTTGGGGCCCTTGTTGAGATAGAAGGCGACCGCCACCGCCAGCATCAGGCCCAGCAAAAGGCCGATGACGATGCCCACCAGCGTGCCGCCGGCATGCTTGCGTTTGCTGCCGCCGGGTGCGCTCTTGGGCTTGTAGTCGCGTTGGGCCATGGGGACGGAAAGAGGTTTTGTCACATTTGCTCGGGCGCCGATACGCCCAGGAGGGCCAGCGTGTTGCGAATTACCTGCGCGGTGGCGGCATACAGTGCCAAGCGCGCCATTTTAACCTCTATAGGAGCACTCAAGACCCGCAGTTCACGCTCGTTGTAGAGCGCATGAAAGGCAGCGGCCAAGTCGCGCACGTAGAAAGTCAGGTCGTGCGGTGCCAGGTCGCGGCAAGCGGCTTGTATCGCCTCGGGAAACTCGGCCAGCTTTTGTGCCAACGCCAGTTCACGCTCGTGGGTGAGCGGTGCAAGATCGCTGCGGCAGAGAGTTTGCAGTCGATCGTGCCAATGCGTGTCCCAGGCGCGCAGCACGCTGCAGATGCGCGCATGCGCGTACTGCACGTAATGCACCGGGTTTTCGTCGGTATTTTTCAGGGCCAGGTCGACATCGAACACGAACTCGGTATCCGCCTTGCGCGAAATCAGGAAGAAGCGCACCGCATCGCGCCCGCGCGCGCGTTCGGCTTCGCCCGCGCCGCCGCCGGACATTTCGATCAGGTCGCGCAGTGTCACGTAGGAACCGGCACGCTTGGAGAGCTTGACCTCCTCACCGCCTTTCATCACCGTGACCATCTTGTGCAGCAGATAGTCCGGGTACCCCTCGGGCACGCCGAGATTGGCCGCCTGCAGGCCGGCGCGCACGCGCGCGATGGTGCCGTGATGGTCCGACCCCTGCACGTTGACCACGCGGGCGAAGCCGCGCCGCCATTTGGCCACGTGATAGGCCACATCCGGCACGAAGTAGGTATAGGAGCCGTCGGATTTTTTCATCACGCGGTCCTTGTCGTCGCCGTAGTCGGTGCTGCGCAGCCACAGCGCGCCACCGTCTTCGTAGGTCTTGCCGGCGGCTTTGAGCGCAGCCACGGTCTCTTCGACCTTCCCGTCGGAATACAGCGAGGACTCAAGATAGTAATTGTCGAAGCGCACGCCGAATATGCGCAGATCGATGTCCTGCTCATGGCGCAGGTAGGCCACTGCGAACTTGCGGATCGACTCCAGATCGTCTGCATCGCCCGAAGGCATGGCTTCGACATCGGCTGCCTTGACCGGCACTCGGGCTACGAAGTCGGTGGCGATGTCGGCGATGTAGTCGCCGTTGTACGCGGCTTCCGGCCACTGGGCATGACCCGGCTTGAAGCCGCGGCAGCGCGCCTGCACCGAGAGCGCGAGGTTGGCGATCTGCACCCCGGCATCGTTGTAATAGAACTCGCGCGTGACGGTATGCCCGCAGGCTTCGAACAGCGACGACAGGGCGTCTCCCAACACCCCCTGACGGCCATGGCCCACATGCAAGGGGCCGGTGGGGTTGGCCGAGACGAACTCGACCAGCACCCGCCCGGCACTGCCCGATGCGGCGTGGCCGAAGCGCGCGCCGGTGTGCAGCACGTCTCGCACCACACCCTGTTTGGCGGCGGCACGGATGCGCAGGTTGATGAAGCCGGGGCCGGCCACTTCCGCCGCTTCGATCACCCCGTTTGGCTGGGCCAGCAGTGCAGCAGTTACGGCTAACGCCAGCTCGCGCGGGTTTTTTTTGAGCTTTTTGGCCAGTTGCAAGGCCACATTGCAGGCAAGATCACCGTGGGCGGCGACCTTCGGCCGCTCCAGCGCGATTACCGGCATGTCGGCGATCGCAATGTCGGTGGTGGCGGCCAGCGCGGCCTCGAAGGCCGCGACGATTTCGAGTTTGACTGCGGCGAGCATGGGAGGGGCGCCTGAAGGTGTGATGGTGGCGCGATGCCTGATTGGAAATTATAGCGAAGGGCGGCCCCGGCATGCGCGAGATGCTCGGCACCACGACGCTGATCTACGGCCAGGGCATGGGCGGGAAGGTGGCGCTCATCACCGATGGCCGCTTCTCCGGCGCCACCCGCGGCATGTGCATCGGCTACGCCTGCCCCGAAGCCGCCGCGGGCGGGCCGCTGGCGCTGGTGCGGGTGCGGGACGGCAACTCCATCCGCATCGACTGCGATGCCCGCAGCATCGACTGGCAAGTCGACGAGGCCTAAGTCGCGCGGCGTCGCCTGGCAACCGCGCCGTGGCGAGCGCCTGGCCGGCACGCTGGAAAAATACGCCCGGCTGGTGGGGCCGGCCAACCAAGGCGCGGTCACGCATTCCGGCGCCGTCGACTGGCTGCACGGCGTCTGACCGGCAATTGGACGCATGCGTAATAGGCAATTGGACGCTTGCGTAATACCGCTGTTCGCTTGACACGCTTTCGCGCTCACTTGCGGATTCACTTTTGCGGGGTGTTGAAGTTATACGTTGTGCTATATTGTGTTCTTTAAATTTAAGACCTGCAACCATGCATAGCGCAACCTTGCGCAGGATCGGCGGAAGCGTTGGATTGAGCCTTCCCGCGCCGCTCGTCAAATCACTCGCCTTCAAGGTGGGCGAGCAAGTCGAGGTGCTCGAGCGTGATGGCCAACTCATCGTCAAGCCATATGTGGCGCCAAAGCGCAAGCGTTACACGCTCGACGAACTGCTGGCGCAGTGCGATTTTTCCAGGCGATTGGGCAAGACGGAACGCGAATGGCTTGCCGCTCCGCGTGCCGGTCGGGAAGAAATTTGAAGCGCACGCCGGAGCGCGGTGAGATCTGGCTGGTCGATCTCGACCCGATCGCCGGCAAGGAGCAACGCAGGAGGCGACCGGTGTTCGTCGTCACGCGAGCGGCGCTCAACGCCTCGGGGCTGGCTTTGATATGCCCGATTTCCCAGGGGGCGCTGCAATCAAGATTCGCCGGCTTCGCTTCGTCACTGGTGGGTGCAGGCACGGCGACGCAAGGGGTCGTGATGTGCAACCAGCCACGCACCGTTGACCTCGTCGCCCGCCGCAGCAAGCGGGTCGAGATGGCGCCTGACTTTGTGGTGGAAGACGTACTCGCACGGATCACCGTACTGCTCGATTGATCGGTGGGCCGGGGCGAAAGAGCGTTCGCGGCGTTTTGCGAAGATGCCATTGCCACGAGGAGATCTCATGAAGCCGTTCGCCCCACGCTCCTTCGCCCTGGCCTGCACATTCGCCTTGGCCGCCGCCGCGCACGCCGCCCCCGACGAAGCCGGCTTCGGCGCGAACGAAGGCTTTCCCGTCGGAACGCGCGCGAACTGGTTGCAGAAGCGATTCGTCGTCGGCTCGTTTTCCACGATGGAAAAGATCTTTCCGGTGCGCGAACTCAGGGCCGCGGCGACGCTACGGCCACTACCCGCGGCCGACAAGCCGCTCGACTGGGCACGCATCGATCAATGCCTCGCCGCCCACCCGGCGACCGGGCTGTTGATCATCAAGGACGGCCGTGTGCTGGCCGAACGCTACCAGTACGGCCGCAACGCCGAACATCGCTTCACCTCGTTTTCCATGGTCAAGACACTCGTCGGCATGGCCGTGGGCGCCGCGCTCGCCGACGGCGCCATCGCGAGATCGACGATGCGGTCGACAAGTACGAGCCCGAACTTTCGACCATCGCCTGGAAGGGCGTGTTTATCCGCCACGTGCTCAACATGGCCGCGGGCGTGAAATTCGACGAGACCTACGAGCGCTCCGACACCGACATCGCGCGCCTGTCGCGACCGTGGATCCGCGGCGCGTTCATTACGCGCCGCCAGGAACTCCACGAAATCCACCGCCCCAGCGGCTGAGACACAGTGGAGCCTCGCTTGAATTATCCGATTGACGACGTTGTGGGGTCCATGTAGGCGAGGTCGGTGCGCAGTTGCCGCGCGTCGAAAGCCCGGCGCTGATCAAGCGAATGGATTTCGCGCCCGGCCGCCGACAACCGGGCGCGGCTACTTGTACCGGTCCTCGATCGACGACCAGGCCGGCATGCCGACAATGGCCTTGTATTCTTCGAAGCCCACGCCCGAACCGACCTCGCGAAATTGCCCCGACGCCATGTCGGCCAGCGCGTCCTGCATCGTGCGCGTGATGCGCATGAGCAAGGAAATTCCGTAGATCACCATGCGAAAACCCAGTTCCTCGAGCTGCGGCGGCTTGAGGATCGGTGTCCGTCCCCCTTCGAGCATGTTGGCCATGAGCGGGACATCAAAGGCGCGACCGATGGTGCGCATCTCGTCGACATCGAGCGGGGCCTCGATGAACAGGCCATCGGCTCCGGCGCGCAGGTAGGCTTCACCGCGCCGCAGGGCTTCGTCCAGGCCGACGACTTCGCGGGCATCGGTGCGAGCGATGATGAACGTGTCTGGATTTATCCGCTCGCCGGCGGCCGCCCGAATCTTCGAGCACATCTCCTGGGCGGGCACCAGCGCCTTGCCGGCGATGTGGCCGCAGCGCTTCGGGCTCACCTGGTCTTCGAAGAACAGGGCCTGTACACCCATGCGCTCTAGATTGTGGACTGCGTGGACCACATTCTTGTGGTCGCCATAACCATTGTCGACGTCCACCAGCGCAGGTAGTTTGCACACGGCCAGTATGTCGCGGTAGGCATCGGCGAACTCGCGCGCACCGAGCAGGCCGATGTCCGGCACCCCGAAACGCACGCCGGCGATAGAGAAACCGCCGATGAATACCGCCTTGAAGCCTGCTTGCTCAATCAGCAGCGCCGACAACGCGTCGTGCGCGCCGGGCATCACCAATGGCCGTTCGCTTGCGACCAGTTCACGGAAGGCATTCATTCGATTTTCACTCCGGCGTCGCGGATCACCTTGCCCCATTTCGCGGCGTCTTCGCGCACCACGCGGGCAAATTCCTCCGGAGTACCGCCCGCGGCCTCGGCGCCCTGCGCCGCAAGCTTGTCCTTCATTTCGGTCGATCGCAGGATCTTGTCGACCTCGCTGTTCATGCGGCCGACGATCTCCTTGGAAGTCGCCGCCGGCGCCACCAGCCCGAACCAGGTCACGCCTTCGAATTCCGGCAGGCCCGATTCGGCAACCGTCGGCAGGTCTGGCGCGAGAGGCGAACGCTCCTTGCTGGTGATTGCCAGGCCCTTGAGCTTGCCGGCGCGGATCTGCGGCAGGGACCAGACGATCGAATCGAAAATCCAGGCGATCCGTCCCGAGACAAGGTCGGGGACCGCCTGCACGCCGGTCTTGTAAGGCGCGTGCGGTGCCTGGATGCCGGCACTGGTTTTGAACAATTCGCCGATCAGGTGGGTGATGCCGCCGGTGCCGCTGGACGCATAGGTAAGCGCACCGGGTTTCTCCTTTGCAAGAGCGATCAGTTCCCGCATGTTGTTTGCCGGGATCGCGGGGCTGGCGACCAGGATGTTCGGTGCCCGGGCAACCAGGCTGACCAGCGCGAAATCCTTGCCCGGATCATAGGCCAGCTTGTTGTTGAGGATGGGAAGGATGACATGGGTGCTGATGGTGGCCATGAGGAAGGTGTAGCCGTCCGCAGTCGACCTTGCGACATGTTCGCTGGCGATGGCGCCCGTGGCGCCGGGGCGATTGTCGATCGCCACGGGCTGACCCAGCGCCTCCGACAGCTTTTGCCCGACCGCGCGCGCCACCGCGTCGGTCGATCCGCCTGCCGCGAACGGCAGCACGATGCGCACCGGGCGCGCCGGCCAGTTCTGGGCAGTCGATGCCAGAGGCAGAAGCGCGGGCAGGAGCGCCCACCAGCGGTAGACCTTGAATCGCAATGTTGCTCGCATGAACGTACCTCTGGCCGCTTGAAAAGCAGACTGTAACGGCGCAGCGCACGCAAGGGAAATGCATAATATGGATGGCCCGACCATGCACGAAATCGATACTCCAACGACACCGCCATGGCGCGACTCATGAATCCGCGCCGTCTCGATCTCAACCTCCTGGTCGTATTCGACGCAGTGGTTGCCGAGGCCAGTGTTTCGCGCGCGGCAAGCAGGCTCCACCTGACGCAATCGGCCTTGAGCCATGCGCTGGGGCGATTGCGCGAGGCCTTCGGCGACCCGATTCTCGTGCGCCAGGGGCGTGTCATGCAGGCCACACCGAGGGCGCTGGCCGCACTGCCCGAGGTGCGCTCGATCCTGTCCCAGGCCGGTCGCCTGTTTGCCGAAAGGGGCCGCTTCGATCCCGCGACCCTCGAGCGCAGCGTGCATGTGGGCAGCTCCGACTACGCGTGCGTGGAAGTGCTGTCGAAAGTCATGCCCGGCGTCTGCCGTGATGCCCCCGGCTTGCGCTGGATGGTCCGCCATGCAGGGCGGGTCGATGCGCCGGCGCTGCTGCGCGCCGGCTCGATCGATCTGGCGCTGGGCGTTTTCGGCGGGCTCACCCCGGACCTCGCAACCGAACCGCTGGTCGAGGAGCCTTACCTGTGCGCCGCATGGCGCGGCGCATGGCCGACCAGAACCCTGACCGAAGCGGCTTATCTTGAGGCCACGCACCTGAACGTGCTGGTCGCCGGTGACACCCTGGGCCTGATCGACGAGGCGCTCGCCCGGCGCGGTGTGACGCGGCGCATCGGCGCGACGCTGGCGCATTTCGGTGCGGCAGTGGCCATGCTCAGTGGCGGGCCCATGCTGCTGACCGCGCCGGCCGGGTTGCTGCGGCGCGCCGCGCGCCTCCACGATTTGCGGGTGATGCGCGTGCCGGTCGATCTGCCGCCGTTTCGCACCCAGCTGGCATGGGCGCGGCGGCGCGACGACGACGAGTGCTTGACATGGTTGCGCCAGCGAATCGTCAGCGCCATGCGTGCACCGTCGTCCGCCCGATCGGCCAGCCGGAACGACTGAACAGCGCTCCGAGGTGTTCCCGCTGATCTGCCCGATATGCGCAGGCCAGATGCGCATCATCGCCATCATTACGTTCAGTGCTGACATTCACAAGATTCCGGATCACATCGGAATCGATACACAAGCCCCGCGCATCACCCCGGCACGCGGGCCACCACTGCGGGATGACTGCGGTGCGTAGGAGGCGGGCGAGGGTGTCGAGGCTTTACCGGACTGGGATATGACCAGCCAATCAGCGCCAGACTACCCCGACGATCAGCGCACGACTTGGTGAATTTGCTTGCTGAATTTGCTGAATTTGCTGATTTTGCAATGGGGCGCGACGACTGCGCCGGGGTAGGCCTCTGCCCGCAGCCCAGCTTTTCATGTGGTTTGCGCCGGAGGGCGGCAAACCTTGCGAATTCAGTCTTTCACATCGGGAAAAGTACGACTCTTGAGGACGCTTTTCGGTACCGTACTTGGTCTCATGCGCTTGAAATGCCTATCAGTGGACACTCCGCCGCCCATCGCGGTGCGGCGCGCGTTGCGGTGGGCTGCCTTCCGCACCTGGGTGCGCACTTCCATGGCGTTCAGTCTCCTGACGGATTGGCATGACCCGGGATGCGACCGCCGGGCACGCGTTAGCGAGATCGCCACTTCGGACGTATTTGACGACACATCATCATGCTTCTCAGGGAATACGCAATATCGTATCAATCGGCAGAAACAGCGACAGACCCGGTTCGGTCAAGGGTATGAATCCGTAGTCCTCGTAATACCTGGCCACGCGGTCGCTGATCGCGTCGACCACGAGCGCGTACACGCCAATGGTCGCCGAGGCCTGTCCTACCCGCTTGAGCGCATCGATGATGAGGTGTCCGCCCAGCCCTTTTCCACTCAATTTCTTATCGACTGCAAGCCGGCCCAAAAGTACGGCGGGCACGGGGTAACGCGGCAGCTTGCGCGCTTGTTGCGCCGGAAATCGCTCGCGCTGGATGCTGGTCGCCGCCAGCGTGTAGTAGCCCAGAACTTCCGGCGAATCCGCCGTTGTCAGCACGAAGGCGCGGGTCAGAAAACGCCGTGAGTCCTGGTTGATGTAGCGACGCACGTACTCGTTGAAGCTATTTTCGCCGCAATCGAAATCCACGCGCAGGTGCTCGGCCGCCAGTGGCCGAATGTGCCAGGATTCAGCCGGCAAGTTCGCCTCCGCGCCTGGCATAGCGGCGCGCGGCGTCTCTCAGTTTGCCGTTGGGCTTTGGCGGGTGCTCCAGCGCCGTGCAAAAGCGCTCCCAATCCGCATCGGAAAGCGTGATGCTGTGGCCATGCAATTCAATGACCTTGTCGGCCGCGATAACGGCTTGCGACAAAACGAAGTCCGACGCGGTCTTGTTGAGGTACGCAGCCGCCTGCTCGATCTTGTTCCGTGCCGCGAGATCAAGGCGCAGATGAAGGCGTTCCCTTTTTACCTCCGCAAGGGGAGCGGCGGCGGCAAGGCGATGCCGTTTTTCCTTCGGCTCGGATCTGGCTTTGGTGCTGATTGCGGTGCTCATGTGGACATCTCCTGAGTCCGCCGCGGATTTCGGGACGGGGTGTCCGGGCAGGAGTGTAGTGTACGCCATCGTGGCGTACATCCGACGACGGAAAATCGCATGTCGCAAATCGCTTCTTGCGCACTGGCCTCGGGCGGACCGGTGGCCGAGGCGAATTCATCGCTTGAGAGTCACCCGCTCCAGTGCATCTCCCTGTGCCAACACCCGCCCGATCACCGCCGTGCTCGCATAGCCTGCTGCGCGCAGCGCAGGCCGACCCGATCACCCGGCACGCTCGCCAGCAGGCCGCCCGCGGTCCGCGGATCGAAGATCAGCCGGTAACGCCGGTGGTCGACCATCTCCGCCTGGTTGCGTAGCGCGCGGCGCAGGCGCACGTTGGCCGGCTGCAAAGAACCGAGGATGCCGGCGGCGGCGGTTTCCTCGGCGCCTTCGAGCACCGGCAGGGCTGACAAATGGGGTTCGATATCGACGCCCGAGGGCCGCGTGTTTCCAGGCGGCACTTACACCTATACGCTCGTTCATCCCGCTTTGCCCAACACGTCGCAAACCGGCGATCTCGACATGCCGGCCATATCGCTTTACGCCGGCTCGACCCCGACCTTCACCACCTTCGCCGGGTTTGAAGACGGCAACGGCGCGACCGCCACTTCGTGAGTGGCGTTCGATCGCGCCACCGCTCTTTCCTTCACCACCGCCGTTCCTGAGCCGTCGGCCGTCGTCATGCTCATGTCCGGGTTGCTGCTGGTGGGCGCCATGGCAAGGCGCCGGCGCGGTTGAGCTGCGGGAGGCGATAGTCGCCGCTCGTTTGTCCAGGATACGCCGCGTCCGCCAGCGCGTCGCCGTAAAAACGGCGGCACAATTCGCGCCGACGTGCCAGCTCGCTCAACGAAGGATCAAGCGACGACAGCACGATCTGCTGCGCGGTTTCGAACATCTGCAGCGCCATCAGGGCGCGTTCCGACCCGGTCATCGCGGCGAAGCGTGTGATGAGGAAAGCTTCGGTCTCAGGGCTGGTGTCGTTCATCTTTTGCTTTCCGCAACATGTCCGTCAGACCGAGCTGTCCGGCCCATTCGTGAAGATATGCCTGATCATGCGGCGCCAACAACAACTGGCCGATATCGCGCCGCTGCTGTTCCGAGTGCGAATCGCGCGACCATTCGAGCTTGGAGAGGATCAAGTCCTCGATGCTCACGATCCACAGCGATACGCCGGCCAGTTCGACGCGCGAACGGCGTTCGAATTCCGCAAGCCGGTAGGGCGTTTCCTTGCGCGCAATCAAATCGATTTTCGCCACCGACGCCAGGTGGATGACGATCCAGGGCCACGCCTCGCGCAGCGCAGCGGTGATCGCCGCACCATCCGCATGGTAGTCGGCGCCCAGCGCGGCGGTCAGCAATTCGACCTGCGCTGCGTCGAGGGCGATCACCAGGTTGATGTCACGTGTCATGCGCGGTCTGGCGTAGTAACTCATCGCCAGGGAACCGGTCAGCATGTAGTCGATGCGCGTGCTGTCGAGCCGGGCGCAGACGTCGGCAAGCG
>Ga0163146_10003186_pt1 | contig 21147 bp, 26 predicted proteins | sample OliLakLV19MP7G1_FD_148648 | JGI IMG/M metagenome (GOLD analysis project Ga0163146, IMG submission 148648) | Freshwater microbial mat bacterial communities from Lake Vanda, McMurdo Dry Valleys, Antarctica - Oligotrophic Lake LV.19.MP7.G1 | ecosystem: Environmental > Aquatic > Freshwater > Lake >...
TAAGTGCCAAATAGTAGCGAGGCAAGCATAATGTAGCAATTATAGCGACGTTTGTAGTTAATAAGGCTACATTATGCCACTTATAGCTCCACTACGAAACGCAATTTGTTCAGGAGGCCTTAGCGCACCCCCCCTGCGTGCCTGTGGCCACCGGCGCGGCCAACGTCCGCCGCCCAAGTGGCCAAAGGCACAGACAACCGGCATGCCGGGGCGGGGTTTTTAGGGGCGGGTCAGGCGCCTTCGGCGCCAAAGCAACGATTGACGCAGACCGATATCGCCGGATCACTCAAAAAATGGCATTGAAATTCCTACCCTTCAAGCCGATGGACGCACCGCCTACCAACTGCGCCGGAAACCACACACGCCAGTAGTCCGGCCGCGGCCCTGCCTGCCACCACAGCCATGGCTGTGCGGCAGCGTACAGACGACCGCCGGTGACCAGAATGGCCCGGTGCCTGTAGCGGGCCGCCGAGCAGCCCGATGCAATGGCGACCAAACGTAAAACTACCCAGGGCGAAACTTGGGCTTGGGGTTGGGCTTGGGGTCATGGCTCGAATGTTGCCATCCCCGAGCCTCTGTCTGGTCTGCGACTGGGAAATATTCCCCTAAATCTGGCTGGAGTGTTTTGGCACGGTGTTTGCTCTAACTAGCTTCGAGACAGGGTGCATCTGGAAGGGATCGCGATCAAATCTGCGCCAATATTAACCAGCCATTTTGGAAGGATTTTTATGAAAGCCTCTACTTCGCGCCCCATTTTGGGTCGCCGCCAGTTGCTCAAGGCCTCAGTCGCGGGCGCAGCCGCCTTGTCGGCGCCTTATGTTTTCGCCCAAACCATGACGGACGTGAAGTTTTCGCTGGATTGGCAGATCCAGGGCGTTCACGCCTGGTTTTTGCTCGCAGCTGAAAAGGGCTATTTCCGCCAGGAAGGCATCAACATCCAGATCGACGTGGGTGACGGCTCCTCCGGTGTGGTGCAGCGCATATTGACTGGCGCCTATGACGCGGGCATTGGCGACACCAGCACCGTCAAGCAAGTGGCTACCACCAACGCCGCGACCTCACCTATGGTCGCCTACATGGTGTTCAACCGTGTTGCCTTTGTGATCATGTCCAAGAAAAGCGCCAACATCACCAAGCCTTCCGATCTGGCTGGTAAAACCATCCTCAGCACCGCCAACAGCTCGGCCTTTCGCATGTTCCCGATCCTGGCTCGAACTGGCGGCCTGGATATGGCCACTGTCAAGTTCAACAACGTCGCCCCGCCTTTGCTGGACCAATTGCTGGTGCGCAACGAAGCCGACGCCTTGGCCGGGTTCATCACCACCACCTGGGTGAACCTGAAGGCCCTGGGCCAGAACATGAACGACTACAACACCATGTTCTTTGCCGACCATGGCGTCGAGGCCTACGGCAACTCGGTGCTGATCTCGCGCAAGATGGCCACGGAGCAGCCGCGTGTGGCGGCCGGCCTGGTGCGCGCCATCAACCGGGCGTTTAACGACGTGCAAGCCAACCCGGCCGAAGGTATCGACGCTGTGATGCGCCGCAACCCGCTCCTCAACCGCGAGGCTGAAACCGAGCGCCTGTCGATCGGCATGCGCCAGCTCATCAACACGCCCGAGTCGCGCAGCGTCGGCATAGGCGATGTCGAGACGCCGCGCTTTGAGCGCTCGACCCGCCAGGTTTCCGACGTCTTCAGCCTGACGCGTCAGCCCGGCATGTCGGAAGTCATCACCCGCGCCTTCTTGCCCCCCCGCGCTGAGCGCAACATCCGCACCGCTTAAGGAAAGCCTTAACGACAAGTGATGTCGCGCCATGACACGACACGCTGACATCGCCATCCCCGCGCGCGGCTCCTACGTGCTGCGCCGCGCGCGGGTGCCGGGCTGCTTCTTGCGCCGGCCGCTGGTTGGCCAGCAGGTCGACCCCGAAGGTTCGGTTCTGCTCGACATCGAGGTCGAAGGCGAGAAGATCGCAGGCATCTGGCCGGCTGGCACACAGCCGGGAGATGGCGTGCGGCCGGAGATCGACCTGCAGGGCCGTCAGGTCTGGGCGACGCTAATCGACATGCACGCCCACCTCGACAAGGGTCAGGTTGTGCCACGGGTCGCGCCCGACGGCAGCCTCGCCGGCGGCATAACCCTGACGGCGGCCGACCAAAGCCGCTGGACTCCGCAGGACATCCGCCAGCGCATGGAGTTCGGCATCCGCTGCGCCTACGTGCATGGGGTATCGGCGATTCGCACACACATAGATTCGGTCGAGCCGCGCACCACGCCGATGAGCTGGGAGGTCTTCTCCGACCTGCGCGCCGCCTGGACAGGCAAGGTGGCGCTGCAGGCGGTGGGCATCACGCCGCTGACGGCGTTTCTCGATCGTGCCGGCGTCGAGCTGGCCGACAGGGTGGCCGCAGCCGAGGGCATCCTGGGTGGGTGGACCGACGGCATTGCGCAGCATGGCCCGGAGCGGGCCGACCTGGACGGCCTGCTGGACAGCTTTTTCAGCGTGGCCGGCGAACGCGGCCTCGACGTGGACCTGCATGTCGACCAGTCCGACGACGTCGACGCCTTCACCCTACCCGATGTCGCACGGGCGGTGCTGCGCACCGGGTTTGGCGGACGGGTCGTCGTCGATCACTGCGTCAACCTGGCGCTGCAACCCGTGCCGGTGATCGAGCGCACGATCGACCTGTGCCGGCAGGCCGGATTGGCGATCGTGACCCTGCCCACGCCGATGATGTATTTGCAGGACCGCCACGTCGGCCGCACCCCGCGCTGGCGTGGTGTGACAGTGGCACACGAACTGATGGCCGCGGGCATTCCGGTGGCGATCGGCGGCGACAACTGCCGCGACGCGTGGTTCCCGTTCGGCGACCACGACATGGTCGATACCGTGAAGCAATCGGTGCGCGTCTTCCAGATCGATAACCCGATCGCGCAGGCGGTGGCGATGGCCGGGCCGATCCCGTCGGCCATCGTCGAGCGGCCCGATATCGGCTGGATCGACGAAGGCGTGCTGGCGCGCTTCATCCTGTTCGGCGCCCGCACGCTTAACGAGCTGATGTGCCGGCCGCAGGCCGACCGTATCGTCATCGACCGCGGCCGGCGCGTCACCCAGACCCTGCCGGATTACGAAGAATTGACGCCCACCGCCGAATTGTTCTCCGCGCTGACCACACATGAGATTCCCGGATGACCAATCCGATTGGCTGGTCCCGCCGCTTCGTGCTTGCAAGTACCCTCGGCGCCTTCCTTGCCCGCACCTGAACGACGCAGTACGTCAACAAGGGCGCCGGCCTGTAGCTGCGCAAGCAGGTCGTCACGTAATCCGGCGTCGGCGCCGGGATCAGCGATGTCCTTGCCTGGCTGGCGCGCGGCAAGACCGGCGGCGATATCGGCCTCATACTCGACATCAGCGCGCGCACGGTGCAAAAGCACATCGAACATGTGTACGTCAAGCTCGGCGTCGAAACGCGCACCGCAGCCGTGATGCGTGCTGGTGTTGCGCCGGTCGCTGCGCCGGATCATCCATGTCGTGAACTCGCGAGCGATTGCCTCGGCGCCTCTTTCCGGTAAAGCGAAGAAGGCGCAACCACTGCCGTGCCATGCAATCGACGGATAACCATCGAATCCGACGCCAACAGCTTTACCCCCGAGAACGTTGATGGCGGAAAGTGGATCCGCGTTGTGCCTGCGCCTGTCGATTCCAATCTCGCAGCCAGCCGTCGCGCCACCGGCCGACGCGACCGACGAGCCGCCGCATCGCCACGCAGTCCGCTACGTCTGGGCGCTTATGCTGGCGCGCATCTACGAGGTGCTGCTCCTGCCGTGTCCGAAGTGCGGTGGCGCGATGCGGATCGTCGCCTTCATCACTGAGGGGCCGGTGATCCGGGCAATTCCCGGTCACCTGGGCGAGCCTAAGTCACCGCCGCGTCTACGGCTGGCGCCGGGGCCGCCGCTTTCGGAGATGCCGGACCGTGGATCCGACACAATCAATCCGCAGGTGCAACTCATGCCGGAACATGCGTTCAGTAAGCGCATCGCGTGGTAGGGCACAAGACGACAAGGCTCGCTCGCCGGGGGCAACGCGTGCCTGCGGCCACCTGCACGGCAATCTTCTCCAGCCCAGGTGGCCGCAGGCACAGACAACCGGCATGCCGGGAAGGGGTTTCAGGCGCGATCAGGCGTCTTCGGCGCCAAATCAACGATTGACGCAGACGGATATGACCTGCAGCGGCTACGAGGCTATTTGGCTTCCAGGTGCCGCCGGCAGCGGGCGGCGCCGGCGCCTCTTTTGCAGTCAAGGCGCGCATCGCGGAGATCCTGGCCGGCGCTGCCTTCTTGCGCGCCGCTGAACATCAACATCAGGGTGCCAAAGCAACGATTGACGCTGACGGATATCGCCGGGTTACTCCAAAAACGGGATTGAAATTCCTATCCTTGACCTGCGGACTACAGCGGGCTGTATGCAATGCGATATCGACGGACGGAGAAGTCACGAAGCGGCTTCACTTTCAATTGTCTGCGCGATGGAATTTATCGCCGATCGGGCTGGCGATACGGAAGTTTTTCGCCGGCTGCCGCCGCGCACAGCCGTCGGGCACCCGGCCTGATGCACAATGGCCGGTGCGCAAGGAATCGAACGGGAGGCTGCGTTGAGGATGCATATTCGCGGCCGTCGACAAAAGCCGGCTTGTGGCGCCGAAAATGCCTGGCCGGAGCTTGTTTTCGTACGCCCTTTTCCGCGCGCGCATGGCGGGCACCAGACATGGCCACGGCTGATACGACTGATCGTTGCCGCGACCTGCATCGCGCCGCCATTCGGCCCCGCTGCCTTCGCCGACCCGGCACCGCGCGGCGAGACGGAAATCGGCCGGCACGACGCCTGGGCCTTCAAGCTCACCCCTTCGTACTACGTCACCGAACGTCAGAAGGACGCGACGGACCTCAACCTGCGTGCCAACCTCGGCGCCCATGCGCTCTGACTGGCGCACTTTCGGCGCGGGAGCGAATTCGAACAAAGCCGCACCGGCTACGAGTACACCGCGCAATTTCCTTTCGGCCAGATCGTCCCCTCGCTGCAACTGGCTTCGCACGGCTTCGCCGGTGGTTCGCTCAACGCGCAGGTCGGCGACACGGTCTACGGCCTGATCGGTTTCGGACGCACCAACCTGCGCGACTACTACAACCTCAACTTCGACCCCAATGATTCCCTGGTCGCAGGGTTCGGCACAAGGCTCCTGCCCAGGTCCAACCTGACATTGTTCAGAGTGCAGGACAACCGCCTGCACACCGGGCAGAAAGTGACGCACCTGGTCTGGCGCTACGCCGTGGCCGAGCGGCGGCGATGGACAGTCGATTTGTCGCGCAAGCAAGGGCGCGCAAGCGCGGATGCGGATCCGGTTTCCGGTACCGCCTTGTCAATCACTTTCGACTACGACGACATTTTCTTCCGCCTGGCGCGTGACCGCAAGGTCAACTTCAGCGACGACGATCAGACGCGGATATCGCTCGGTCTGCGCTTCTGAGCATGTTTCAGGCTGCGCGCCTTCGTGATGCGGCAACAGGAGCTTTCATGCGGGCGCCAATCCTTGACACGGCCCCGGCTGCGGCCAAGCCCTCACTCCGGCTGCAGGCCGATGTCCTTGATCAGCTTGCTCCAGCGACCGCGTTCAGCGGCGCGGAACTCGTTGAGCGCCTGCGGCGGCCCCGGTTCGAGCAGCAGTCCGAGGTCGCGCAGGCGCTTGGGCACCGAGAGCACCCACTGGCGCAGCGGCAGGCGCGCAATGACATGGTCGGCCAGATGCGCGGCGGTCTCCACCATGCGGCGGGTGGTGCAGGATGGGCATACGCCGGGACATTTGAAGGAAAGCATGGGCGCGATCCAGGACCGCCCCAAAGAGAATCTGGTCTCCACCGACCATGGCATCATCATGACGCGCCCGGCTTTGTTAAAAGCCGCGAAAGCGAATCGCGAAGGCAAGCCGCTGCCGGGTTTGGCGCAGGCCGAACAGCGGGTGCGTTCCTGCTCCATCGAGTTGCCGTTTGAGCAAAAGTACAAGGACGGCGCCAAACACGGCCTCTCCTTGGATCTGGCCACCGACCCGGTCAGCGTATGACAAGCGGCGCATACGCCGTTCATTCCGCACCCAACGCCGTTGCCGTAAAATGCCGATACTGATTTTCAGGAGTTCACCATGAGCCTGACCATCCGCCGCCAAGCCCGCGTCGACACCCAACACCGCATTTCACTTCGCCATGTTGGCTTCCAGCCCGGCACGCTCGTCAGCGTGGTGGCCACGGCACAGCAGGCATCTGGGCGCAGCAAGCGATCCGCCGCTTACAGTCTGTTCGATCAATTGCAGACACTGGCCAGCAAGCTGGATCGCCAGTTGTCGCGCAATTCCGCGCAGTACGCCGCGGCGAGTCTTCCCGCCGACTACTCGCTCAACTTCGAGCAGTCCCTTTATCCGCAGCGCGGCTGAGTCTGACATAGTCTTCGATGACTGGCGCGGTCAAGCCTGGCGCGCGGCTGTTTGTCGATACAGGTTACTTTCTCGCACTCGCTTTGCCGCGCGACACCTGGAACGGCATTGCACGCAAATGGGCCAAACGCAGCAAACAGCATCGTTACCGCCTCGTCACAACCCAAGCGGTCTTGATGGAAGTGGGCGCGGCGCTCGCACGCACACCCATGCGCCAGCTTGCCCAATCGATTCTTGTGAGCGCCCGGGACGACCCGGCGCTTGAAGTGCTGCCCTGTGACGGCATGCTCTACGACCGTGCCCTGCGTTGTTCCTGGCGCATCCGGACAAAAACTGGAGCATGACGGACTGCGCTTCTTTCGTCGTGATGTCAGACCAGGGACTGATGCACGCACTGAGCGCCGATCACCATTTCGAACAAGCCGGATTCGTAGCGCTGCTCAAGCAATGAGTCTCAGGACATAACGTGACGCATGGACCATCGTTCCCAACCGCGGCGCGTTCGTCGCCAGCCCGAGCCTGGCGCAGGCGCGCGAAATCTACGAGGCACGGCGCATCGTCGAAGGCGGCATCGTCGGACGCCTGGCCGGGCGCCCGAGCGCGGCGATCGCGCGCTTTCCATCCGGCTATCGGGCGAATTTCACGTACTGCTGGCCGAATGCACCGGCAGCCCGTTGGTGGTGCGCGAACTGCAGGAACTGCTGAGCCGCACCTCGATGCTGGTGGCGTTTTTCGAAGCCGCTGCGGCATCCGAATGCGCCTGCGAGGAACATGAAGAAATCCTGGTGGCGCTCGCCGAAGGCGATGCAGCACGCGCGCTGAAGGCCATGCATACGCATTTGTCGCTGATCGAAACACGCCTGACGCCGCGCGCAGCCCTGCCCGCTGTGAGCGACGTCGAGCAGGAACTGCGGCATGCCTGGGGCGCTGCACGCAAAGCGGCCGTGAAACGGCTGGGAAAATCAACACGCACTCGAATCCCGGAGTGTGGATTCAGGACACGCTTGACCGCGGCCTGGCCTGGCGGTGCGCAAGGGCACCCATCAGGCCCAATCCGGCGATCAACATGGCCCAGGTTTCCGGCTCGGGTACCGGCAGCGGCAGCCCGGGCTGAATCACCCGCAGTTCGACCAGGTCGGCCGCATAGTCGTAGCGCAACGAGTAGTCAAAGCCGCTGCCGAAACCGGTGGCGGTGACGCTGCCGAATGTCCCGCTCAAGTCGCCGCTTGCATTGAGGATCACAAAAGTGTCGTTGGCGTTGAGCGCACAACTGCCGATGCAGCCGAGCGCCAAGGTGCCGCCGAGCGTGGCCGTGCCGTTGACCACGAGCCTGTCGAACAGGACACTGCAGGCCAGCTCGATATCGAGCACACCGGCTGCGGTCTGCTCGAAGTTGCCGGCCAGGGTCAGTGTGCCCGGGGAATTGCCGGGGGCAATGTGACCGGAATTGGTGTGTTTGGCGGTCTGTATCGTCGCGCCGCCCGTGATCTTGCCGGGGTTGACAAAGGTCATGCCCGAAAAATTCTTGTCGCTGCCCGCTTTCGCATTGAGCGTGTAGCCGGCAACCGCGGTCCAGCCGCCGCTCAGATTGCCACCGGGCCAGTCGACCACGTCAGATTCACATCGGCCTGGATGTCGTTGCAATAGCCTGTGCAGGCCATCGGCACGGCGGTTTCATGCTGATGGCATCGGTTCGACATATAAGGCGTGAATCACCGCCAGGAATAGCCGCAATGCAATGCGGGTTGGTTATGATGCGGACATCGACTCGCCACCTCGCCGCACCCACTCTTCCTGCCCGCGTCCGGACCAGTCCATGAACCATGAAAACGAGTTGCTAGCCCGCGTCCAACGATTCGTACAAGACGATGTTGCACCGCGATACAAAGACGGCAAACCGCTAGTCGTGGACAGCCGCCTGACCGCGGCTGCGGCGGCTACGGGGCTATTTGGCTTCCAGGTGCCGCCGGCAGCGGGCGGCGCCGGCGCCTCTTTTGCAGTCAAGGCGCGCATCGCGGAGATCCTGGCCGGCGCCGATTTCGGGCTGGCGATGTCCTTGATCAACACCCAGAACGTTGCCAATCATCTGGCGCGCAGCGCCGCGGCCGCGGTGGCGCAACGCCATCTGCCCGACCTGATGGCGGGCAGGAAATCCGCCTGCACCGCACTGACCGAACCCGGCGCCGGCTCTGACTTTGCCGCCATCAAAACCACCGCCACGCAAATCGACGGCAACTGGCGCCTGGATGGCGCCAAGGCATGGATCATCAATGCAGTGCACGCCGAAGTGCTCTTGGTGTATGCGCAAACCCGGCCCGGCAGCGGCGCCGCCGGCATCGCTGCCTTTGTGGTTGACGCCAACCGCGCCGGCTTCGTGCGTGGCGCCGCGATGACCGGTGCCATGCCGGCGATGGGCACGGGCAGCTTCGGCCTTGAAGCCTATGTCGCCAATACTGACGAGATGTTGTTCGCACCCGGCCAGGCCTTCAAGCGCGCCATGACCTCGATCAACGGCGCACGCATCTACGTGGCAGCCATGTGCTGCGGCATGGTCGCGGCCGCCTTGACCATCGCCGCCAACTACGGCCGCCAGCGCAGTACCTTCGGCCAGACGCTGTTCGATCATCAGGGCTGGCGCTGGCACCTTGCCGACGCCGCGGTCGATCTGGAGGCGGCGCGCCTGATGGTGGCCGCCGCGGCAAATGCGCTCGATGCCGGCGCCGACGTGCAGGGCGCGGCGGCGCGCGCCAAGGTGTTTGCCACCCGCATGGCCCACCGCCATCTCGGGGCCCTGCTGCATGCCATGGGCGCGGAAGGATTGAGCGACCACCACCCGCTGTTGCGCCATCTTGAAGGCGCGCAGGCCGCCGCCTTCACCGACGGCGCAACCGGGATGCTGCTGGAACGTATCGCGCGCGAATTGCGAGGCAAGTGATGACCGACGATACTCGTTTTGCCGCACCGGCGTTATTGATCGTCGACATGCAAAACGACTTCGTGCGTGCCGGCGCACCGCTTGAAGTGCCCGATGCGCGCGCCACCTTCGACGTCCATCGGCGCCTGATCAGGTTGTTTCGCGACATCGGCGCGCCAGTGGTCTACACCAGGTTTCTGGCGACGCCGGAACCCAGCCTCTTGTGGCGCTGGTCGCCACAATTCGCGCCGCCGACGCTGTGCTGCCGCAAGCCCAACGCTACCAGGGTCGGACTTCATCATGCCGGTACATGATTACCACTCGGGCCCGCAGTTCAACCCGGTAGATGGTTGCAGCATCGCCTCGAACGCAGCGCCGCCAATCAGGCAGGTGTTGAACATGTTTGCGCCCAAGGTCGATGCCGACGGCAACGAACCGGGTGGTGTGCCTGTGGTATTGCCAGACGCCGCCGCCCTGGTCGGTGCCACGCAAAAAAGCGCGGCCCTGCGCTGACAAAACGACAAGGAGAGAGATATGAATCCGCTGCAAGTACTGGTAGGTGCAAGCTTGCCCCTAATGCTGGCGCTGCTGTCGTTCGCCACATCGGCCCAGAACGCGCCACCGCCCAGGGAAGGTACCTGGATCGCCAGGGACTTCGGCTTTCACACGGGCGAAGTGATGCCGGAACTGCGCATCCACTACACCACTGTGGGCGCTCCGTCCGGCGAACCGGTGCTGATACTGCACGGCACCACCGGCTCCGGCGCCGGCATGCTCGGCCCCACCTTCGGCGGCGAACTGTTCGGGCCCGGGCAGGCACTGGATGCAAACAAGTATTTCATCATCCTGCCCGACGCCATCGGCACCGGCAAGACCAGCAAACCCTCCGACGGCATGCGCGCGAAGTTTCCGAAATACAACTACGACGACATGGTGCAGGCGCAATATCGGCTGGTCACAGAAGGCCTGGGAATCAAACGCCTGCGCCTGGTGTTGGGCAACTCGATGGGCGGCATGCACACCTGGTTATGGGGTGTTAAGTATCCGGATTTCATGGATGCGCTGGTGCCGATGGCCTCGATGCCCAGCGAAATGTCCGGGCGCAACTGGATCATGCGCAAGCTGCTGATCGAATCCATCCGCCGCGATCCCGAATGGATGGAGGGCAACTACACCAGACAACCGCGCGGCTTTCAGCTGGCCTCGGTATTCTTCGGCTTCGGCACCAACGGCGGCAACCAGGGGCTGTACAAGGCGGCACCTACGCGCGACCGCGCGGACGCACTGGTCAACCAGCGCCTGAACGGGCCCTTCACCGCCGACGCCAACGACCACCTCTATCAGTGGGACGCCTCGCGCGACTACAACGTGGCGCCGATGCTCGAACGCATCAATGCGTCACTGCTTGTGATCAATTCCGCGGATGACGAACGCAACCCGCCGGAACTTGGCGTGATGGAAAAGGAACTCAAGCGCATCCGCAACGCGCGCCTTTACCTGGTACCTGGCAACGAGAACACGTTTGGACATGGCACCACCGGCCAGGCGCGGTTCTGGAAAGCGCAAGTGGAGGAATTGATGCGGACCGCGGGACGCAGGTAATCCCCATCATCCGGACAGCGGCCCGCGGCAGGACTGGGTATTCGCCTTGCGCATGCTTCATGGGCCCGCTTGGTTGGCGCCCTTCCAGGCCTTGCTCAAGCGCCCGCCTGCAGCCATCAGCAAGCCATTGATCCAGAAAACCGCCATCAAGCCAGCCACCGCGCCGATCGCGCCAAACAGCGCCGGCCCGGCAATGCGCGCGATGTTGTTCACCGTCGAACGCAAGCCCACGGTCGCACCGGCGCTGCCTTCTTGCGCGCCGCTGAACATCAACATCAGGGTCAGTGTTTGCGTGGCTCCCAGCGAAATGCCGAATCCGAACGCCAGTGCCGCCAGCAGGGTTTGGTCTTGCACCAGGGGCACCAGCGCAAACACCGTCGCGCCAAGATAGAACGCGATGGCCAGGAGCCTGTATTCACCGATCGGCTTGATCAGACGGAACATCACGATGCGGATACCGAAGGAGCCCACCGCAAGCGCGGCGAGCAGGCCGCCGATGACTGAGGCCGACAGGCCGATGCCATGGGCGTAGATGGGCAGGAATGCCTGGAACAGGTCGTTGGCGAGTTGCGACAGGCTGCTGACGGCAAGCATGCGCCGCAATTGCGGGTTCTTGAGCGTTTGCCACAGCTTGCCGCCCGAACTCGGCCGGCCTTCACTGGCCGGCAACACGCCGCCAAACACCAGCAATGTGCCCAGCGCGACAAGCAGCAGGGCCGCAACCGCCAGACACGCGTGCAAGTATCCGAAGTGGTCAATCACGAAGCCTGCCAACAGCGGACCGAGAAAAATGGCGGCCGACCCGGTCATGCTGTAGTTGCTGAAATTGCGCGCGCGCTGGTGCACCTGGCTCAGAATGCCGACCAGGTTTTGCCCCAGCACGGTAGTCAGCACGATGGTCAGGCCCAGCATGACCGCAGCTACATAAAGCGATGGCAGGGCCGGGAAGAAATACGGCACCAGCATGCCGCCGGCGCCTCCTGCGGCGCCGCCTGCCAGCAACCAGCGTGAACCGAAGCGATCTGCCAGCACGCCGATCGGCCAGGAAAGCAGCAGGGGAAACAGATACACCATGGCCAGAATCGCCCCGACGCCAGCAGCATTGGCGCCGAGCTCCAGCGCATACAGCGAAAAAACGATGCGTGCAGCGGTAACGCCGACAAACACGAGTATGTTGAGCGCCAGAATCAGGTTGATTGCCATGCTTGGATCACGCCACCGTTCAACACAGGCTGACAGGCATAGTACCTACGCGCGGGATACAAGCGGGCGCGACAGTCTGGCGCAATCAAATGCGGCTCTCTCCATCATGTGCCTGTTTTCACAGAACCCATTTCAACGACCATCCGGTCACCAAAGGAGAGCCACCATGGCTGACGTCGGCAGCAAGCTGATTTTCGAGAACGAACGCATTCGCGTGTGGGAATTCACCCTGCAACCCGGCGAGACGATCGACGCCCACAAGCACGAACACGACTACTTTTTCTACCCGATTGAAGGCGGCACGCTGGAAGTCACGCGCGAGAGCGGCGTGCTGCGCGCGACACTCGAGGCTGGAAAGGTGTACTACCGCAGCGGCGGCGATACCCATGCGGCGAAGAACGTCGACGAGCATCGCTATCACGAGGTGCTGGTCGAACTCAAGAGCTGACTGCCACTACCTGCTGCGCGCGGCTTTCACGAAAGCGTGCGCGGCCTGGAAAAGTTCGAGATCCTGCACATAGTCGGCCGCATCGGCGCGGTTGATCTGGATCCATTCGCGCGTGCTCGACATGCCGCCGGGGTTGAAGTGGCTGACGTTGGCGCGCGAGAACTGCAGTTCGTCGGCGGTCTTGGAAGGCAGCCGCAGGCCGATGCCCTCGCCGCTGATGCAGGCAAACATCTTGTCGCCGACGAAATAGGCGTCCAGTCCGTTGACTTTTTTGCCGACCACGCCTGGCAGTTTCAGGAGCAGTGCGTCGATTTGGGTCTTGCGGGTAGGTTCAGGCGCGGCGGTTTTCATGGCGTGGCAGGTAGGTAAGCCTTGCGCAGACTACTACACTCGCCTGACCTCGCGATGAAACACGTCCGGAGCGCTGCCGGCAGCGGCCACTGCACTGGCGCAGGCGGCAGAAGGCGTTGTTCCTGCGCCTGCCGATTCCACTCTCGCAGCCAGCCGTGGCGCCAGCGGCCGACGCGACCAGCGAGCCGACGCATATCCGGGCAGCGCGCTACGTCTGGGCGCTGCTGCTGGCGCGCATCTACGAGGTGCTGCCTCTGCTGTGGCCGGCGCGCAGGGCGCAGCTTTGGGAGACGCCGGGCCGCGAATCTGGCGAAATTGATCCACAAGCCCAGCCAGAACCGAACTACGAGTTTGACCTGCGCGTCGCGTGGTAAGGCAGAAGACGACAAGGCTCGCTCGAATGCGCCTGGTTTTCCGTGGCTCAGGGTGAATCGCAAGTTTCAGACGCGCGGATCGAGCGAAGGCAGGCCGAATCGAATCCGGCCTGCGTTGACCGCCTGGACGTCCCACGCCATCGTGATCTGCAAGACCGCCGCGTGAATGTCGCGCCAGGCGCGCAGGAACACGCTGTCGGGATCCAGGCCGCGCGCACCGACCAGCGGATGCAGGCGCTCGACCGCACGCAGGCACAACTGGCCGGCGAACGCGTTGTTCAGGCGCCAGCGGGCACGCGTGTCGATGTCGGGGACGGTGCCGTCGCTGACAATCGCCAGCGCATCGTCGCAGTCCTTGACCAGGATCGCCCACGCGGCGGCGATCTCGGCGCCGGCTTCGGCGATGCGCACCTGCGTGGTCGGCAACTCGCGCATCGGAATGCCCGCGACGTTGTTGCGCGTGCGCAATTCCTCTTCCATGGCCATGAGCGCCCCGCGCGCGATGCCCAGCGCGGGCCCGGCGAAGACCTTGGTGCCGAGCGTCAGCGGCGGAATCCGATATAGCGCCGAGGGGTTGAGCGCACTGCCCGGCGTGACCCCGCCAAGAATCAGGGTGGTCGGCAGGGTGCGATGCTCGGGAATGAAGCACTCCTGCAGGCGGATCGACTTGCTGCCGGTGCCGGCGAGCCCGGCCGCGTTCCAGTCGTCGACGACTTCGTAATCCGACCTGGGCACCAGGGCGAACCGATGTTGTGGCGGGCCGGTGTCCTGCGGGACGAACACCTGCATGTTGTTCCAGTCGGCAAAATCCACGCCGCTGGCGAAGCTCCACAAGCCGTCGGCGACGATCCCGCCGTCGACCCTGCGGACCTTGCCCCCTTTGGCGGGAAACGACGAGGCGATGAGGGCGTTGCCGCTGTTGCCCCACACCTCTTCCTGCGTTTGCGGGTAGTGGGTGCCAAGGATCAGGTTCTGGATGGCCAGGTTGGTAAAGATCCAGCAGCTCGAGCCGCAGCCGCGCCCCAGTTCGGCGGCCAGATCGATCATGATCGACAAGTTCAACTCGCTCCCGCCAAAGCGCTTGGGCTGGTGGATGCGATAAAAACCCGCCGCGACGAACGCTTCATGCGTAGCGCGGGCGATGCGCCGATCCTTCTCGGTCTGGACTGCCCGTTCGCTCAGCGCGGGAACCAGCGTGCGGGCCTTATCGATCAGCGCCTTGCGCTGTTCAGAATCTGCTCCATGCACTCCCGTTTGGTTCACTTTTTGTCCCTGATGTGCCGAAAGGCCAAGAATACCGGATCGCTACGGCCGCGTCATCGGACCATGTTCCCGTCCACTACGAGAAGGGCCGGATCAGTCCGCCAGCCTGAACAGCGCGCGCGATGGCGTCGAAGTTGCTGCCGATGGCGGGGTTGACCGCTGATCTCACGCCGTGCCAATCCGCCCCGAAAAGGCAGCGAAGCGGGCGCGGGCAAAACCGTGAGCGAGGATGCCACAGTCGAAGTAGCGGCGGAATTCCCGCTCGGTGACCGCTGCCGCGCTCGCCCCGGCGCCATCCTCCTGATTTGCGGCGATTAGTCTTGGAGGTTGTGCTTTTCGCTTTTTGAGAAGGAATGGGGCGTGTGACGCCATACTGAAAATTCGCAGGACGACACCCTGTGCGGTATCGCCTACCGGGTCTACGCCGACCCCACTACATGCGCGTGCCTCGAGAGACGTTCACCCGACGCGGTGGCCCAACTGGACCACGCCGGCCTGCTTGGTCCGGACATGCTTCACGTCCACTGCAATTTCTTCAGTGATGACGAACTCCGACGCATCGCCGATACCGGTGGCACCGTTGTGGTCACCCCTGAAACCGAGCTGCAGATGGCGATGGAATACCCGGTCACGGGTCGACTCCTCAAGGTAGGCATCGCCCCGAGTCTCGGCATCGACATCGCTTCCGACTACGCGGGCGACATGTTCTCGCAGATGCGACTGGCGTTTCAGAGCGGGCGCTGCGCAATCAGCCGGTCCTCGATCTTCGCAAATTGTCGCCCACCATCAGCCCGACCGTCAGGGACGCACTGGGATTTGCAACCTTGAATGGCGCCCGGGCAATGGGTCTGGGCACGGTTGCCGGCTCGCTTGTCCCAGGCAAACAGGCTGACCTGATTTCAATCGCGACAACACGACTCAATTTCATGCCGCCCGCAGAACCGGTTGCGTCCAGTGTCTTGCAGGCGCGCGCATCGGACGTCAGTGAATTGATGATTGCCGGAAAGTTGCGTAAGCAGGACGGGAAACTCTTCGATGTCGACCTCGATTCGCTTCGCAAGCGCATTGGTGCTTCGCAAAAACACCTGACCGAGTTCGCAACGAGCGCAATTGCTGTGGTCCGATTTGGGGGAGCGTCTCCTTCCTCGGCTGATGCCGATTGTTGTCAATCAAGCTTACGCGCTTACGCCGTGCCGGTCGTGTGCGCTCCCCTCACGGATGGATCTGCCGCGCGCCAATCCCGGCAAGAACACCTGAGCTTGGGACAGCGCAAGGTCATGTCGGCCATCGAACAGTGCCGCAGCGCGGCGCTGGGTGGACATGTGTTGCGCTCATTTCGAATTGGCGCTAACCTGCCAGCGGAACGAGGAGGAAACATGTTCGACCTGCTGATCAAGAATGCCCGCGTGGCCGACGGCCTGGGCAACCCGTTGGTTACTGCCGACCTGGCGGTGCGCGACGGCCGTGTTGCCGCGATCGGCCGCGACCTGGGCCGGGCCAGTGAAACCGTGAACGCCGACGGCCGCGTGCTGGCGCCCGGTGTGATCGACGTGCACACCCACTACGACGCGCAGCTCACCTGGGATTCCACCGCATCGCCCTCGCCCGCTCTTGGCGTCACCACGGTGGTGATCGGCAATTGCGGCTTCGGCATCGCGCCGGCGACACCGGCTACCCGCGACACGCTGCTAAAAAACCTGGCTGAGGTGGAGGCAATGTCGCTCGACGCCCTGCGCGCCGGCGTTGACTGGCAGTTCGACGGCTTCGCAGAGTACTTAGCCTTCCTCGAGCGGCGCGGCGTCGGTCCGAACGTTGCCTCGTTCTGCTCGCATTCGGCGCTGCGCACGGTGGTGATGGGCGATGCGGGCTCCGAGCGCGCCGCCACGGCGGACGAATTGCAGCGCATGCTGGCGCTGTTCGACCAGGCCATGGCAGCCGGCGCCATTGGTCTGGGCTCTTCGACCTTCGAGAACCACAATGGCTCGGGCGGTATCCCGGTGCCCTCGCGCCTGGCGGACGACGATGAGTTCCGTGCTTTCGCCGGTGTCTTGGCCAAGCACGGACGCGGCATGATCCAGGCCACCTGCGGCGACCGCACCGGCATTGCTTTTCTGGAGGAGCTCGCCGCGATCTGCGAGCGCCCGATGATCTACTGCCCGCTGCTGGACTATCCGACGCGGCCGGAGCGGGCGCCGGGGATCGCGCGGGCCTGCGCGGAGGCGCGCGGACGCGGCCGAGCGGTCTACACCCAGGCATCGTGCCAGCCTCTCAACATGGATTTCACGCTGCTGAACGCCTATCCGATGATCACCATCGAGCCGTGGCCGACGCGTGGCGATAAGGGGCATCACGCACGCACCTTCGCCGATCCCACGTTCCGTGCAGCGTTCAAGGACAATGTCGGCGCGCCCAAAGGCGGCCGCATCTTCAACGGCACCTGGCACCTGGTCGAGGTGAGCCTGTCGCCGACCCAACCGGAGCTGGAGACCCGCTCGATCGCCGAGATCGCCCGGGAGCGCGGCCAGGATCCGGTCGACGTATTCCTCGACATCGGGCTTGCCGACGACCTGGCGACCATCTTCACCGCGAAGCTGCTCAATGTCGACGAAACGCGCGTCGGCCAGCTGTTGGCAGATGATGGCAATCTGGTCAGCCTGTCTGATGCCGGCGCGCACTTGACGCTGTTCTGCGATGCGGGCTATGCGATGTATTTCCTCGGCCGCTGGGTGCGCCAGCTCGGCCGCTTCACCCTGCCGCACGCGATCCGCAAACTGACCAGCGACGTAGCCGATGTCTATGGCATTCTCGATCGCGGCCGCCTGACGCCCGGGGCCTGGGCTGACATGATCCTGTTCGACCCCGAGCGCATCGGCATTTCCAAGCCCAGGCGGATCGCCGACCTGCCGGCCGGCGCCACCCGCCTCGTACGTTCGGCGCCGGGCCTGGACGGTGTCTGGGTGAACGGCCGGTCGGTGTTCGACGGGGCGGACTACACCCGGGAAACGCCCGGCCAGGTGCTGCGCGCGTTCAGCGCTACCGCACCGCGCCTGGCGATGCCCACGGCGCGAGCGGCGTAATCGATGTCAATGCTGCTCAAGCACCAACATCAATCCTTGTAAACACTTGAGAGCCCGAGAAGATTTCGATGTCCACCACGAGCGAACGGCTGAGTGGCGCTTTGGCAGATCGGACGAGCGGTTGAACGAAGGGCGTGATCGACGCGTCCAATCGCGACTTTCAAGGCAAAATCCGCCTGAAGGTTAAGCCAGTACTGCGGAGACTGTCCCAAAGCGCGGCCGAGCCGCAGCGCCAGCTCCGCGGTGATCGGACGCGTCCCTTTGAGCACATGCGAAATTCGCAGCGGGGCCACGCCTAAACCGCGAGCCAACGCGACTTGAGAGATGCCCAGTTCTTCAAGGGACTCCTTGAGAAATTTCCCGGGGTGTATCGGCGGCAACCCATTCTTGATCACGTTGAACCTTTATCGGTGGTAGTCGACGATTTCAACATCAAAGGCATCGCTCTGTTCAAAGCGGAAGCAAATGCGTCATTGGGAATTCACTCGAATACTCCACTGGCCTCGACGGTCCCCGATCAATGCTTCCAATTGACTGGACGGGGGCATCCGTAAATCCTCGACCCGCGTTGCTGCACCCAATTGGGTCAGTCGCCTGGCCGCGCGTACGCGGATCTCGGGCGGGATGCGTCGCGATTTTTCCGTCGCGTAGAAACGTTCTGTTTCGGTGCTCCGGCTGATTGAAGTCCGCCATCAGACCGGCGCCGGCGCCATCTCAAATCGGCGGGTGAGCAATTCAAACGGCACCGCGTTCGAAGTGCCCAAGCCGTTTTTCGCAAGCAACTCCGGGATCAGGTCCTTGAGCTTGACGACCAGTGCCTCAAGTGTTTCCGACTCCGTAACCAAACCGGGGACATCATCGCTGGTCGCCACCCAAACGGCAGCTTCGTCATCCCATTCCGCGCGCACGAACAATGGTTTCATTGCAAATCTCGGAAGATTGAATCAGATTCGGGATTGTATCGATACGGGGTTCGGCGCTGCGGGCCTGTACCACTAACGCGACAACCGAAGCCGGTGTGCTTTACGCGCGCGCACGCTATCGCTATCCTTTTGCTCCTTCACCCGTTCGGGTTTGTACGCAACATTATTCAGGAGGTCGGCATGACGTAAATGTCCACTTGATGAGGAAGACTTCATGTCCCGCACTTTTCGTCGCCGCTCCGCGCTTTACGAGGACTCCTTGGTGCTGCGCGACCGGGATAGTCGCTGGACCGTTGTGTGCGAACTCGACGCACGCCGACGCGCAGGCCGCAAAGCCATCGCCCTGTTTCACTCCGACGCCAACGAGACCATGCGAAGCGCCGCACCTGCGTGGTATCGCAAGCACTTCGACCGTCGTATCAATACGTTCAACGACCGCATGCTGCGCCGATGGATCGCCGATACCGGTTTCGATCCGGTGTTCGACATCAAACATCGGCACTGCGCGAACTGGAGCTGGTGGTAGCAACAAGCGCCGGCCCGCAGCAAGGCGCGATGTCACAAACGCCTGCATCGGCACCCCGGCCGCATCGCCATTCCTGCGGCAAATGTTCCAGTCTCGGATACCTCCTTGACGGCTCAAGTCGCGGGAAAGCGGGCCGGACTCAACCGGCCATTACGCCGGCGCAGCCGCATTTACGCCTCGACTTGGGCCTTGACGCTGCGGGTGAAGAAAAAGCCGGCGCCCAGCAGCAGCGACAGCAAGCCAAGCGACCAAAGCAGCAGATTCACGATACACACCGCCGAATGAACATGGCCGGCAGTCTAGACCGGGCCGAAGTTCCGCCGTCGATTCGGGACTTGCGGGTGGGCTCAGGCGCGACGGTTTTCATGGCGCGGCAGGTAGGAAAGGCTTGCGCAGACTACACCACTGGCTTGACGTATCTTCGTGGACCACACACGAACCGGTGCGCGACCGCTTATTCCGGCTCGATACCGGCATCCTTGATGCGCTTGCCCCAGATGACAAGTTGCGCCCGGACGAAGCCGGCCAGTTGTTCCGGAGTCGAAGGCGTCACGTCGGCGGCGAAGCCGGCGATCTTTTCACGAATCTCCGGCTTGGCCAGCGCGCGGCGCACCTCGGTACTCAGGCGGTTGACGATTTCCGTCGGCGTGCCGGCCGGTGCGAACATCGCCACCCAGGCGATCAACTCGAAGCCGGCCAGCGCCGGGGTCTCGGCCATGGTCGCAAGCTCCGGCATGATGCTCGAGCGCTTTTCACTCGATACCGCCAGCGCACGGAGCTTGCCGGATTTCACCAGCGCCTGGCCGGCCGCCATGTCGGTCACCGCATAGCTGATCTGCTCGCCCAGAAGGTCGGTCATCGCCTGCGGCGAGCTTTTGTAGGGGGTGGCGATCACGTCAAGGCCGGCGGCCTTGGCAAAGGCCGCGCCGGTGACCTGGCCGATGCTGTTGCCATAGCCGTAGGAAACCTTGCCCGGGCGTGCGCGGCTGTAGTCGATCAGTTCCTGCAGCGAATTCACGGGAAGCTTGGGGTTCACCACCACGATCACCGGGATGTGCATGATGCCGCCCACCGGCGCGAAATCGCGGATCGGGTCGTAGCTTAACTTCTTGAACAGATGCGGGTTGGCCGAATGCGAGGTGTTGGTGGTGACCAGCAGGGTATAGCCATCGGCCGGCGCCGCGGCCACCAGTTCGGCGCCGATGCGCGCCGAGCCGCCGGGCTTGTTGTCGATCACAAAATTCTGACCAAGCGCCAAGCGCAGCTCATCGGCCACCAGGCGTGCCACGATGTCGGTGGCCGCACCTGGAGCGAAAGGCACCACGACTTTCACCGGGCGCGCCGGATAGGCCTGGGCGCAGACTGTCTGCGCTGCTGCGAACGAGGCTACAAACGTCGCGATGATCAACAAGGGCTTGCGCATGACGCCTGGCACTCCTCTATCTGGTGGGACAACATTGATTCGGGATCAATGCCCGCTTCACGATACCCTCAAGCCCCGGGCTGCCGCCGATCCCTTGAGAAACACACCTGCCTCCCCGGAAGCTTGACCACGCCCGATCATGGCCGATAGTTCAATCTTTTGCAACCCTGCGGCGCGCTGGCGCCGGGCGCCGCTATACCGCATATCAGGCCCTCCCCCCGAATACACGGTGGGCAGGCAGTGGAGGACGCGTTTGCGCGCGGTCGGCGCGAGCAAGGTCGAGTTCGATTCGAAATACACCTTCCGCGCTGTCGCCAGGGAGCGCATCACGGTACCAGCCGGCGGCTTCAATGGTTGCCGGGTCGCAGGCATTGGGGTTAGCCGCCCCTGGTCGGCTCGTCTAGTATTACGAACGAGCGCATCGCCTACCGGGCGCGCGGACCCGGCGTTCTGGAGAACGATCGCCATGAACTGGAGTCGTTCAGGCAGGCCTGATCGGCCCGCACCGGGCGCCGGGTAAAGTGGCAAGACCGATTCCGGGTTGCCCCCGGCCGGCCTG
>Ga0163146_10003208_pt1 | contig 21039 bp, 18 predicted proteins | sample OliLakLV19MP7G1_FD_148648 | JGI IMG/M metagenome (GOLD analysis project Ga0163146, IMG submission 148648) | Freshwater microbial mat bacterial communities from Lake Vanda, McMurdo Dry Valleys, Antarctica - Oligotrophic Lake LV.19.MP7.G1 | ecosystem: Environmental > Aquatic > Freshwater > Lake >...
GTCGATCTCGGTGCAGTACCCGGCGAGCGCCTCGTCGACGGAGTTGTCGACCACCTCGTAGACCAGATGGTGCAGCCCACGCGGGCCGGTGGAACCGATGTACATGCCGGGGCGCTTGCGGACGGCCTCCAGTCCCTCCAGCACGGTGATATCGCCTGCGCCGTAGCCGTCGGCGCCGCGTGAGGCGTCGAAAATCGCCTCCAGTATCTCGGGGACCGCTGAAGCGGGAAGTGCCGACTCTGCTACACCTGGGGCGAGTGCGGGGTTGCCGTTGCTGGTCTCGGTAGCGTCGGCGCGCGGCTGATCAGCCAAGAGATTGGCTCCTTCGAGGTGGATGACACGACAGTCTAGCCGTTTCGCAGGGTTCTGCGGGCCGTCGCACGCGGCTGGGGACATCTCTGGGCGCCGTCCGCGGGATTGACCCCTACGGGCGTAGGGACCCACGTCACCCGTAGGTGTCACGGGCCCCACGGGCGTAGGGCGTACGCAACCGCCCATGCCGCCACGACGGCGCCGTGGGGCCGACCACCTCGACCCGGTCCACGACGCCGTCACCCACCACGTCGGCCATTCGCCGGGCGAGATCGCCGGTCATGTATGTCAGCTGGGTCGCCCACGCGGTCGTCGTGGCCCGCACCACCAGCACGCCGTCAGTGAAGGATTCGGGGCGGCAGCTCTGCGCGATCTGTTCCCCGACGACCTCGGCCCAGCGGCCCATCACGCCGGCGACTGTGATCTTGTGCTGCCAGCCTTCGTGATTGATCAACGAGGTGGTGAGCTCGCCGAGGAGCAGCGGGTCTCGCGCGCCCGGACCGGCGCCGCTGGTCGCGGTGTCCCCGGCGAAATCCGGCTGACCGGCGCGGCGGGTGGGCTTCCACGCCTTGCGAGCCCCGCGCTGGTTGGCACCCGGGGACGCGCCCCGCACGCCGGCGGCCGCGACCGCCCGGCGCCACGCCTGGTCGACGGCGTCCGGGGCGTCGTCGACGTCGCCGGCCGGCACCAATGGCTGTTGCGCGGGCGATGGCACGGGAGGCTCGGCACGAGACTCGCTCACCACGACATCATCGCCGCGACAGCGGCGCATCGACATCGGCGTGGGGTCACGGCGTCACTGTGGCCCGGGTGAGATGGCGGAGTCCCCTGTCTTGGGGTCACGGCTGACGTGGAACGTGGCGCCGGTCAGCAGGTCGGGCACGTCCGCGGCCACCGCAGCGGAGATCAGCGCCTGCTCGGCGGTCGCGGCCCGGCGCGCCAGGTGGCCTCGGCGCTGGGAATCCAACTCGGCGAAGACGTCGTCGAGGATGAGGACCGGTTCGGCGTCGATCTCACCGTCGCTGCGCAGCAGGTCGAAGGCGCCCAGTCGCAGGGACAGCGCCATCGACCAGGACTCGCCGTGTGAGGCATAGCCCCGAACGGGCATGCCACCGATCTGCAGCAGGACGTCGTCGCGGTGCGGGCCGACCAGGCTGCTGCCGCGATCGATCTCGTCCTGGCGGCGGCCGGCGGCGGCCGCCAACAATGCCTGGCGCAGCGCCTCCCGATCAGGCGACTCGGCCGCGGCGGCCCCGACGGCTACCTCGTCCGGACGTCCCTGCCCTCGGTCCTCGTCACGGCCCGCAACCCCGCCGCCGTCGTCCGGGCCGTCACCACCGCCGAGGCCGCGCGCGACGTAGGAGACGTCGGCCGCGCCCGGCTGGCCGGACACCTCGGCATATGCACCACGGAGGAACGGGGTGAGGGCGGCCAGCACCTCCAGCCGGCCGCACAGCAGGTCGGCGCCCGATTCCGCCAGGTGAGCGTCCCAAACATCCAGCGTCGCGGTGACACCGGGCCTCGCAGCCGACGACGCGGCCCGCGCGGACTTCAGCAGCGCCGAACGCTGCCGCACGATCCGCTCGTAGTCCAGCCGGACGCCGGCGAACCGGGGCGAGCGGGTGACGAGAAGCTCGTCGAGGAACCTGCGGCGCCCCTCGGGGTCTCCGCGCACCACCGCCAGGTCCTCCGGTGCGAAGGTCACCACCCGCAACAACCCGGGTGAGCGCCGCGGCCGGGGCACCGCAACCCGGTTGATCTGTACCCGGACGCCGCTACCCGTGGAGATCTCGACATCCGTGGTCGCCGAGCGTTCGCCGCGGCGGATCCGGGCTCTTATGACGGCACGCTCGGCGCCGCGGCGGACCAGGGGTGCGTCGAGCGCAACCCGGTGACTGGCCAGCGTCGCGACGTAGTGCACGGCCTCCAGCAAGTTGGTCTTGCCGTGGCCGTTGGCGCCCAGCAGCACCGTCACTCCGGGAGCCAACGCGAGATCCGCCGCGGGATAGCTGCGATAGTCCGCCACGCTGAGGTGCTCGACGTGCACCTGGTGACCTGTCAGTCGGCGTGCGCGCTGGGCGGTGTGGGGCCGGGCGGGTCGGGCAGGTTGACGCCGCCGTCCACCGCGCGGATCGCGTGACCGCCGAACTGCTGGCGGAGCGCGGCGATGGCCTTCATCGTCGGGCTGTCCGGCTGCCGGCTGGCGAAACGGGCGAACAGGGCTGCACTGATCGCCGGCACCGGAACCGCGTGCTCGATCGCCTCCATCACGGTCCATCGCCCCTCGCCGGAATCCTGCGCATAGCCCCGCACGCGGTCCAGTGAGGGATCCTCGTGGAGCGCGTTGACCAGCAGTTCCAGCAACCACGAGCGGACTACGGTGCCCCGCTGCCAACCGGTGAACACCGCCGTGACGTCCTTGACGACACCGGTGGTGGCCAGCAGTTCGTAGCCCTCGGCGTAGGCCTGCATGACGGCGTACTCGATGCCGTTGTGAACCATCTTCGCGTAGTGACCCGCGCCGACGTCGCCGGCGTGGCTGAACCCCTCCTCACGTGGGCCGTCGGGCCGCAACGCATCGAAGATCGGCATCGCGCGCTCCACGTGCTCCGCTGCGCCGCCGACCATCAGTCCGTAGCCTTCGGTGATTCCCCAGATACCCCCGGAGACGCCGCAGTCCATGTACCCGATGTCACGCGAGGCCAGTAGCTCGGCGTGGTCGACGTCCTCGCGCCAGCGGCTGTTGCCGCCCTCGATGACCAGGTCGCCCGGCTCCAGCAGCTCACCGAGGCGGGTCACGGTCTGCCGGGTGGGATCCCCGCTGGGCACCATCACCCACACCATGCGCGGCGCCGGCACGGCGGCGACGAGATCCTCGATCGTCTCCACGTCGGTGGTGCTGGGGTCGGGTGCGTACCCGGTCACGGTGATGCCGTGCTCGCGCAGCCGGGCGCGCATGTTGCCGCCCATCTTGCCCAGTCCGACGAGTCCGATGTGCAGTTGCGTGGTCATCTGCGGTCCTCTACGTGGCAATCCGGATCGGCATGATCAAGTACGTGAAGCCCCGGTCGTCGGACCCGTCGGGCTCGCTGTGGCCGGTCAGCAGCGCCGGCTTGGACGGTTCGGTGAATGCCAGCTTGACGTGGGGCGAGTGCGCGACGGCGAGCCCGTCCAGCAGGTACTGCGCGTTGAAGGCGATCGACAGCTCGGGCCCTTCCAGCGTCACGGGCACCGAGTCCCGGGCCGATGCGTCCTCGCCGGTGCCCGACTCCAGCGTCACCTCCTCACTGGTGAAGGACAGCCGGACCGGCGAACGGTCGCCGACCAGGGCGACCCGCCGGACACCCTCGACAAGCGCCGCGGTCGAGATGATCACTGTCGTCTCCGACGTGGTGGGGAACAGCTTGCGGACCGGGGGGTACTCACCGTCCATGGTGGGAACTGTGGTGCGGCGCCCGGCCGCTGTCACGCCGAGGAGTGTCCCGCCCTCGGTCATGCCTAGCGTGACCACGCCGCCGCCGCCCGCAGCCTTCGCGATGTCGGCCAGCGTGCGAGCGCGGACGAGGAACGAACTGGGCGGGCTGACCGTGTCCGGCCGCCAGGTGAACTCGCGAAGTGACAACCTGTAGCGATCTGTGGCCACCATCGTGATCCGGTCGCCGTCGATGTCCACCTTGATCGAGGTCAGCACCGGGGGCGTCTCGTCTCTGGCTGCCGCTGTCGCCACCTGGGCGACAGCTGAGGCGAACACGTCTGCGGCCACGGTGCCGATCGAGGCTGGTGCGGCCGGCAGTTGCGGGTAGTCCTCGACCGGCATCACGGGCAGCGCGAACCTGGTCGAGCCGCACCGCACTCGCAACTTCCCACCGTCGGATTCCAGCGAGACGTCGGCCGCGGGCAGGGTCCTGGCGATGTCGGCCAGCAGCTTGCCCGGCACCAGGATCTGGCCGGGCTCGCTGACCTGTCCGATCGTGTCGCATCGCGCGGAGACCTCGTAGTCGAAGCACGACAGTTGCACGGTGTCAGCGCCGGCATCAAGCAGCACACCAGCGAGGACAGGCAGCGCGGGTCGACCGGGCAGGACGCGGGTCGTCCACGCCACGGCATCGGCCAGGGCGTCGCGATCCATGGTGACGCGCACGATGTACCTCCGGATCAGTCCCGCGCCGATGTGGCGCGGCCTTCGACCCTAGCGCTCCACGTACGGGTGTGCGTCGTGGTGATGGAGAGAGGTTCGTAGTCGTCGTAACAGCTGTGGACATGTGGATGACGACACGGCTGGATGCTCGTCATTGGTTGGCTGAACTGCAGGAAGGCGACCGGCGGCCGGCGGCAGCAAGGGTTGGTGCCTGTGGAGGCGGGCGCCTTGCATTGGGGACGGCGGCCCGCTCGACGAACGCGGCCTGTGGACGGGGCGGGCGCGGCGGGCTGCGGTTGTGGACAAGGGCGAGCGGATGGGGCCTTCATGCACAGGAACGGGGCTCATCCCCAGGTTTGTCCACAGGCTGTGGGGAAGGTCGACAGCGCGGAGAGGATCGAGCACGGTGAGTCATCTGGTTCGGCGAGTTGATGCGCGTCATCCACAGCTGTGGATAAACCCTGGGGACAACTCAGCGTTGCCCGACTTCACACGACACGCGATCTCAGGACGCAGCGTGCCGCTTGATCCGGTTGGTCAGCTCTGTGACCTGGTTGTACACCGCCATGCGTTCGCTCATCAAGGATTTGATCTTGCGCTCGGCGTGCATCACGGTGGTGTGGTCGCGGCCACCGAACTGTTGCCCGATCTTCGGCAGGGACAGGTCGGTCAGCTCACGACACAGGTACATGGCGATCTGTCGGGCATTGACCAGCACACGGGAACGCGACGAGCCATGGATGTCCTCGACTGTGACGCCGAAGAAGTTGGCCGTCTCGGCGACGATCTGGGCTGCGGAGATCTCGGGCGAGTTCTCGTTGGGGATGAGGTCGCGGAGCACGACGTCGGCCAGCGTCACCGTGATGGGCTGCCGGTGCAGGCTGGCGAACGCGGTGACCCTGATGAGGGCGCCCTCGAGCTCGCGGATATTGGTCGAGATCCGGCTGGCGATGTACTCCATGACGTCGTCAGGCACCTGGAGTGCGTCGCCGATGGCCTTCTTGCGGAGGATGGCGATGCGGGTCTCCAGGTCCGGTGGTTGCACGTCGGTCAGCAGGCCCCACTCGAAGCGGCTGCGCATCCGCTCCTCGAATCCCTGCAGTTGCTTGGGCGGGACGTCGGAGGTGATGACGACCTGCTTGTTGGAGTTGTGCAGTGCGTTGAAGGTGTGGAAGAACTCCTCCTGCGTCTGCACCTTGCCCTGCAGGAACTGGATGTCGTCGATGAGCAGGACGTCCACATCGCGGTAGCGGCTGTGGAACGCCTGCGCCCGGTCGTCACGGATCGAGTTGATGAAGTCGTTGGTGAACTCTTCGGAGTTGACGTACCGGACCTTGATGCCCGGATACAGATTCTGGGCATAGTGCCCGATGGCGTGCAGCAGGTGCGTCTTGCCCAGGCCTGACTCGCCGTAGACGAAGAGCGGGTTGTACGCCTTGGCGGGGGCTTCGGCGACAGCGACGGCCGCGGCGTGGGGGAACCGGTTGGACGCGCCGATGACGAACGTCTCGAAGGTGTAGCGGGGGTTGAGCCGCGCACCGGGGTCGGGCTCTCGGCCGTTGCGGCTCGGCGCCCGGCGTTCCGTCGGCGCCGTGTCCTCAGCAAGCGAGGTGCGGTGCGCCTCCACCCCGGGTGCGCCCGGGACACCAGGAATGGTGTGGTCAGGGCTCAGCGCGTCGATTGACGGGTCGACGACGACCCGAACCCGCAACGGTCGGCCGACAGCCGTGCTGAGGCAACGCGCGATCGGATCGAGCAGGCGCGTCTCGATCGTCTGCCGATCGTAGTCCGAGGGCACGGCCAGGACGGCCATGCCGTCGAGCAGGCCGACCGGGCGCACAGTGCGCAGTTGTCCGAGCTGGAGCTTGGGCAGAACGGGTTCGAGTTCTACGAGCACCGTGGCCCAGGCGGCCGCAACGTCCAACGACGGCTCGGAAGATTCGCTGCTGACAGCCTCGTCAGGTGTGTTGTCGATGGCCATCTCACCCCTCCGAGCCGATCGTCCACATGGTTGTCCACACCTGTGGAGGTACCCGGCGACGAGCACCGAACATCCCAGCGTCGAGCGATCGACGCAACCAGAGCCCCGCGAGGGGGATGGCGTCCCTCAGTGTTCGCCGGATCCTACTGCTTCGGCGGCCCAAGCGGCAGTCCGATCGACGACTCGATGGCCCGGTGATTGAGCGTAATGCGAGGTCACTTTACGTGTGCGAAGACGGAACGTCCCCTCCCGCCGGGTCTTCTGCCTCAGATGAGATACCCTCGTCCGGATCGCCATGCGTCCACTGCTGTAGCGGTGCCGTCGTTGCGTCCCCTAGGCAGTCCACGCATGAGGAGTTTCAGTGAGCAAGCGAACGTTCCAGCCCAAGAACCGGCGCCGAGCCCGTACGCACGGTTTCCGGGCTCGGATGTCGACGCGCGCGGGCCGGGCCATTCTGTCTGCTCGGCGACGCAAGGGCCGCGAGGAACTGTCCGCCTGACGTCGACTCTCGACGTGATGGCCGATCATCCGTGGGACTGCCTCGTGGTGAGCGGCTGTCACGGGGTGACCTGCGGGCAGCCGTTGGTGGCACGCGCGTCCGGCAATCCTCCGGGCCGGTGAGCGTTCAGCTGCACCGGGGGCCGGCACCGGAGCGCCCGGTCGACCGACAGTCGGCTGTAGAAGGCGATGCACGATTGCGAGTCGGTTTCGCGATCGGGCGTTCGGTGGGGGCTGCAGTAGTGCGGAACCGCTTGCGGCGTCGGTTGCGGGAGATCCTCCGACCGCTTCTGCCCCAATTGTGCGTCGAGGCTCCGCCCGGGGTGACACTGGTCCTCGTGAGAGTGATACCGGAGGCTTCGGGCATGGCGACGGCGGAGCTGCGCGAGCACACCAGACGAGCTCTGGTACGCGGATTGAGCCGCATCCGGGCGACCGAGTCGATGGGCCCGAGGTCGTGACGACCGTGACAGGGCCGGCGCGAGACAGTGGCGCCCGGTGGCGGCGAGGGGTGCGGCTGCTGCAGCTGGCGCCGAGGTACTTGGCGATCCTGCTGCTGCGGGTGTACCAGCTGACGATCTCGCCGATGTTGGGTCCGGTGTGCCGGTTTGCCCCGTCCTGCTCGTCGTACGCTGTGGAGGCCTATCGGGTCCATGGCGTGATCCGGGGCAGCTGGTTGACCGCTCGGCGGTTGCTCCGCTGCCATCCATGGAATCCTGGTGGGTACGACCCGATACCACCGCGCGCTCACCACGATCGCACGGACCAGCCGGCTGATGACCCCTCGCTGCGGGGCCGACGAGGAGCGCTCCACCGATGATCGACTTTCTCAACACGATCCTTTATCCGCTCGAGGTCGCGGTCGCGTGGATCGTCGTGGCGTGGCACCGGGTGCTCACGGCCATCGGGCTGCCGGCCGACGGCGGCTGGACCTGGGTGCTGTCGATCGTCGGATTGGTGTTGGTCATCCGATCGCTGCTGATTCCGTTGTTCGTCCGGCAGATCAGATCCTCGCGCGAGATGCAGCTGATCCAGCCGGAGATCAAGAAGATCCAGGACAAGTACAAGGGCAAGACGGACCAGGAGTCCCGTCAGAAGCTCACCAAAGAGACGATGGAGCTGTACAAGACCAAGAAGGTCAACCCCTTCGCGTCCTGCTTGCCACTGTTGCTGCAGATGCCCATCTTCTTCGCACTGTTCAACGTCCTCAATGGGATCTCTCGGGAGCGCGCCATCGGCGCTTTCACGCCCGAGCTCATCGCGCAGGCGAACGCCGCGACCATCCTCGGGGCCCAACTGTCGGACACGTTCTTGCGAGCCGAGACCATCGAGACGCGCATCATCGCGATTGTGCTGGTGGTCCTGATGACCGCGAGCCAGTTCTGGTCGCAGCGTCAGTTGTTCATGAAGAACATGCCACCGGCCGCGTTGGACAGCCCGTTCGCCAAGCAGCAGAAGATCTTGCTGTATGTGCTGCCGGGTGTCTTCGCGGTCAGTGGCATCGGGTTCCCGCTGGGAGTTCTGTTCTACTGGCTCGTCACGAATCTGTTCTCCACAGCACAGCAGTTCCTCGTCATCCGCAACATGCCGTCGCCGGGGTCCCCTGCGGAGAAAGCACTGGAGGCGCGCCGTGCCGCCAAGGCGCAGCGCAAGGCGGAACGTCGTGGGCAGGCACCGGAAGCACCGGACGGTGGCCGTCCCAACTTGATCAAAGGCGGCCTGGAACCGGCGCCCGTCGATGTCCCCATGCCGGTCGCCAGGCAGCGACAGCAGCCGAAGCGCGCAACGCGGTCGAAGCGCAAACGCAGCTAGGTTGCCGCGCAGGCGGGCAGCCGCGCAGCCGCGCAGGCCGGGAGTGTGGGGCGACGGCGGGATCTATATGTCATCGAACAAGGGCAGGAGCGCCGAGAATGATCGAGGTAGGGGACAAGGCCGTCGTGAACGATGTGGCGGAGGTGACCGATGATGGCGAGACACCCGTCGTGGCCGGCGAGGCGGGTGAGGCCACCGTCGGCGGAGCGAACTCAGAGAAGGTCGGGGATCGGCTGAAGCAGCTGGAAGCCGAGGGCGACGCGGCGGCTGATTACCTGGAGGAGTTGCTCGACATCGCCGACCTCGACGGTGACATCGACATCTTCGTCGAGAACGGACGTGCATCGCTGGCGATCCTCGGTGAGGGTGAAGGCAAAGCTCGGCTGCAGCGCCTGGTGGGCCGCGACGGCCGGGTGCTCGAAGCCCTGCAGGAGCTGACACGGATGGCCGTGCAGGCGGTCACCGGTGAGCGGACCCGCCTGGTGTTGGACATCGGCGGCTGGCGGGAATCGCGGCGGCACGAGGCGGCCGTCGCTGCTGAGCGTGTCATCGCCGAGGTACGAGGCGGAAGTGCCAGCGTCGAGTTGACCCCGATGCCCGCCTATCAGCGCAAGGTCGTGCACGACCTGGTGGCCGAGGCCGGCCTGCGCAGCGAGTCGGCGGGCGTGGAGCCCTCGCGGCATGTCGTCGTGTTCGCCGGATGAAGTGATGCTGCGTTTCACGTGAAACATGCGGTACCACCGGAGGCGAGAGTGCTCTTCGGCGCCGCCGGCATCGACGGTGCTACACGCTACGCGGAGTTGCTGGCCTCCGTCGGGGTGGAGCGAGGACTGGTGGGGCCCCACGAAGGGCCAAGGGTATGGGAAAGGCACCTGCTGAACTCCGCGGTCATTCATGAGGCCATTCCGGGAGGTGCGGTGGTGGTGGATATCGGCAGCGGCGCCGGCCTCCCGGGCATCCCCCTCGCCCTGGCTCGGCCCGATCTGACAGTCCACCTTGTCGAACCCATGATGCGCCGGACCGCGTGGTTGACCGGTGTCGTCACCGAGTTGAGGCTGTCCGATAGGGTGACCGTCCACCGGGGCCGGGCCGAGGATCTCCGGCCGCTGGAGGCCGACGTCGTCGTGAGCCGGGCTGTCGCACCGCTGCAGAAGCTACTGCCGTGGTGTGCTCGGTGGTGCCGTCGCGGCGGGCACGTCATAGCACTGAAGGGCGAGCAGGCTGCCGCCGAGCTGGCGAATGTCGCGGACAACGTGTCGGATTGGGGCTTGAGCGACGTTCACGTGGCACGATTCGGAGCAGGAGTTGTCTCGCCGCCAACCATGGCAGTGATGGCGACGCGAATCATGGATCAGCTGCACGAGCGACGACCCGAGATCGGGCCGGCGAGAGGAAGCAGACGTGAGAGGACCGGCCATGCCAGCCGACACCGTCCCTGAGGGGATCGTCCCTGAGCGCGCCTGGGCCGTTTCACGTGAAACGGACTCCGACCCGAAACTCATCGATCTCCGGGACGACAGTTACCGTCAGGAGATCGCCCGGGCGATGCCGATCGGGGACGCCGACACCCCCCTTGCTTCACAACTGGCGGAAGACGCTCGCCGCCGGATCGCTCTGGTGGGTAGATCGCTACCACCCCCCGCGTATCCGCGAATCATGACGCTGGCCAACCAGAAGGGTGGCGTCGGTAAGACGACCACGACCGTCAACTTGGCCGCCGCGCTGTCCCAAGGCGGCTTGGACGTCCTGGTGGTGGACACCGATCCGCAAGGCAATGCATCGACCGCCTTGGGGGTGGAGCATCACGGCGACGTACCCGGGACGTATGACGTCCTCGTCGACGGGGCGGACATCTCTGACGTCGTCGTGAGGTGTCCCGACCTCCCGAGCGTGACGTGCGTGCCCGCCACCGTCGACCTGTCCGGAGCCGAGATCGAGCTGGTGCCCGAGGTCGCCCGCGAGTACCGAATGCGCAAGGCGCTGAAGAAGTACTTGACTGATGTCGAGAAGAAGCCCGACTTCGTGCTCGTCGATTGTCCGCCCAGCCTTGGCCTGCTGACCCTCAACGCACTGGTCGCCGCCGACGAGGTGATGGTCCCCATCCAGTGCGAGTATTACGCGCTGGAGGGCCTCGCTCAGCTGCTACGGACGGTCGATCTCGTCAAGGCCAACCTCAACCCACCACTGGCAGTGACCACCGTGCTGCTGACCATGTACGACGGACGCACCCGCCTCGCCTCCGATGTGGCTCAGCAAGTGAGAGACGTCTTCGGCGACCGCGTGCTCAAGGCCGCCATTCCCCGCTCGGTGCGCCTCAGCGAGGCGCCAAGTCATCTGCAGACCGTCATGACGTATGACCCGACATCCAGTGGGGCACTGTCCTACCTGGAAGCCGCCCGTGAAATATGCGAAAAGGGGACCCCTCGTCGTGGTTGAGAAGCGACGCGGCCTGGGCCGCGGAATCGGGGCACTCATCCCGCCGTCCCCGGACGTCCGACGGCCCGCCGGGCAATCCGTCGACGTGTTCTTCCCGGACAACGGCGATCACCGCGCACAAGGAGATGGCCTCGTGGAAGTTCCGGGTGCTCGACTGGCCGACATCGAGCTAGATCGGATTTCAGCGAACCCTCGACAGCCGCGGCAGGCGTTCGACGAGGACTCCCTCGCCGAGCTCGTCGAGTCCATTCGTGAGGTCGGCGTTCTGCAGCCGATCGTGGTGCGCCCACTGACGGATAACGGCGCCGGCCCGCGCTACGAGCTGGTGATGGGCGAGCGGCGCTGGAGAGCTTCCAAACTCGCCGGCCTGCCATCGATTCCTGCAGTCGTCCGCGATACCTCGGACGACTTGCTGCTGCGCGACGCGCTGCTGGAGAACCTCCATCGTGCCGACCTGAACCCCTTGGAAGAGGCGTCGGCCTACCAGCAACTGCTGGACGACTTCGGTTGTACGCAGGAGGTGCTGTCGCAGCGGATCGGACGGTCGCGCCCGCAGATCAGCAACACGCTACGGCTGTTACGGCTGCCCCCGGCCATCCAGCGGCACCTGGCCGCCGGGGTCATCTCTGCGGGGCACGCCCGCGCTCTGTTGGCGCTGGAGCCTCCCAAGGCGACCGCGCTGTCGCAGCGGATCGTCGCCGAAGGACTGTCGGTGCGTTCGGTCGAGGAGATCGTGGCCCTCGCGGGTAGCGATGGGGAACGCAAGCGGCGGACGCCGCCGCGGGCGGGCGGGCGGATGCCACTGCTCGATGACATGGCTGGCCGGCTCTCGGACCGCTTCGATACCCGGGTGACGGTGAGCCTGGGCAAGACCAAGGGCAAGCTCACCGTGGAGTTCGCCTCGGTGGACGACCTCAACCGCATTCTTGCAGTCATGGACCCGGCGGGGGTGCCGATGGCGACCGGCGCCGGCCCCAACTGACGCGACGCCTCAGCCGAGCGGGCTGCCGTCGGCCAGCGCGGGAGCCCGCCACGGCAGTGCCGTCGCCGCTTCCACCAACTCGCTGCACGCCTGCGCCAACGTGGTGCCGTCGGCGGTCATCGCCAGCGGCGTGGTCGACGTGTCAGTCATGCCCGGTGACGTGTTGACTTCAAGGAACCACGGCACCCCGCCATCGTCGACGATCCAGTCGCTGCGGCTCAGTGATCCCAGCCCCATTGCGCGGTGCACGTCGACCGCGTGGCCTGCGAGACGGTCGGCCACGGCCGCCTCCAGCCTTGCCGGGCTGTTGAACTCCGTGGCCCCCACGGTGTAGCGGGCGCGGAAGTCGTAGTCGCCGCCGCACGGCGCGATCTCCACCGCGGGCAGTGCCCCGGGCCCGTGGCCCGTGTCGATCACGGTGACGGCTACCTCGACGCCGGTGACCAGCCGTTCGACACGGCACACCGAATCGTGCCCGAAGGCCAGCATCATGGCCTCGGGCAAGTCATCGGCTCCGGCGATGGCGCTGATCCCGAAGCCGGAGCCGCCTCGATTGGGCTTGACGACGACCGCCGGCCCCACCGCCCCAGCGATGGCGGGCACCAGGTGCCTGGTGCCGATGTCCCGCAGCATGGCCACTGGAATCGTCACGGCCGTCGGCACGGCGATGCCCAGAGTCGCGGCTATCGCGGCCGCGACGGACTTGTCCCAGGACAGTCGGCACCCGTCGGGTGCCGTCCCCACGGTGACCAGGTCGAGCATCCGCAGCAGTTCGGCCAGCGAACCGTCCTCACCGGCGGCACCATGCAGCACCGGCCACACCGCATCAGGCACCCGGGACCGGAGGTCCGTCATCACGTCAGCTCCGACATCGAGCACGTCCACGTCGTAACCGGCGTCCGCCAGTGCATGGGCGACCCGGGTTCCTGACCGCAGCGACACCTCACGTTCTATGGACAATCCACCGGCCAGCACTACGACACTGCGGACACACCCAGCGCTCATGAGCGGAACGCTCCGCGAACCGCCTCCTCCTCGCGAACAACGCTTGCGAGCCGACGCACCCCCTCGGTGATGTCGACGGGCGGGGGGAAACAGAACGACAGCCGAGCGTGACTATGGCCTTGACCGTCCGCGAAGAAGGCGGTGCCGGGGACGTATGCCACCCGGGCTGCCACCGCACGCGGCAGCAAGGCCCGCGCATCGGTATCGCCGGGCAGTTCGACCCAGACGAAGAAGCCACCGCGTGGCGCTTGCCAGTGGGCATCCGGCAAGTAGTGGGCCAACGCAGCCAGCATCGCCTCGCATCGTTCCCGGTACAGCTCGCGCAGCCCCTTCACGTGGTTGCGCCAGGGATACTCGCGCAGGTACATGGCAATGACCTGCTGGGACAGCGCGCTCGGGCACAGCATCGCGGACTCCGCGGCCAACACCAGCTTGTCCCGGATGGCCGGCGGTGCCACCGCGAAGCCGGTACGAAGGCCGGGGGCGAAGGTCTTGGAGAACGACCCGAGGTAGACCACACCCGTCGGGTCGAGCGCGTGCAGCGGCGGCCCCGGCTCACCATCGAAACCGAGCAGGCTGTAGGGGTCGTCCTCGACGACCAGCACACCGCATCGCGAGGCTGCCAGCATGATCTGAACCCGCCGGGCGCTGCTGGTGGTCACCCCGGAAGGATTGTGATGATTGGGCACCAGGTACAGCAGCTTGACCGCGCGCCCGAGTCCGCGCTCGCGCGCGACCACCCCTTCTATCGACTCGGGCAACAGCCCCTCGGCATCGCACGGCAGGTGGCGGATGTCGGCCTCGTAGGAGCGGAACACACCCAGCGCTCCCACGTAGGACGGGCTCTCGACCAGGACCACGTCCCCTGGATCCAGCAGGATCCGGGCCAGCAGGTCCAGCGCCTGCTGCGACCCCGTCGTGATGACCACTTCGCCGGCGTGCGTACGAACGCCCGAGGCGGCGGCCACCTCCACGACAGCGTCGCGCAGCGACGCCTCGCCTTGGGCAGCGCCATACTGCAGTGCTGTCACGGCATGCTCTGCAACGGCACGCCGGGCGATATCAGACACCAGTTCGAGGGGCAGACCGTCCACGGGCGGCATCCCACCCGCCAGGCTCACCACCTCCGGCCGGCTCGCCACGGCGAACAACGCCCGGATCTCCGAGGCCGTCATGCCTGCCGCCCGCCGCGCGTACGCGTTGTGCCAGGGATCGATACGGGTGGCCGTCATGGCCGTCAGTGTGGCATGGCGCGGATCAGGTTATGAACTCCTGAAGTTCTCGCAGCAGTACCGGTTTCGGCTTGGCTCCGATGATCGAACGAACCACTTCGCCGCCGGAATAGACCGACAATGTGGGGAGGCCGGTAATGCCGTACCGGGCGGCGGTCCGCGGATTCTCGTCACTGTTCATCTTTACGACCAGCAGTTTGTCAGCGTATTCCTCGCCGATCTGTTCGACGATCGGCGAGATCTGTCGGCAGGGTGCGCACCAGGCCGCCCAGAAATCCACCAGCACAGGCTTGTCAGACTGCAACACCACGGTGTCGAAGTCCTCGTCGGTGACGTCTTGCATAATCGTTGTCAACTCCTTCGTCGTAGTCGGCGGGATTCAGGCGGGTACCGAGGCCACCAGGTTCTGTGCGGCCATGCCGGGATGTGACAGCACGTCTTCGAGCGCCGCGAGGTAGCGCTCGGCGTCCAAGGCCGCCGCGCAGCCGCTGCCGGCAGCCGTGACGGCTTGCCGGTAGGAGTGGTCCACCACGTCGCCTGCAGCGAAGACTCCGGGCAGGGACGTCGCCGTCGTGCGCCCCTCGACCGCGACGTAACCCTCCTCATCCAGGCTGACCTGGTGCTTGACCAGTTCCACCCGCGGATCATGCCCGATGGCGACGAAGAGTCCGGCCACGTCGAGATCCTGCTCCACGCCGCTCGTGACGTTCCGCACCCGCAACCCGCTCAGCGACGTCTCACCGTGGATGGCGACCACTTCCGTGTTCCACAGGAACGAGATCTTCGGATCGCCGAAGGCACGCTCCTGCATCACCTTCGAGGCCCGCAAGGAATCCCTCCGATGGATGACTGTGACGGAACTTGCGAAGCGGCTGAGAAACGTCGCCTCCTCCATCGCGGTATCACCGCCACCGACCACGACGATGTCCTTGCCCTTGAAGAAGAAGCCGTCACACGTCGCGCACCACGAGACCCCCTTGCCGCTCAAACGCTTCTCGTCGCCGAGTCCCAGTTCACGGTACGCAGAACCCATCGCAAGAATGACCGCTCGCGCGCGGAAAACAGCACCGTCGCCTGTCCGGACTACTTTCACGTCCGCACTCAACTCGGCGGATACCGCATCGTCGGTGATGATCTCGGCGCCGAAGCGGGCCGCTTGCGCGCGCATCGCCTCCATGAGTTCCGGTCCGAGAATCCCCTCGGCGAAACCCGGGTAGTTCTCGACCTCGGTGGTGTTCATCAGCGCACCACCAGAGGTCACCGCACCCTCGATCAGCACCGGCCGCAGCCCGGCCCTGGCCGCGTACACCCCGGCGGTGTAACCGGCCGGGCCCGACCCGATGATGATGATCTCACGTACCTCACCGGCGTCGCTCGTCGACTCGCTCATCACGTCCTCCACTCTGGCCCTCAACCGCTGTCACCCGGCCGTTGTTCCCGCCGGTGATCGATCCCGATGCTCAGCCACCGACGAATGTCGTCGACGCTCGCTCGCTGTCAGGGTTGCAGAACCTGTCGGTGACGATGACCTCGAAGCCATCGCCCGCCCGGTTGGGCAGCACGACGATGGCCGCTTCCACACCATCGAAGGTTGCCAGGTCGACAGCTGTCGGTAACACGCCTTCCGGTGCACCGAGGGTGCTGGCGCACTGCTGGAAGGCCGCCGCCGAGCCCAGCGGGTTGTTAGCAAATGGATCGGCGGCGCCCGCAGACAATGCCGCCGCGCTCGGCGCAGCAACTGCGGCATCAGGCGACCCGCCCTGCGCCGGGGAGGACGCCTCCGGAACCCCGCCCTGCGCCGGGGAGGACGCCTCCGGAACCCCGCCCTGCGCCGGGGAGGACGCCTCCGGCGACCCGAGCGAATTCCGCGCACCTCCTGCCGCCACAGTGCTCACCAGCGTCGACGCCTGCTCGGCCAACGACGCCGATGTGTAGGCCGTCCCGGTGGCGACGAGGCTATTGGGTCTCGGCCCGACCTCGGCGACGGCGTCCTGGTTCGTCGCCGCGATCCCCGCCTCGTCGACGGCGTCCTCGCCGCGCAACTGAGCGGCGACCACGCCGCTGGCGGCGGCGATGACGACCATGGAGGCCGCCACCGGCAGCAGCCGGTACAGCAGGAAGTGACGACGGTCGGAGGCGGCTTCGGCCCGGCCGGACCGGCGGCCGCCGGCGAGCACCGCCGCGCCGCGTGCGCGCTCGGGAGGGTCGACCACCGCCGCAGACGCAGCCGCTGCTGCCGGCTGAAAAGGGCCCCGTGAGGCGGCTGCCAACGGGAAGACGGCCACTTCAGGGATCAGGGGTGGGTCCGGGGCGGTCGTCGAGGAGAGGCGGTGCAGCCCCACAGCGACCAGGATCCGGTCACTGACGGAAGAGGGCATCGGGCCGGGGTCATCGGCCGCCAGGGCTGCGGTGACCCAGGCGTACTCCTCGTGCCCAGGTTCGTTCATGGCCGACCTCCTTCCCGTGCTCGCGGCCGGCGACGCGGTTGCTCGTCGCGTCCTGCCGATTCGACGCCGGAACGCGCCGATCCGTTCCCGCCCTCGGCATCGAGAATCCCGGCGAGCTGTGCTCGGGCCCGGGCGCACCGCGACTTCACGGTACCGATCGGCACGTCGAGGATCTCGGCCACTTCCGCGACCGGCAGTCCGTGGGCGTCGACGAGCACGACGGCGGCTCGCTGCCCTGGCGACAGTTGCGCAAGGGCACGGCCGAGATCCAGTCGTAGGGCCGCGTTGGACATGTCGTCGCGAGCCGAGGCCGGGTCGTGGTCTCCCATCGCGACGGTGGGTCGGGACCCGGTTCGTCGGAGCCGGTCCAGCGCGGCGTTGACGACGATCCGGTACAGCCAGGTCCGCACAGCGGAGCGGCGCTGAAATCCGGATGCCGCCCGAATTGCTGAGATCATGGCGTCCTGCACGGCGTCAGCCGCGTCTTCGGGGTTGCCGGTCACCCGAACGGCCACCGCCCACAACACATCCCGATGTCTGCGGAAGAGCTCCGCGAAGGCATCAGGATCACCGTCGAGGTGCGCGCTGAGCAGCGCCCCGTCGCTGGTGTCGGGGCTCACGCCAGTTGGATCTCGGCGATCGTGCCCCGCCACTCGCTGCCGCCGCCCGGCAGCGCCGTGAACCAGACGATGAGGTACGGCGTCTCCACGGGATCCCAACTCAGCGTGATCGGCCCGGCGTCCGAGGTCTCGCTGCCGACCAGCACCGTGGAGCCGTCGAACAACGGCTGAGAGGCGGCCCGGATCTCGAACGTCCCGCCGGCGCCAGGCGCGCTGATGGTCATCGAACTGACGGTTGACGGCTGGCCCAGGGAGACCAGCAGACCGACACCATCCTTGAGGCCACCGAACTTCTGCGCGTTATAGGTCTCGGTGGTCCATGCGGTGGCGGGGTCCCCGTCTATGGCGAGTGGGGCCTCGGCGTCGCGTTCGGAATTGTCACCGGGCGGTGGGTCGAGAGATTGCACGCCCACCGGGGTGACGGCTGTGGGTGGTGGCGCCGGTACCTCAGGCGATGCCGGGGCCGCGGAGTCGACCGGTGCATCCACGGTTACCCCGACCGTGGGGGCTCCCTCCGCGCGGGGGCCACCGACCAGGTCGGCGCGGTTGAACGCCCAGATCCCGCCGACCACCACGAAGATCACGACCGCGAGGATGACGATCCCGCCGACCACTCCGCGGCGGCGCCGGTGGCTCTCCTCGTCCTGCGGACCCAAGCCGTCGTCACCGTCGTCGTAGTAGGGGTTGTAGCCGGACCCGCCTGGGCCACTGCGGCCACCACGCCAGTCGGGGTCCTCCGGCCCGCGTGCCTCGCCGGGCAGCAGCGACCAGCCGTCATCCGGGTCGGCACTCCACTGCATCCCGGACTTGCGGGCCTTTCCGGCGACGCTGCTCGCCAGCGGCGGATCCGTGGCGCGGCGCCACTGCGGCACCCGGGTGTGGCCCTGGATTGCCTCGGGCAGTTGGACGACCCGCCCCCGCCGCTGCGCCTGGGGTAGCACGGTCTCGGCCGTCGGCATCGCCCCGAGTGGCGAGGGCCTGCTGCCATCGTCCGGTGGCGGCGCTGCGGGCGGCGTCCCGCCGGACGCGCTCACCGAGGCGCGGCGGAGGTCGGGAAGTTCGATCGTCCGCTCTGCGGGATCACGGTAGCCAGCATCGGGTCGTCCATTCGGTGGGTCGTTCCGCCCGGCGTGGCCGGTGAGGTCGATGACGTGCTCGTCGGTGTCGCCCACCGGTCCAGAGCTCCGGCGCTCGTGGCTGGGGCTCGCTGGTGCCGGGACCGTCTGGGAGACCGCGGCCGAGGAGTCCTGTGCCGCAAGGCCGACCGTAGCGGCTGAGTGGGCGGTGTCGATCACTGCCGGCTGCTCGGCGGTCGTGTCGGCGCTGTCATCGCCGGACGGGTGCGGCACGTCGGCAGATGACCCAGCCGATGACTCGACAGGAGACTCGGCGGGTGACTCGCCCTGTGATCCGGCTGGCAGCTCGGCAGGTGAGAAAGCCGTGGTGACCTGGTCGTCGCCTGACTGGGTGTCGGGCAGCTGGTCGGCGGCCGGCTCAATGGCCACCACAGAAGTCTGCCCGGAGGGCAGCGACACGGGCTTAGCCGGAACGTCCAATGGTTGCGTGACATCGGCATGGGGCGGCGTCCCCGCCGGTCCGGGTTGTACCGGCCTGCTGAACAGCGATCCCGCAGCGCTCGCTACGACGGCGCCGGCTGCCCCGCCCGCACCCGACGCAGGGCCAGGCTCGGCGGCAGGTGTCCGGCTCACCAGTCGCCCCCGCAGAGTGGCCGCGAGGATCGCCGGCGTCGCCGGCGGTTGTCCCGCGAACGTCCGGATGCACAACTCCTCGACCTCTGCCGAGACCTTCGTCAGCTCACGCAACGACACCGGTTTGCCCGACTGGTAGGGCGCCCCGAGCATCCCCTCGACGAACCCGAACGGCCACCGTCCGCTGATCAATGCATACAGCAGCGCGACTGTGTCGGCGACGTCCGTGTCGTCCCTGGTGGGCTCGATACCCCGGCCGATCATCGCGGCGTCGATTGCGAGACCGGTCACCCGCACCCGCCCGTCGCCCGCGCGCCGGACATGGCCCGGGGTCAAGCGGGCATGGCGCAGGCCTTTGGCGCGCGCCGCGGCGAGCGCATCGGCGACCTCGAAGCTGATCCGGCAGGCCTCCTCCTCGCTGACCCTGCCCGCCAATTGCACGGCGGTAGGGCCGTCGACCCACTCCAGGATGACGTACCCGGAGCCGGCCTCGACGCCGACGCCGAGCACGCGCTGCAGCCGGGGATCGTCGATGACGGCGCTGCGCCGCGCGGCGTCCAGGGTGGCGTCGACGTGGGAGTGGCCCGCAGCCAGGATGCGAATGGCGGCCGAACGCTCGAGGGTGACGTCCTCGGCCTGCCACAGCGATGCGACTGGATCGCCCTCCAAACGCTCGATCAACCGGTAACGTCCTGCGAGCAGGGCCCCAGGCCCGATCCGGTCCACAGCGCCTCCTCCTCGCGTCAGGCCGCGTAAGGTCGAGGGCGGCGCCCGCGACTGCCTCGCGTGATCCCTGGGGAGTCTAGGTGGCTGCGGCTGCTGGGCGTACCGCGGCGAACAGCGGCATCCGGCCGATCGGCGCCAACCGGACCACGTCCCCGGTGCGCGGTGCGTGGATCATCAGCCCGTCGCCGACGTAGAGCCCGACGTGGTGAATCGATGACGGCGCTGTTCCCGAGGCGTAAAAGAGCAGGTCACCGGGTTGTAGGTCAGCCGCCACCAGCGGCAGGCCGGCGAACTGCTGCCGCGAGGTGCGCGGGATGGCGATGCCGGCCTGGTCGAAGGCCCACTGCGTCAGACCCGAGCAGTCGAACGTACCCGGTCCGGTGGCGCCCCAGGTGTAGGGCATGCCCAGCCGGGTGGCGGCGGCGGCGATCGCGCGACCCGCGGTGGGGTCGTTCGCCGTGGCGGAGGCCCGGGCGAGGTACGCGACGACGTCGTCGGGGGCGGCGGCGCCGACGAGCCCACCGGCCTCGCCGACCGCGAAGGCGACAGCGAGCTCGTCGGCCTCGCGCCGTTCTCGTTCGATCGCCGCGAGCAACGTGGCGTCGGCGGTGGCGAGCACGGAGCGCTGCCGGGTCAGTGCCGCCCCTACCGCCGCGGCGCGCTCCTCGGCCATGGACTGGGCGGCGACCCGGGTGGCGCGCTCGTCCAGCAGGGTATGGCTGGTGGCGAGGGCGTCGGTGACGGCGGCCCGGGCGGAGCGCGTCACGTCGGCGTCGGTGGCCACCAGGGACCGGGTGGTGCGCATCGTCAGGGCGATGTCGTCGAGGTCGTGCCGGCCGTTGAACAGCACGAGCACGGTGTCGGCGCCGGGCCCGGCGCGGTACAGCGCCCTGATCCGCCGCTCGGCCGCGGCTCGGCGCTGCGCGGACAGCTGCTGAGCCGAGTCCAGCCTGGTCTGCGAGCCCAGTTCGGCGACGATGGCCCGCTGCAGGTCGTCCCGGGCCGTGTTGTAGGCCTCGATGGCCGTTTCCGCCTCGGTCTCCAGCAGCATGACCTCGGCGCGCAGCCGCTCGACCTCGGCGCGGGCCCGCGCGGAATCGGGCGGGTCGGCAGCGGCGGCGGCTGCGGGCGGGGGGGTAGG
>Ga0163146_10003211_pt1 | contig 21033 bp, 20 predicted proteins | sample OliLakLV19MP7G1_FD_148648 | JGI IMG/M metagenome (GOLD analysis project Ga0163146, IMG submission 148648) | Freshwater microbial mat bacterial communities from Lake Vanda, McMurdo Dry Valleys, Antarctica - Oligotrophic Lake LV.19.MP7.G1 | ecosystem: Environmental > Aquatic > Freshwater > Lake >...
AGCGGTGCTGCTCTACGCTGGCTTTCGCGCTGTCGCTGACCTTCGCACATTGAGTCCGCGACTAGGAGTTTCAGGATTTTGAATATCCTTGGGCTTAGCACTTTGCCGAGAGTATGAATGACGCACCAGGCCGCCTGATTACTCGATTACTCCGCACAGGTGGCCCGCCCAGTCGAGCGGGAAGCGTGGCAAGGTTCAGCCGCGTTTAAGCAGGCTTGTGTAAACAGCTTGCCCCTCTCGCACCAATGTGCCTGTTCACCAACACATTGCCCCACTTGATCCACGTGACCGCACTCGCTCATGGCGGCTTTCACGCAACCGTAGCGCCCTTGCGAAGTCCACGAGCAGAAGGCACTGGCATCACAGGTCTCAACCACGAGTGATGCCGAGGCGCAGCGAAGGGCATTCCCGCCAAAGCATCGTCCTGTTTCGTCGATCATTCCGCAAGAACGCTTCCATTCCGGGGGGGGTACGTGTTCGCGTATCCAATGACTCACTCTGTCTACCCGCGCGTAGCCATCCTCTCCCACGCAACTAGGCGAACCTTTGCTTAGTATTCCGGCAATCACCGGTGCTCCAGAGCGAGCCCTTACAAGCATGGGTCCGCCAGAATCGCCAGCGCAGGCGCCTGACGCACCACGACCATCGACCAACAGCGATTCGTTCGTGATTTTCGCCAAGACCCCTACCAGAAAACGCCGAGGGCCCGGTGGGCTCGAAGTATCTGTTCCAAACCCCGCAAGTTGAACCAGGCGTCCACTCCAAGACTCATCCGGGGGTTCTTCGTTCCACATGATCGGTTCAGCGAGGCCGGCTCCTGACAACCCGGGCACATCCACGAGTGCGATATCTGCGGCGATGTCTGAAGCTACGAACTTGCCAGACACTGTTGCGTTCGGACACGCCAAACTATTCCCGAGTATGATCTCTACACTTCCGTCATGCGAGTAGCTAGCGCAGTGCGCGGCAGTTAGCACTGACCTGGACGACACGAGGACGCCCGAACAAATGGAACCTCCTGGTCCGCGGAGAGCAACGATCGCGCTAGCCTCACCGGGACTTAATCCCAAGAAGGCTGCGCTGTCGCTACCGCTTACCAGGCAAGCATCGCGCTCGCTAAACGCTTCCGTTGATGCGCATCTCGCACTCGAGAGTGCCGCGACCAAAGCGATCCCGCCCCGTGTTTTAGCGGCGCTCAAAGCCTGCCGTTTGCGCAGAATATTGGCCACAGTTGGCCTTCATGCTTTTTTCCCTGAAACCGGGGCATCTACTAGAATCCCCGTTCTAATTCGGTATGCTAGTGCACGTCACGCGCAGCGTTCCAGCGGCGTCCACGCCGGCATCGGCGCACGAGCGCCCTCCGCACAGATAACCGAGACAGATGCAGTTTTGAAAAGGGCACTCCTGTGTATGGTCGCGGCAACCAAACGTGGATTGGTGTTCACCCTCCCACTCCACGCAGGTCACCTTGTTTTCCGCGCAGACATCGCAGTTTTCCAGGTTTTCGCAGGTCGAAACTTGCACGCACTCGCCCCAGCATCCGTTCGTCACAGAAGCCGTTTTCCCCGGCGGGCATGCTTGGCGGGGCTCGCCGCAAATCACTTGTGAACGGTTGCAATTCCGAGCCTTGGACATGCACGCGCCGAGAATGCACTCTGCACCTGATCCGCAGGCTGTGCGGTTGCAGTCCATAGGGGCCGGGGGAGTGGGATTTGTGCCCAGGGGGGCTGATCCGCCGAGCGTCGTCTCACCCGCCCCGGAGCCATGACCACCTGCCGCAGCACCCGTGGGGATCAACTCACCCGCCGCAGGTGCCACGCGTCCGCCGCAACCGATCGCGACGAGCCAAGCTAAGAGTGAATACCTGATGAACTTCATGATTACTGCCGCTCGAAGGTCAAAGCTCACTGACTCATAAAGCTCGTCATTCCGTTGTACCATGTTGCGGTTATGGCCCGAGTGTTGCTGACGAGTGTTCCAGTACAGGCGGAGCCTGTGCAAATGCCGTTCGACATCACGCCGAAGACGAAGTGTCCGCCGGAGTTGAAGTACAATGGCCCTCCGCTGTGGCCACCGCTGCTATCCCCGCTAAACGCGTAAACCCGTGGCCAGGCACCATCGTAAAAAGACCCTGAGTCCATCGTAAACGCTTCGTCCCCGTAGAGCGTCGCGGGCAAGCATGACGTGGTCGGCACGGGGTCGCCGGGACCGCCGCAGTTGGGATACCCCCGATGATACTTGAAGGCGGTCAGCTGCAAATCGCCTGGGGAGAAGTAGCCAAACCCAAGCGCGCCCGGGAAGGATGCACCGGATTGTCTAGTCACGCGAATGATGGCAATGTCGTGCTGCCAGCAAGCGGCGGGCATTGGGACTTGTCCAGCGCAATTCGTCACAAAGTAACTCGGAATCTGCCACTGGCCGCCGTCCCACTCTCCGTACGGCCCAGGGATACAGCCGGGCACGGCAACGGTCCCGTTTCCGCTAGGGGCAAGGCAGCTGTCCTGTCGCGGCCAGAAATCGGGATCAAGATACGCGCCGGTTGTTTCGTCCCAGAGGCAGTGGGCCGCGGTGAGAATGTAGCGAACGTTGGCAGTGCCTGCGCTCCCGACGAAAGTGGCTCCGCAATGCCCGATAGTCGTCGATCCGAATCCGTTCTTCTTGAGCTGCCCAATCGTTGTATACGGCCAGGTGTTTTGGGCATAGGCGCTCGCGCCGCGTGGCGTTCGGTTGTCAAGCCCTCCACTCCATCCCTTGTTCACCGGAGCATCATCGCCAGAGGGTTTGTCGGTTACCGTTGGCCGATCAAGCCCAGAAGCACGAAACGCCCTACCTATCTTTTCAAGGTCGCCGGCCTCCATGGTTATTTCATACATTCGACGAGTCTCAGGGTCCCCGAGGATGACAGAATTTGGGTGACGATCCGGGGGCCCCGCGTCTCCCGGCGTGTACACAGGCTCGACGAACCCATCGTCGGGCCCAGCTAGCTTCATCTCCCCTGCGAAGCGCCAACGCCCAGGGGAAGCGCCTACACGATACCCCAGCCAGTCCTTCGACACACTCGGACTAACGTCAATTCGCTCGCCCTCAGGCAGTAGCCCTAAGGCAGATGTCTGCTCGCCTACGCTTGCTACGTCTCTTTCGCCAAATCGTCTGCTCCCGTGCAAGCTGTCCCGACTAAGATGCACCAAGCTCCAGCTGCAGATATAGCCCCAGCTTTCAGATTTCTTCCCTCAAACATGTAAAATCCCTTTTGTGATGAATTCGTACGCCCACGTCCGCGCGTCAATGCAGGCGCCCCAACGCGCGATACTTAACGTTGCCTCTACGACCTACTCAACAAGGAGTAAAGCAAACTTTTCGTCACAATTGCCGACATTGAAAATGCGCTACCGGACTAGGATCCGGTGTAGCTCCCCTGAGAACCCGACACCTTTGGTACAAGTTATCGGGTCGGTTTCCCCAGGGGCGACCCCAGAAACGACGGCAGGCTCTCTAGCCAAGCAAACCAATCAGCCCACACGCATGCCAACGGGAAAGGTGTTCAACTGCGACCATCCGATCGAAGAGAGGGAGAGAGGCTGGCCGTCAACCGCAACTCCAGGGTATCTTCTCCCGCGGTTTCGTCAGGACATCCGCGAGCAGGCTAGGCATCACGGAGAAGAAGGTCTCAGCCCGCTAGGCAACGCGTTGAAGCGATTGAGTCCGAAAGACCTCCGTATGAGCTTCTCGCAACCATCCGTGGCGCAGTCGAGCACAAGACATTCGAAGTGCGAAATCAGTCGGAAGGAGGAGCATAGGCAAGAGCAGGCCACCTAGCCGACAGCACTCTGACCCTGCTCACCACGTCACCGAAGCTCAAGGAGCGGTGAACCCGACCCAATTGGGGGCCAAGAGCCCACGTTCTGCACGCGCAAATAGATCTCCGCACTGAGGTGCTCACTTCCAGCAAAGGGAGCAGCACCCCCAAAGGCAACAAGCCCAGCGTCAGACCCTCAACAGAACCCAAACCTCAGCTGCCCTAGCGAAACCCGAGGTGGCGTCGGAGGAGGCTGAGGAGCAAGCCCAAGCTTGGCGAGCAGCGAGGTGGCAGCTTGTTCGGTGGTGGCGGCCTTGAGCCAGCGCATGGGTCCACCGCAGCGGACACAAGTATCAAGATCTGCCCGGAACACATGAGCCAGCAGCCAGGCCCAGCGTTTACGGGAAGGGCGAGGGTCGTCAGTTTGGGCATTGAGCTTGGGGAACTCAAGCTGGTCTCCCGACGCCGGAGGGGGCTTGAAAGCGGAAGGATCCTGTGGCGGCTTAGGGACTACTTCGGAGCGGAACTTGGAGTGGCTTGAGAGGACGCCAAAATAGCGCACCAGATGAAAGCGCGGTGGTGGGATAGCCGCGATGAGGCGGATGATGAGGTCGCGAGGCTCAAGCACGATAGCGCGGGTGCCATCTTTCCAAACGCTCTTGAGAGTGAGCTCGAGCTTGCCATCGGGGCGGAGTTCCAGGCGGTCCTGAGCAAGCGGGGGGCGCGTGATATACCTGCAAAGGCGCTCTAACTGGCGTCTGTCGCGGCCGTCGACGCATTGGCGAGCATGGAGGTTAACGCCGCGGACTTCAGCGACGGGGTCGTTTTCGTCGTGAATATCGCTGACGGCTGGTGCGGGCGAGACGAGCAAGCGGAGTGGGGCTTGGCCTGCTCGGTCACCAGAGGCGGCTACTCCGCGCGCCGCAGCGGCATAGCAGGCGGCAAGGCCGGGCTCATCGGAGCAGAGTTTGGGCGGCTCGTCGTCTTGCCCGTCTTGCATGACAGGGTCGAGGGAGCGGCCGTTTGCTCGGAGGATTTTCTCGATGCGCTGTGCCGTGCGGCGGGCGATGTCGGCGACTTCTGAACGCGTGGGCGCTGGAAGAGTGTGAAAGATGAGAGCATCTTTAGCGTCGCGGACATAGACGCCGTCTAAGGCGAGAACATGGAAGTGCACGTTGAGCCGGAGGGCGCTGTCAGTTCTCTGCACAGCCGCGATGGCGCCGGTATGGGCGTCGGCAACGCTTGGGAGGTCGAGAAAGGCTTTGGCTCTTTTGCAGAGCGAACGGTCGAGCTCGTGCGCGAAGGCACTCACAACTTGCGCCGCGAGGACGCGGTCATAGCCGAGCAACGCGCGCAAGCCCCAGGGCAAGGAGCAAATCCAGTGACGCACGGGTACGCGGGGCAACACCTGCTGCTCCATGTGGACAGCGGTGTCGGCCATTCGGCGACCGAGGCAGGAGGGGCAAAATCCGCGGCGCTTGCAGGAGAGAGCTACGAGTTGCGAATGGCCGCAGCTGCGGCAAACGAGGTGCAGGCAGCCTGCGGACAAGAGCCCGCAGCGCAAGTACTCCTCGAACTCGCGCACCACGAACTTCGGGAGACCGCCATGCTCGGCGAGATCTTCCAGCACCTGGGGCCAATGGGCTTGCACGGCCTGGTAGAGCACGCCCTCTTCGGGCCTTCGGCGCGCGTAGCCGTCCCGGCGAACGGTAGGGTGTAGTGCTGCATGGGCGTGCGCAGGGTGGGCCACAGCCATCGGCCATGGCTAGATGCGTGCCGGTGGTGGCGCGGCGCGATATGCGGCTAATTCGCTAGGTCAGGTGGCCGAACTGGCGGACAGCGTGGCCGTGGCCAGCGGCCAGCGGGCAGAAGCAGAGCGTGCGACCCATGTGCACTGCCGGTACCTGTGAATTCTCGATCAATTCAACGCCGCGATCATCCAGGTCCTTGGCGAGAATTCCGGCGGCTCGGAGTTTCCGTGCTGCTCTGGTGTGGTGCGCAATTCAAGCCGAACCTGTTGCCTTGGTTGGATGCGAGATCCGGTGCGCCTGTCTTCTCGTTGGCCGCTTGGCAGTTCGCGTTCTTCGTCGGGCTTCTCCTAGACGCCATGCGCGAACGCTTGGCGGTATGGCTGAAGCCACACGAACGCTCGCTACTCACGCTCGCACTCCTCACCTTCACGCTGCTGTTCGTGTTCGTGCGGCTCCAAGGTCCAAGCATGGCGCGCCTCGGACTCCAGCTCCCCGAGGCAACTTGGCGCTGGGCATTCTTAAAGCAAACCTGGGCACCGCTCCGCGTGCTGTACACCCTCTCGGAGCTGGTGCTGCTCTACGCTGGCTTTCGCGCTGTCGCTGACCTTCGCACATTGAGTCCGCGACTAGGAGTTTCAGGATTTTGAATATCCTTGGGCTTAGCACTTTGGTTTTCTTGATCCGCACTCTGGATCTTTCAAGCCTCGAAGCGCTCAATCAAGCCTTCATCGCGTGGGTGGAAGACGAATACCACCAGGACGAGCACTCGGTGCTCAAGATGCGCCCCGTCGATCGCTTTGGCCTCGACCTTTCGCTCATTCGGTTTCTTCCGCCCAATGGCGTCAACGACGAACTGTTCTTTGTTGAGGAAGAACGTACCGTGCTTGCCGACAACACCTTTTCACTCCGACGGATCCGCTTCGAGGCACCGCGTGATGTGCGAAGCCGCAAGATCCAGGTCCGCTTTGATCGCGCCAGATTCGGCCGTGTCGTCGTCTACTACAAGGGTGAACGCCTTGGCGAAGCACGCCCGGTAGACTTCGGTGCCAACGACCGAAAGCCGAGAAAAGCCGAGGTGGCGACATGATCCGCGCTCATTTCGGCCTAGACCAGAACCCTTTCTCTCACGAGAGGCTCTCGCTGTTGCGACAGCAGCAGGAAATCTTCGACACGCTGCGCGTGCACTGCCAGCAAGGCGGTCTGTGCCTGATAGTTGGCGAACCGGGGACTGGCAAGAGCATCATCAAGCATGTCCTTCGGGAGCACGATCCGAAGCGTATGCTCACGCCGGTCGTAAATAGGACGCTTCATACCTACCACAGCATCTTGCGCATCCTGTGCGAGGCTTTCCAAATCGACACGGATGGGGTGAACTTCCGTTGCGAACGCCGTCTGATTGAGGAGGCCCAGCGCCTGAACCATCTCGGCAAGATGCTGGTCCCTATCGTCGATGACGCGCATTTATTGGACGTTGACTCGCTACGGCGTCTTCGACTACTCTTCGAAGACTTTCCGAAGAACCACAATCTTGTACTGATTGCTCAGCCGGGATTGCTGACAAAATTGGCGCTCACCGTCAACGAGGACATCAAAAGCCGTGTGACTTATTCTGCCGTGGTCCCTAAGCTCACAGCGGAAGATATGAATACCTTCATCCTCGCCGAACTCGACCGCGTCGCCCTGGCGCACCGCACGTTTACCGTCGAAGCGCTCGACCTCATCGTGCGCTCCTCCGAGGGGATCCTGCGGCGAGCCAGAAACCTGTGTCTTTCAACGCTGCTCGAAGCCGTCCGCGACCGCACAAAAATCGTCGATTTGAAACAGGTCAACCGCGTCCTGCTTCAACCTCATTGGAGGCAAGAACAGGACCTTTCCTAGCCCCCCAGAGCTCGAGCACGGCGGGGCTACCGCCCCGCTGTGCTGAGCACCACGCCACCCTCGACCTCTTCAGTCGTCGAGCACCCCGCGGCGTGGCGCGCGTCAAGGCAGGCGCGTCTGGCGCGTCCGATATCTGTGATTAGCTGACTACGCGCCGTGTGCGCTTTGTTGCCACAGGTATACCCGCGTGACCGACCCGCAGCGTCGTACACTTGGAGCGGTCTACGACATCACTGAGCTACTTTTCGGACCGCAGTGCAGTCACATGCCCTCAATTTCGCTGGATTTGTACGATGTTAATCTGAGCGCGGTATACGATGTCAATTCGAGCGTCAACACATGAACGTCGCAAGTTGATAGGTCGCGACTCTGCGACCGCCGGCGCCCTGTGGGTGCAGCCTCTTGCTGCCCCTGCGGGGCGCTTTCATTTTGTCCGCGACGTCGTAATGCCACCCAGCGCATGAGCGATCAGGTGGCACGTGGCGTCGTAGGATAACGCCTTTGCTTTACGACGTGGGGGGCTCTGATTTACGATGAATGCGTGGGATTCATCGCGAAATCATACGGCGCCAATTCGGCATCGGCTTACGATGGTAAATAAGTGCGCAACATGTAAGTGGGAGAAGTTGCCACTTGCGTTTAGTGACTCGGTCGTTCAGTGACCCGCACGCGAGTGTCGGCCCCGACGTTGAGCAGCGAGGTGATCCCGTCCAAGCCGTTGCTGACTCCGCGAAACGCAACACCGCCTTGGTCGACTTGACCCTTGAGTCGCATGAGGTATCTTACTTCGCCTTCTCCTCGAAAGTGAAAGGTCCGCACGACTCGAGTGCGGGGGCGCACAGGCCCAAGCGAAAATCGCTCACCATCGGGCGCCAGCAGATCAACGCTTTCTACTGCTCGCATAGACTGGTTGTCCACGATTACCGAGTTGAGCGTGATCAGGCGCTCCGCGAAAAAGACCAAGCCGACGGCGAGAGGCAAATTGCTAACCAGCAGCGCGGAGAGAGTTGCAGTCCTTACTCCCCACCCAGGCGGACGGGGCTTCTTCACGAGAAGTCCGTAAGCCACGAGCGCTGCGGTGCCGATACCGAGTAGAACTATTCCGACGGAAACGATGACGGCTCCCGCGGTCGTCAACCACTCAGCCCTGGTTAGGTACCACCAGGTGAAGTCGAGTAGACCCAGGGCGAACGGCAGCGCCCAGCAAACAAATGCTACACGCAAAAGCCATACGAACGTGCGGAGCGGGACGATCGGCATTCGGACGTCAGTTGTAGACAGGAACAAGGTTCGTATCCCCGGCGAACTCACCGGACGCAATAGGCAAAGATGCATCTGGCCCAGGATCGGAGCTATTGAGGTGGAGTTGATGATTCTCTAGGGCGCGGCTGCAGCCTTCCTCACAACCCTCGCCTCCGTTCGCGAGAGCCCTCCCGATGAAGTTGTTGGTCAGATCCATGCGTTCCTCCGCGGGTGGGTTTTCGGATTGGCACTCCTCGTGTATATCCGCGATCTCCTTGGCAACGTCGGGTCCCAGGGCTTTAGCCATGAGGCAACTCCAGAGGCAGTGCTTGAGAGCGTCCGCTAGCCCGTTGTGAATTCCTGGTAGCCCGGTGCTGATAGCCATTTGGCTCGCAAGGTTACCCAGCTCCCGCGCCTTTTCTGCGGCCAACGGTCCTACGGCCAGGACACTGGCCACCGCCTGTCCACACCCACAAAAATGTAAACCCGTCGGATCCGTGTGAACAGGCACGAATGCAGAAGAATAAAAATTTAACCCGTTTGGGTAACCATCTCCCGCCATTGGACGCTGGACTCGAAACCCAACGGCCCCTTTAGGCGTGCGCGCCCGTTTCCATGGGTCACGGGAAACAAACCTCCCCAACTCCGCATCCATATACCGAGCCCTAAAATACGTCAGCCCCGTCTCCCCATCATGGTACCTGCCCGTGAACCCCACTTGGTTCCCCACAGCACTCGCAGCTAACGTCGCGCCTCCTGGCGAAACCACTCGACGCTTGCCGTACGGCATGTACCCGTAGCGCTCCGCTAGCTGGCCACTCGAATTCGTCATCGCCATCACGTGGTAAATTCGATTCTGGTGATAGTACTGAGTGCCGGTGCTGGATACCATGGCCAAGGGCTCATCAATGTAGGCTCCGTAGACGTAACGTCGCTTAAGTGCTCCGTTTTCGTATTCGGCGATGATTTGGTCGCCGTCGTGCACGAATACGGTGGAGAGGGTACCAGCTGCCTTCTTGAGGCGCCTGCCTAAGACGTCGTACTTGTATTGGCCGCCCGCGAGGCCTGGGGCGGTGTTGGCGGAGCTCAGCCGATTCTCGACGTCCCACGCGAGCGTTTGGCCGTTTTGGTTCAGGACCAGGTTGCCCTTCGCGTCGTGGCTGAGGGCCACTGTGGGCGCGCCGGTCTTGGTGAGTGCTGTGACCTCATGCACGGCGCTGTGGGTGCGTGCCTCCGCCACGCCGTCTCGCGTGGTGCCTGTCCAATTTCCGACCAGTGAAAGGTTCCAGGCTTGCGTTTGCAGAGGGCTAGCAGTTGGGCCCCGCTGAAACGATGTTAGCCTGTCTGCAACGTCGTACCCGTACGTCAACGCCTCTGCTGGCAGGAGAGGGTTCGTTTCATTGGTGACCCGCTTGTTCGCGTCGTAGGAATAGCTGAGCTGATTGATCCCAGGAGTCGAGATGGTCGCCACCGAGTTATCTGGACGGTAAGTTCGTGCTTCTACCAGAGCGTTGCCAAACGTGGTGCTCGTCAAGCGCTGACCTGCGTCGTAGGCCCTTGTGGCCAGCAGAGTTGTTCCCAGCTTCGCGGTCATTAGCTGATTGCGATCCGTGTACGTGCGAGCACTCACCGATCCATCAGGGTAGGTGATCGACGTTTTCCGGTTTGCGGCATCGTACGCGTAACTAACCGCATAGTTGACGTTATCCACCCGTTGCACTTCGCTTACGATCCGATCGCCCGCGTCGTAGCTGCGCGTTACCGAGGTACCGTAGCGACCGCTCGTCGCGCTCGTGAGGCGCGAATCGGCATCGTAGGTGAGTGTATCGTTCAACCCATCCGGGTAGGTGCGCCCAAGGAGCCGATTAGCTGCGTCAAAGACGAATTGTGTGATGAGGCCCGTTTGGTCGGTACGAGACACCATCCTTCGGCCGGCGTCGTACCCATAATTCCGCACGTTGGGCACGCCTGCTTGCTGAGCTGGCAGCGTCTCGCGCGTCAACAAGCCCCGGCTGTTGAAGAGGTAACCGGTGGCGCTGCCTTGAGCATCCGTCATGCTGAGGGCGTTACCATCTCCGTCGAACGTCCATGTGGTGACCCCCAAAAGGCGATCACGTTCGGCAACCCTGCGGTTTCGAGTATCATAGGTATAGATAGTGACCTGACCCAGCGCGTCCGTTCGGGAAGTGAGGTTGCTCTCCGAATCATACCCGAAGGCTCGTGTGTCGCCCTGAGTATCGGTGCACGAAGTTTTCCTGTTTCGAACGTCGAACTGGCACGTCATGCCCGTTGAGTTGGGATCGCTCATGCTGAGCTCGTTGCCGTTTGCATCGAAGGTGCGAACGGTGCTGCAATCCTGAGCGTCAATCTGACGCCGGAGGTTGCCAAGGCCATCAGTGCGTGCGCGTGTGGAGTGCCCGAGCGCATCGGTTACTTTTCTTTCGAGTAACCCGCTCACCATGACATCAAGTGTCGTCGTTAGGGCGTTGCCGTTTCCGTCGATACTGCGAATCGTGCGCTGATTGCCGTCCCGTAGCTCGATCGAGCTATGGCCCAACGGGTCAAGGATTTGAACCCCGGACCCAACGGCGTTCAAGCCTAGATTTAGACCCGCTACGCGGCTGCTCTGCGCGTCGATCCCCACGCCGTCCGTTAAGTTGTCATCGTAACCGTAAGTGGTGGTTTCGTTTGCGCCGTTCTTCCGCGTGAGCATTCGGTTCCTGGCGTCATAGGTCATCCGGGTGGCGTTGCGATTTGGGTCCGTAACGGATAAGACATTGCCGAAAGAATCGTAAGCGGTCAGTGTTACCGCGCCACTTGGATCGGTCACGCTCGTTCGACGATCGCAGCACCCAGAGTACCCGTAGGCCGTGGTGTTTCCGCGAAGGTCGGTCTCTGCGAGCAGCTTTCGTGACGGCGTGTATGTCATCGATTTGGTGGCTGCCGCGGCAGAACCGGCGCCTTCCGTTACAGATTGCAACAAATTCCTGCCATTGTAGACGAACGCCGATTCGAAAGCGCCCGCCTCGGCGAAAGCACGAGGTCGACGCTCGCGAGTGCGGTTCCCTGCCTTGTCATAGGAATACTCACTGCGAGCCGACAACGTTGTTCCCGAGGCCTCAACCAGTGCTGTTAATCTACGTTGTGCATCAAACTCAAACGCACGATTGACTCCACGAGGATCGGTTCGACGCACAACGTCTCCGTCGCCGCTGTAAACGGTGTCTTCAATTACGTAGCCAGGGTTGGCTCCGGGCGGACGAGTCAATGTGGCTACGTTGACCGTTCTCGATACTGCCGCTGGCACCGCTTCTCTCACCGTTCGTATAGGACGATCGTTGATATCATAGCCAAAAAGGTCGGCGCGTCCGTAGGGATCCTCCCGGTAAACGGGGCGCCCGTTCGCGTTGAACTTCGTGGTTGTGGTGAGAGAAACGCTGGCGTTGGGGTGCGCTGTCTCGGTCGTTCGTCGCCGTCGCGCGTCGTAACCGTAGTCCGTGGCGTTGCCTTTCGTAACACATCTTGTTGGCAGGGAAAGTGAGCCTGCGAGGTAGGAACAAGTGCTCGCAACTGCCTCCGGTTTGCCAAAAGCCTGGACCGTGGACGTTCGCCTCCCCGTAGCATCATACGTGTACTGTGTGGCATTGCCGTTGCGATCCGTTTGCTGGACCAGAAGATTGACATCAACACCGGCCCCATAAGTCTTGGTTTCCTGCGAGCCGTCCCCGAACGTGATCGCCACGAGCCGATTCCTAGGATCGTAGGAGTAAAGCAACACCTGGCCCGAGGGCCCCGTACTCTGAGTCAACCTTCCGGCGCTATCCCAAACGTAACTCGACGTCGGACGAGAACCTCCAGCCGTGTCTGCGGGTTCAATTCGCTGCGTCAGGAATCCCCGACTATCATAGACGTAATTTGTGATGTGTAGATCGGGCGCGGACGAGAGGTAGTTGGGATCGGTGGCACTCGTTACCTGGCCCTTCGTGTTGTACACGTAGCGCCAGGTCGATTCCGTTCCACTCTCCACGCCACGGGTTTCAGAGAGCTGGTTCCCCTTCGAATCATAGGTGCGGTCGGTGATGCGAGCGTCTCGACTCACTTGCCGAAGGGGCTCAGCAAACTGGTTATATGTCGATGTATCCGTGGTATTGTCCGGATAGACGACTTTGGAGATTTTGCCTGTTGGAAGATCGTATTCAAACTGCGTCCGTTGGCCTAGCCCATCAATGCGCATTTCAGGCCTGAGATACCCGTCGAGTACGATGTTGCGATTCGCTTCGTAGGTGAAGGTTCTCGGATCCCCACCAAGGGTCAATTTGTCGAGAATTCGGAGATGAAGGAATCAATGCTGAGATCGTAGGTAAGCCGCACGTAGCCTTGGTCAGCCATGTAGGCGTACAACACAGGAACGTCCAGCGTCTCGTCCTCTTCGTTCATGTAGGCCAGCTCCCCGGAGCCGTTGAAAGCGCGGCGAATTAGATATGGGACCAGGTTTTCCACTTCGCCTGAAATGGGATCCACGTACTGATCGCGGGTAAAGTAGACCGTCTTTCGACGATGTGTGCCCTCCGCACCCGCATCGTCGTAGCGCACCGCGTGTTGCTGAGTAACATCATCCTCGCCATGCTCAAACGTTGACACAGTGCCGTCTGGATATCTTACGTGTGTTAACGGGAGAATGTTCTCATTCCCGTATTCGTACTGGATGGCTTGACCGTTCGGCAGATCGACGCGAGAGACACCCCAAGACTGCCACTCGCCTTGAAGTGTGTAGGAGAAAGCCATCGAGCGGCCGTAGGCATCCGTTACGGTCGAGATATGCCAGAGCCGATCACGATCATATTCCAGCGTGGCATCTGAGGTGAGAGCCGGATAGCGATAACTTATAACAAGCGCATTTCCGTTCCGGTCCTCCTGGCGTGTGAGCCGACCAAGCAGCTGACCATCATTGGCCGCTCGGGTGCGAACGATCTCAAACGACCACTTGCTGCCATCCGGTAGCAGCACGACCGCCGCCCCGCCCTCCATCACGGAACTTGATGGGCTACCGCTCGGACTCGTCAGCGTCAGCGACTTGAATCGGTAGGCTTGAGCTTCGTTGGGCCACAATACGCCGAGGGTTGTTTGTCCGGTCAGCGGATCATTTGGGGTGAAGCTGATACCTTCCAGCACCCTATTCTCCGGGGTGAATAAGCGAACCGAGGCGCTCGCGCCTGTCCCTTCCGCAACAAGCTGCGCGTCGAAGTTGCTGAACACACCGGGCCCAAACGCTCCGTGTTGGTAGAATACGCGCGGCCGGTGGATCCGCTTCAAACTCAAGCTCGGCAGCTCGGTGCCGTGGCCTTCTGTGGGGGGAGCCGCGCAGCTAGCGCAGCCGCTCGTTCTTTCAGCTGGAGCCGTCTCATAGTCAGTAGCGAAGTGATGATGTTCGAACATCACGTTGTCGATGAGAGACCCCGCGCCGGTGTCCCCGTTGCCGGGCTCTGCACCGCATCCACCAGTCCCATTGCCGCCCGTGCTTGAACCGCCCGTCGAACCGCTCCCACCGGTCGAAGTGCTCCCACCCGATCCCATGTCGGGGCCGGTACAATTACGGCAAGACGCCGACGCTTGCTCAGCGAAGAATAGCAAGGCCGCAACTAGGCTGAAGGCCAGCAGTGCAAATGAGCGTACGGGATCAATTCTTAACTTCCTATTTCTCATGATCGTTTCCTCCAGACGATCGCGAGCTCCCCCGCGCCCCGCCTTACACACATGAACTACCGAACGCCCTCTTGAGCGTCTTGAGCGTCAGAGGGTCTGCCACTAACGTTCTTCACACTCTGGATTTCAACATAGAAGCGCACCTGCCCGCTGGCCAGCGGGCTCGCCGTGAACACCATCGCGGTACCCACCGTGCCTCTTGTGGCCGTAAACTGGGTGCGCGCCACGCCATCGCTGCCGGCCGCAACCGTGATGGACGTGCGGCGGTTCGGAAAAGCGCCCAATCCCACACTCGTAAAGGTGACCGGCGCATTCGGGGGCGCTTTTACAGCCAAATCCACGCTTCCGAGAGGTTTCACGACCGGCGACAGAGGGGAGGCTGGTTGAAGAGTGCCGAGGCCAGGCCGCGGCGAGAGAACCTGAAACGCGCGACCCGGGACGACATCTGACAGGTACGCCTGCCGATCCCGCGCAAAAGCCTCCGCTGAGAATTGCGGCGTTGGCATCGACGGCTTTTGGGCCGGCGCAAACCGCGCCACCGCAGCTGTACGCTTAGGGTCCTGGAAGTGAGGGGTCATAGGCTCGACCTCCAACCAAGAGGCAACTATCGCCACCAAACCACCGAGAGCCAGCACTGCTAAAGCAACGCTTCCCCGGCCGATCCACCTCGCCTGGCACCGCCCTCCGCTCGTCGCGGGGACACTGACCATTGATCGCATCTCTCGAAAGGTTACCGATGCGTGTGGCCTTGAATTCCTGAATGCATTCGCGAGGGTCCGTAAGATCGCAGACAATTGGGGCGTCAAAGTGCACGGCGCGTGAAAGATGCGATGACCCGTAAGGCCTTGACCTCTTCTTCGGGTCGTCGGGACGTCACTCAAGGGCGCGGACGCAAAGCGTATCAGCTGACCGGCGAGCTTTACCACTGGCCACGCCTTTGGAGCGCCCGAACATTCCTCATTCACCTCATTGCCAACTTCAAAGGTGGTGATCGGATGCATCGAGTAGTACGCGCCAGAATTGAGCGTCACGGCTAAGGCATAGACAAAGTCTTTGAAATACTTTGAGCCGTTGGCGCGAATGAGACTCTAATTTTCTGGCGAGCCACCGTCGACACCACCCCCCGGCACGATCGTGACAAAGCCTTCGGAACCTTGGAACGCGCTCAAGTTGATTTTGGCGGTTCCCTGAAAGGAGTTCGCAGTATCGATCGAGCCTAGGTCATAGATCCGAGGCTCGCCACTGAAAGCTCCGGTTACGCGCGTTGCATCGGTGGGCGGTGTACCCGAAGCGGTCACGTCGAGTGACATCGTGGCCTCAAACTGAGGCGTGCTGGGCGAGCGCAGTGCGCTGTAGAGCGAGTAGCCTCCAGGGGTCGCGAAATTTACGTAATTGTTGCCGATAATCTGTGCGTATCCCGGAAAGGGTTTAGCGTGACTCCAGCCGGTCGCCAAGGCGCCGCCGATACCGCTTCCCGTGGCGCCCCCTCCGCTCCCCAAAGCGCCGCCAGTTGCCAAAGCTCCTCCGCTCCCCAAAGCGCCGCCGATGCCGTTTCCTGTGCTGGTTGCGCCTCCTTCGCCCACAACTGGAGCTGGTGTGCTCTGTTCTTTAGAACAACCAGGTAGAGCGCCCGATACAATGCCCAACGTGACCGATACGACGCGCCGTCTCAATGTTCTCTTCGCGACTCAGCACTCTACCTGGCTCTGGTAGGGCGGTCCACGCACGGCTGTTTCTTGGCTGCTTACGCGTCTTCGCTCGGTGTGCTAGGCGTTGGTTTGAGTTCCTTGCATTTCAGCGACGCGCGCTGATACGAGGTGTTGGCGGCTTGTCATCGCGGGCGCGAAGGAGATGAACATGTTAAGGAAAACGAAAACGGCGATGATCGCGGCACGCTTGGGCATGCTCAGTCTTCTCAGCTTGCTGACGCCGAGCTGCACGGATGATGCGCCACCCGGCTGCCGTCCTGGCGTGCCCTGCCAGTGTATCGGGGGCAACTGTCTGTATCGGTGTCAAGAATTCAGCGGTTGCGTGCCAGCGTGCGCCAGCGCAGACAGCTGCTCGGCGCTGTGCGGTGATCAGTGTAAGTATGATTGCCGGAGCGGCACGGATTGTTCAGCCACGTGCACTAGCGACTGCGCGATCAGTTGTCAGAGCACTTCCACGTGTGCGGCCGAGTGTGGGGACCGCTGTGCGTATGATTGCCGGGATGTCTCCTCGTGCACTCCGCACGTCGGCCCCAAAAGCCAGGTGGTGTGCGAGCGTGTTGGGAGCTGTCAGGTTCAGTGTGCGGGCGATTGTGTGGTGGATTGCCGCCAAACGGGTTCCTGCGAGGTCCAATGTGCCAAGGGGCCGAAGCTCGACTGTGGCAATGGGCGCGTGGCGTGTGGCTCGTGCGCGGATCCCGTGTAGTTAGCCGGCGTCGATGGTACGAGCCCTGCGTCAGCGTGGAGACAACTTCACGCGCAACGCTGGGAGAATGTGTGTGGCTAGCGAGCCCAAAGCGCAGCTAAATCGAACTCAAGCGCGTCAAAAGGCTTTAGCCGAGCCGGACTTTCACCTGTAACCGATTGAATGATGCGATAGCTTGGGCCATCTAGCTCAAGGACCTCCAGGAGCTGGTCGAGAGGCTCCACGAGCCACACGTGGGACACGCCATGTTCCGCATAAACGGCTAGCTTGCTGCCGCGATCCAGTGCGCGTGTGGAGGGCGAGAGCACCTCGCACACCCAATCCGGAGCGAGCTCAAAGTAAGGGGCGAGCGGCGTTTCGGGCAAGCGCTCCCGGCGCCAACCGGCCAAATCGGGCACCACGATGTCGCGGTTCAAATGGAGCTCTGGCTCGTCCAAGATCATCCAACCCCCGGGTCCGCCGCGTTTGCGTTTGAAGGGCGGGCCGAGCTCTTCGCCAATAGCCGACGCTGCCAGCGCGTGCGGCGTCGCAGGACGCGGACTTTGATGCAGCACCCCGCGAACGACCTCGGCCACGACGTGGGGAGGTGCCGCAAGAACATCTTCGTAGGTTGCTTGTCGTACGGCGGCGCTCACAGGTTCGAGCCTAGCATGATTTCCGGTCGGGTTTGTTTTTGGGATTGAGCACTCTCGCACCACTTTTGCCCCTCCTCGCGTCGTTCCTTTTCCCCAATCCCACAAACGAGCTGCCGCGCTGCCCGAGGCCTCAGATTCCCCGCCGCAACGAACTCGGGGAGACACCCGTTACAGCTCGAAATACACGCGAAAAGTGGAACTCATCGGCAAATCCTAGATCCGCCGCGATCAGTTTGAGCGGCCGCGTTGTTCGGAGCACCAGGGCACGCGCGGCCTCCACGCGGAGTTTTCGCACGAAAGCAATCGGAGATTGGCCGGAGGCCGCATGAAACATCCGAGCAAAATAGGACTTGCTCAGCCCGACGTGCCGGGCAAGCTCGTCCAGGGTGATGGCTGCCGGTAAACGACTCTGCACGTAGCGTGTGACATCAAGGACCACTGCGCTCTCTGTCCCCAAGGCAAGGCGTTGATATTCCCGGAGAGCGGACAGCATAAGGGCGTTTTGGAACTCTTGATCGGGACTTCGGGAGGCTTGGCCCTCCTCAATCAGCCAACGTACTTGATGCTCAATGCGCCCGTGCATATCAAATTGCACGAGGGAAGCATCTTTCTTGAACCGGAGATCTGCTTGGAATCCAGCGAAGAGCAGCTCAAGTGCATTAGGGCCCATGGCACGCTCGACGTGAGCTGCGCTTTGGGGGTAGCAGAGCACGTCACCCTTTTTCGACGTGATCGTTTGTCCCAAGATCTTTGTTTCTAGGCGGCCCTGCAACACGACGATGAGCTCATGGTAGTCGTCGTGCTGATGGAGCGGATAGGACCAGCCCACTTGTGGCGCAATACGCCCCCAACCGAGCAGCTGCACATCCGCTAATGATCGAGGAGTACGCAATCTATGCTGAGTATAGCATCAAAATGGCGCACGCAATGGACCTCAGGTTTCAAAAAAGGCAATTTTAGACAAGTAGAGGAAAAGCGCAGACATGCTCTGAGCAGGCGTTGAACACGTGTTGCCCGAAGCAGCGGTGAGTCGCTTGCGAGAGCGGTCTGAAGAACGCTTGGCGCAGACGAGTACCGAGAACCGCCGCGCCGGCATTCGCTTAGCATGAACCTAAGCCACCAACGGGTTGCGCGTCGCGAGCTCCGGAAAACGCCCGAAGTCTCGATCTGCGGTCCAGAGCTCGCTGACTCTATGATGTAAGCAGAAGGCCGCGATGCGTGCATCGTGGACCTTTGGACCCGTCACCTTGGCTTTGCGCAAGAGCGAATTTAAGAGAGCCCAGTAGTCAGGTCCTTCAGACAAAACTTCAACGCTCGGAGACTTCAAAAGTGTACCTACAAAATCGAGCGAGATGTTAAGCGGTGTCGGCGGATAGAAGATACGAGGGTGGGTCGCAACAGCCAAGAATTCATGGATGCAGGGGGCCGGGATTGCCCATGCACCCGGAGCTTCTGCCAGACCGGTCAATGCGTGATGTGCTGACGCATGCCAGACCGATTCCTCTCGGAGCGCATAGATCAGCAAATTCGTGTCAACGGCGATCACGAACCATGGCCTTCATAGATCAGCTCGCGAACCGCCTCCCAGCCGCCCTCTGCTATTCCCAGCTGAAGACCCTCGCCACGAAATGTGACGAGCTCAAGCTTAAACTTGGGGCGACCTTTGTGTTCAGCGAGGACCTTGCGAAGCCCTTCCTCAACAAGAGCCCTCACCGTTGTACCCTCCCGTGCAGCCGTGGCTTTAGCAGCGCGCAGCACTGAATCTGAGAGTTCGATAGTCGTTTTCATGGTAGGATATGGGTATACATATCACAGATCCCATATTGCTGCAAGATCGCCAATCATGGGGTGAAACCCGCGGCGCTCCTCCGGACGCTTCGATTCCGGCAATCCACCAGACACTCACGGCTAGGCCAAGCGTGAGTAAGCCACCCGAAATTGCGCACGCAATGGACCTCAGGTTTTAAAAAAGGCAATTTTAAGCAAGTGATGGAAAAGCGTCGCCATGCTCTGAGCACGTGCTCTCCCGCATGCTCAGAGCATGAGTATCGAAGAAGCGCTGTTCGAACTGGGAGTGCGTTCCAATTCGCTTGCTGAGTCGGAGGCCGCCCGCTTGGATAACGACGGGTTCGTAATCCTTGAACATGTGTTGTCCGAAGCAGCGGTGAGTCGCTTGCGAGAGCGGTCTGACGAACTTTTGGCGCAAGAGGGAGCGGACGCTGGAAAGGAAGTGCACCAAGAAGCTGGAACGGCGAGGCTGGCAGACCTCGTGAACAAGGACCCGCTGTTCGACCAATGCTTTACGCACCCGCGAGTCCTTGCAGGAATATTTCGGGTTCTTGGTACAGACTTCAAGCTTTCTTCGCTCAATAGTCGTGCGGCGTTGCCAGGCGCTGGGCTTCAGTCCTTGCATGTGGACTGGCATGAGGCGGTGGGAGCCGGCGAGTTCCAGGTGTGCAACTCCATTTGGCTGTTAGACGATTTTACGGCTGAAAATGGGGCAACGCGTGTGGTGCCCGGATCTCATCGGTCGGGCCTCATCCCGAGCATGGCAATGGTCGACCCTTCTCTATGCCATCCCAATGAAGTGTTGCTGACAGGGCCGGCGGGAAGTGTGGTGATCTTCAACAGTCATACGTGGCACGGCGGTACGCTCAACCGCACCACGCTGCCTCGCCGTGCGCTCCACGCCTATTTTTGTCGGCGTGAACTACCCGCGCAGCTCGACCAGCGCCGCTTCCTACGACCAGCCACGTTTTCGCGCCTCACCCCAGCGGCTCGCTACGTTCTTGGTGTAGCGAATGAGGAAGCCTCGGCGGATGCTAGCCCGCGCGCTTAGGCCTGTAGCCTTACGTCAGCGTGATCGGATCGCTGCAGTAATTCTTGCCATCTTGCTGCACCGTGGTGCGCGGATCACCCAACAAATTCATGATACTGACGAGAAGATTGCTGTGCGAAATGCCCGGATCGCTGTCGTCGCTCTTGTTTTTACGAAAGTCGAGTGCGCGCCCCGTCTTGAAGGCGCCGCCACCGCCCGCGAGCATGATCGGGATGTTGTCCTGTGCATGGCTTTCAGGCCAACCAATCTCTGAGCCGATGAAGACGAGTGTTTCGTCGGAGCATAAGACAATCGAACTGCGAAATCGGTCGGAAGGAGGAGCAGCGCCAAGAGTAGGCCATCCAGCCGACGACGCTCTGAACGCTGCTCACCACGTCACCGAAGCTCAAGGAGCGGTGAACCCGACGCAAAGCGGAGCTGAGAAGCCCGCTTCACGCACGCGCAAATAGATCTCCGCACTGAGGTGCTCACTTCCAGCAAAGGAAGCACCCCCCGAGAGCAACACGAGCCCGGCTTCAGACCCTCAACAGAACCCAAACCTCAGTTGCCCGAACAAAACCGGTGGTGGCGTCGGAGGAGGTTGAGGAGCAAGCCCAAGCTTGGCGAGCAGCGCGGTGGCAGCCTGCTCGGTGGTGGCGGCTTCGAGCCAACGCATGGGTCCACCGCAGCGGACACAACTATCAAGATCTGCCCGGAACACATGAGCCAGCAGCCAGGCCCAGCGTTTACGGGAAGGGCGAGGGTCGTCAGTTTGGGCATTGAGCTTGGGGAACTCAA